>Ga0123355_10011568_pt1 | contig 13611 bp, 9 predicted proteins | sample TergutEmb28metaG_3_FD_89872 | JGI IMG/M metagenome (GOLD analysis project Ga0123355, IMG submission 89872) | Embiratermes neotenicus P1 segment gut microbial communities from Petit-Saut dam, French Guiana - Emb289 P1 | ecosystem: Host-associated > Arthropoda: Insects > Digestive system > Gut ...
AAAAACATGAAAAATAGACAAATAAAAAAAAAACAAAAAAAAAAAAAAAAAAAAAAAAAAAAAAAAAAGATTAAGGGGGGTTTAAAAGGGAAAAAAAAGGGGAAAAAAAAAGAAGGCGCCCTGTTGGGGGGGGGGGGGGGGGGGGAGCATAATGTGGTGGACTCATTCATTATAGTCAAAAATTTAATTAAAATTAAAACAAATATCTCCGATTATATTCTGGGTGGCCTGTGGAAAAGCGAGGAGTGACTCTATATGATCCTTGTTTGTTTATGGAATATATCTTGCGGAGGGGACTTCTAACTTTCTCAGTTTTCAGTTCAACTGTCATGCAAATTTATCATTTGACTATGAGATGCACAGTAGACCCAGCGACGGTGGAAAGGCCACGCAGACGGAATAAATAAAGACGCCTTGCGAAAGATAATAACTATATATAAAACTGTAGGGCCTTAGTGCAAGTGAAGAAATCAAGGTAGCAATGGAACGAGGAAGGTGAGCAGAGCAGTAATCTGTAAACGGTAGGAAGAATGTAAGCGTAATAAGTTGGATTCTAAATAAACAACGAATCAATAAAATAAACTTCAAAGCTATTAGGCTTACTAAATCCTGTAATCTTTTGTCGTGTGTAGCCGTGGTACTTACAACCAGCCCTGTTCAGATGTCTTGTACTAAAGACGCCACATACCTGAAAACAGAAAGAAAATGCGTTCTGTATGTTACAATAAGCGGTTTTACAATACTAGAAGAATGATATCCCACCAGTTTTAAGAGATAAATGTGCACAATTAAAAAGTTAAGAGGTAAAGTGATCCCGTTACAGGCCCGGTGTGGCCCCGAGTTTGAGTAGAGGTATAGCTCTACTCTTCCATGACCGCGGCACTGGAAGGAGATGAGTGGTCAGCGTCACGCCCCGGCCGCACTTTACCCCCGGGAAAGACCCGGTACCCATTTTACAGGAGCCTGGGTGGGCCCCAGGGTCGGTCTGGACGGGCTGAAAATCTCATCCCCACCGGGATTCGATCCCGGATCGTCCAGCCCATACCCAGTCGAAATGTACACAATTTACTTGATGAGTTTCACAAACTGCGTGACTTACAATCTCAACGTAATACTGTTTATACCAACAACCTGGTACTGCTGCTTCAGATCTTCTAGAATATCGATAATTTACATGAAGTTCAAATCAGAGTACTGATTCTCGCGAAGTTTCTATACATAGAAAAGCTACGAAATGCATCCGGCTGGCACATTTTCTTAGGATCTACAATTTTCACTCAGTTCGTTCTTTTTAACATCCTAGACGAAGGACAGTTAATGAAATACCTGAAAACGGTTTCTCTGATTCTGTACACTGCGATATCGTGGCATAAGGAACTACTCGATAATATGAATTTATTCGTATCTACAACCGTACAAAATGTAAATGCGTGATGCTGTTAATAACTGCATCAAAATGGCCAAGCGTCTGAACTAATGTAAGTCATTGCCCGCCACTAAGTTCAGCATTCGTGTGCAAAAGGCAAAAACATTGAAAGAATAAGTAGAACAAGGGGAAGACTAAGGAGAAGTTAAATACAACAATATTGCCGCTACAAGCAGCAACTGATGTTTGGCTGAAACACGCAGCATAGTGACTGGCAAGTCTGCTGCGTAATGGAAGACAGGGAAATTCAAATTTGGGCACAATCCATCGTGGTTTTCTTTGTTCCCTTAAAACATCCGGCTTACTTATCAAATAGGCCACAACCGATTCCCTTGAAGGAACGTTTGAATGTTCATAATAATTTTGTCAGTTGACATTATATAAGTTCTTAGCGACGGGCCGATCCCTCGTCCAGGGGAGTCCTACCGAGTATGTGGTGTGTGTGTGTGCGTGCGTGTGTGTGTCAAAGAGTGTGATCTAGTGCAGCAGTAACCCTCTACATCTACAATGTTTTGGTAGAAAGAAGTCAGAATAAGAAAGAAAGGAAAATATATGATACTCGTATATACAGTTATTTGTCATCAGTTAGGTAAGAATTAAGCAACCACGATACCCAGGGAGGGACAAGGAAATGATCAAAGCCCAAACATCCGTGGGGCATCCCTCCGGTTGGTGCAATGGAATGAAGGACGTGAAAGACGATTACACAACCTCTGCTAGGCAACTAGTAGGTCTACACGGAATTAAGCCTCTCGCTTTTGTCGCAGTTCGTAGTGCGTACTACAACGATCTTGCTACGGAAATCAGTAGCGGAGACTCTGTTTCTTGTTGGGAAAGTCCGGAGCTTCATTATGAGCCAGTAGATCGGCGATTCCCAATAATAAAAAAAGGTACCAATTCTCCTGCCAATATTTCTCGCAATTTCCTTCGGCCGTTTCTGGGAAATATTGAAAGTAGAGCAAAACAGATTCCTCCTTCTCCCTTCTACACCACTTCTCTGTCATAATTCACAGAACTCAAGATTCAGTCCGCAATTTCACACTTACAATATTCAATCGTGGTTTATTATTTGTTTTCCTAGATAGACGCCTTTCATTGACTGTGACCATTTCAGATATCCGCTCGCCCCTTCCTATTCCTTTATTTAAAAGCTGAGCGAATAGTTGAGGCAGCAGTGTACCCGAAAACCTGCACACTTTCCATACAAAAATCCTGAAATTATTAACGATTAGCTTACGTGTTGTGTAAAAATAAATCGCTTCCCATATACAAAATAAATCCTGAATATATAAAGGTAAAGTGATAGTGAGGTAAATTCAGTCAGGAAACACAACTATAGTTGTATGCTAGATGATGGTATTTTTTAACAAGTAAATAACTACATGTTTCGGCCTATAGCGGCCATCTTCAGGTTATCACAATTTTGCTCAAAGAGTGTCATATATATGTATATATATTGCACTCTGAGAAAAATTGTAATAACCTGAAGATAGCCGCTATAGGCCGAAACATGTAGTTATTTACAAGCTAATAAATACCATTATCTAGCATACAATTATAGTTGTGTTTTCTGACTGAATTTACCTCACTATTAGTCTTTCACACACAACGGGGATGACACACCTCAGAAAGGTAAAGTGATCCCGTTACAGGCCCGGTGTGGCCCAGAGGGTGGGTAGAGGTATAGCTCTACTCTTCCATGACCGCGGCACTAGAAGGGGTGAGTGGTCGGCAGCACGCCTCGGCCGCACTTTACCCCCGGAAAAGACCCGGTACCCATTTTACAGGAGGCTGGGTGGGCCCCAGGGCCGGTCTGGACGGGCGGAAAATCTCGTCCCTACCGGGATATGATCCCGAACCGTCCAGCCCGTAGTCAGTCGCTATACCGACTGAGCTATCTGGCCCACCCTGAATATGTAATTTAATAGTAATACAAATAAAATGCATGCTAGAGAAATAGTTTTTACATAGAATAACCTCCTACATATTTCGGCCGCTTATGTGACCATCTTCAGGGAGGTAATGGAAAGGATGTTTTAAAAGATGGTACAATTATTGGGGCGACCGCGGTAGCACAATGGTTAAGGTACTGTGCTACAAATCGAAAGGTCGGTGGTTCGAGTGGTGTGAGTGGATTTTTCATTGACATAAAATCCTTCCGATCGCACTATGGCCCTGGGGTCAACCCAGCCTCTAACAGAAATGAGTACCAGGAGTATTTTCTGTGGTTAAAGGCGGCCGGTGCGTAAGGCTGACACCCTACCACCATCCTGTGCCATTGCCACGAAATCTGGGAACCTTAACTTCCTAAGAACCCTCTGGGCCTGTCCAGGTCTATAATGGGACTGTTTTATCTTTACCTTTAACAATTATTGAAGTGAAAAAAACCAATCCACTTCATCAAATGACAATGATAAAACCCATAACTTAAAACACACTAGACCCCATTAGTATGCATTGTGTTGGTATTATTGTTATATTACACTAGCATATTCAAATAGTGCACGGATTATGGATCATGTTAACTTACGGAATATTTGCTTGTTCTTGGTAGTTTGTGTATGTAACGTACTGAGGCACATTGGGTGCTACGCCATATCTGTTAGGAAGCACGCCAGTGCACACAGCAGCTTGGTTAATGACAGACGTCTCAGAGATAGTCTTGAATACTGAAGGTCGAAACGTACCCTAATGCTCTTAACAGCTCTCTCCCTCCGTACCGCATTACTACAGAAAGACGTCATAAAGTGACTATATCGCCTCCATCGAGAAGAATAAGTAAACAAACGGGTAAAGTGGGGCGCTGTAGCAACATTTGGTGCAGTAAGCCTTTCGTAAAATGGAACACGGAATTTCATTACATTTAGAAGAAGTAAATTAGCACTCTCACTGCTGGATTTGCTGCATCGGCCTTCAGATGTGACAGATCTCGAGGAGAAACCATCCGTCGGGTTGGCAAATTCCATCGTAAATGCCTGCGTTTCTCTTACCGTAATTTATGCACCATCTCCGAATTCTCCTCTATTTCATAATTAGCCCCGTCCAACTCTCAACCCATATCTCTCTCTCTCTCTCTCTCCCTCTCTCTCTTATTCCGACAATTCCACAAAAGAAACGAAAACTTACACCAATTTGGTAAAAATATTGTCAGTGTATTCAGCTGTAATGAAAATATAATGTACATATAAGAGAGGAAGGAAAGAGGCACGAGTGAAAATCTGTATTAATAACAGCTTACGAGAAGAACTGAACACTCAGTATTGTATTGCGACACTCTCAGATCGTAATCCGATTGCCCACTCTAATGTGCTGTTATCTGTTAACAGCTTGTACAACAAACAAGCATTAATGCCTTGATTTACTGGGGCGACACAACACAGTGCAGTTGTTATCCAAACAAATGTAGAGGTTTCAGACTCCTGCCCATTAGAATGCTTCTGTGGGCCTGTAGCCAAAGCAGTATTCTTTTTAATAGGAGCCATCCCGTTGTGTTGCAATATTGTAACGATTTATTACGTCAATAACACGACATATATTAATCAGCAACTTCTAAAAGTTAAAATTTCGGCAACATGTTTCAGTTACAAAGAGCCGTCATCAGGCCACAAACGGAAAATAGTTCTGGTACATTCAGTGATTGCGCACTCTATGGGATCCCATATCGTTTACATTTTATATTATAGGTCACATGTAGCCTGAAAGCCTGCATGTGACCTATAATATAAAATTGTATATTAAAGGTCACATGTAGGCTTACAGCCTACATGTGACCTTTAATAAAAATGTAAACGAAATGGGATCCCATAGAGTGCACTGAATGTACCAGAACTTTTTTTCCGTTTGTGGCCTGATGACGGCTCATTTTAGCTTAAACATGTTGCCGAGATTTTAACTTTCAGAAATTGCTGATTAGTACATGTTGTGTTATTGACGTAATACATTGTTACAACAAAGCAGTATCCATTCACATTTACTTCTTAAGCCTCTAAATACCGAATTTTCACGATTAGTTCCGTCTCTAATGACGCAACAGGCTCTGCCGTCGTAGTGGATTTATTTATAGGGCAGGGCATTTCGCAGCAGAGGAGCAACCTCTGATCCGCGTGCTTGTCTTGTGGAAACATTCGCAAAGAAAAATGTCCCCCGCCCCCACGAAAAAAAAAAGGCACAACAAATTCACTAAATTACACTTTAACCGACACCACGCAGTTCAGGACACACTGACCGTTTTTTTTTTTCTTTTCCGGGCAAGCAGTTAAACAGATGGGCGAAATTCAGCGAAGAATTCTGATCGCCAAGAGGTCTACAACACATCCATCCTGTTAAGAGTCATGCAATATGCGGATTATACATTTTTATAGGAGCCATCCAGTTGTGCTATACAATACGACAAAGTAATTTATTCAGTAAAATACAACATATATGTATGTATTAATGATTATATATATATATATGTTGTGTTTGACTGAATATATTACTTTATCATACGGATTATACTTAGTGCGCACAGAAATTTTAGTCGATAAATCTCAAAGTCGACACACACAAATCCAACGCTGAAATTATTCATACTTTATCGTGTAGCAGCCCAAATGCCAGACGATAAAACAGAAACTCATTATCTCAGTCACTAGAGAATGGTGCTTTTCAACCCTCTTTTTTTCCGTCGCGTATCAGTTACACGAAAAAATGTTTACTCGTACCACTAGTTACGGAAAACATGAATTACATGCATTTTCTGTTATTGTAATTTAAGTTTTTGTAAATTTAACATAAATTTTATGGAACTGCAATGCATTATTAAAACATTCAGATGAAATAATTAATACACAGGAAATCAAACACATTATACCTAAGCCTTGCCTGCGCTTATTTGCTAAAACTGCCCTTTATTAATAACAATCAGACAACGTTCAAAATACTTATCGTGTTACAGGCTTAGTAAAAGGTAAAGGTAAAGTGATCCCGTTACAGGCCCGGTGTGGCCCAGACGGTGGGTAGAGGTATAGCTCTACTCTTCCATGACCGCGGCACTAGAAGAGGGTGAGTGGTCAGCAGCACGCCACGGCCGCACTATATCCTCGGGAAAGACTCGGTATCCATTTTTCAGGAGGCTGGGTGGGCCCCAGGGCCGGTCTGGACGAGCGAAAAATCTCGTCCCCACCGGTTACAGGCTTAGTAATGGTTTCAAACTGACGGGCAAAAATCTCTTAGACGAGACTTTAGAGAAGTAATTGAAGAGCTATAAAGACTAAATAACCCTGGCATTCACTGGCCCTCAGCTCCTCAGGTCTAGCACGTTCTGTGTCGTGTTGAAAGATGTTAACAGTGTCTTGAATTTGAATGGCGCCATCCCGTTGTACATGTGTAATAAATTTTATTGCAAAGTACCGTCTATACACAACAATTGAATATAAGTTGTAGTTTTACAACTGGCTAATCAGGCTACAGAATAATATTCTGTAGGCCTGGTGATGGCCGGATAAAACGGCCGAAACATGTAGCCTGATTAACCAGTTGTAAAACTACAACTTATATTCAATTGTTGTGTGTAGACGGTACTTTGCAATAAAATTTAACAGTGTCTGTTGACAGTCGCCTTCAGACTGCACAGGACGATCTGTATTTGTGTTTGAAAAATATTTTGGTATTAACTTTATCAATTACGTTCTCTTATTTTATATAAATCTCTGTAATGTACTTAACAGCATTCAATCTGACATATGAAACAAAGATAATTCCTCAGTTATCTCCCCGCAACACCAGAAGATCCTCCGCGTACCGCCGCCACGGTAGGCGTACCTTCGAATGGAATGAACTGCTCTCGTGTACGGAGACGATATTTTATTATCTACCATTCCAGTGGGGACTGCGGTAGCACAGTGGTTAAGGTGCTGTGCTAGAAATCGGAAGGCCGCTGGTTCGATCCCAGCTGGTGTCATTGGAATTTTTCATTTACATAAAATCCTTCCGATCACACTATGGCCCTGGGGTCGACTCAGCCTCTAATAGAAATGAGTACCAAGAGTTTTTCCTGGAGGTAAAAGCGGCCGGTGCGTAAGGCCGACAACTTACCACCATCCTGTGCCGTTGTCATGAAATCTGGGAACCTCAACTTCCTGGAACCCTCTGGGGCCTGTCCAGGCCTGTAATGGGACTGCTTTACCTGTTTTACCATTCCGGTACCAAATTTACTCTAAATTCAGCAGCGTCGGAGATGAAACGTGTAGACAAAGATGAAAGCGATCGGTCTTATGTGTACTCATTTGGTGCATTCTGTGCAAAGAACTCATATTAATCGAAACACAAACACTGGCATTTTAATCACTGGAATAGAGTTCCCGCGCCTATGTGGTGATTCATAAGACTACGTGAGTGCTCTCACGTTGTGGGAACTGGTAATGCATTCAGCGAAGTGTATTAGTCTCTTCCAGGTTCAAAGTAATCAGACAGAGGTCAGCACATTACGAACACGCAACAATCCACACAAAGGCACCGTATACCTAACGAAGTGGAAGAATGACTGAATGGTGAACCAAAAGAGGGGAACGAATACTCGAGGGTGAGGAAATTACTGGCAAATACGATGACTAACTCCCCCAAGTGAATGCTCCCTCCGCTACAGGGGTAGAAATCCCCCTGGCATTAAGTGCAGATTCTTAGGGGCGCTGGGGGAGACGACTTTATTGACAACATGCCACAAACTTTTCGATACGCCTAAGAAACCACTGGACACGGCAGCAACAACATGGTGTTGGGAATTGTCGGTTTAAAATATTCAGGGGTAGGGAAAAAATCTTGTAAATGAAACCAACTTGGTGCACAATATTCTCAGTATATTTCGTCAATTTTATTTATAGCTACCACACGTTTCGGATCTCTCCAGGTCCATCATCAAGAGGAATAATTTTATTTATACGACACTTGGTATTTTGTTATTCTGTATAGCTAGCTGTCTGGCGTGCAGGATGGAATTCCATCCTGCACACCAGGCAGCTAGCTATACAGAATAACAAAATAGCAAGCTTCTTATAAATACAGTTATTCCTCCTGATGATGGACCTGGAGGGGTCCAAAACATGTAGGGTTTATAAATAAAATTGACGAAATACACTGAGAATATTGTGCACCAAGTTGGTTTCATTTACAAGATTACATAGAGATGCACGGTCAACAGAACATAAAAAATAGGGATAAAAATAACTTTTACAAATCTCGAACGCAGAATAAATTCACACCCAAAGGACCAATGGTTTTGCCGTAGACAAACAACTGGCAACGATCGGGGAAAAGTATGTGCTTTGTTTTATACCGTTTTTGAGACAGTCCTACGAGGTTTTCTTCGGGTGAAACCCGCAACCCGACGCAGTTACCAATCCAGCGAGGATAACTGACATTTGGGAACCTAGAAATCTCGAAAATCCATGATACCTGGGATAAATTTTGATTGATGGATTGATTGATTGATTGATTGATTGACTGATTAGCGTTTGGGTTCGGGGCCTCTCAGGCCCGATGCTCCTAGGCCTTAACTTGGACGGGCCCTTTGTGCCCAATATTGAATCAAGGGAGCCCCACAGCCCTACAATAGTTCCAGATGGCCCCCAAGCCTAAACTCTTAATATCCCCCGGCTCCAAGAAAAAGGAGCCCAGATACGCATGTCTGAATGAGGCCAAACTCTCGCACTCACATAGAATGTGAGCCGAGGTTTCCTCTGCCACCCTACACTTCCTACACAAGCGGCTGTCATGCAGTCCTAGTACGTAGAGGTGTCTCCGCAGGGCGTTGTGACCCGTAAGAAGGCCTATAACAGTCCTGGATTGAATCCTATTGAAGGTCATAAATTTTGCCCTGGTACCCGGACTAGGTCCCGAGATGAGCTCCCGTGCCTGCCTTTGGGTGTCACCAAGGCCTCGCCATTGGGCTCCGTGCTGGTTGTCCAACCAGCGACCGAGCCTCTTTTGCAAATCGCGTCTAGAGATCCCTAGGGCCGGCTTGGGTCCATGAAACCTCAGAGCAGAGCCGCCCCTCGCGAGCTCATCGGCGATTTCATTACCTCATATTCCAGCATGTCCCGGGACCCAAAAGAAGCCTACCACATGCCGGATAGAGATATCATTCAACGTCCTTTGGCACTGGTAAACCAGAGGAGACGTTCTAACAGCCTTAAGGGCTTTCAAGGCCGCCAAACTGTCGGAGCAGATACTCACTTATCTCTCCAGTCTATTCTGAGATTGTACCTCATATGCACAGGCTAGGATAGCATATATCTTCGCCTGAAACACTGTAGCGTATCTACCTAGGGAGAAGCTGAGCCTTCGTCCCACTGATTGCCCTTAGAATCCAGCCCCGGTCCCCTCCCTCATCTTGGACCAGGCGAGCCGTTTGACTACAGGAGGAACGCCGGTTGCTTTTCTCCAATCCTCCCTCGTTAACATGGTGACTCTATATTGGGGTTCAAAGTTGTATACTGGCCTCATAACGTCGACGCCCATATTGAATACGGAATCTGACTGCTGAAGCCTTATCAGAATGCTACTATGTCCTCTATTGGGATGTAGGTAAGACCAGCATCCCAGACTCCATAGTCTATGCGCAGCTGATCTAGCCACACTTTGAACCACCAAATCCAGTGGGGGGAGGCAGATAAGTTCTTCCATAGCATTGGTGGGAGTAGTGCGCATAGCTCCTGTTATCCCCAAGCAGACTAACCTTTGGACCCTGCTTAGTTTCCTCTTGGCACTGGCCGTCTGACAGCCGGGCCACCATACCAAGGATGCAAAAGTGACGGACGGCCTGATGATAGCAACATAGAGCCAGTGAACCACCCTGGGTTTCAGGCCCCACGCCACACCACAGGCCGTCCTACAGGCCCACATCAAGTTTTGAGCCTTCTTCACCTTAGCATCCACGTGTTCCTTCCAGGTCAGACGTGAGTCCAGGATCACTCCTAGGTACTTGACCGACATGGAGCGTTTCAGGGTCTTGCCAAACAGACGGGGTTCAAAGAACTCCATCAGTTTCCTCTTTCTGGTGAATGCAACAAGCCCGGTCTTGTCAGGGTTAACCGACAGGCCGAGCCCGCCACACCACAATTCAACGGTATGCAGGGCCCATTGAATGAGCCCTGATACCGTGTTAGGGAATTTTTCCACTGCTAGAAGACAGATGTCATCCGCATATCCCTGTGCGTACACACTCCCCTCATTGAGCCTTACGAGAAGTTCATTCACCACGGGGCACCATAAAAGGGGTGATAAAACTCCCCCCTGAGGGCAACCCCTGGACACCGCGACACTCCTGGAGACATCCCCGAGAGCCACCGTGGCCAGCCGACCTTCCAGGGCGGCTCTAATCCATCCTGCGATGGTTTGGTCTACCCCATGTCTGGTCAATGCTGAGCACATGTAGTCATAGGAGGTGTTATCAGACGCTCCCTCTATGTCTAAAGAGACGCCTAGGGCAATCTCTTGCTGATCAAGAACCTTCTCAGTCCGTACCACAAGCTGGTGAAGGGCCGTTTCCACAGACTTCCCAGCCTGGTATGCATGTTGGTTGGGGTGAAGTGGCCGAAGCACCAAAATTTCATCCCTTAAAAATCTATCCACCAGCCTCTCCATGGTCTTCAGTAAGAAAGACGTGAGGCTGATGGGTCTAAAATCCCTGGGTCCATAGTAGTAACTCCTACCGGGCTTGGGTATAAACACTACCTTAACCTGGTGCCACGAGACTGGAACATATCCAGTCGCCAGGCAGGCGCGAAAGATCCTGACCAGGTGCGGAAGAAGGATCTCCCATTCCTCTTGTAGAAGGGCCGGGAAGATCCCGTCCATGCCTGGGTGGGATGAATTTTGTGTCAGAAATAAGTTTTAATGGAACCGAACCTTAATTTCGAATTGAGAAAGGCGCATCTTAACTCAAAACCTCAGCTGCAGAGAAAGCCTCTGCGTCGCAAGAATACTCAACCGTTTTACCCCAGTGACATAATTTAAAGCAAGTTACTTCCCAAATGTCCTGTTTACCTTCATCCATTTTGGGGTGGAACGGCCCAGATTTTAACCCAGGATCGGAGTCACACGCTGCATCCCACAACACTTTGTTTTACAGAGGCATAGTTACATTATTTTTGTATTAAGGGAGTTCAAAGAAACTGATACTCTTTTCTTTTCCTTTCTTTTCTTTTTTTTTCTTTTCTTTCGTTTCCTCTTTCTTTAAGAAATGCTTTGAATAGAATATATAATGGGTTCGAGCCCTTTCGGTCCCGATACACATAGGTTTTTGACAGGCCCTTTATGCCCTTCAGACTAAGTCCAAGTCATGGGAGCCCTCTCTCTTTAATAAAGTTCCAGATGACCCCCGGTTTTGGGCTTCTGATATTCTCAGGGTCCCAAATAGGTATGTCTGAGTTTCGCCAAAGCTTCATACTCACACTACGTGGGCTAAGATCTGCTTCTCTGCACCACACCTCCTACATAATGGACTGTCAATCAGCCCCATTATATGGAGATGTCTTCTCAGGGCGTTATGTCCAGTAAGAAGGCCAATAACTACCCTGGATTTAAGAAATGCAGCCTAAGTATTAATTAAAAAGCAACTATGCTAACCTGTACCTATAATACTACACTTGCTCACAGTCGCATTATCTCTCACAACCAGCCAGTGCTGGTACAATACACAAGAAAGTACACATACTTTCTTGTTTATTGTACCCGGGATGCTGGTAAGTCCTTAGCCCAACCAGGAAGGAAACAAGCTCGGAAGCATGCCACGGACGCGCGCGATTTCAGCAACATCGAGACGCTAGCTGCCATAAAGTTTTTTTCCTGCAAGGCAAAGCGTCGAAGGAAATTCACGCCATTCTGACAGAAACGTTAGCTTGTTTCCTTCCTGGTCGGGCTAGGTACTTATCAGCACCCCGTATGTTGTGCTTAACCTATTCATGATACATTCTGAAAAGGGAAGTTAATGGGCTACTTCGAATTCGCTTGGGTAGACCGAGGGAAACCACGACAGAGTCTACCAGGCTATTTGATATTTTATTCAAGAAAGGAACTTGATGTAGCCCATACATGCTAGTAAGTACCGAAGGCTACCGCTCGGCTGGACACAGATTCCAGGCTTTCTCAGAAAACTGCAGTCGAACATCTGTCACTCTTGTCCCTACATCTGCTGCACTACAGATGTCCGTTAAGAAATGCTATACAAGAGCAGCAGCGTAAATCAATAAGACAAAATTCCTCCGGCCGCCACGCGAGACGCCAATCGGAACTTGGCCTGATGTACATTCACTTACCCCATTCTGAAATTTGCGGCAGCGAAGAAACTGTAGGGAGGTGGTTACGAAATTAACTGCATCGATAGAGAATAAATGACGGTATTCGTAAATATTATAACATCTGACAGAGTTAACAAAGCACACAAAAGCTACCCCACTATTTTTCCACATATTGGCCGTCACAACTGAAGCTTTCGTCACACAGCGGGTCGAGTATTCTTTGTCCTGTTGATGGAGGTTCTTGTGTCATCAGCCATCATGTCGCAGCCTTGTACACTTAACGTGAGCTCTTCCAGATAAACCTGAAGTTATGGAAAAATGACTATATTACAGTTTGACTTTGTGACTGAATAAAACCATCAGTAGCCCCAATAAGGATGTGAGATAACTGACAAAACTGTAATTGTTCGCGGGGAGGAGTTGCGAAGGGCAAAATGAGCATAAGGCCTAAGGCGTTTGATAAAGCAGGAATACAAAGATGTACTGCAAAACAGAGTAATTGTGTTGTTCGCATATACTGCATAGCATCGTGTACCTGGTGTTACGCATCCACATCTGGACTGAACCCTATACTACTACTACTACTACTACTACTACTACTACTACTACTACTACTACTACTACTACTAATAATAATAATAATAATAATAATTGGATATTTGAAGAAATAAGAAATATTGGCAAGAAAGTTAGAAAGGTACTAACAATGTATAAAATGCATCGACCCAAAACCTGATATAGATAGACTATATGTGATAAGGAAAGAAAGAGGAAGAGGCCTGTTACAGATTGAGGCGACAAATGAAGCAGAGATAATCAATATTGCATAATATTTGAAGGCCAAGTATACAGATGACACGTGTATAAATAGTGTTAAAAGTCACGAAATCAGTAAACCAAACATGAATT
>Ga0123355_10011569_pt1 | contig 13610 bp, 7 predicted proteins | sample TergutEmb28metaG_3_FD_89872 | JGI IMG/M metagenome (GOLD analysis project Ga0123355, IMG submission 89872) | Embiratermes neotenicus P1 segment gut microbial communities from Petit-Saut dam, French Guiana - Emb289 P1 | ecosystem: Host-associated > Arthropoda: Insects > Digestive system > Gut ...
GTAGAACCATCACGACTTTGACTCAGCCACGACGATCATGCCGCAGATCCGGGGACACAGATCTTTCTGCTTGCCGCGCTGCTGCTTCACACGATGGGATCAAGGCGGATGCCGAACACGGGCAAGCTGGTGGGCTACCATGGAGAGAGCGCTTTGCATGGTCGTCAGCAGGTCGAAAAGCCTCGCCATCACTGATCGCTTGATCGGAATTTCAGTGTGGGCAGCGCGTCGTGAAGCACGCTGAACTCGGTGTACCCGCAATCGAGGCAAACCACTAACAGCGGAAGCGCCAAAACTGACGGTTTATCCAAGCCTTCGGCGGATGGGAAATGGATGTTCAGCTCTGCCGGAAATTCTCTTTGGTTGATTGATTGACACGATCTGCAAGTCACAAAGCTCCCCCGCGCCTACAAGGCTTATATATCCCGGGCAGGGGTTGAAACAAGCCTCAAGCAACGCCAAGCCAGATAGTGAGCAAAGGGGGGCGAAACGCAAGAGACCAGACAGATGGAATCGCGCCCGCCACTTCTTTCATAAGCGGCGTTGAGTTACAGGCTAATTTGGGGTGGAGCTGTGACATCAGCCAACCGGGAAATCCACGGTGTCCAGTCCGACATCAGGTGGTGGGACAAGCGACGCGATTCCGCTGACACGACTCCGGGTGCTCAACCTCAGTGCCGGGTTCCCGGACGTGTCGACCGGGCGCAAAGACGGCCTAACGCGGGTTCGCGGTCATTGACGAGCGGTGTCCAGTCACCGTTTCCCAGTATTTGATCCACTGCTGGCGGATCGCATGGGTTCGCTCGACCAGGTCATCGCTTGGAGCATGCCCATGTTCGACCACAAGCACCATCCCGGTATTGAAATTCCTCTGAGAGTGATCCACGTCCGGGATACGAGGGCCCTCGGCAGCGATCACGTCGTCGATGGTCACCTTCGTTCGGTCGGCTTTGAAGATGGGGTGGCCGTTGGCGTCTTTCCCGGTGGATGCAAGATTCCTCAGGATAAAGAAATCCGGCACCTCCGCCGGTGAGATCAATCCCATCAGATACAAATCGAGATAGGAATAACCCGTCGCCGGCACGTAATAATCGTCATCCAGTTGCGTGTAGGTTCCATCGAAGTTGTCCTGCCAGACACCTCCTCCCATCGCCGAGGCCTCAACCGGTCGCTGATAGGGGAAGGCAACGCGGGCTTCGAGCCCCCGATCCCAGTGCACCGGACCGAGCTGAATGGTTTCACCATTGACTTTGGCTGACACGAACGCCGCCCAGCGGTGGCCCATCTCATGCCCGATTTGCGACATCGCGTAATTGTAGGGACGAAGCTCTCGCCCAGGAGAACTCTCCTCGAGTTGGTGAAGGTAAAAGGTAATGTCATGACTGCCTCCGACCGGTGCTCCTTCCGGCGGTCTTTCCTGCATCTGGTTCGATCCCACGTATACCGGTTGCACGTATGCCCACTGGAATCTGCCCTGGGTGCAATAAGACTCCAGGTCGTGTTGGTCCTCGCCGGTTCCCCGCACATTGCCGCCTTTAGGCCCGTCGCTCGGAGTGCCCGCCTCCTGGTTATCAATGCGGAAGTCGGAATAGTAAGCAAGGAAGTCGAACTTGTCGCCGAGGGCCTTGATTACGGTGCATGACAGATCCTGGGGCCGCGTCAGAGCCAGGTAATGGAACGCCTCGTACATGACGGGAAACGGACCATCCTGGCGTGTTAATGAAGAAAAATGAACTTCAGGATTCCGTATTCCGGTCAAACGAACGATCTGGGGCGACAACCGTTGAACCGGTTCGCGACTGTCCCGCGTGGCGACTTCTGCGGACACCCGGACTTGTCCGGCTTCCCGCAGTTCCTGGGGCACGACGCCCTGTATCACGATGGTGTTCGTGGTGGCAGTTACCCGATGAGAAGCGCCGGGACCAAATACTACGTACCTGGTTGGACGGCCGCTCCTCCCAAATCCGCGGATCACCCAGGAAATGGCGGGACGGGCTTGGGCGTCCTTGGAGGCAGTGGGCTGATCCGTGTCAAGATGCACGCGGTAAGAAAGCCCGTCAATTGCGGGGTCGCCTTCTGTCAGCACCGGCCCACTCATTTCAAACGTAACTCTCAGTAGAGTGCCATCCACAACGGAGAGCTTCAGATGGCGGAGGTCCAGGTGAGCGGGCACCGATGGATGAGGCTCCGCAGTCAAGCGGGCCAGGAGTTTGTCGGTTCCGTTCAGCGCGGGATAGACGCCCACGATCGCATCTTTCGCGGCAAGCTCCTTATAGGACATCTCCATTGACCCATCGCGATGGAGCACGGCCTGGAAGCGGTTCACGGTCTTGAACCAGGTGAAGTCCTGAATATTGCCGAACGGTTCCGTCAGATCCCATGTGACGACCACACGATCCGGCAGTTCCTTGACATAGTGAGGTCCAGAGGTGCGCGGTTTGAAGAAGACGCAAATCGCCGGAGCGCTATCGATCAGTGCTCCGGCGCCTTCAGCCAGCGGTTCAAAACGGCCAATCGAGACGCCGCCGTCGCCGGGCCCGCCGTAGGACGGATTGCCGGTCGGCTGGGATGCGCCAAAGCGGATCGATCCGGTTCTCCCTACGCGGAATGCGTTCCAGCGCTGACCCGAAAAAGGAAAGGCAAACTGATGGAGGGTTACCTCGGCGCCCGCGAGCTCAGACCCGAAGTCCGAGTCCCACTGCAGCCCTACCTTTTCCACGCGATAACCGGAACCTTCCGGGGTGAAGTGCAGGGTCTGGCCAACCAGATCGAACAGGTTCGCTTTCCCTAAAGCGCCGTCATTGAGCTCCATGACGATCAAGTCTCCATGGGGGGATACGGTTCCAATCGAGCGACCTTGCCGGAGCATCTCCTCGTCTTGCGCAAACAACAGACTCGCGAACGGGGGCAGAAGGAGAAGGCCGCACAAAACCAGAATGGAAGGACGCGATAAAGCAGGGTTGGTGTCGATCCTCATACCACCTCCAGGGAAGAAGGAAATCTGCGGTCGCGAGTGTTGTATACAATATCCTGGGTTTGCGCAACCGGCTACCAACCTGCGCCAGGGAGGGATCATGCAAGCAAGACTGGGTTTTCGGTTTGCTGTAGTGCTCGCTACTGCCGTTGGATTCGCACAATCACCCCTTCCTCCACCGCCTCACGGGCACATCACAGCCGTCTCGCCGCCAGAAGTCCGCGCCAATGAACCGTCGATTGCCGTGAATCCAAATAACCCGAATCAGGTTGTGGCGGCATATCAGCCGGCGGCGATCGCGTATTCCACCGACGGCGCACAGACGTTCGCCCTGGCCGACCTGCCGCCGCTCGGAGGTTGGCGGGGCGGAGGCGATGTTTCCGTCGCGTTCGATAACAAAGGAAACGTTTACCTGGCCACGCTGCACTTCGACAAACTGGGTAGTGCGTCGTATTGGGGACACGGGGCGGGACGAAACGGCATCTTTGTGCGCAGTTCCCACGATGGCGGCAAAACGTGGGACAAAGACGCGGCTCCGGTGAAGGCATTTCAGAAAGAAGAGCCGAACATGGCAGCCGAGGACATGCCTCGCGTGTTCGCCGACAGCCGGCCGAAAAGCCCCTACGCGGGGAACGTATATGTGGGCTGGATCGAGTGGCAGATTGACCGCTCGGTCATCTTATTCGCACGCTCGGTGGATGGCGGAAAGAGTTTTGAGCCTCCCCAAACCATCAGCACCCATGCCGGGCTTCCGCGGGACGATAACGGCGGCCTTGTGGGATTCGTGGGAGTCGTGGGCGCGGACGGAACCATTTATGCCAGCTGGAACGATGGCAGTACGATCGCCTTCACGGAATCACACGACGGGGGAAAGACGTTTACGCCTTCGCGTTCGGTCATCGACGTAGCTCCTCCATATTTTGGCGGCGCAGGTGGAATTCCCGGTGTATCCCGCGCCATGGGATTCCCGCAAATCGGGGTGGGCAAAGGCGAAGGCAAGCGCGCCGAGCCCTTGTATTTGGCCTGGAGTGACTACCGCAATGGCGACGTCGACGTCTTCTGTGTGGCCTCCACCGACCACGGACGAACCTGGTCCAGACCCGTGCGGGTCAACAACGATCCCATGCACAACGGCATTGACCAGTTTTTCCAGTGGATGACGGTCGATCCCGACAGCGGCGATGTATACGTTCAGTTCTATGACAGGCGCGAAGACCCGGCCAATCGTAAAACCGGTTTCACTCTCGCGCGTTCCAGCGATGGAGCCAAGTCGTTCACCAATTATGCGTGGGAAGAGAACCCCTTTGAAAGCCTTCAACCCGCGTTTCTGGGCGACTACACCTGGCTGGCGGCATACCGTGGCAAGGTGTATGGAATCTGGACTGAGGTCTTGCCGTCGGGGCAAACCGAACCGGCAACCGGACGCCCACCCCGGCCCTCCACCGTGGTGCGCGTTGGTTTCGCTGACTTTTCCGGATCGGAGTAATCGATCCCTTCCCATGGGACTGAAGGAAGGGGGAACGCGACCGGCTCAGATCAAATCCCTGTACCGTTCCAGTGCAACCCGCACCAACTGGCTCCGGGTGCGCACTTCGGTCTTGCCAAACAATTGCTGGAGGGTGTTCTTCACAACGCTTTCGGAAATGTTCATCCGGGCGGCGATCTCCTTGTTGGCCAGGCCTTGCACGACCAGTTTCAGGACTTCCAGTTCCCGCTCGCTGAGAGCCGGTCGCTCCTGTTCGAGCGAACCAGGGGCAGAACTGGCGGCCGTTTGCTCTTCGCTGACGTCAGCGATGATGGCGGCGAGCTTTGGTGTTACCCCTTCCTTGTAGGTCGAGAACCAGATCTCGGCGAGAAACGGCTCTCCGTTTCCCCGGCGTCCGCGGCACTGCATGGAGGTGCGGAACTGCGGTCCCTCTTCCCAACGCAAGGCATGGTGCAGTTCCGGCAGAAAAGCAGCGATGGGCTGACCGATCAAGTCCCCGTTATGCGGGGCCATGAGTTCGACGGCGGCGCGATTGGCCAACTCGATGAAACCTCGCTGGTCGACCGTGACAATCGCCGCCGGGCTGGTCTCGACCAGGATTCGAATCCTCTCCTGGGCCTCCAGGCTGAGCCTGCGGTTGCGAAGCACCTCCGCGGTCAGCAACCCGCACCCGCTCAAAGCCAGCGCCTCGAATCCGAACCGGATGTGGGCGTCGTTCGGATCCAGATTGCTGAATCTTTCGCTCAGCAGGGCGCAGGCCAGCGCCAGGACAACGGTGGCCCAGCGCGGAAGGAATCCGGCGGCCAGCATGATCGGAAATAGATAAAGAAACCCGAGGGAAAAATACGGCTTCGTCCACCAATCCACCGCCGCGATGGCAACCACGATAACAGCACTGGCCAGAAGGACCCCACTACGGTTCCGCCGTTCCCAAATCCACTCTAAATCGTGCATAGCGAGAGCTTTAAGCGTTCGATTATCCCACGCGCCTTCCGGTTCCACGAGAGCAATCGAAAGATTTGTCGCCAACCGTGTCCAATTGGCACGCGCAACAGGCGGCAGGAAAACACCTTTCCCTGCGGACAGGCGACAGGACGCCCCCGGGTTGACACCAAATTCGGCAATCAAAAAACCAGCGCATGGAACCATTTGACTGTCTTCTAGGCAAGGGAAGTTTGGGGTATCAACGATCTACACCCATGAACGCGAGGCTGGAACGAATTTCACGTTCCGGAGCTTTCAGGAGCTTGGCAGCAGTCCAGTAAAATCGGGACACATAAAATACATCTTTAATGCCTCGGGTGTTATCGTCTTGGTGGTGTCCTTGCATCACAAGAATTGATGATTTGCCGCAGGAAGCGTTGAGGGAGCAGGAAGCGTCTAACCTTGGGGAGTGTTAGGCCGCTCGATGCCCATCGCCAGGGTAATCCAACTTAAATGTAAATTACTGTGGGGAACCGATTTTTGCGCAAGATCTGAATGAATGTTCATAAGCCATCGTCATTCCGCAGAAATGACATAGCACACCCTCTCAGCCTCGGCTCGACCTATGGAGCTCGAACATTCCCTCTAGCGGTAGTGCTGGTTGTCATGGCGTCGTTATGTCCGGTTTCGGTCGGACAGCAACCCCCGACGGTCTGGACCTGGGACACCGTCAAAAGCAACTTCGAGCTCGTCAACACCAATCTCCTGGCGGCGAAACTCAATATCGATGAACTGCGCGCCGAGGAGATCACCGCTCACCTGCGTCCGAACCCGGACCTCACAGTTTCTGCCGACGGCACCCAGATCTATCCCAGCCATGGAGTCTGGCAGCCGTTTGCCGGAACGTTCATATCGCCGAGTGTCAGCTACCTGCTCGAGCGTCGCAACAAGCGGAACCTGCGCTATCAGGCGGCCAGGGAAGGCACCGCGATCGGGGCCGCTCAAGCGGATGACACCGAGCGCACTCTGATTTTTAATCTGCGCAGCGCCTTTGTGGGTGTTCTCCAGGCCAAGGCGGTTTTGCATCTCGCCCAGGACAATCTCGAGTACTACGACAGGATTCTGAAGGTCAGCCGGGACCGCTTTGAGGCCGGGGATATCGCACAGATCGATCTGGACCGCCTTGAGTTGCAGCGCCTGCAATACGAATCCGACCTGCAAACGGCCATCGTCAACCTGCGAACCACCAAAATCAACCTGCTGGCGATGCTCAATGACCACCGGCCCATTGACAGCTTCGATGTAGAAGGATCCTTCGACTTCAGCGAGGATCTTCTTCCCCAGGACGAATACCGGAAACAAGCACTGGACGCACGCCCGGACCTGCGCGCCGCTGTCCTGACCGTCGAGCAAGCCAAGACCAACTATGAACTGGCCGAAGCCAACGGCTCAACCGATCCCACCTTCAGCGTGTGGTACACGCACAACGGTTCGTTCAACAATCCCAATGCCCTGAACACTCTCGGGGCCAGCGTCGGCATCCCGCTGCGCATTTTCGACCGCAATCAAGGCGAAAAACTGCGCACCAAAATCGACATCAACCGCAGCGAAAAGCTGCGGCAGGGCGCGGAAACTCAGGTCTACAGCGACGTCGATACGGCCTACGCCACCGTGATCAGCAACATCAACCTGCTCAAGCCCTACAGGCAGAAATACCTGGCGCAGGCGGTGCGGGTGCGCGACACGGTGTTTTTCTCCTATCAGCATGGGGGAGCTTCTTTGCTGGATTTCCTCAACGCAGAAAGCGACTACCGCACCGTGCAGCTGAGCTACGTCAATCTGATCGGGGCTTACTTGACGGCGGCGGCGCAGATGAACCAGGCGGTGGGTCGCGAGGTCCTCCCATGAAAATGCACTTCTACCGGATTTTTGGCTCAGGAGCGCAGCCGGATCTGCGGTCCGCGCGTTCCTGCGGCACGGCAGGCAGACTCCCCACCGCTCCACCGTGCCGAACGCGGAATCAGGCTGCCTCGCCAGCGGCAGCCTGGTTTCCGCTTGTCCTGATGGTGTCGATTCTTGCCGGCGCCGCGGGGTGCGCGAAAGGAAAGGTGGATCCCAACGCGGGAGCGCCGCCCAAGCCCCAGGTCGAGGAAGAGCTCAACGCCAACAATTTCAGGGTCGACCGTCCGGATCTGTTTCCCCTGGTCACCGCGGTGGAGCACAAGAGTGTTCCCGCTCTCAACGTGACCGGAGCGGTTCAACCCGACATCGTTCGCTCGGTGCCGGTGGTTTCGCTGGCCACCGGCCGCGTGGTCGAAATCAGGGCCAGACTGGGCGACGTCGTCGAAAAGGGTCAGCTTCTGCTGCGGGTGCAGAGCAACGACATTTCCGGCGCCTTCCAGACCTACATCAAAGCGCAAAACGACGAGCGTCTGGCGCGCACGCAATACGAGCGCGCGCAGCTTCTTTACGACAAAGGCGCCATTGCCAAGAGCGCCCTCGAGCAAGCCGACGATGCCGAGGCCGACGCCAAGGCTGATCTCAACGCCGCCAACGAACAGCTGCGCCTGCTCGGCATCGACAAGGATCATCCTTCCGCCATCGTCAACATCGTGGCACCGATCTCGGGCGTGATCACCGACCAACAGGTCACCAATGCCTCCGGCGTCCAGGGCTTGTCCGGGCCGAGTCCATTCACCATTGCGGATCTTTCCTACGTCTGGATCGTGTGCGACGTCTTCGAAAACGACCTCGATGCTGTCCATGTGGGCCAGTACGCCGATGTTCGCCTCAATGCTTTCCCCAACCAGCCGCTGAAAGGACGCATCGACAATATCCTGCCGATTCTCGATCCCAACATTCGCACCGCCAAAGTTCGCATCGAAGTGAAAAATCCCGGCATGCTCCGCATTGGCATGTTCGCGACGGCTACGTTCTACGGAAAGCAACCCGTGATGCACGCCGCGATTCCTGCCAGCGCAATTCTGCATTTGCACGATCGCGAGTGGGTCTACACCCCCCTGGGGGAGGGACGCTTCCGGCGGGCCGAGGTGGCGACCGGAAGGATGCTGCCCAACGACCAGCAGGAAGTCGTTTCCGGCCTTAAACCTGGCACGCAGGTCGTGGCCAACGCGCTCGCCCTGCAGAACACCGTGGAGCAATAGATCGATGATTCGTCGCATTGTCGATTTTGCCCTGGGCAACCGGCTGCTGGTGCTGGGAGGAGCCCTGCTTCTGTTCGCCTGGGGAATTGTTTCGTTTCACAACCTCCCCATCGAGGCTTACCCCGATGTCGCCGACAACTACGTCGACATCATCACCCAGTGGCCGGGCATCTCGGCGGAGCAAATCGAGCAACAAGTCACCATCCCGCTCGAAACCGCCATGAACGGAATTCCCGGCGTGGTGCATCTGCGTTCCTTCTCCCTTTTTGGGCTTTCCGATGTCAAGCTGATTTTCGAGGACGGCACCGACAACGCCTGGAATCGGGTGCGCGTTCTGGAACGTCTCAGCCAGGTCACGCTGCCGCCCAACGTTGTTCCCCAGATGGGCACCGACTGGAGCCCGGTGGGCCAGATCTATTTTTTCACCCTGCGCAGCACCAATCCGCGGTATGACGCGATGGAACTGAAGTCGCTCGAAGACTGGGTGGTCGAGAAGAACCTCAAGTCCGTTCCAGACATTGTGGACGTCGCCAGCTTCGGCGGCCCCACGCGCGAGTATCAAGTCCGCCTCGACCCCGACAAACTGGTCGCCTACGGGCTGACTCTGGCGCAGGTGGAGCAGCAACTCACCAACAACAACGCCAATGCCGGCGGCAGCTTCATCCAGGCCGGCCTGCAGCAAATCAATGTCCGCGCCGTCGGCCAGGTCGACAGAGTTCACGACATCGAGCGGACCGTCATTCTGACCAAGGGCGGCACACCGATTCGGGTCAAAGACATTGCCGTCGTTTCGCAAGGACCGAAGATCCGCCTCGGCCAGTTCGCCCGCGCCGTTCACCGGGAAGACGGCGTCATCATCGACAATGACGACGTGGTTTCCGGCATCGTCCTGCTGCGCAAGGGAGCCCCGGCCGATCCCGCGCTCCGGGCTCTTCACCAAAGAATTGACGAACTGAACGATCACATCCTTCCCCCGGGGGTGAAGATTGTGCCGTTCATCGACCGCAGCGATCTGGTCCGCTTCACCAGCCACACGGTGCTGCACAATCTGACCGAGGGAATGATCCTGGTCTCGATCATTCTCTTCCTGTTCCTCGGAAACGTTCGCGGAGCCCTCATTGTGGCGGCGACCATTCCTTTTTCCCTGCTCTTTGCCTCCATTTGCCTCGATTTGAAAAGAGTCCCCGCGAATCTGCTGTCTCTCGGAGCGCTCGATTTCGGCATGGTGGTCGACGGCGCTGTGGTGATGATTGAAAACATTGTGCGCCACATGAGCCTCGCGCACAGCACCCAGACTCCCATCGAGCGCATCGGCGACGCCGCCCACGAAGTGCAGCGGCCGGTCTTTTATGCGATCGCCATCATTATCACGGCGTATCTGCCCATCTTCACCCTGCAGCGCGTGGAAGGCCGCCTTTTTCAGCCCATGGCATGGACGGTTGCTTTCGCACTTCTCGGTGCCCTGATCTTTTCGATGGTGATCGCGCCGGTGCTGGCCAGCTTTGCCTTCGCCCGGGGAGCCAAAGAGTGGCACAACCCGGTCATGCACTTCCTGACCGAGCGCTACCGGGTTGCCGTGCGTTGGGCCATTCGTCACCGCATGATCACGGTGGGTGCGGCTGCCACGTTGATTGCAGCCACCCTGTTCATCGTCTTCAGCGGGATGATCGGATCTGAGTTCCTGCCGCATCTGGACGAAGGCGCCTTATGGGTGCGCGGAACCCTCGCCCCCAGTACCGGGCCCGACGAGGGCATTCGCGTCGCCAATCAGGCCCGCATCGTCCTCTGCTCGTTCCCCGAGGTTCCCCAGTGCACCAGCCAGGTCGGCCGTCCGGACGACGGCACCGACACCACCGGCTTTTTCAACACCGAATATTTCGTCGACCTCAAACCGAAGGAGGAGTGGCGGCCGGTCTTCCACCAGAACAAAGATGAGGTGATCGCTGCCATGCAGCGCGAACTGGACAAGATTCCGGGCGCGGTCTGGGGATTTTCTCAACCCATCGAAGACAACATGGAAGAGGCGGTCAGCGGCGTGAAGGGCGAACTCGCCACCAAGATCTATGGCGATGACCTGAGAATGCTGGAACAAAAAGCGGATGAGATCGTCGCCATCCTGCGGACAGTTCGTGGGATCGAGGATCTCGGCGTATTCCGCGTCCTGGGCCAGCCCAACCTCAACATCACTGTCGATCGTGATGCCGCGGCCCGTTACCAGATCAACGTCGCCGATGTGCAGGATGCCGTCGAAACTGCCGTCGGCGGCAATGCGCTCACCCAGGTGCTGCAGGGCGAGGCGCGCTATGACCTCGTCGTGCGCTATCTGCCCCAGTACCGTGACACCAAAGAGGCCATCGAGAAGATTCGTCTGGTCTCGCCCACGGGCGAGCGGGTTTCCCTTGCGCAACTGTCGAACATTCAGGTCTCCGATGGCGGGTCGGAAATCTACCGCGAGGGAAACCAGCGCTATATCGCCATCAAGTACAGCGTCCGCGGACGCGATCTCGGTGGTGCCGTCGAAGAGGCCATCCGGAAAGTCAACGAAGGCTTGAAGTTGCCAGTTGGATATCACATCCAGTGGGAAGGCGAGTATGCCAGCCAGAAGCGTGCGAACGCGCGCTTGATGATCGTTCTGCCCATCACGCTGCTGATCATCTTCCTGATTCTTTACACGATGTTCAAGTCGCTCAAATGGTCGATGCTGATCATGGCCAACGTTGCCATCGCTCCCATTGGCGGCGTGCTCGCGCTGCTGGTCACGGGCACGAACTTCAGCGTCTCCTCGGGCGTGGGATTCCTGGCGCTTTTCGGCGTCTCGGTACAGACCGGCGTGATCATGCTCGAATACATCAATCAGCTGCGTGTGCGGCGCTACACCGTGGAAGACGCAGCCGTCGAGGGCGCCGTCCTGCGCCTGCGTCCCATCATGATGACCATGCTGGTGGCCACGCTGGGCCTGCTTCCCGCGGCGATGTCGCACGCCATCGGCTCCGACTCCCAGCGCCCTTTTGCCATCGTGATCGTAGGCGGTCTCACGGCCGCACTGATCATGAGCATCTTCCTGCTGCCCACCCTGTACGTGTGGGTCGCCGGCGAGCGAGACGTTCTGCCCGCAGCCGAGGGAGTGTTTGGCGAGGGAGAACACATCGACTAGCCCGTCCTGGACAGCCAGGCCGCGAAATTGCCGTTGCGCAAGCAGCCCAGAGCGCTTTTTCGCTTTCCGCGACCGCAATCATTTAGAATCTCTCCGATTTATCAGCGAAGAGCGACAGCCACCCGGCTGCGCCTCTTCGCTATTTCTTGTACCCGAGGTTTCTCCCGGCATTCGTTAGACGGCGATCATGTCGAAACTGACCATCAAGGGAAAACGCGACTGCATGTGGGATCTGGTGAGTCTCGGGGAAGTGATGTTGCGCCTCGATCCCGGGGATGAGCGCATCTCCACCACCCGCCATTTTCGCGCCTGGGAGGGGGGCGGCGAATACAACGTCGCCCGCGGCCTGAGGCGCTGTTTCGGTCTCGACACCGCCATTGTCACCGCACTCGCCGACAATCCCATCGGACGCCTGGTCGAAGATCTGATGCTGGAAGGTGGGGTTTCGCAAAAGTACGTGCGCTGGGCTGCCTACGACGGCGTCGGCCGCAGCGTGCGCAATGGATTGAATTTCACCGAACGCGGCTTTGGAGTACGGGCTGCCGTGGGCTGCTCCGATCGCGGCCACACCGCCGCCTCCCAACTCAAGCCCGGGGAGATCGACTGGCAGCGAATTTTCTCGAAAGACGGCGGCCGCTGGTTTCACACGGGAGGAATTTTTTGCGCGCTCTCCGAAACCACCCCGCTGGTGGCTCTGGAAGCCATCGAAGCCGCCAAGCAATCCGGCGCCGTCGTTTCTTACGACTTGAATTACCGCGCTTCCCTCTGGAAATCCATCGGGGGAAAATCCAAGGCGCAGGAAGTGAACCGCCGCCTGGCGCCCTACGTCGACGTCATGCTCGGCAACGAGGAAGACTTCACCGCCGCGCTCGGGTTCCCGGTCGCGGGCCTCGACGAGCAGCACTCCAAAGTCGAATCGGCCGGCTTCAGGAAAATGATCGAAGCGGTGGTGAAAGAATATCCCTCGATGGCGGTGATCGCTACGACGCTGCGCAACGCCAAAACCGCAACCCGCAACGACTGGGGAGCGCTCTGCTATCACGACGGCAACTTCTACGAAGCGCCCACGCGTCGAGATCTCGAGATCTATGACCGAGTCGGCGGCGGAGATTCCTTTGCCTCGGGCCTCATCTACGGATTCCTGTCGGGAAAAGACCCGCAGTGGTCGGTCGAGTGCGGTGCCGCACATGGAGCGCTGGCCATGACTACTCCCGGTGACACCACGATGGCGACACTGGCTGAAGTGCTCGAGGTCATGAGATCGCGCACGGCCAGAATCGAGCGCTGATCCGGAGGAGGTTGAATGTTGGCAACTGAGTTGAGTGTGGACGAAGTAATTCGAAAGATCGGGGACATCGGGATCGTTCCTGTGGTTCGGGCGGCGAGTGTGGACGAGGCCAATCGCGCCGTGGAGGCGATCTGTGCCGGCGGCGTTCCGGTGGTCGAGATCACCATGACCGTTCCCAACGCCGTGTCGGTCATCCGTGAAGTCGCCAAGCAGCGCGGCGGCGACGTTCTCATTGGAGCCGGGACGGTGACCAACGCCGAGCAGGCCGAAGCCTGCCTGCGGGCGGGCGCACAGTTTCTCGTGAGTCCGGGATTGGCCGTCTCTGTTCTCTCGGTGGCGCGCGCCGCCCGGAAGCTGGCGATTCCCGGAGCGCTCACTCCCACCGAACTGATGAACGCTGAGGCACAGGGAGCACAACTGGTCAAGATTTTTCCCTGCGGAAATGTTGGAGGCCCGAAATATCTCAAGTCGCTCAAGGCGCCGTTTCCCAAGGCCAACCTGATCCCCACCGGGGGTGTGAATGCGGCGAACGCCGCCGACTTCATTGCGGCTGGCGCGTTTGCCCTGGGAGTGGGCTCAGACCTGGTCGATGCCACCGCCCTGCGCGAAGGGAATCTGGA
>Ga0123355_10011570_pt1 | contig 13609 bp, 11 predicted proteins | sample TergutEmb28metaG_3_FD_89872 | JGI IMG/M metagenome (GOLD analysis project Ga0123355, IMG submission 89872) | Embiratermes neotenicus P1 segment gut microbial communities from Petit-Saut dam, French Guiana - Emb289 P1 | ecosystem: Host-associated > Arthropoda: Insects > Digestive system > Gut ...
AATGTAAAGGGACTCGTACGGTACTACGGAGTTGTAAGGTTAAAGGTCCGGTTGAGAGTTTAAATGTCCGGTCCACCGGGGGTGGGCAGTGTTCACAGCTGTCGGGCGCCAATGTGTTAAGAAAAAAGGATGTGTGGGATTCCCAATCTGTGTGTGTGTGTGTCCCTCACTTTTTTTGGTAAATCAACATATATAGAATCCATACTTAAGTAATAAGTTCTTTCCAAGAAATGATGATTAGATAGTATCTGTAGGTCTGGAAGTCTGTGCTCAAAGATACTAAGTAGGTGTTGTGTTTTGATATGCAGCAACTTGTATACTAGTATACAGGAGATCTCTGGGATTTGATTTTGAATGTTAATAAAAAGGTAACTTCCTACTGAAATACGTATACAAAATCATTCAAGTTTTCAAACTCTTCCAGCTCTGCTCACATTGACAACCATGGAAGCTGAAGATCCAGACATTTCATTTGATTTACCTAATGATTTAAATCTGTGTTACAGTGTACCAATGGGCACCTAATGTGTGCTGGATGCTTTACTCATGTACTGGCAGATGCAAGATTGAGAGATGAGATTGCCACATGTCCCAACTGCAGGATTGAAATTAGCAAGACTTCTGCGTCTCGGAACTTGGCCGTAGAAAAGGCTGTGAATGAATTGCCTGCAGAATGTCAGTTCTGTGGTAAAGATTTCCCACGGATTACTTTAGAGAGACATGAAGAGCTACTGTGTGATGAGAGGTAAGGAATAGGAATGTGAGGAGCCTTTTATTTTAATATGTAAGGCAGAAATATTATTCATACATGAGCATGGTCCATGCAACAAATAAGCTGGCTTGTGATGGTTATCTTCAGTGTAGTAAAAGAAACACCTTCTTACAGGCATAAAGTGAATTTGAAATGATTACAGTAGTACCTGTCTCAGAACCTGTATGAAATGAAAACAACACCAGTGTAAAAATTACCTCTGTAAATAAAATTTTGTTGCTTATTCACCATTTGGCCTCTTATGCAGAAGAATTTAAATCAAAATGTTGACATCTGTGCAGAATAAAGTGAAAAGGGGGAAAAAAGGTAAAGTTCACCCAATAAGACACTGCTTCCTCAAAATGACCTCTACATGTTCCAGAAGTTTGGACAAACATTGCAGACAACATTGTAAATATAACTAACTGGGCAATAAAGGGGGCATGGTAGTCTTTGACTGAGTCTTGTTCAGGGAGTTCTGAGTTCAGCCCCCCCAGTTAGGTGTGCGTGTGTGGGTTTTTTTTGCTCACAGACAACTTAATCTCTGCCAAATATGTAATTTTGGGGAATCTGAAGAATACCAGCCCCCATGTCATTTGGAACTGATGTTAAGTTGTCAGTCTGATCTGCTAGCTAGCACTCATGTGATCACATTGCCACTGGTGGTAACATAATCCACCCAGGCATGCCCATGCTTGGACATGGATTCTGCACCCATGCCTAAGTGGGCAGAGGCCTTAGAGGTCAGCACAGGCCATATCTAGAGGCCCTACTCAAAAAATCATAAAACAACACTGTAGAATGAAATGTGTGGAATTGTAACCAAGAAAGTACAGACAGTTCTGTAATATCCATCTCAGTGTTCCGAGTGGTTGCTTTCCAAGAAATTTTGCCACCAAGACTTCAGAGTTCTAATTTTATATTGTATGTTTGACCTGTATCTTAAGTACGCTAACAGCACTGGATGAGGAGTGTAATTACACATTTTGCACATGGTCATAAAATTCCATGCATACTATTCATTCGTGACGTGTTTGCAGTATGTTTATCAGAAAGTTGTAATTTTTTTAAGTGATAAATAAGCATTAATTATAATATCATACTGACATTTACTGTGCCAAGTTGATTAAGTTAATAGTCATTGGATGAGAGAGACCAGAACTGTCCAGCTGCTGTATGCTACAAATTATTTGAAGTATATTTACAGTGCCTCAGTCTAAATCCCAGAGTGACTGTGTTGTACTTTATAGGATTACAAACTGCAAGTATAGTCGTATTGGATGCCCATGGCGTGGACCATTTCATGAGGCAACAGAACATGAGAAAGTCTGTGTTCATCCCCACCGCTCTGGAGCAGAGGTGATGGAAGCTTTGCAGGTTATTGACCTTAAGTGTGAAGAAGAGAAGAGGTTATACAACTGTATATTTGACTTGCTGTCATATGAGAAGATAACATTCAATGGTATGATGTTACATGATTACCACATTTAAAGGCTTTGAGGTTATTTATACTTATATGTTATTTAATTTTGCTGTACCAGCTGCAGAGGTTTTATTTGATAACACAGCAGAGGGATTATTATTTACATGATTATGAATTTGTCTTATTGTTAACCTAGACAAAGGAAAACTACCAAAAATCTTAATACAAAACTGATGACATCCAGAGTCAAAAATTAAAGTTCCAGGACTTGGTCCATAGGAACACACACACACACACACACACACACACACACACACATGAAATAAGAATACTCGTAACTTTATTTTACCACCCTTTGAAGAAATCTTCTTTGCAACACACTTTTACACTTTTCCAAGAACTTCACCACTCAGTCATGAAAGGTGTCCACAGAAGTTGAATTGGTTTTGGCAGTTACATTTCCTTGACAATCTGAAACCTTCTTCTGAGGGCAGTGTTCAGTCTTGGGAATATAAAAAAAAAAGTTTGCTGGCATGTGGTCAGTTGAGTAAGGTGGGTAGCTGATAATCATCATGCTGCAATTCAGCAAGAAGCAGAACTACTGTGGCAGAATGGGAAGGCATTGTGCAAAAGGAACCAGCTGCCTTTCAAAACTGGCCTCATTTGTGAAAACTGCTTCAATAACCTTTCCAGCACCTGTATATAGAATTCACTGTTTTTCATTAATGAACAGCTATTTTGTGGATCACAACATGTTTTATTAAAATGATCAACATCTTTTTGGTCCTCAGCCTTTGCAAGTGATGATTATGTTCCCCACACCATGCTATGACACTCAGGATTGTGCTAAACATTCAAGCCTTCTCTCCAATAACGATGTAATTGAGAAAGCATGGATTAGTCTGATGTTTCTGGATGAAGTCTTCACAAGTTTGTACTGTGCTCCTTTTGCTGATCTGCCAGACTGTGTGCAACAGATTTGCCCAGATCTTCCCGAAGAATATGACTTATCATCTAATTAATGTGCAGTTGATCCTCCACCATTTTAGTCATTTTATAGTCTCTGGCCATCAGTTTATGATCTACGGCAACTGTTTTGAAGGTCCTCTCTGAATCTTTTAAACCACATGGCGATACATGTATGAGATACAACTTCATTTTCATTAACAGTTCCAAGCATTTTGTGTGTTTCTGTAGCTGTGTTATGGAGTCTGAAACAATACTTGATGTTTATTTGGTGCTCCATAACAGCAAATTTGTATGGAACTTACGTGCAAGGCTGCTACACATGAACTGGTTCAACCAGAACTTTTTACTAATCCCTGGCACTTGTAATGTGAAGTAGCAGAACTTGGCTACAATTGATTTGGCTGTCACAGTATTCCAAAAGAACAGCAACCCACAGATAAATGCTTGCCTTGTCAGTGCAGCACAAAATGCTCTTGTAACACAGTTGAACAATATGATTGCATATTTTAGCCAAGTATTTATGCAAATTTGACATGGGGAGGGAGTGTGGGATGCATGCCAATATGACAATCCAAAGTAGTACGTTGTACCTTCAAAGTGCCTTTATGTGCAAGCCAAGTACAGTCTTCAGCTTTGTTTAGTTGTGGAACCTGACCATGCGGCGTGGAAAAATCAACATTAATCCCTGTTTTTCTCCAAACTGGCAGGAAGACAGAGGCATTCTTGCTTCATAGGTATCTAGTGTAATTAATTATAATTGTGGCAGGCAGAGAAAAATTATTTCCCTGTCTGTGACAGCTGTCCTGCTGTGGCAAGTACATGCACCATTTGAAAAATAGCTTCTGTTGTACCCTGATTAGGCACACTCACATACTTGCGAAAAGCGTCGTTTTGTTTTTATATTTATGAATCTACTCTGTTGTGAGGGCAGAGAGGGTTTCATTACTTCCAGTTCATCAGCATGATGCTTTCTGAATATTTAATGCATTTCAGCATGTCTCCTCTCATAATCATGAGGTTCGTCATCCCCGTTGTGAAATAACTGATGTAGAGTGTGTGTTAGATGAGTACACACACTCTACATTAGTTACTACTCTTATAATTTCAAATGTTAAAATTTTTCACAACTACCATGGTCTTGTTATGAGGAAGGGCTGAAAAGTTTTGCCTTCTCTGCAATATTTTTATTAGAGTAAGGAAACCTGGATAAAACTGGTTCCATGCAGTCACATGATATCCTCCACCATCTGTAACCTTGAACCCACATCTATTCATAACCCCGGTTCAGTGCCAGTCAAAATGGACGGATGTGAGGATGTGACGTTCCAACAGTGTGCCATTAGATTTCTTGACTACAGAAAAAATTCCTCCCATCGACATTCATTGTTGTATCCAGGCAGTGTATGGGGATAAATGTGTTGATGTAATCACAGAGAGTGGGTATGGCAGTTTAATTAAGAAGAGAGGGTGGGTATGGCAGTTTAATTAAGAAGAAATGGGGGAAGCAAGTGTGTGTGACAAAGCAAGGTTGGGCAGGCAAGTGACTGTAACAGATGAGTCCCATCAAGGACATGTTGAATATATGATTCAAGAAAACTGTCCAAACTCTGATCTTTGAATACCTGACACTCAGATCAACTCTTATTGTCCCTGACATATTACACTTCACAGCCTGCATGCAACAGATGGGGGGAAAAAAATGTTACCACCTCTTCTGCTTATTTCAAATTGATCTGGCAACTCTCATAGCCCACTAACAAACCTAAGCAACAAGGTTACTCATGAATGAGGTGGCTCTACACTGTTTGCTGGACAACAGAATCCACAGTGTGCACATATAATTCTGTCCTGCAAGTTACACAGAATTTACATTTAAAATTATAGTAACTTCACAAGTTCCAAAATTTTTATTACAGTACTATTTAATATGGTGACATGTCATAGCACACAAAATTAATTTATCCTGTACTTTAAATAAGTGACTGCAGACCAGATGACATTGCTTGATATCGCATGATGTGCAGAGTCCTTATGTACTGTTTATAACCTACACTTAAAATGTCTTCATGGGTTGGGTTAAAGTATGTGATGGGTCAGGTAAAACATTGTAGTCAGGCAAACTTGGCCTTCATTTTTTGAGTCTGACAGTAGTAACTGATGAACAGCTGCAGACAAGCAAGTGAAATTTGAATGGAGGGTATATTAACAAACATGGGGTACGTGGTGGCGCAGTTGGTTGAGGCACTGCGCTACAAGCTGGAAGGTCGCGGGTTCGATTCCCAATGGTGTCATTGAAATTTTTCATTGACATAATCCTTCCGGCTGCACTATGGTCCTGGGGTTGACTCAGCCTCTAACAGAAATGAGTACCAGGAATATTTCCTGGGGGTAAAGGCAGCCGGTGCATAGGGCTGACAACCTTACCACCTTCACGTGCCGATTGTCTTGAAATCTGGAAGCCTCAACCTCCTGGAACCCTCAGGGCCTGTCCAGGCCTGTAATGGGATTGCTTTACCTTTTATATTAACAAACACACAAATTGTGCATGAATTACTCTTTATGTAAAGGTAAAGATAAAGGTCACCCCATGATATGCCTATGCTGGCACAGATGGAGGTGGAGGTACAGTTCTTGGTGCTAGAAGTGGATGGTCAGCACCACAGCCCAGCCATTCTCCCAGAAGAGACCCATACCCATCGTACAAGAGGCTGGGTGGGCCCTGGGGTTGCTCCGAATGGGCATGGAAGTTCCCCCCCCCCCCTGGGACTGTCCACCCTGAAGCAAGTCATTATTTTGACTACACTATTCTGGCTTCCACTGTTTACATATCACATTACATGTGTGTGGACAGTGTAAAGCTGTCATGTTATACCAGAGAAATTTAACATGAAATACTGTATATTCTCGAATCTAATCCGCACCCTTTTTACAGTTTCAGAGGGCTAAAAAATCAGATGCGGATTAGATTCGTGGTTGCGAGCTGGATTTTGGAAAAATGATAGAGCCACTGTACGTGCCGTAAGAACAATACAATACAATACAATAATTTATTTTATTTATTATTTATAATATTATATATTATATAATATTTATAATTTATTATTCATCATACTCGCCATAATCGCTCATAACTGAATCGTTATCCATCACCCAGTCACTATCATCTTTATCTTCATCATCGTCCTCCCACAGAATATCATCTTCAGATCAGCTGTGGTGCATTTGTACTGCTGGCAGTTAAATGGCCACTTCACACACAGCGTGTTAGTCGGATAACAATTAAAGCACTGGTAACATCCAGTATTATTCAATCAGTCTGCCTTGTAGGCAAGGGGCGGTTGAAGGGAAGGTGAGGATTAGAACAGCTAACTAACTTTTTTTTCATTTAAGAAATCGTCAAAAACTAGTGCAGATTAGATTCGAGAATATACGGTATGTGCTTGTGAAAATTATGCAAAGAACTGCATCATAAGTGTAATTATTACTTTATACTTCTTGCTGTTTTCACCATATAGATTGGAATATTTAAAAAAAAAGTGTTAAAGTTCCTCCTATTATTTCTGGTAACAGTAAAATTTCTGCTTGTAGATTTACAGATAAAGCCATATCGCACAGATGAGTTTGTACACAAGCTGTTCTATGAAACGAGCCGCTTCACTGCTTTCAACAATCAATGGGTGATGAAGGCGCGCATTAACAATAGCCAGAGAGATCCAACACAGAGCTCTGAGCGCAACATGACTTACCAGGTAAAGTGGAAGTAGGGCTGCAATATTCTGCAGCATCAAACATCATAACTTGAGGTAAGTCTGGGGGTTTAAAGTGTCCTTAATCCAGTGTCCTTGCACCCCCTCAATCCAACAGTTAGGTTCATCATCTCAGCAACGCAGAAGATGGTGCTGTGCATTGTCAAGATTGGCATCGTTCATCAACTAAACGCCTCCATAACGTTTGGGAGGCGTGTAACAGCTGCAGTGGTACTGGCTGAGATCACTGCAAATGTTACCACTCATTATTCGTTTCCAGGGTTCATGTTTTTCTTTCCTAACAGCTTAATACAGGTTAAGAAGAAACAGAATTTAGAGACTGAATAAAAATCAAGAGAAATGATGAAAGAAGAATGTAGAATGAAAACAGAAGATAAAGAGTAGAGATAGTGAGGTGGTGGTTAAAGGAAGACATGACACTTGTGTGACACCTCATACTGTTGCTGGACAGTTGATTCATGCCTCTCAGCTTCACCTGTTTCATTACTGAACACAGGGTACATACTGATGACAACTATGGGTATGTATGAGTGAAGAATAAGTAAATGTAAGTTTTAAAACAAGAGAAAGGGAACAGCCTGCACATGTGCATAATTGTTGAAAAGGTGGCAAAAACATGGGGAATCTGAACACACACACACACAAACATTTATGGTAAGCAACTCCTTGCTGACTCCCCCATGTTCTCTGTCAGCTTTACAACAGGCAAGGTCTTGCTGGAATCCCACAAGTTTATTACGTATTATTATTTACTGTACTGTTTTCTTGTTTTGTTAATAGGAATTGCCTGCTTAGCAAATCTTAGTTGTATGTAAAATCCAGTATGTATAAACAAATTGTAAATAGATTATATATTTTTTAAATTTAATGTGATTTTTATGTTTGTTTTCATTAATGAAAATAATTTATCTTAATGCTAAGTTAATTGTCACGATTTGAACAGTTTGAAGGGTGGTTCATTTGTATAATGGCTGTGTACTTAAATTTGTATAATGGCAGTGTACTTAAATTTCCATCCCTCTTCCTCTTTATGGGTATTATATATTGTTAAACTGCAGTTGATCCTGAAAACCAAGACAACGTATCCTCTGGCACTTCACTACTTGGTATTACGTGGTCCTTTTGGAGATATGAAGGTCGACGCAAAGATTCACAAGTTTGAGTTTACTGATCAAGAGAATGAGAGTCCTTATGTGCACCTCCCTCTTGTTGATACAGCGGAATGTAACCGCCTGCTGGCAGCAAAAGTTATCAACTTCCGGTATGTTGATTCTGAACTCTACTTTGCTACTATTGTGGTTATATATCCACTGTTATGGTTGGTGGTTTCCTTTCATGTTCCAGAGAGGTTTTACTGTCTGAATTAATTTGCAGTCTTTTACTTCATAATCATTTTTTTATCATCTACATTATAATATGTACCTGATACCTTGATTTTATTATTATTGGGGCCATGCATTTTTGATCAAATACACTCAAGTTTCTTGATAGCAATGAAGAGAAATTGCATTGAAAACAGAACTTCAACCTTAACCTTTTTTCCCACAGGGGTGAGTACTTAAATTTTACTGCATGATTTGTGAAAAACCAATTTGAACAGAAAAATATGGAAGTATGAAATAAACGGCATTTTGTGGAAACTAAAACAGACATTATGCAGCAAGTCTTGAAAATGCAGTAAATTTCCTTGTTGCCTAAATATATAAGATTAATTTTCTGGGTCTTTTCACACGTACATTTGCATCCATGAATGCAGGTTTTTAAAATGTACATATTGTGGTCTTGTGGTGGATTATGACACCATGTAGTCTAGAAAGGGGATACCTGTGATGCAGAAGAACATGCTGCATCCATCTTCAGGGTAGTACTACCAGGAAAGGAGTATGTTCTTCTAAACTGTAAATACCCACCTACCAGCCTGAATGATGCCACAATATAATATAAATCCTCACTGCCATGAAAACCTTAGGTGCCAGTTTTAATGAGGGCTGGAGATGCTAAAAATGCAGGGAGTGACCTAGTGTCATGAAGTTATTTTACGGAGATTATTTATTATAATGGCAGATTTCTACTCAAATATATAACTCAACATAAGAGGAAGATTGGAAAGATACGATTTTATGGAAATAATCCTAACACAGAGAAGTACTGAGAGGATTTTGTATATTCTAGAAAAGAAAGAAATGTATTAAATCTTTTTTTATAGAAATTTAATTATGGTGAAATCTCCCATTCAATATCTCTCAGGAGGAAGAGTCCAATTACACACTAAATCAAGGAAAACCATTATTATTGTCCGTCGTACACAACACACTGTGTTGTGTATGATGGACAATAAATATAAAATTGTTAAAACCATGAATGATGAAACTGTATCAGAAGGCAAAATGCTGATTAAGAGATGTACTCTGATGTAGAAAAACAGATGCGAGGTCTGCAAAAACTTCCACGGAACACGGTACCCACAGGATAGCAATATCATGATATTTCAGCATTTGAATTTCCAGTTGCCACATCCAGCCATAAATAAATTTAAAAAATACAATCTACTTGTAACTGGCTGTTAACACTGTTTGAGCATAATGTTAGTGGTTTTTTTTTTTGGGCCAAATAATGAACTTGATGGTGAAGAGATCCTTGTGAGAAGCACTCACTCAGCTAGTCAAATATGTGGCCTTGCATGGAAGTGATGGGTCATTACCATGTTCACAGGAGCCAAACATCTTGACCCTATTATGAGCTGTATAAATTCAGTCTTCACCTCAAACCCTGTTTTCCTACCGTAATCATGTGCATGTCTCACTTATCTCACACATGTTACATAGATTGCTTACATCAGTCTCTGTGATTTGATTACCCTAACAAATTTTGTGAACAGTACAAATTATGAAGGTTGTATCATTGTGATTAAGCAACTATTCAATTCCTCCCTCTTAGGTCCATAAGCCTGCTGTCAAATGCCCTCAGTCCATGTACTGGGGGCAACAACCAAATTCACATTTATACAAAAGAAGAAGTAATTTTTCTCCATATACATCCCCAAAAATTACAGCACATTGTCAGGTATTTTAAATGCATTCATCTATTTGGAGGAAAGAAGTGCATTATATAATGGCAAACTGAGTAACATGTTACCAAAATAACTTATTGTTACCTAGCATTTTGGCACAGTGAAGCATCTTATGACAATGTTCTCATACATGTGTATGTATGCTTTTCAGGCTTATCATGTTTCTGTCATCAAAGTAGATGACAGTATGCTCTGTGGACAGTGCTTCTAACCAGAAGAAATTGTAGTAATTTTCTTGTGTAGACTGTGTGGCTTTAAGTAGTTGTACATATTCACTGTAGACAAATTATTATTATTTGTATAAGTAAGCTTTAATACAAAGCCCTCTGTAACCAAAGGCAAAAAAGTTGAATTCTGAATTTCTCAAGATCTGCAAAAATGTTATTTAAAAGGAACTACAAAATGGTTCATTTTATTTAAAATAAAACCCTGCCAGTAGTATTTAACTAGCTTTGGTAAGCGGGGCTATAAGTATGTATGAATCACTTAAATTACAGATATGGATGGTGTCTCTGTTATTTCATTGTACTGTATTGTATTATGTAGCTGTATACCTACATGTTTTTAAAATGTAGATGATCAATGCTTTTTTCCTTGTGGTATATAATACTGGCATCTTTTTTCTGTAAGGAAGGAAAATAGGTTTCAGTTAGTCTGTTCTGATTCATGTATACTGCCAGCCTAAAGAAAAAAGCACTCCAGACCATTGGTATGGTTTGGATAGATGGTGTCTTTCAAACTAGACTTAGAGAAAAATGGCTTATGATGGAAATAGTTAATCTCTATTTACATATATTATATATATCAAATACTACAAAGATATAAATTTTATTTATACATATTGAAGAAGTTACTTGTTTGAGTCAGCAGAAAAGTTATATTTATATGTTTTTTTTACTCTGAAATATATTCCACTCATAAATATACAACGTTAATAACTCAGTTGTGTGCAATTTTGTAATAGTGTATTACGTTAATTTTGATTTCTCTTAATTTTTAGCTGTTGCTTTGAGACAGGATTATTACATGTGCTACGTGTCATTTCTGTGTACGTGCATGTGGGAATTTATTGTTAACTCTGTTTTTTGCATTTTCATTGACCATGTTGATAACAGAACACAGTGCTCACAGCCTGCAACATTTTGTTGTCCAAGGCTATTAACTATGTTTTGAAAAGACAGGGATCGTGGTGTTCTTGCTTATGATACTTTATAGGTGATATTTAACACACGTGTGTTATTTGTTTAATCTCAGATGTATATACACTCATATGTTAATGACATGTATATGTTGTGAACAATGACTTCACAAAAAATTCTTTTTGTATTTGGTACTTCCATCAAGTATGAATCCTGTATTTTGAAAAAGACAGCTTCTAACTTGTAAAAGCATTTTTATTTATTTAAATGTATACACCAAGATTTAAATAAAGTCTGCCACCCATATCTGAAGTAATGGCTTCACTAGTTCAGAGTCACTGCTGTACACTTGTCACAAAACAATGAAATATGTTGGTTTGTTTGGGACTTTTTCCTGTTATTTACACCTACTGCAGTTTTATCAGTCTGACATAGAGTTATCAGATTCCTCCTCGAACTGTTTTATCCAAGGAATAAACTTCAGCATGAATCAGTAAGCATAATGAGTCCCTGTTTAATTAAGATCCATATTAATACATACAGAAAGTACAACTGGATACTCTGTACAACTTCTGTCCATTTAATTGTAAATGATACTTTAAAATACATACACATTTCTCAGCATTCAGTACAATGGCAGAAAGTCAAGTTCTGTTTCATAAGGCTTCTTATGGCGGTGCTTGAATTTCTGTTTCACGTTCATCTGGAATACAGATCAATCATATTCATGGAGTAATTTTCATGAATGCTGCAGCCACCGTCTACAATCAAGTCCCGAATTAAGGTCTGTCTTCGTTACAAGATCTTTGTATTTATTAAGACACAAACTATCCAAACACAAGAACAGATCATTTTAATTATTTTTGCCCAGCATGTGTGAGGCCTCCCGCAATAGCACATTATAAATCCACATTTACCATTGCAGGTTTTACATTTAAAATAATGAAAGTTCTACACAATTCTTCATAGCCCAAAAGTGAGGTCATTTAGAAATTAATATGTCCCAACTGCCAAAAAGCAGATACTGTATATACAGGCATGGGAACTATCAGATACAAGGAACACTTCAAATGTGTAAAGACTAATAACAACTTAGGTTATATCTCCAGCATTCACAAGGACTGTTTCCATTGTCACCAATATTCAAAAACCAACACTACATTTCAAAAGCTACCTGCTTCTGTCCTAATGCATTTTGCCACTTTCTGTAATGTGCCTTATATTGAATTTCTTCTTCTTTTATGGTAAAACAGCCTGATTCAGGCCCTGACCACCTGAGCTGTGCTCTTCAGCCTGACTAACATAGTCTGAGGATTCATGCCATGAGTTCTTTTTACGGGGACAGGGTCATGAGCCCCGAGCCCCAACCTCTGACCCGAAGAACCAGGATATCTCTCTAACTGGCAACTTGCTGGAAACCAGTCTGGCATGGGTGACCCTACAAGCTGCTGTGCAGCTGTGGGTGTAGCTTTCATGTTCACTGATGCATGCAAGCCCACACACCCAGCAAAAATATGTCTTCAATATGGTGAAGGTATCATTAAGGGGTGACGCTTGATTTTAGCTTGGACTGTTTTTTCTTCAGACAGCACAATTTTACCCAAATGTGATGGTGTGATTCAAGACTGCACTACGCTTTGAATTGGTTTTTACTTTGTGGACCACGTGCAATTTGCTAGTTACAAAACAGCCTCCTCCTTTTTGTGCCCATGATTTTTTTCTAATTTTAACAACATATTTATATACGTACCGTGTTCATGCAAGGAAGTGCATTTTACACACAAATTTCAATAAACAGAAGAACTTCTGATTGCAAGGATGTGTATATGACAAATGTTACTGTACAGCCACACTGAGTACACAAATGCCAGCATGGTGTAACACTGGTGTGTTACTTCAGTGCACTCTCCTTGCATGCACCTGCTCAAGGCAGACAAGATGATTTACATATTTGAATGTATTAGGGAGAAAATGACATCTACATGTAAATAACAGTACTAAAGTTAGAAACAGATCTCATGTAGGAATTAAACTGTCATTCCTTAAATGTGAATAAAATATTCAAATGAGATATTACTGATATGGGGAAAATGACTACATATGAGGCTTTGACTGGACATACAAAAATTGGAAAAATGAGAGCATAATGTGGGGAAATCTTTGGTCAAGGGAAACTTAAATTGAGATTCTACAATATTACAGCCATTATCTTTTGGAAACATCATTCAGTGCACAACCCCAGAACATTATACAGCTTGTAACTGGAGGGAGAATGTGGTAATACTAATGCAAAGGGAATGCCTTATTGCAGGAAAGCTGAATGTAACTATCTTTCATGTTATTTGATTTCAGGATATATGTATCAATTTTATATACAGGGTGTCCCAGGAGGAATGTGCCAGACTTCGGGAGGGTGTTCCTTATGCTAAAGTATACCGATATAACCCAAAACACCTATGTCCAAAGTGGAACGGTTACGGAGATAATGGC
>Ga0123355_10011571_pt1 | contig 13609 bp, 6 predicted proteins | sample TergutEmb28metaG_3_FD_89872 | JGI IMG/M metagenome (GOLD analysis project Ga0123355, IMG submission 89872) | Embiratermes neotenicus P1 segment gut microbial communities from Petit-Saut dam, French Guiana - Emb289 P1 | ecosystem: Host-associated > Arthropoda: Insects > Digestive system > Gut ...
AGTATATACCATGTTTAAAATATTCAGTACCTATATTTGTTGAATAAATATATAAAACGCAACGTTTAGAGGTTAGTGGTGCGGTACTACCACTATAGTGGTCGTTAGGCGTCAAAGGGTTAAAGAAACGGGAAATAAAATTGCCTGGTTGCATACCCTAATGAAATGTGCTGCCACGCCTATGACGCTATTTCCAGTCAATGCATACGTTCGTTATATAAACGCCATGGAGCGGACTCCTCTTAAGACACAAATAGCCAACCACTCATATAGTTAATAATTTACCCACACTTTTCGAAATCCTAAATTTGATTTAATCTTTCACAAGAACATGCCACCGGATCGTATTCCTACCTACATGAATCAAGTGCGCAATCTGAAGGCCTATTTTTGTTATGATTTTTAGAATATCTTGCCTAGGTCTCTCGGATTCTGTCTTAGAGTCGGGAGCGTTCGACGAAAAGTTTGTATAATTTCTCATTCATCACACGCCTTCACCACTGATGAGACGATGAAGGTTTCACGTATTGTTCTAACTGAACATATGTGTTCACCCACGCTAACGTTTTGCACTGCACCAGAAAACCTTAGACCCCACATAAGCGAATGTTCTTGCATGGATAAAATGTTAATAATAAACTTCGTAACGAAGCCCAAAGATACCAGCGCCAAGGCTTCATATAACAGTTTATATACCTACAGTTTGAAGATTCAGGACCAAATATTGCGAAGCGTGATCCGCGATTAAACTGTGGCTTGCAGTTGGCAGCATGTAATTGTAAACTTCACTTGCGACCAACGGAGATGCCTTCGTGATTCGGATCCTTTTTTCCGCTGGCGTCTTTAATTGAAAATTTCGCCTCTTGGGTTGCGAATACCACATCGGAACTGCTTTCATTTGCCTAAACTTCCTTTCCAACTTACATCCCATAAAAATGTGTATCTGCATTTCATCATATCGCACAAGATTAGGAAACTGTGTTCTTTTGTAATAATAAAATAATAATTATTTGAACTGCAAGAACAAGACATTTAGGTGTTTCCTTCTCTTTACTTCGTAGCTTGTCTGCTTACAAGTTTACGAGAGAAACTATGGTCTCCAAATATGGAGGATAGTTGTGAAATTGTTTAAAAAAACAGTCGTGGACAGCCGTAACGGGTTGTTATCCATTTTGGGTTTTGGGCCAAAAATAACATCTCCTCGCAGTAAAAATCTATACTATTACTAACCGTAACTCGAAGTCTCGGAATTGGATGTTGGTTGAGGGTATTCGAGATCGAGAGGGTGAAGCGAACGTTCAGACCTAAGGGGAAGGGAGTGTAGGAGGGTCGAGAAATTTCACAGTGAAGAGATTTGTACTTGTTACTGTTTACCGATCATTATTATAAAATCTTCCGCGTGTTGTATGAATGTACTGACATATGTAATTAATTTAGTGGAGCAAGGAAAATATACTGTTTTAGTCTCTAAAATATGTTCTTCTTGTAGACTATTTAATGTTGCTTCCCTAAGTTCCAATGCCCTTAGAATTCATTTTTGCTGTAATGGCGATTTACCCGTTAGTAATCTTTCAATGATATATGTGTGTGACGTACTTGGAAAGTTGTCATCAGTTCTAAATATTGGACCTATACAAAGCCGGCTAATTACATTTGGCACTTCAGATCAATCGATTTCCTGTCCCACAGATGAATGAAAATTAATGTTGAGTGCCACTTATCTGCAGCGTGATGAAAGAGGCACTAAATGTCAGATAAAACGTGTTCTATTTCTGAACGGACCTTGAAGTAAAAGTAAAATGTAATTTAAAACTGTTTCAGTTTCTAATGGACAGAAGTAGAAGCGTAAATAGGGGCACCAGAGTCTTCACCAAAATTTTGCAAGTCGTTACATATCAACAAAGGTTCCAGGTTGAGAGTGTAGCAAATTTCCTAGGGATTCATATTAATGAAATGCATATGTCTGTCCATCTCTGATTTTCGTCTGGTTAAATTAAAGTGTCGGAATTATAGACGAGAAGGATGTACGTTCCTGAATCTTGATTATTGCAGTTTACTGTACTGGATGTTTTATACTCCCGTTTTGGAGTTTCTCGGTATTGCGGACTGCTACGTCTGGAACCACAGTTGCGTTCCATGTGGGTAAAAGTCTCTTAAAATATGAAAATGCGTTCTTCTAACAATAACATATAACAGCACTTCGACGTTTGGATGTATTTTTATCTGTTGACAATGAATGACGAAGATTGCAATCAAACGTTTGGTGCGGAATCCTGTTCTGAGACCTCCACCTCCATTAATGAAAATATATGGGTTTGTGAACATGAGAGGTCGATGAAATTGGCTCAGGATCATTTACAATGGCCGACATTGTTATTGACAATGTTGAAACTTTGGTTTCTGTTCCCACACAGTTAGTTACTAGTTTGTGAGTGATTCAAAGTTTCAACATAGTTGTACGTTGCGTTGGCGAAAGATTATCTTTGAACAGTCCAGTATGAAGTGGGTTTGTCACTCTAATCCCATGAAGTAACACACGTACTTCAAATAAACTCGCGCACACACACCTACACACACACACACACACACACACACACACACACATATATGTAAGTCTTATGTTGCAAAAGGATCAGTCGGTTTATGGTTCGAAACCTTTGTTTTGCGATCCGTCCGTCACGAAACGTCAGAGGAACCTTCTTCTCGCCAATTCTGAGGTTCTCACGGCGAGGTTAGACTAAGATTCAAGCCTTGGAGGATGATATACCGTGTCGATTAGTATAAATAACTACTGACTTTTCGTAGACAGTACACTGTTTAGAGACACGCGTAACACGACGCATTGTCTTAGAATGTCTGAATCTTGAGGTTGATTAAGAAATAAAGTAATAAGCTACCATGCAGATTTGCCCGCAATCAGCCCAACATTAAAAAACCTTTTTTTCCCCATACACTTATTCTTTTATCTCCAGCAATAAACTGCATTGTCATATCTATTACAGGACGTGCGTAATTGTGAAAACGATTGCATTATGTACCGGGAACATATAGTCCGGTTTTCCCTCTTAGCATGAAATGCACGTTACCCCATTATTTTGCTGGTAGGGGTTCACACTAATTTAACATAACATTTATGACTTATGTAGCTCCACCTCGAACATTCACCATGACCTCTGCTTTTTTTTTACTAAATATATTTCCGTCTTCTGGCGGATATTTTATGTTTCTTACGTCGCAATCCTTGTGACTGATAAAATTGTAGTTTATGGGATTCAAGAAGCATCCCAAGTGTAATTTATGTTATCTTGTTTTGAGACCAATTTATTGTCGTAGGAAACGAAGCAAGTTTGATTATAATGAAATTCCTATAAACTTATGTGTAATTTTAACTGTTTGGCCTCATCTTGCCTTATCGGCCTGAAATTCGGAAAGTGCGTGATTAATTACAAATTATGCAACCTGCTATGTGTCAAAAGTAATTGACCTCTCAACACCCCTTTGCAGGACGCTTTTTGTTTTTCGAAGCTTTATTCTTAGAATACCCTGCCAGAGATCGTATCCAACGTAGCCTATTCTCATTACACGACGCTGTGCGAGACGTAATGCTGACGGAAGGTATGTTATTCGGATTTTGGTTACAAAGAGAAAAGAGATATCCTCGCATGCGCCTTCATGTGTTCATAAATAAAATCCTATCGCCCACGTAGTCCGTTTCTCTTATGTCATGTTTTTGGCTACGTGAACAGTTCTGTATTGAAAACATTTCCCGCCACTCTTTTTATCCATAAAGCGATCACACAGATATCACAGCGGTAAATATTAAAATACTGAGCATGGGAATAAGTGTTCATGAAATTGTTATGAAAGTAGCAGTTCACTATTAGGTGTCTAAGTACACTTTATGGGCACGTAAAGTAACATTTTGGATCAAATGCGATATATTAATAAGGATTGCCATAATAAATGAGACCATAAATATTTTATCGCCTGGTTATATGTAAGTACATTGTAATAAATAATTTAAAATTATATGAAATAATTCTAAATAAGTTTATTTGTATTAATGGGAAATATGTTGTGCGGAGCATGTACAAATATGCTACCTGAACTGGCATTCGATGTTGGTGTGATGAATGTTTTGAGATCAATGTTTGTGATTTGTAAACGTGTGATAGAAAGGGTGATCACTGTATCATATAGCGATGCTCCATGGTGTTCTAAAGCTCCTGTAAATTATGCTGTATTCTAATAACACAAAAGCAGATGCAGTACATTAAACTGTGGGTACATTGATGTCAGTCCTACCAATGTTATGACAAATGTAATGTTTAAAACAAAATGAGAATTAAGTATTTTATATAATTATTATATATTTCTTATGTATTGCATCGTGAATTTGTTGAGCGTAAAACTTACCGACGAAACAGTTCCTGCGCAAATGTAACGTTCCTGCCCGTAGAAACAAGAGCCACAAATACGGAACCGGAATAAAGCATTTATTTACTAATTTTGGAAACACTACATAGCAATTTGTTGGTCATTGTATATGCTGCGACAGTAAAGGCGATGCAAATCGGGTTGATCGAGCAGACCTGCCGGTACCCTGTGCTGCTGCAGTCATCTGCTGACAAAACATAACTAAGGTAATGACGTAAAGACAGTTGATCGCGCCATCTCACGGTTCTAGTCGTAACTAATACAAATTTTGACTACAAAAACCGGACCTAACGACACAACGTAAGACCTTACAGTTTACACTTTTCTGCTACTCTTTTCGACATAGCGACAATCGTTTAAAGGAATACAAGTATGTACTTTCATTTCGTAAACCATTGAATACATGTAATGTGTAATTCGGCTTTACTAATCCATGGAACACAGCTGATATGCTTCTTTAGTGCTGTGGTTACATTCATTCTACGTAGTATGTACATTTGTCTCACTGATTTGTGGATGCAATAATTGTCTATAAGATAGGCATACTGGTTTCTTTTCTATGTTACCTGTATTATTTTACATAGTATCCGGTGTTATTTCTTCCTTTCTTGCTGTCCATGCTTCCTTACATGCAACCTGTGTATAGGCGTAGGAAAAACACGTGGGATACGGAGGAAAGGTAAGTCCGGGCTGCTGCCACCTGGTAAACGTTAGAATGCAGGCAATGTGTAAATGCTGCAGGAAGTTCACTTGTGTCCGCTAACCAGAAAGCACCCATATTTTGTTGTTTTTATTGTGTGTCTGTGTAACACCCAAAATTAATGCACAATTGGAGCCCTTAAAAATGCACAATCTGTGTTGTTTTAGTTACAAGTATATGCTTATCTGTAAAATAGTGAAGAAGTAAGTAGCATGAAGTTTAAGTTAAATGTTAAATAATACGTATTAGTTATATCATTGACTTGCAAATTATAAGATAAAATTTAATATAATATGGTTTTAATTGTTATCAAATGAACGCAGTTCCTTTATCATTGACTGCCGTACTTTCGGTTCTAATTACCAAATCATAGTCAGGGATTCTATTCACAAGTTGATATGTGTGTCGCCTTGTAGATAGGAAGCAAGATGATGAATCGGTTGTTAGAATCGAAACATCAGAGGTATAGATATATTTCATCAAGCAACAAATGATGGTTCTAAATATTTTTCTCTTGAATAAAAGACACTCCGTGAAATGAATACAACTCAAAATGTGCAGCAAAATTTTGATGTTTTGCTGACCGTGCATCTCAGTATAATCTTGGCAACTGACCAACTTAATGCAAAAATGCGTATTTTATTATAAGTTCATTATAAAACAAGAATTAATGCATTAAGTTGGTCAATGCTAAGATTATGCAGCAAAATGTATGTAAAATTACATATCAAGTACTGCATTGAAGGTGTAATAGTAGTGGAGTAAAATGTCATGCTTAGAACACGGAAAACTGGAAGCTTTTAAGGGATGATTCTGAAGTCTGTTAACACGCCAGCATAACCTAGTTATGTCTTACCAAAGATAACACAAAGAAAGGCTATTAGCCCAAGTAAAAGTTTTTTTTCCGGGCTACATTTTAATGGAGAAATCAGACTTGCATTTAAATAATACAAGACACTATTTCACGTCGCTTCAAATCTTACTGGTGCAGTTCACACCCTTCCAGCATAACCAACACTTGTAGAATGTTTTGCCTGTAGCAAAGTAGTTGTTTTAAGTGAAAGAGTCTGAAACAGCTGTAGCTCAGTCGGTAAGCTACGGGATGAACGATGCAGTAACGTGTTCAATTATCTGCATAAGCAAGATTTTTCTGTTCTGCAAAATATCAAGACAGGTTATGGGGCTCATCCAGCTTCCCATTCAAAGGACGCTGGGGACTCTTGTCCCTGGGACAAAGTGGCACTGGGTATGGAGCTCTATGTCACCACCCCCATACATATATTCTTATAGCGCGGTACTTATGTCATATTTGACCTGGAACAGTGGTCGCCCTGAATAAAATATTATGTTAGTAATGAAGTAAACGCAACATTAAAAAGTATAAACGGGAATGGGGGCGGAACGATAATGCCTCCTATTTTTTTTTCAGAAAGTGTAATTGCATTGTTAATGAAATATACATACACATTGCGTCTTCTAAGTTTTAGGACTGATTGCGCAGAGCGAATAATACGCTCGCCTTCAGGCGGTCACCCACAGAAACACGTAGGAGCAAGTCTCGACACGTTGTTTGTTTAGTGTTGTCTGAGTGAGTTGAGCAGTATTTGTGATTTGTGGCGTGAAACGAAGCTGTGTGTGAAAGCCTCGACATGGATTTGAGTATGGAGCAACGATTAGCGATAAAGTTCTGTTTTAAAGCTGGAAAAAGTGCGGCGGAAACTCTCCAATTGGTACATGCAGCTTGTGGGGACCAAGCACTATCCCGTTCGAATGTTTTCCGGTGGTATGGAGGATTTCGTGATGGACGAGATGGCATTGAAGACGACCCCAGGAGTGGCCGGTCTACAGAGTGTCGCGATGGCAACAATGTCGAGAAGATTTCTCAGTTGTTGCTTCAAAACCACCACCTTTGGCTAAGAATGCTAGCAGAGAGGTGAACATTGGCAAGGACACAGTGAGAAAGACTGTAGTTGAAGATTTTCGAAAACGGAAGATTTGTTCGCGCTTTGTTTCACATTCTTTGACTCCAGAGCAGAAAGACCGGAGAATTGCAGCTTGCCGAAATTTGATTGCCACAGCAGACAGTGATATTGACTTCTATAAGAAAACTGTAAATGGCGATGAGACATGGTGTTTTGCCTACGATCCGACCACTAAACGTCAATCCGCTGCATGAGTCGGAGAAACCTCGCCACGGCCGAAAAAATTGCGATTTCAGAAGTCTCGTGTGAAGACCATATTAGTGATTTTCTTCGATTGGCAAGGCGTAATCCATAAAGAATTTGTTCCGGAGGGTGAAACTATCAATGCAGTGTACTACAAAGGTGTAATGGAAAGGCTCCTAAACAGAATTCGACTTGTTAGACCGGGAATATGTGAATCTGGTGATTGGTTCCTTTTGCACGACAACGCCCCGTCCCACAACGAGACAATCGTCAAGCAGTTTTTGGCCGAACGAAAAGTGACTGTGCTCGGCCACCCTCCGTATTCGCCAGATTTAGCACCTGCTGATTAGTTTTTGTTCCCAAAAGTGAAATCCCGCTCAAAGGGGCGTCTCTTTGACTCGATTTCGGACATCCAGACAGCCGTGACAAGTACGTTAACCCTTAACCCGCTAACGTGGAAAATATGGTGAGTTCCTAATAATGCCAGCAGATGGCAGATGGGATTTAACTCGGCGTTTGAAGGGTTAAACACCATTACAAAGGACGACTTCTACAAAGGCATCCAGGAGCTGTATGGCCGTGCAAATCTGTGTGTACAGTTACAAGGGATCTATGTCGAAAACTAAACAATAAAATTCTCATTTCTTTAAAGCAACTACTTTTTATAATTCCAGTCATAAAACTTAGTAGACGCACTGTGTATATCATGAGCACATCTTCAGAAAGTTGAGATTGTTTTACCACAGCTTTACGCGCGCTGTGTTTCAACTCTTCGTCTTTCGCAAAAGCCATCCTCGGAGATCTACTTTCAGGGGACATAAAGATGGAAGACGGAGGGTGATATATTGCACCTCTAGGGATGAGGAGGACTTGATCAATTTCCTACTTGGCCAAACGCTTCGATTTCTTTGTTGTAACTTCTTTAATGTCTGCGTATACACGTATATCTCTCTGAATTGCTGTGGCACCTCTGTTCAAGAACTCTAGTAACAGGGTGCCTTCTATGCCCAATAGACGCTATCCATGACTTTCCCCGCAGACGTCTGCACCTGGAATCTGTTCTCCCTCATCCACTACAGTCCCGATTTAGTACCCTCCGTCTTACACCTTTTGGCCCGCTGAAGAATGACCTCCGAAGACGCCGTTTTGTTGAAGAAGACGAGCTGAAACACAGATTGCGTGAAGAGCTCCGACACGTCAGCAAAGAGTTTTACACGACCGGCTTGCAGCGTCCCGCACAAAGGTGGGAAAATTGTGTTGATAATGAAAGAGACTTTATGAAAAAATATTCTGAACTTTGTGAAGTTTCCAAAACGTATGTTTCTTTGGAGACGTGTATTGTTTTACATTACGTTGCTGCGTAATTAACGCGTTTCAGGTTTATAAAATCTGTTCTGTACGTCAAATGGAGACGCACCTAAGGAACTGCAACTGTTGGTTCTGTGGTAAAAAAAAAATTGTTTCAAAGTGCCTTGTTCGTGATTTTTGAATTGGTTTTTTTTTTAAGAAAATACATGTGACGTAGTCCCATACAAACATTTCCATAGCAGATTTACTTTTTTGGTTTTGTTTTACCGAACATTGCGAAACATAATCTCTTCTTTTACATTGACCTTTTTTTCAATTAAGCAGCACATATTAATTCGTACGAATAAATTAGCTACATTTTAATAACAAAGTTTCGTAACTTTTATAAATTTTCCCCACTAATACTGTAGAATCGAACGTACAAATGGGCATATAGTTTTAAGTTACAGGAATCCACAGAATAAATTAAAAGCAAATTGACTACTGAAGCGTCTGTCTCTTGTTGCTGACAGTCCGGATGCGTGGTATGGAGGGAGTAACTATGGTGGAACATACCCTTCCCAGGAACAGGATGACAGGATCTATCAGGACGGCGGCAGTTACTACAACACCAGCAGCGCACCTACCAAGAGGACAAGAGGTGGTTAGTACCTACACGAGCGTAATCTTTCATTTAGAATAAACAGACATCTATAAGGGAAATAAAGAAGGAATAAATTAACCTGTTTGTGTCTGTTTTTTATAGAACATAACCTTTAGACACATTTCAACATGTCTTCCTACACTGATATCTGCTTGTACTTCAAATATAGCCGAATCTTTTCGTTTTGTTATTTCAAAACGAACCCAAAAGGTTTTATCTTCTCGATTTCATGCTTACATGTCCATAGTAGGCCTACAGGACTTGCCCTACGGACACCAGTGACCGTGGCAAAGCAAAGGACGGTCCATTAATAATTAGATGCCTATAGCCCCTCTCAGCATAACAGTCATATTTAAAATTGCCAGTCGATAAATTGCACTTTCAGACTTTTCATGTATTAATAGCATTACATCAAAGGACCATATTAATTTACATTTGGCGGGAACCCAGGCTGTATAATTCTCAAAAGCAGCAGTAAGAGTTATTTGAGGTTCGCACAAGTTGGAGTGTGACAGTCAAAACAAGACTTTGAGGTAAATGATTTTATTGAGACAGATGGATAAGCAATAATTGATTTTGTTGCAAGTTACAATTGTTATATTGTTTAAGGTTGTAACTTTTGTATAGTGTACGTGGTAGATATTCTGTACTGATACATAAGATGACACAGCGTCGAAAGAAATAATTGCTTAGTCAGCTAAAGGTAAGCTGAATTGACCTTTAAGGAAAAAAATTCAAAGGAGAAACTAAAGTCTGATCACTCACCAATTGGCACGTATAAGAGAAAACGTCGTAGTGATTAGACCAATGACATAATTTCTCTTATGTACTGCATAACATTCAGATGCTTCTAGAACACTTCTGGCGTTTCTGTAGACTGCCATAAAAGGAATCCATTAAGGATGCAGTGTGTGTCGGCAGTTAAATATAAATCGGCTTTAATCATGTCAGTTAACTTCCGCTGTTGAATTAAATATGTATAAATCAGGTCTGTTTTTGTTAATAATCAGTTATATACAAAGAGTGAGTTGTGAGTGAGTATGTGTTTGTATATTTTGTGTGACAAGTATTACTTAAATATCAGATTACACATTGCAGTCGTAATAGCTGGAAAAGTGCCAGAAATCATGCTTGCAAAGAGTATGGTGGTTGGCGAACGTGTCAATCTATACATGTACTTTTAAATTTACGTAAGTGTTTTGAATGAACTTCTAGTCTAATTCCAAGAAACGTGAACAGTGACAGTGTGGTGATGAAATATACAGCTAGCCATTATTCAGGTTTGTGAAACACGTATTTACTTCTGGTTAAGTGAAGCCAGGTGTATTTGGTAGGCGATAGTACGTTGCAAATTAATACACAAAAGTTTCGAAGGGTAAATTTGCTAGTTATGAAAGTGAACGACCGTGACTAAATCTGATTTGTTTAAATAAATACCTGAATAGATTCAGTTGTATTAAAAATGACTGTTTATTAAGTTGCTGGCGTCTGAATCATATTTGATATAATACAAGGAAGTCTTTGTGAAAAAAAGCAGGGATACTTTTACATCAGTTAGATAGTCATTCTCATAAGTCGAATAGACTTCATTGCAGACTCAGCAACCACGCACACTTTTGCTGACTAAGGATGTCACGGTTCCAAGCTAAAAAAAATACACTCTAATGGAAAGGAGAAGAATAAGATATCGAAGTTTACGCCGGGGCATTAAACTGGGGTGTGACGCCATGTGTCCCGAAAGTGGAGACAGCAGGGGTTTTCCGTAACGTTGGTGTTCTATGAAATTACACCGCGTCATCCCAGAGGGCCGTAATCTTAAAAGTTGATTATATTGGCTAGTATTTCTACGACGTCGCGAATATCTAGGCATCAGTTGATTACACTATGTTAAGAATCATAGAACATTGAAGCCGTTTATGCAGTTTGTTTATTACCTTTTAGTGACTGCATTACGCAAATTGGAACTTGACCCATAAGAACCGTAAAAAATGTACGGTAAGTCTAGTTAACCCTTCAAAAATACTTAGAAACTCCTGTCTAATTTTGTATAACACATTCCAGATATTAATTACTCTGTGTGCTGCTACGTATTTTCATGCAAGTCCCATTTAATGATATATTGACGCGAGTACGTAATTATTCGTGAACTCCACGGAAGAAATTTTCTTCGTAAGTCGAAAGTCGCTCAGCGAATAAACGGTTTACTATATAGTGTGGAACCCAACAACGAGTAAACTATTCCGAAACGTTGTGCCTGTACACTGTTAGATACCGACGTTTTGGACTAGTTTAGTGCCTTACGAAACGTCTATACATATTTAAATTCGACACGACATATCGTCCCAAAAGAGTTGAATCTTTAACACCGCTGTGAGATGTCAAATGACGATTCACTTTCCTCTTCACACGTAACAAGCGGTTGTTTTACTATGAGCCAGAAGTTTCCACTCCACATCAGAAGATGTTACTTCTAAAGAACCGTCGTAAAACTGCTTGTCGTCTACATCCAGGTATCCAAAGTGAAATCTATGCTACAGGTTCTCCAACTTTAAAACTGCAAGCAGATTTCACTTATCACATTCCTGCTACATGAACCACCTTGATGTAATCAACCTAGAAGGCTCATATTTGGAAGGAACTAAGAACTATTAACCTCCTCGCTATGTGAAAGTTGCCAGACCTCTTGTAGACCGCTACTATGTCCAAATATTTTCCTCATCATTGTTCTTGAAATCCCTTAACCCTTATCCTACTAACGTGGAGAATATGGTGAGCTCCAAATAATGCCAGCAGGTGGCAGATGGCATTTAACTCGGCGTTTAAAGGGTTAATATACTATATCTTAGCGACTGACTACGGCCTGGACGGACCGAGATCGAATCCCGGTTGGGACGATATTTTCCGCCTGTCCATACCGGCCCTGGGGGTCCAACCAGCCTCCTGTAAAATGTGTACCGGGTCTTTCACGGGGGTGAAGTGCGGGCGGGGCGTGCTTCTGGCCACTCACCCCCTTCTAGTGCCGCGGTCATGGAAGAATAGAACTATACCTCTACCCACCCTCTGGGCACACCGGGCCTCTAACGGGGTTACTTTACCTTTACCTTTACTATATCTTCCCCTTGTGACCGAATAAGTGTCACAAGAACATGAAATAAAGTGGAACGTTATAGTTATAGCTACTGTAGTACTTGTGCTGTCTAACAGCAGGTCTGTGGAAAAAATGCCTGTCTCTCACACTTCTTCCTGCTGTATGTTCTTTGGTCGTTGGTTATAATATTAGGAAATTTATTCTTTGAACAAGAGGTGACTTACATTTTTGAAAGTATATTGAAAAGATGGAAGTTAATTTAGTGTGATGAAAACACAGAGAAACATAAAATGTGTTTAAGTACCCCTAGAGTTCGTATTGATCACTCTTTGTTGGAGTTGAAACTTTGTAGACCCAGAAATCTTCAAGGATTATGACAGTGGATTATTCCAATAAGAGTGATTAGTGTTGTGGAAATTATAAATGGTCTTGGTTATTTTTATACTACAAGTTTCTGAAAATTTGATGTTCGCTTCATAGTCAGGTGGAAAAGGGGGCGTAATGTCATATGACGATGGACGTCTGTTAGAGAGCAATTCTTGTTTAGTGACAGAGACTGGCCTTTTGAAAATAACCTACCAGATTAGGACCATTCTTCCCCCCTCTTCCGCCTGATGAGACGCAGGTTTCAGACTTGGTGGTTAAGACCCAAGTTGTTAAAAAATGTTCAAAACATTACACATTCTTGTAGTAATTTCCTGTTTAACAGTTCTATCACGTTGGGCAATTGTTTCACTTATCCAAGAGCTAATTCATGACATAGATTCTCATATGTGCTTTCATTTTCCAGGGACGAACCGTCGCCCCAGCCTGGAGCGCCAGACAACTTTGTATGACGACCAGTATTACGTAGACGGGTATTACAACTCAGAAGAACAGCATCGCAGTATCAACAGGTACTGCAGTATTCTCCATCATCACTGGTCTGACAATGTTGAGGACAGATGTCTCGATTTGTTTTTGTACTGCTGTCACAAACACTAGCACACTCGCCCTCCCTTTACAACACAATACTTTGTTACTTATCATACAAACATTCTGCTTGATAATCTTAGTAACTGACCAACTTAACCCTTTGACGCCCAACGACCCCTATAGTGGTCGTACCGCACCGCTAACCTCTAAACGTTGCATTTTATATATTTATTCAACAAATACGGGTACTGAAAATTTTAAACATGGTATATACTCTCCGTTTTTTTCCCTTCAAAATGCAGTTTGTTTCATAATTCTAATGTATTTGGTTCCTGTTTTATTCACATTTTATA
>Ga0123355_10011572_pt1 | contig 13608 bp, 8 predicted proteins | sample TergutEmb28metaG_3_FD_89872 | JGI IMG/M metagenome (GOLD analysis project Ga0123355, IMG submission 89872) | Embiratermes neotenicus P1 segment gut microbial communities from Petit-Saut dam, French Guiana - Emb289 P1 | ecosystem: Host-associated > Arthropoda: Insects > Digestive system > Gut ...
CAATTATATGCCATCATTGTGGCATATGCACACGTTATTGTCCTCATGCCTGTCTCTATATGGAAACAGTTGAAGACTAAAAAAGCATAGAAAGGAGTTCCTAAATGCTTTATTCTAAAGCGGTACGTGTACTATATATAGATATGAAGTCTCAAAAGACTGAAGTAGTCGATCGAGAAGATTTAAAGAAGTATATTGGAGGCGTTGGCATTGGCTCCAAATTGCTTGAGGAGAACATTCATCCCGATCGCCCCCCACTAGATCCTAACCAGCCTATGATTCTCACATTAGGTGCACTCTCCGTCATATTTCCTGTTATTACAAAAGCGGTGGGCATGTTTATTTCACCACTTACTGGTGAACTTGGTGAATGTTATGCGGCTGCGCGCTTGTCCTTAGCTATGCTGGCATCTGGGTATGATGCCATTGTTATGACTGGCAAAGCAGACAAGCCTGTTTATCTTACAATCTCTAATGACGGCGTTACTTTCCATGACGCTCGTCCCCTATGGGGAAGCGAGAAGTCCAACATGGAACGGATATTGTACGAAAATGAAAAAGAGCAGAGGCCAAATTCCATGATGCACATTGGAATTGCCGGCGAGAATATGGTTTCATACGCATGTGTTACTGTGGACCGTTTCCGCCATTTTGGTCGAATGGGCATGGGTGCTGTATTCGGCTCAAAGCATTTGAAGGCTATTAGAGTAGTAGGAGATCGTAGCATCCCAATCCAAAAATTTCCTGCGTATTTTAAATTATATCGTGAACTCTATGAAATATGCACAAAGCCTGGCGGTGTAATGTCCAAATATCATGATCAGGGCACACCAGTTAACGTCTTGAATCTTAACTCCTTAGGTGCTCTGCCTACATTAAATTTGCGCCAGTCCACTTTCGAGCATGCGGAAAAAGTGTCCGGTGAGATCTTTGCCCGTAATTATATGTCGAGAAAAATATCCTGTGCGGGATGTCCCGTTGGTTGTATTCATATCGGTCAGTTTAAGCGCGAATTTGCCGAAAAAGGTTTTGAGTATGAAACCATAAACGTGGCTTATGACTATGAACTTATTTTTGCATTAGGCACATTTTTGGGCCTTAGCGATCCGGCAGAGATTTTGGAATTAATAGAAGAAGTTGAAATTGTTGCTATGGACAGTATGAGTTCCGGCGTTGCACTAGGTTGGGCTACGGAAGCTCTTGAGACAGGGGTTATTTCCGAAGAGGAAACTATTGTACCTCTAAAGTTTGGGAGTTATAAAGAATACTTAGAGGCTGTACATTATATTGCAACTGGTAAAAATGAGTTTTACAGAAACCTTGCCAAAGGCGTCAGACATGCATCTTCAGTCTATGGCGGCGCGGATTTTGCTTGTCATATAGCCGGAAACGAAATGACGGGCTATCACACAGGTTATGGCTCTCTTGTGGGTATAGCTGTTGCGGCGCGTCATTCTCATCTGTGCAACGCTGGGTATTCCCTAGATCAAAAGCTGACAAGCAATGACGTAGATCCTGATGATTTTGCTGAAAAGCTTTTAAAGGAAGAAATTGAACGTTGCCTCTTAAACTCGCTGACTCTATGCCTCTTCTCTCGTAATGTGTATAGCCGAGAGAAAATTCGGGAATGTTTTGCCGCCATAGGAGAAGATCTTACAGACGAAGACTTAACTGCCGCTGCTCGTCGAATTTATGCCTCAAAGCTACGTGTAAAGAAAATGTTGGGATTTGATTTGAAAGACATTAAATTCCCGAAACGATTCTTTGAAACGCCAGCCATACATGGAAAGCTTGATGAGTCTGTTGCGTATGAAATATTAATGAAGTATCGCGAAAAGATTCAAGGTTTGGAAATGGAACAATAGCAATCGCGATAGAATTAGGACTTATGAAATAAAAAATCAGATTTCAGCCTCCCTCGGCTATAGTTGTTACATCATGACAACAAATAGCCGAGGGAGGTTTTCTGTTTCCAAATAAATTTATTATTGCTCAAATATACTGTGGAAGCGAATCAATAAGGAAGAATTCACCATTCATGTCATTTCGATCTGATATGATCCGAACCCCCAAACAATTCATATCTGCCGCGAACATACATAGAATCCAAGGATTAGTCTTAATTTTATTAAATTGGTCTAAATTTTTTCCATAAATGTATTGGAAATAAGAAGAATATATGCTATACTGCCTAGTGAAAAAGGCAGGTGATTGCTGATATAGGTATATGAAAATTACACTACTACACAGTGCGACAACTGATCATAGCCTAGGTTTAGAGCAGGTAACAAAAATTGCAGTGGATGTTTTAACAGAACTGGGGCTCACCATCAAAGAGGTTGATCTCCATGAAAACAAGCTGCCATACTTCAACTTGAAACCAAATGAACAAATTGAAAAAATAATCAATGATATACGTGATTCATTTGGGGTCATCTTTGCTTTTACATCTAGGCTGCCAATTGTGCCGTCAACCCTGTCGGTTTTTTTAGAATATCTGACACTACCCGAATACTCAGATGTGCTAAAAGAGAAAAACTGTTTGCTTTTGATTGCCTCTGAAAATGGTGGCGAACGATCTACGTTGGAATCATTATCACGCGCAATACAAAGCTTAGGTGCATATGATTGCATTAAAACAGGGTTGCAGCACGACGATGTTAACAAAATATGCTCACAAGAAGAGCATCGCGGGGTCTTTGAGAGGCTAATGGAGGATTATTATCGCATTGTCCGCCAAAACAGACGATTCTTTATTCCTTTAGACTATCCGCGGGTTATACCAATTGCAGACATCAGTAATCAGGAGGAACTGGAGGACGAAGTCCTAGAAGAGGACGAAACTAAGCCAAAGCTTTCAATTAACGAGTTAAATGAAAAGCTAAACTTAGACAAGCTGAACGAAAACCAAACAGAAGACATAAACGAGATCGCAGATTATTTCAATAGGATAATTTCTGAACATCAAACGACAGATAACTCATCACCAGTATATGTAAAATCTTTATCTCGGGAAACAATAGGCACTACAGGCGACGAATCTAGTTGCAGGCAGCTTACGCTAAGCTTGCCTAATAGTTTTCAGCCTCAACATTCCCACAGCCTCAGTGCGGTTATTCAACTACAAGTGAAAGGAGAAGAAACTTTCGCAGGCTTTTTAACAATCAGAAACACAGAATGCAACTATTCTGAGGGCACCTCTTTGAATCCAGACATTTCGATAATAACTGATTCTTCTATATGGCGGGATGTTTGCGTAGGTAAATATTCTGCTCAAAAGGCATTTATGATTGGCCGCCTTAAGGTTAGAGGAAACTTCGTTTTGTTGACAAAATTTGACCATTTATTCCGTTTGGCTAAATGAACGAACCCCTGCATCACCCGCTGGGGTTCGTTGAATTTGTCAGCAACCGTCGAAAAATATGAATTTATTTGAAATTATGACTAATTTGTAAATTAATTTTGAATTTTTGTTATAATCTCTTGTATTTTATTATAAATTAATTTAAAGTAGGTTTATGAGCTCGACGAGATAGTGAGCCCCCACTGACAAGAGGCCAAACTTAGTCATTCTAAACAGGTTGGTTGTTGAAACAGCTGGTCTCATGCAAAAGGCATGAGTGGATTGAAATAATAAATAATACAGTATACACTAGTAGACTTAGATCCGGAAGGAGAATAACCTTGTCTGTCGAAAAAATTAAAGTAATAATGGCTGATGATAATTTATTGCTATGTGAGATTGTTTCTAATTATCTTCAGACTCAATCAGACATAGAGCTGGTTGATGTAGCTCATGATGGTTTAGATGCCATTGAAAAAATCAAAAAGTACAAACCGCATGTAGCACTTCTTGATTGTGCGATGCCTATGCTGGATGGTCTTGGCGTACTTGAGAAATTATATCAAGAAAATTGTGTTAAACCTGTATGTATTATGTTGTCGGGCATCCGTCATGATGCTGTCACAAAGCGTGCATACGATTTAGGAGCAGAATACTATATTATCAAACCTTTTGAGCTTGATGTACTCGCTGATCGTATCCGTATGTTTCGAAATTTTGCACCTGTATCTGTCAAACTTGACACAGCTTCACAGTCCTCGATTTTCTCTAGGGACATTATTGACAAGACTGACTCTCAATCTGAAGCATATCCTATGCCATCATATAGCAACGATGTACCACAAGTACATATTGCGTCACCTTATGTTTCACCGCAACCACCTGCTCAAGTAAACACCCTTGAGGAGCAAGTTACCAATTTACTCCATGAAATCGGCGTACCAGCCAATATACGTGGCTATAGGTGCTTGCGTACTGCTATACTAATAACGGTTGACAACCTTGATTTATTACAATTTGTGACCAAGGAGCTGTACCCATCAATAGCTAGGGCCTTAAATACCACGCCTAGTTCTGTAGAACGTGCAATTCGTCACGCAATAGGTTTGGTTTGGGATCACGGTAACATCCAGGCGTTGGATCGGCTATTCGGGTATTCAGTGGAGACACGGAAGAAAAAACCCTCTAATAGTGAGTTCATTGCACTTATCGCGGATAAATTCCGTTTGGAGAATAAAGCAAGCTAAAACTTGGGGGCTGTGCCCGGATTCAATCCGGGCACAGCCCCATCTCCATTTTCCTCCTCTTTAAGGCATTTGAACGCTCAACGATGAATCGTGCAGTTTGGCAATAATTGCTGTAATTCATCAACTTGAGATTGAGAAAGTTGGTTTCCGCCTAAATATAATTCCTCTAAAATCACCATAGAATGTAGCATGATGATGTCACTGATTTGGTTGTTTTCTATATCAAGAACCATCAAATTGGTCAGCGATTGTAATGGTGTGATGTCACTGATTTGGTTCTGCCTCAGATAAAGACTCATTAACTCAGTTAGCGATTGTAATGGTGTGAGGTCGCTGACTTGGTTGCTCCCAACACACAACGATGTTAAATTGGTCAGCGATTGTAATGGCGTGATATCGCTGATTTGGTTTTCCCCAATAGCAAGCCACATTAAATCGGTCAGCGATTGCAAGGGCGTGATATCATCGATTTGGTTCAACAGCAGACCAAGAGCAGTCAATTTAGTTAGTGATTCCAATGGTGTGAGGTCGCTGATTTGGTTGTTATCAAGATCAAGCCACGTTAAATTAGCTAACGATTGCAGTGGTGTTATGTCGCTGATTTGGTTTTCACCAATACCAAGCCACGTTAAATTGGTCAGCGATTGCAGGGGCGTGATATCGATGATTCGGTTCTTTTCTATAGCAAGCTCCGTTAAGTTGACAAGTGATTGCAATGGCGTAATATCGATGATTTGGTTGTTCATCAACTGTAGTTCCTCTAAAGTTAATAGCGATTGTAATGGTGTGATGTCACTGATTTGGTTGTACGATATACAAAGATTTGTCAATTTAGTTAGAGATTGCAACGGCGTGAGGTCGCTAATTTGGTTTTCCGCAATAGCAAGCCTCGTTAAGTTGCTTAGCGATTGCAGAGGCGTGATATCATTGATTTGGTTAATCTTCAGACCAAGAGCTGTCAATTCAGTTAGCGATTGCAATGGCGCAAGGTCGCTGATTTGGTTGTTCTCAAGAACGAGCCACGTTAAATTAACTAACGATTGCAGTGGTGTTATATCACTGATTTGGTTTCCTGAAATATATAGATTTGTTAAATTTGTCAACGATTGCAAAGGCGTGATATCGCTGATTTGATTTTCATCAATACCTAATTCCTTCAAAAATGTCAGCGACTGCAATGGTCTAATGTCACTGATTTGGTTTCCTGACATAAATAGATTTGTTAAATTTGTCAGCGATTGCAAATGCGTGATATCGCTAATTTGATTTTCCTCAATATCTAATTCCTTCAAAAATGTCAGCGACTGCAACGGTGTGAGATCGCTGATTTGATTTTCCCCTATACCAAGCCACGCTAAATTGGTTAACGATTGCAGAGGCGTGATATCATTGATTTGGTTTAGCCTTAGACCAAGATCTGTCAATTCAGTTAGCGATTGCAATGGCGTGAGGTCATTGATTTGGTTGTTCCCAAGATTAAGCCACGTTAAATTAGCTAACGATTGCAGAGATGTTATATCGCTGATTTGGTTATTCCTTAGTGAAAGGGTTTCTAAAGCGATTAATGGCTGCAACGGTGTAATGTCATTGATTTGGTTTCCTGACATATAAAGATTTGTTAAATTTGTCAGCGTTTGCAAAGGCGTGATATCGCTGATTTGGTTTTCCCCAATATCTAATTCCTTCAAAAATGTTAGCGATTGCAACGGTGCGAGGTCGCTGATTGTGTTATCAAATAAATTAAGTTCCGTCGTACCCGCTGGTATTTCGCCATTAGCTATCTTATCAACAAGGTCAGAATCACTTATATTTGCATTGTTTAGGTTAACTACAACGCGAATTGCTTCTGTCCGAGGAACCTGCATAATATCATTATGGTGACTGTTTACCTGATAAGGTAATAGTACGTCGTCTGTAGATCCAGATTGAATCTGCGTTATTACGAAAAGGAAAATTCCAGCAAGAATAATAACTGAAGAGATAGCAATGACTTTCTGCAGTTTCCCAAGAAACGGTTTCTCTGCTTCCATCTGTGCGTAGGATTCTCTCTTTCTCCGACTAGCAGTTTGTGGTTTCTCCCAAATGGTTTTCCTCTCGTTTCCTATCGCACTGCGATGCGGGAATGGTGCCGCTACGATCTCAGTAACCTCGTATGTATCTCTGTCATATGCTCTCTCACCTGAAGCAGCCAAACCGAAAATATTTGCTGTAGTCTCCATGGGATTGTAGTAATTTGTCTTGCTGGCAGCGAGTTTATTCTCAACAGGCTGAATACTTGCAGCCTTCTGCACAAGGTTTCCTTTGCCCACTACTGTTTCAAGGGCTTCTCTCATTTCTGTGGGTGATGAAAACCGTGCTTTGCGGTCATATGCGCAGGCTTTCTGTAGAATCGCGTTGAGTGATGAATTTATCCCCTTAATAGGTGGCAGCGGCTCACCTCTCATGCGGCGCTGTAAGGCCATGTCCCTGTTGCTTAGTGTGATAGGATAAGGAAATTCTGGCAAAAATGGCATCCGATTATAGTTTAGATAGCAGTACATAACTATAGCCAATGAGTACATGTCGACATCAGCCCCGTACTCATATCCTCTGAAGACCTCTGGTGCCATGTATGCATAGGTGCCTTTCTTGGACAGCCCACCCATAGTCCGCTCTATCTGCCGGGCTATGCCGAAATCGCCCAGCTTATAATCACCATACTCCGATACGAAAATATTATCTGGTTTGACATCCCTGTGGATTATATTTCTGAGTGTGCAAAGCTCCAATGCTTGGCATATGTGAATACCAAGCCTTATCACTTCATCAAAGTTAAGTGTCTTTCCAGCGGTATAACTCGAAAGACTGTTCAATAATTCCATTCTAATTAGGATGTCCCAGCCAATTTCGCCCGTACGTTCTATGATCTTGTGATCCTCCAAGCTGACGAAGTTGCTGTTGCCACGAAATACAGACATCAAGTCTATCTCCTGAATGATGTCGGCTACAAAAGTTTGAATATAGCCTCGAGCGGATGTTTCATCCATGCCCTCGCTAAGTATCTGCCGCAAATCCGCCTCTGTCTGTGGGATGGTGATGATTTTTACAGCAGAATAGTATGCCTTGCCGAAGTCCACTTTCTTTACTCGGTAGACCTTGCCAAAAGCTCCTTCACCGATCAACCTATCCACATACCAGGAACCCCAAAGAGGTTCATACCATTTGATATCGCCCATACGCTTAACATTCCTCTTCGAATGTATTTAAGAAGCTGTATTCACGCTATGAACAGCTTCTTAACGATGTATCGTGCAGTTCGGTAATGATTGCTGTAATTCATCAACTTGAGATCGAGAAAATTGGTCTCTACATAAGTGTAATTCCTCTAAAGACGTCAGCGAGTGCAGCACGGTTATATCGCTGATTTGATTGTAACCTATATCAAGCCACATCAAATTGGTTAGTGCTTGCATCGGCATGATGTCGCTGATTTGGTTGAGCTGTAAACAAAGCAACGTTAAATTGGTCAGCAATCGTAATGGTTCTATGTCATTTATTTGGTTCCATGACAGATGAAGAACAGTCAATCCAGTTAGCGATTGCAATGGTGTGATGTCGCTAATTTGGTTGACCTCAAGACTAAGCCGCGTCAAATTGGCTAGCGATTGCAGTGGTGCTATATCACTGATTTGGTTGTAACCTAATCCAAGAATATCTAAAGTGGTCAATGTCTGCAACGGTGTTACGTCGCTGATTTGGTTCGTCCCAAGACTAAGCCGCGTTAAATTGGTTAATGATTGCAGTGGTGTTATATCATTGATTTGGTTGTCCCTTAATCCAAGAACACGTAAATCGGTCAATGATTGCAACGGTGTTACGTCGCTTATTAGATTCTCCTCTATAATAAGTGTCGTTAAATTGATAAGTGATTGCAATGGTGTGATATCGCTGACTTGATTGCTCTCTATTCCAAGCGTCCTTAGATTAACAAGTGATTGCAATGGCGTGATATCTTCGATTTGGTTATTGCGCAAACCAAGAATTTTTAAATTGGTTAGTAACTGTAATGGCGTAATATCGCTGATTTGGTTGTCAAATAAATAAAGCTCTGTTGTATATAATGGGATTTCACCATTAGCTACCATAGCGGCAAGTTCGGCATCATTTATTCCTGCATTTTCGAGGCTAATTACAGCACTTACTGGGTTTTGACTTATCCTACAATTTGGCAATACCTGTTGTAATTCATCAATTTGGGATCGAGTAATTGGGTTATTCTCTAAATGCAACTCCTCTAAAAGTGTTAGCGATAGTAAGGGTGTGACATCGCTGATTTGGTTGCTTCTTATATTAAGCCAAGTTAAATTGGTTAACGATTGTAACGGCGTAATATCGCTGATTTGATTCCCACTAATATTTAGCTGAGATAAATTGGTCAGCGTTTGCAATGGCGTAATATCGCTGATTTGGTTCAACCCTATATGTAATTCTTCCAAAAGCGGCAATGATTGCAATGGTGTGAGGTCGCTGATTTGGTTATCAAACAAATTAAGCTCCATCGTATCTGCTGGTATTTCACCAATTGCTACCCTATGAGCAAGGTCGGCATCGCTTATACTTGCATTGTTTAGGTCAACTATAATGCGAGCTACTCTTGGAGCCAGCACCACATCGCTGTGCTGATTGTTGATCTGAAACGGTAATAGTGTGTCGTTGTCAATAGAGCCAGACTGAAGCTGCGTTATTACGAAAAGGAAAATTCCAACGAAAACAAGAACTGAAGGGATAATAATGGCTTTTAGCCATTTCCCTAAAAACAGTTTCTCAGTTTCCGTCTGAGCTTCGCTGGATTCTTCCTTTGTTCGGCTAATAGTTGGTGGTTTTTCCCAAACCTTCTCACCTGAAGCCGCCAAACCGAAAGCGTTCGCTGTATTCTCCATGGGATTGTGGTATGACTTGCTGTTGGCAAGTTTAGCCTCAACAGGCTGAATACTTGCAACCTTAGGCACAAGGTTTCCTTTGCCTGCTACAGTTTCAAGGGCTTCTCTCATTTCTGTGGGTGATGAAAATCGTGCCTTGCGGTCATATGCGCAGACCTTCTGCAGAATCGCATTGAGTGATGAGTGTATCCCCTTAATAAGCGGCAGCGGCTCACCCCTCATGCGGCGTTGTAAGGCCATCTCCCTATTGCTTAATGTGATAGGATAAGGAAAGTCTGGTAAAAATGGCATCCGATTATTGTTTAGATATGAATACATAACTATACCCAATGAGTACATGTCAACATCAGCCCCGTACTCATATCCTCTGAAGACTTCTGGCGCCATGTATGAATAGGTGCCTTTCTTAGATAGCCCACCCACAGTTCGCTCTATCTGCCGTGCTATGCCAAAATCGCCTAGTTTATAGTCACCATACTCCGATACAAAGATATTGTCCGGTTTAATGTCCCTGTGAATTATATTTCTTAGTGCACAGAGCTCTAATGCTTGGCACATGTGGATACCAAGTCTTATCACTTCATCAAATTCAAGAGGCTTTCCAGCTGTGTAATTCGAAAGACTGTTCAACAATTCCATTCGAATTAGGATATCCCAGCCGATTTCGCCCGTACGTTCTATGATCTTGTAATCCTCCAAACTGACGAAGTTGCTGTTGCCACGAAATGCAGACATCAAGTCTATCTCCTGGATGATGTCGGCTACAAAGGTTTGAAGATAGCTTCGAGCGGATGTTTCATCCATGCCCTCGCTCTGTATCTGTCGCAAGTCCGCCTCTGTCTGTGGGATGGTAATGATTTTTACGGCTGAATAGTATAGCTTGCCGAAATCCACTTTCTTTACTCTGTAGACCTTGCCAAAAGATCCTTCGCCGATCATCTTGTCCACATACCAGGAACCCCAAAGAGGCTCATACCATTTGATGTCATCCATACGACTACAACATTCCTTTCAACTAGAAAGCAGAAACTAGAAAGAGCAAAATCCCCTTCTATATTGAAGAATACTTGCCCGTTTCAGGTTCTTCTTTCACAGTCGTCAAACTATGTAAGATCATTGTTTTTGCACCAATTATATACCAATTAATTTTTATTTTCAACATTTTTTGACTTTTAGATCTTGGTAAATCAATTCTAATATAACAATCACAAAACGGGGAAATGGATCAATATGAAATCCAAAAAGACTGACTGGACAGAATTTGTCCAGTCAGTCTTTGTTGTACTTTTATATCAAGTTCTTCCAAAGAGGCTATTTGTGGTAGGGCTCATTACGTATTATTTTGTAGCCCCTATATATTTGCTCCAGCAACAAAACACACTGTAAGTCAGCAGGCAGAGAAACTGATGTTAATGCCCACGACTCATCTACCTGCAAGTTCAGGTTTTGCTCAATTGCAAACACTACACGGTTAAAACTACCGGATAACTGTATTTCAAGTAAACGATTTGCCACATCCTCAGACGACAACCGCTTGCCGTCAGGGGTTATCAAGATCAAAATATCCCTAACACCAAGCCTGTTGAAGGAAGCACCACGCTGTATTTTGCAAAAACGACTAAGCCGCTTTTCATACTCCTGGGCTGCTTCTTCATAAAATCGCCTGGGTTTATGTTGAGGATAGACTATACAGTATGTCACCGTTTAAAGAGATCATCCATTGTGTATAACCCTGGTTTTTGATTTGCGATAAACTCTGCCGCTTTGAGCGCACCATTCGCAAATGCATCCCTTGAGTAAACAGTGTGAGAAACTTCCAACACTTCATCCTGGCCGGCGAATAAAACAGCATGTTCGCCGACAATAGAGCCTCCACGTATCGCAGAAATACCGATCTCATTTTTTGGACGCCGCTCTCTTCTCTGGGTGCGATCAGTCACAATATCGAATCGACCGCTTTTATTCAATTCATTGGCAAGCATATATGCAGTTCCACTAGGTGCATCTACTTTGCGATTATGATGCTTCTCGATAATTTCTATGTCGAACCCAGTATCACCCAACACGGCTGAAGCCCGTTCTAAAAGTGAAAGCATCAGATTAATGCCCAACGACATATTAGCAGATTGAAAAATAGGCACTATCTCAGAGGCTCGTCTCAGCTGTGCTGTGGTTTCATCGGAAAGCGCGGTTGTACACATGACAAGCGGCAGTTTTCTGCTACAGCACCATTCTACTAATTTTGGTACAGCTTCCGCAATAGAAAAATCGATTACAACAACATCTGCATCTATGTTACAATCATCCAGTGTCTGAAACACCGGATAAGGCAGAACTTCATCTGATTCCCTTGGATCAGCCCCGCCGACAATCTCAAAACCATCTGTGAGTTGTACAGCCCTCTGTAGTGCATGACCCATCTGTCCAAAACATCCATGTATGAAAAGCTTCGTCATATTAGCCCATAACGTTGCATTGCCCCACGAAGAACCGCTGCATTCTCTGGCTCCATAGGGGTGAGCGGCATACGGTGCCCACCAACGTTAAAACCCATCATATTCAAAGCAGCCTTAACTGGGATTGGATTTGTCTCACAGAAGAGAGCGCGTATTAGATCTAGCATGCCCAGTTGAAGTTTCGTAGCTGCTGTTACGTCACCAGCAAGATATTTGCTTGTCATATCGTGCATTTGCTGAGGGATAACATTTGCTGAAGCCGAAATAACCCCTTTGCCCCCTAAAGACATCACTGGGACAACATAGTCATCATTGCCTGCATAAATATCAAAGCCCTCACCACACCGTTCGGCTATTTCGGCAATCTGTACAATATTCCCGCTAGCTTCCTTTATACCCACAATGTTGTCAATTTCGGATAAGATCTTTGCTGTTTTTGGCAAAATGTTCAACCCTGTGCGGCCTGCAATATTGTAAATAATTATTGGCAGATCCACTCTCTTTGCATGTTGGACATAATGCTCTATAAGCCCCTTTTGAGTCGGTTTATTGTAATAAGGCGTTACAAGCATTAAGGCGTCTGCACCGACTTCTCGTGCGCGGATACATAAATTCACGCCATGTTCAGTATGGTTGCTGCCTGCACCAGCAATAACTGGTACCCGTTTTTTAGTTACATTTACTGCAACACGTATTGCTTCTATCTGTTCGTCGTCAGTTAATGTAGACGCTTCTCCAGACGAACCACTGATAATCAAAGCGTCTGAATTGTTGCTTAACTGAAATTCGATTAATTCCTGGATTTTTTCGTAATTAACCGAACCATCCTTGTTTATAGGCGTAACAAGGGCCACGCCGGATCCAGTAAACAAACTCATAAAAAATACCCCCCTTGTTTAAAGACAAAAAAAAATCGGCGAAAGCGCCGACAATGTCCCAAGCCAAATGCATAGAACGTTGATAGCACTCCATCAAATACTGATGACAGCCGTATGGCTTTCGCGCATAACGACCAAGGTTGAACTGGAAAGTTGCACAACCTTTCGGCGGTCACCCCTTTCACCGAATTTCAACTGCGCTTCCCGCATTCATTCGGATACTGATGAAAACCGCTCCTCTATCTACTGAAATCATTATACAGCGCGAATACTTTAGTGTCAATCAGAAAATTAATGAATTTTAATGAGCTGAAAATGGGGAATCTCAAAAGTAGAACCAAGCTGCTTTCTCAAAAGCCAAACATCGCACCAAAAATCCTCGTTGCCTGGACCAGTTATTTTTGTCCAAATACCTTAGGTAATTGGAAATGAATAGTAATCAACTGTCTATTGAAAACGGAAACGTCTATGAATTATTCAAACGCACGTCCTTTTAGATCAAAAAATCACCTAAACATTTCTAATGTCCTAATTGCATACAAATAAAATATTATAATGCTCCAGTTTTTTGTCGTAGTTTTCTCATTTTAGCATATTATGTAACTATCTTACTCTTCATTTCATATAATAATTTTGCTATAATCATCAATTATAGCACTTATTTGAATAAACTTTTCAAGGGGAGGGGGAAACGGTTTCAGTTTTCTTATGAAACCAAGAAAGCTATGTTAAAGAAACTGTTTTTTGCAACAATCGTGGGTGTCA
>Ga0123355_10011573_pt1 | contig 13608 bp, 5 predicted proteins | sample TergutEmb28metaG_3_FD_89872 | JGI IMG/M metagenome (GOLD analysis project Ga0123355, IMG submission 89872) | Embiratermes neotenicus P1 segment gut microbial communities from Petit-Saut dam, French Guiana - Emb289 P1 | ecosystem: Host-associated > Arthropoda: Insects > Digestive system > Gut ...
CCCCCCCCCCCCCCCAATTCCCTATACTGCACTTCACTTCACCTCATTCCACTTCACTTTGCTTTGTTCACTTCACTTCACTTTATTTCACTTCGCTATCCTTCACATTAGATAATTTTCACTTCACTAGACTTCGTATTGGTGCCGTAATGTATGATTGAACCCCTAAGTCAAGTGAAATTATTTGCGTACACAACGTAAATTTCCCTAAGTGTAAAGTCAATTTTATATTCACACACCAGTCTCAATGTCGGCGATTGGTCCCATAAAATTCTGCATCCCCTTTGCTCTCCTTCGGTTCCAGCCAGCTGCTCACGGTACACTCTACTTTTTCCCCATTGCTTGTGATGCAATAAACTCATTCGGAGATGTACATTACGTTATCTATAATATCTATAAAATCTCCAGTATGTAACTATTCCCTATTCGTTTTATTTACAGTTGCTTAGTTAAAATATTTTCTTCCACTAACAATTTATGTATCTGTCATAATACAAGAAAAGGTCTAAAAACTAAAAATATAACCGAGGCAGTGAAACCATTTTAATGTTTCTGAAAATAAGGAAAGTCAATTTTTAAAATTAAATTTTTTCCAAACTTATATCTTGTTTCCAACAGCCAATGCCGTTTTTGGGTTTTCAAGATGTATGTCTTCACTATTCGCTTCCACGAACGACCATATTGGGGCATGTCTTCTTAGCTGAGAGTTATTATGGAATTTTTAAATATCTGGTGAGAATATCACAACCTAAAAGTACGAAGGAAGAAGGGTGTGGAAAATATCACACAACGTGGAGCCTCTGCATTTTAACTCTTAATAAAGCATATTATTATTATTTTTCTGTTAAATTTACTATTAATTATTATTATTATTGTTATTAAATTCATTTGATTTAGGGACTTCAGTTTGTGCAGTGTTGACTCAAAACGTCAACAGCTCCCTTCCGCTCGATGCGTTTCGGTGGCAAATGTCAACGGCAGTGATATTGACATGTTCAACGGATGTTGGGTCTCGTTTAATGATTGGTTGCTATCTGATACTTTTACTAGGTAATTCGGGAAACTCAAAGCAGAACTTATGCTATGAAATTACCTATTATCTGTGGTTTGAACAAAGCTAGACAATTTAAAATAAAGTTATTTTGTTCTGCCTTTTATGACACTGTTGCTGTGACAAACTCTTCGGTTTGTTCTGTCTAGATCTACATACTCTAGCAAATCTAGCATGTAAGTGTGTTTTGTGTATTAATTTTTGTTAATTTTGTATATTTTGAGCTAGTTCTACAATTGGCCTTGAACTGGTGTGTTTGTGTACTAGTTCCGTTAATTTTGTACATTTGGGCTAGATTTATAATTGGCCCTGTACTTTTAAAGTAGTATGTTATTAAGTGAGGAATTGAATTCAATTAAATTATCAATGCAGTTATTTTTGTGCTGTCGATATTAAAGAGATGGGCAGGGACACGTTTGTGCAGCATCTTCACTGAAAAACATGAAAGAAAAATGTTACTTACAAGACCTAAGCGTAGATGTGAACACATTAATACATCCGATCTTACAACAAAGAACTGGGGGGCCAAGTCACGGTGAATACGCTTTGCAGACTGGCGTTCCGCGAGCTGAAATTTTCACAAGAAGCTGGTTCCTAAATCAGTGTATTTCGTTCCTGACAGAGCTGTACACCGGTGACTGGAAACAAGGCTTGTAATATATGGACGCCGCTTCGGTACTCATCTGGGTAGAAGGATTCTCTGGCTAGTCTTGTTTGTCGTGCATACAGATGTGGTAGCCACTCTCAATCCCTTGTGCCTCTGTCTCTGTTTCTTTTACGGTTGTCTTGCTCGTTGTGTTGGAATCTGATTAGTGATTAGCAGGAGAGGAAACCACAACCAGGCGTACACAATCCGTCCTGAATGTTACACTGAAGTGTGGCGGCACGGACAAGACAGGCCACATTTGTATGTATGGCAATCCTTCACTCCTACAGGGACTTCGAGCAGAAAATGTTCTTGACGGATTGGCTGCAAAACATTTAGTTTCCGCATTCAACTTGACAGAGGGCGTTGGAAGAAGCACGTACCATATACGGTTATTTTTAACTGGCCACAAGCCATCAAGACCTTTGGGAGAAGCGAGAAATTCACACAAAAAGTTTGGTTAGGAAACAATATCATAAGGGTTATTTGGAAGAACTAGATTTCAAATTTCATGTTAGTTGTGAATTAGATCAATTTGTTTCAGAATAGGGCTGATTTCATACGCATATTTCTACAACACAAGGCTACAAACTGTCAAGAACGATTAAACGCTGTAGTTTAAGGTAAGTTAGAAAACCTCAGTGGCAAGAGGCTTCTCTGAAGATATAGGGACTAAAGGAAGGGATAATAATACTAATGTACCTTAAATATGTTCTGTAGATACGAACTGAACATACTTGGTTCGGTGTACGTGCCTAATGGAGGGATTTTGTGAAGACAGTAACTTTAAAATTTTCATTTTATGAAACTAAATTCCTCTTGTTGGGGCGGATAACTATCGAATGTTCTAGAATAATGTTGGTTTGCAAAGTGCAAACAACACATTAGACTGCAGAAGTCAGTATTAGGCTCAGTAAGATTTTGGGTTTAGTGATAATTTCAAAGGAGAAATTAACATATATGGTTGTCAGAAAACAGATGGCATCTTGTAACGGAGCTGCTGTGGCAAATATCGAGTGAAAAATGATGAATTTTTTGGGGGGAGGGGGAGGTTTCTCTTGTCTCTTTTGGAAATTTTTGAAACGCCTGTGATGAACAGGCAGCTCAATCAATAACTCGCGTCCTACCAACACGTTTGGTCAGTTTGGTTGTTAAAATATTAAAAAAATCACTAAAAACAATCGCTTACAATTTACACCATTTCATTTTTATACATGCTGGGTTTTGTTCATTTGTCTTCTACTCTTTCCATTACCTGCAGTTGGGTATACGTGGCTGAAATTCTGAGAGTTGACCGATAAGTTTCGTATATTATTATTGCTAAGATATTTAAATTGTGTGATTTAGTTTAAATTATCGAAATTTGTAAATTTCACTGAAATATCGAAATATAATACTTGAGTAGCTTTGCTACAATTTTGTAACGCAATTCTTACATGTTTTTTTGAAAAAAAATAAAGATTTTATAATGGATAAATGCGTAGGGCTGACAACCTTACCGCGTTCATGTACCTATTGTCTAGAAATTCTGGGAGACTCTAAATTCTGGAGCCCTAAGGGCTTGTCAAGGCATGTAATGAGATACATTTACTTTTATAAATAAACACAAAATTTCATATTAATAATTGTGTAACGAAATGCAACACAAAGCAGTCTATTTATTATTTTGCAAGTTCACTATACATGTTTGGGTGTCAACCACACCCATCATCAGGAGTACACAAAACTGTAACTACAGCCTCCGGTACTGGTCGTATTTTTTGTGCAGCTAACTCCCTCCAACGTGGCTAAGCTGCACAAAAAATATGACCAGTACCGGAAGCTGTAGTTACAGTTTTGTGCACTCCTGATGATGGGTGTGGTTGACACCCGAAACATGTAGAGTGAACTTGCAGAATAATGAATAGACTGCTTTGTGTTGCATCTCTTTGGACAATTATTAATATAGATCAGCAATGCACGGAACCATAAGTATAAAATACAAAATTTCAGTTGGCTACAATAGGGAAGAATCACACTTTGTAACTGCCTACTACTGTAACTTGAATTGAATTCGGTCTTGTTTGTGTGGTGTGTTATATCGTAGCAAAGCACGTGTACTAGAAGGAAGTTGATGATACAGCAATATACTTTTTATGAAACATGAAGGGACATTGTGTTATTTTTCTCAGAACAGGCATTCCCTCGACGAACAGAAGGTGTAATGTACACTGAATGTAAATGTACCACAATACAATGAACAAGGAGCAATAGAATAAGAACTGAATACCGACGCGAATATCATCATTCTACATGACGTAATTCAGTTGAAATAAAGCCAGATACTGGGTATCGTGCAGAAAATTAATGGTGCTCCCTACGGCACTGCGGACTTCTCCAATCAGAACTTCTGTAAATTCTTGCATTATTTTCAGGCAAGGAAAATTATTTCAGAGTTGACTTTCTTTTTAAGCTCATGCATATTTCTGTCTACACAATAATACATGACATCATGTTACTTTATATGACAAACAATCCTACAAACCTAGGAGCTTCTATATACTTCATATTAGAAAATACAAATATGCTTGTTGCTTTTGACCTAATTGTGAATTGAAGCTTGAAAAGGCGAGAGGAAAAATTTGTTATAATCGTTATCTGGCAAAAATCAAGCGTGCAGTTCCACACACTACACGTTTCGGCTAGATTGAAATTCCTTCAGGTGGAAAAATGAGAAATATAAAGAATTAATTTCCAATTACGTATCACCGTTATCAATGGGACCTATTCTCGTATCTTTCTGTGGAAAGGTACGGGCTACACTTTCAACTGATTATTATTATTATTATTATTATTATTATTATTATTACTATTGTTTTGATTATTTTCATAATAATACAAGGTGGTTCAAATATGACCGGGACTGTTTGTGTGTAAATCTGGTGACATCAGTCCCGGTCATATTTGAACCACCTTGTAATAATAATAATAATAATATGCATATTGATGAACATTTCTGCGTGCAATGAAAGCTGAATTTTATTTATTCTGTAAGGTTACAGTTCATTACGTTTGTTATTTGGAAATGCATATTTATTTCTTGCTTTTTTGGCTTCGCATCCCAAAAGCCCACCGTTAATGAATTTGTAGTACTGTTTCCATGGAAAACAACGTCGGAGTCAGGAAAACCATAGGGAATACACTTTTTATATATACAAATTACGCAAATTGATAGTACCCAATACGCAATTAAACATTGTTAATATTTTGTGTTGAACCACCACTTGGTTTGCAATGCACATGAAACCCTGAAGGGAACGTGAAATATAATTTCAGGCTGTGTTTACGAGACCGTTTTGCAATTCGATAGCAGAGTTCTGCGTTCGGCATAGTTGTTCTACATATAGCACACGAGAAATTTCTTATATCTGAACACAAGGATATTCTATGAAAGTTTGATTACCTATTCCATCAACATTCGTTACTCATATCCCATGTGCTTCTGTTCGTATTTCGTGCAGTGTTCGAACCAAGTGACAGATTTATATGAAACTTTGCACTAATTCCACCTAACCTTGACATTATCACAGTATAAATTCCAAAATAAAAATATATGCAGTCCCTTTACTTCTTTTTTGATGTTTTGCTGAACGTACATCTCAGTATAATCTTAGTAAATGACCAACTTAATGCACTAATTCTTATTTTATAATAAGTTTATTATATTCCTCTACATGTTTCCAGCACTATTGTGCTCATCATCAGGAGGTCAAAATTGTATTATACAGCATCTGATATCATCACACCTGTAAGTGGCCGTCCGGTGCACGGGTTGAAAGGGGACTCCCTGAGTCCTCTTTCAACCCTTTCAACCTTTCAACTGATGATGAGCACACATTGCTCGAAACATGTAGAGGAACATAACAAACTTATTATAAAATAAGAATTTGTGCATTAAGTTGGGCAATTACTAAGATCCTTTACTTAGTACCACCAACTTTATACTGACCTTTATGCATTTACGTACAAGATTTCAAGTTAAGAAAGAGGAGATTTTCCAGTGACTGTTGTTGTTGTGACAAAAGCGTGGTAAGATAACTTCAAATCTATAATGCTTTATGCATCATCTCGGATTTTGAACTATTCTTAAGAAGTTTTAGTGGAGGAATTAGCTGATTGAGGTAATAAAAAACCTGTATTGAAATTTTTAATCAACGTAAAATAAACCCCCTCCAATCTTCAGTACATTCACACTACATTACCAAACCAACAAAGTAAAGAAATTTGTTTGAATCTATTTCACAGATGATGGAACTGTAAATTATCGTAGTAGTCACAATGCTTCATTCTGCTTTGCACTCCTCATAGCAGTTTCCCCCTCTAGCCTTTTGGCTTTCAGCCTATTTACTTAGCAAAACTCTTGTGAAGATGTGATCAGCTGGGATTTCATTTCAAATGTTTCAGTCTTTCGTCTTCTCTTTGCACTAGCCTCATTCTTTACAATCCAATCTCTCTGGCTTCTCTCTGATTGTTATACGACGTACAGAGTGGCAAATAGTGGCGTAATTCCCCCTTCTTCTGCTGCAGTTTTATACTGCAGAAACTTCCTTGGCTAACAATAATCGAAAGCAAAGTAATATGAGAAAATTTCTTGAAATACACAAGGTGATTCTGTATTTACACATAGATAATTTACAACTTTCTTCAAAACGAAATACCTCCTGTAAACTGACTTCAGATTATACTCGTATCGCTGAATGTAAAGATTAAAATACGAGACACAACACGTATATTACTTCGATTTTGCATTACTTATTCTGTTTAATATATTCAGTAAATTTTGGCAAAATGTCCGTAACAATTAACTTCTTCAACTCATCTACAAACACTCCCTCATACGACGGTGTTGGCAAATAATATTCACGAAATAATCCATCGAATTCTTCATCAGGTTTTCCTTCATTAATAATTATGGACCAAGTCATTTTAATATTGGCTATTGGATAAATATTTTCTTATAAATGTATCTGAAACCCATCATTTTTTACCAGGGAAACTGAAACATACCTCATCTGAACACACACACGCACACGCACACGCACACGCGCACACACACACACACGCACACACGCGCGCGCGCACGCACACACGCACACACACACACCCACACACACCCACACACACACACACGCACACACACACACCCCACACACACCCACACACACACACACACACACACACTTAAGTGTAGTTTTTTCAGTAAATATAATACTAACTTTATGGTAAACACTTTGTGTCATAAAGCCCAGCATAAGGTAGACTGTACAAAATTTTAAAACGAATTTGAAATTAGGGAATATAGTTTTTAATTAGCAGTTTGCTCCATAAAGTGATAACTAAACTGATTTTCAGTATTTAATGAGACGAAATTTGAGATGGACGATATTAATCGAAAACATATAATAAGCGTTGGTCCATAAGAAGCTCAAGAAAAAAACCGTTTTCCACATTAGTTCTTCAGTAAGCCTTTCGCTACCTCGTTTTGTAAACTTATGAACGTCTGGCATGCAAACAGCAACAGTCCAATTGAAGCCTTGATTTTGGTATTAAATTAATGTAAGTCATTCTATAGCATTGCTGCAGTCTGACGGTAACTACTTTAAACTAATCGCCTCATTCAATTCACCTCACCCAATTAAGCCACAGTTTACCAACCAAACGCTGTACGTAAGGTAAATATTAACAAGCTGCGTTTCCCTGAATGCTGTGCAATATTTTTGATATTTAATATTTTAGGACGACAGTCAAACATTTCCTCTTTGTTTGTACTAGTTGCTTTGGTTGCTGTGAAACGTCACTGGAGCTTAAATGTTACTGTTTTAACAATAACTTACTACATGACCCATGCAAAACACAGAGCTCTACCTTAACGTAAATTTATCATTTCATACTACTGAGATCCAAATATTTTCCAAATAGCATAAATTATGAGCGCTTATACAGAAAAGTTTTCCCTCATGTTGAATCACCACACCACGTGGGCCTAGAGAGGGATCGGTGGAAGTGCTGCATTCATCCTTAACTTCAGTAATTGAGAGACGTGGGTGGTAATCCTCAGGTTCCGGTAGCCTTGACACACACGTTGTATACGATAGTGCGTGGGCCCCAGAACCAGTCTCAAAGTGATGGCGAAGAGAATAATCCCTGTACAAAAGCAGAATGGCATATGCGTCTTCGAGCCCAAGGTCTTTATTTCACTGACCGAGTTATCATCATCATCATCACCATCACCATCATCTAGGAATCGCAGAGTCTACGCTATGCTCAGCTTCGGCTTCCCGCCATAAAGTGGTCTAGGTGTGTAAACACTGCGAATGTGGATTGTAAATACGCTGCAATATTCAGAACACAAGGTTTTACTCTTGATCAGGTTTCATATTTACAGGTTAGTCTTCATTCTTTATCTACAAAATCGCCGTATGGGCGTGAAATTTTATTTTGCATAATCACTTACAATTTTATCCTTTATTTCTGATAATTAGTTAAGAAAATTTCACTGTTCTGATTCGTCTTGTGTTCTGATCCGTGTCTTATGTCGGCAAGAACATATCAGTATCAAGATAATGTCTTATTTGTTGGGTAGTATTTGAATGTACGTTATTCTTCCGTTAGTGCTGATTTTGTAATTGATAATCAGCAAGCAAATAAAAATAATTTAATAATAATATAAATAAAAATAATAATAACAAAACAGTCCGTCGGAATAAGCACTGACCCTGAACAGAGTTACAGATGCAAAATTCGACGTCAGAAGCCGAAGCTAACTCTACGTTGCCAACATGTTACGTGCCATTATGCCAGTCTGTGTTAGGATATGAGGACAGAATAGCTGATCTTGGAGAGATATAATACGAACTGCACTCCGAAATAGATCCGGTCTGATCAAGAGCATTCTGCTCCACTGCACACACCACATATATACGTGGAAATGTAAAGAATACTCAAAGCACTGCTGTCATTATCTATCAGATCAACGGGACGAACGCGTTCTAAAATAGTACATGAATTCCATGCAGTTATCAGGTCTAACACACTGTCCCTCTTTTCAGCTGCCACAAACGAATTCAGCATTATAAAATTTTGTTTCCCTCCTCCCCTTCCCCCTCACTTCCAACTCCTCACCACTACTTCTCTCTATTCTACTTTAACAACCCATCTCCGGTCTCGCGACCCCAAAATTGAATCGATTTGCGTTTGCGTTCACTTCAATTCGCTTGGTTTGGCTGGGGATTTAGGTTCAGCTGAGAAATTGCCAGTCAAACTACGCAGGCCACGATCTGGCTATCCCTCGTAACACAGTCTGAATTCACATTACTGAAGGTGAACAATGACTTCTGCTGCCATTCTACTGGAAGCACAGTCTTCGTCTTAGGAAACAACGCAACCAGATCCCTATTTTCCTCAGATTCTTTTCGCACACGCTTTTTGTGAGCTACATCATCGAGTTGAAGTGGGGAATATCAACGTTTGTAATAATGTGTTGGTTCTACACACACAACTCATTCCGTTGGAAACTTGCGCTTAATGCAAATCTCTCGCTCCGTTTCCTGGCACTAGTTACTCTATCGGTATTGCCATTAATGTACATCGTACGACATTAACTCCTACTCTACGGAACAGAGTTTTTTGACACAATGACAGTCGTTCATCTACCTAAGAAATTCTCTGACATGTAAGGAATACAGAAATTCAATATATATTTTAAAAATTCATCAAGGGACTGTATACTGAACAACCAGAATCTGTCAATAGTCTTACAACATATTCGTTACAGACTGATTAGAAAATTATTCGTCATCATAGCCCAGGCTGTAGAAGAAGGTCTTCAGGATATCTGAGTAAAATATTGTATGCACGTCGAAATCTTTTATAGGTTCATACTTTATATTTATTGAGCAAAGAGTGTACTACTTGTATACTGCATATAATAAATATTAGAAGAAGTGATAAGACAACAAGACTAATGAATAAAGTATCGCATACGGCTCAGTCAACTGCAAGTCGAAAAAGCAATAAGCCTTCACCCCGGAATAAAGAATTCAAAATAAATAAAAAAGTATTTTATTATACTGTAATACAGAAAGCTCTTCACATCGGAACATATCTTTTTAATATACATAACTGGACACAAGCTATAGATGTAGTTTAGTTTAGGCCTCAAGGAAACTAATACACAAATGTGTATTAAAACAAATAATGTCAATTTATTATTTTCAATTCCATTATGAATACCTGACATTCCTTTCCCGTATTAATATCATGTAAAGAATTTATGGAAAAGATTTTTATATAATATTTCGTGAGATTATGTTTATTTCTTGTGTTTTATCTTAATGTCGACGATAAAGTAAAATTATAAAATTTTATTGGTTCCTTTCAGCTGCTGGCTTCGCAAATAATCTGCTCCAACCTTGCAGTGTCACATTAAGTGTTTTAAGAGAACTTGGATCTGGCACCTGTTTGTTTAGAAGATTTTGCCTGTTGAGGGTAAAAGTACAGAAGGGAGGCAGGTGATACGCGACAGAAATGGATCGTCCATGCTGCCCGTGTAGCACTCCCAACAATATTAGACAAACGGAGTATACTGTAAATGTATATTAAGTGATGTTTACAGGGCACCAGAGAAATAGCCGCGTTTATAGAATTTGCAAAATATTGGCATTCCTATATAGAGTCAAACCCCAACAGAGCGCCACGCTCGCTTGGTGCCCATGAAACTCCGTAAAGAGAAACTCCCCATTATGCATTATTTATATTTATCGCAACCCCCAGCACACCGCCACAAACTGCGGTGAACAAACAGACGGTCTCTATTGGAGTCTTACTGAATTTTCTATAGACGTCACTGTTAGAATGTCTTTGAGTTCCGCTGAATGTCGTAAGCTTCGGCTTCATAGAGTGGCATAATAGATGAAAGTAATTAGTATTGCTGAACCTCAGATGATTACTACAGACTTGGGATTGTCAGTAGTTTGTGGGAGAAACTTGATACAATGTACAGATACAGCGCGCTGGAATGCACGGCTTGATTAACGCTTTTACTTAAAACGTGTTAAGCGCTACCAAATACAGCAACTCCGAACAGCAGAGCCCTTCCCCAGAAGCTAATAACTGGTAGAGTGGTCAAGAAATTCCAAACATTCTACGCAAGCCGAAAGTTCAATATTGTCTGCACAAGAACATACTGCTACAGTCTAGCCTGAGCCACTTTAGACCAGTCCAGATCCGCACGCCCTAAGTTTCTAAGACTTATTTTGCTATCCTTCCATCTCCCTCAGGTTATTTGACTCCGTCCTGCAACTTGCCATTCAATCATTTCGTGTACGTCTTACTCATGCCATGCTTGCTACATACCCCACCTAACATTCTCCTTAATTTAAAGACTCCAGTCCTATAACATAACGAATACACACATTTATGCTCCTTACAGGGTAATTTCCTTTGTATTCGCGTCTATATCGAGTAATGTAGCTTCTTCTGTACTGTAGTTTTAAAATACTTTTTGTTCTTCAGTTTCCTTAAGAATAACCTGAGAATGTTCTTGGCCTGAGTAATGGAACAAGAAGAGGAGAGAAAGCAATTAGTAACAGAGTTTATAGTTTGAAGACAAGTGTATAATGAATTCAGGATGTCGGCCAGAACTCGGACACTCTATTAAAGTTCCAGTGTCTCGCTTCTAATGAGGTTACACAGGGCAGTTCCTCCTCTGCCATTCTGTTGTTGTTTGCTACTTACTTCCTACCCACTTGAAGGGAGATTGATTGTGGAGCCTGTCATGAAATTAGTGTTTCATGGCCATGGGAAGAGTTCTATCCCCAGGGCTTTATGTTAACAATTTTGGGTTGTCTGCACACTTAACAAGCGAGAACAGTGCTGGTTTTGTTGTGATGTTTAGTTCATTTTTCGTTTTCCATAAGTTTCTTGTGCGTTCAAAGTTGCAACTCTGCGGCGAAATGACAAATTAATCTAAAACGCCCTAATAAAATACCACAAGAGCAAATATTCCAATATGTTAGGAGATTACCATGAAGAGTCTTTTTACCTCATAAACAATTATACATTGCCAGAAACATTATATCAAGATCTCCGTAAAATGAGGAGAAATCATGGACCAGTTTTAAGCGACGGCAGAATTTTAAACTCAGAATGACTCTTATCCTAATGTTTAGTGATTAATGAGGCAATATTCTCATAAAATAAAGACAAATTCTTTATATCAGGCTTTGTTTTTGTATTATTGTATGATTTGCCCACGGATAAAAAAGATTGTCATTTCGTCTTTGGTAAAACCGTCGCTTTCTACGGGTGAACACGATAGTAAATTGAATTCCTTTTAATGTATAATTCTGCTTCACATACCAATTGCAGTAGAAATTTTCCAGTCTTATGTGTTTCAGGACATTAAATCTATGAGCAGATAGGCTTGGCTTCCCTAATATGAGTTCGCTCCTTACAGGATGCAGTGAAAGCATAAAACAGTAAGTGACCTTCAAATGAATCTTCCAGTAGCAGGGACGAAAACTATTTGTAAAAAATAAAATTTTGAATTTATGAAATAAAACATATGCATATTTCTCTTTGGAAGAGGGAGCAGTCTGGTTCATCTAATGGATTCTAGACGCGGAGACAGGTTAGGTCAGTAGAGGTACACGTGTCCAGGTACTTGCCCCTAGCAAAATGAAATCCCGCAAACCCATTATTAGGCAGTGCGGTCCAAGACAATACACTTCCCTGACACAGGAGCCAAATTTATCAGCTGTTTATAGGATCTTTCTTTGTAAAAATATGTTGAACAACAAAAGAGAGAGGAAAGTGCTTAATTTTCGCTATCCTTTACCGAACTTCCTTCTTGAATACACTTCAAAGTGAGTATGAATGTTGTCACTAAAGCCCTAGAATATACTCGACCACAAGAGGTATTTTCAATCTTAAAAGAAAGCTTGTTTTACATGGCGTGGGAGGGGCAGTAGCAGACTTGTTTCTCGCTCCACGTGTTCTGACAGGTGTGTGTGGCAGAAGCTTTATGACTGTATTCAGCGGTTAAATCCCACACAGCCAGACACGGACCATGGACACTCAAACAAGTCAGTATCGTATACTGAGAGAACAACACTCGCAAGTCATTAAACTGATTCTCGCAAAATTACTAAGCGTAAATTAAATCAGAATAAAAGCGTAGTCTTCAAATGAACATTGCATGGTGACTTCTTTCGATTTAGTTTGCATTAAAACATTTGAAACAAGGTTTTAAGACGCGATTTCTAGGCTTCCATTTTAGTAACATAAGTCATAATAAAATATCCCAGATCTTCATTTCCCTGTCAACGTCAGATCTCATCTTAAAAATAAGATAAACCGAGCAGTTGACCGACAATTTTCCTGTGATGAACTTTCGGTCAAAAATTGTACTTAAGAGGACTGTAGATAAAATCTTCTCTTCTTCATTTGCTATCCTGACTGAAGTTCTTATGGGTCTCTTCGGTCTCTCCAGGTGAATGCCGGGTAATTATTTGAGTTAAGCAAAGACATGATGCTTCGTATTCTGGTCTGTTCATAGTTCTAAATAATTTCAATTCTTAAAGTCATTAAGTAGAGTTGAACCTGCGAATCTCTAAGTGCATTTTTCTTCTTCTGATCATTTTGTTGTTATCTGCTTTCTTCATGTTTGTAAATGAACGTTTTCCAGGTAGGAACATGAACATGATGTTGTAGTACTGTAACTATCTTCAGATGTCAGTCCTGCCTTACGTGTAATATTCAGGGAGGGGGGGGGGGGGGTTTTTTTTCCTTTTTTTTTCTTTTGTTGTTTTTTGGGGGTTTTTTTGGTAGCCCTAATTTCATTTTTATCAATTAAAAAAGACGTTTGGCGGCA
>Ga0123355_10011575_pt1 | contig 13608 bp, 14 predicted proteins | sample TergutEmb28metaG_3_FD_89872 | JGI IMG/M metagenome (GOLD analysis project Ga0123355, IMG submission 89872) | Embiratermes neotenicus P1 segment gut microbial communities from Petit-Saut dam, French Guiana - Emb289 P1 | ecosystem: Host-associated > Arthropoda: Insects > Digestive system > Gut ...
AATCAACATGGTCTTGATATTGGACTTCACCTGCCGCGCTTTCTTCGGTCGAGGAGATGATGATGTGCTCCACTGGGAGGACATTTGCTTTGTTTCCGGGTCATACCCGTAAACCCAGCATTCATCACCAGTGATTACCGAGGACATGAAGTTGGGATCGTTCTGGGCTCGATCACTGAGGTCAGTGCAAATTGACATGCGATCGTCCTTCTGTTCCGCCGTTAGGAGACAGGGCACAAATTTCGCTGTCACACTTCTCATTCGCAGATCTTCAGTTAGAAGTTTCTGGCACGTACCGAATGCTATTCTGACTTCCTCTGCAACCTCTCTGATAGTCAGATATCGGTCAGCACGAATGATTTCTCGCACACGTGCCACGGTCTCCTCGGTGTGGGAGGTGGAAGGCCTGCCTGGATGGAGGTCATCTTCAAAGGATCGGCGTCCACTTTTGAAACGGGAATACCACTCAGATGTCTTCAATTGACTTAGGCAGGACTCTCCAAAAGCTGCTTGCAGCATTTCGTACGTTTCAGCACCAGTTTTCCCCAGACGGAAACAGAAATCAATGCACACACGCTGCTGCACTTTCTCCTCCATCATGAAATGCGATGCACACTGTTGTAGGCGTTCACCCAAGGGCCTCCACAGAACGAATGAGGGGAGATAACGACCTCCGGTTTTGCACATAACACTTGTACAGATTTGCCACATGTTGCACTCTGTTGCGATTTCGCTGCGTATTATAGTTTCCCGGAAAAAAAAAAAAGTCCCAGAATTAAATGATCAGCCCACGTATTTCTCACTCATGTTGGTAATAAAAGCAAATGCTGTTGAAGAGGAAACTAAATGAGCCATGTGGTTATATCACCAACTACATCCATACACGTGACTGACGGTTTGACAGTGACATAACTAGCCTCTTACAGCAGAAAGTACAACCACGGATCATCTATGCCAAATTGCATTAAACTGTAAATTATCATGTAATTTCAAAAAGTGATGTAAATTTTCAAGTCTTATTAAAGCAAAATCACACAAAAATAAATTGTGTAGAACAGTAAAACCCTGGTTTTGATTTTCCACATTTTATGTTTGATATTACACCATTTTCATATAATCCCAGCCAAAGTCCCATAATAGCAATGTTTCCTGGATTTTACATGTCCTGGGTAATCTTGTAAATAAAGCAACATGGTGCGCTTTTTTTTTTTTAATTGGTATATTTACATTTGTCAATCACTACATGTTTCGGGCTGCTATGGGCCCTTCATCAGGAGATAAACTGTGTTTATGCGACACTTGGTACTTGTTTTTTTGTATGGATGGACTGACTGGTATCCAGGGATATCAGTCATCCATATTATTAGTAGATTATATGGAAATGCGCTGTCAACAAAACAAAAAAAGTTCCAGGGTTTTTTTGTTTGCTGTTTTTAGGTGATCTCCAAAAAATGTAAAATCATGTTTTGCTGTATGACTATAGTCAAGTCCTAAACTCTGTGGGAAGACCATCTGTCACTCAAGCAACGTATACCCTGAAAGCTGCTAAATTTGGCACAAAGTCATATGAAATATGTGAGCCAAATTCAGGATATGCCTGGTCCTTAATTGTTTATGCGTAACCATTCTGTAAATGCGGAGACAAAACTGCAGCAGTAGTGGTGAAACTTGTAGAGCCTCTTGTGCTCTGTGACAGCTCTGTCTGGATGGAAAATTTCTGTAATCCTCACAATTAGCATCATATCTCAGAAGAGCAGGGGCAGATCGTTCTGGGATTTTACATCTTAACATAATAAATGTTCATCCATTAGTAAAAAATAATTCTGAAAAAGGGAAAACATCTTTTAACACACTGGAGACTTAACAGTTCTGGCTTGGCATGACAAGGAGAGAGTGACATTGGTCTCTGTATATCACACAAGTGAAATGCTTGTGTCAGCTAGGGTAAGGATACAGGAAAGTGAATTGTTGTTCGTGACTTAAAACATTCACATGGAAGGTGCTGATCTAAAAGATTAGTAGTTCAATTATGAGAGGTGGAACAGAAGAAGTTTTCAAAGCAGAATTTGACACTGTATGAAACATTACTCAGTGTTGCCATTCATAAATTGTGCCATCCAGCAAGGCAATTTACTGCCGACTTTAGGTACCTACTGACAAAGGGACTAGGAGAAAAACTTTGATCTATTGTGCCTTGTCCTGTGTGTGGTTACCTGTCTACTGAACCCCTACCTAAAAGAGATTTCAGGCTTTAACCACAGTGTACTTGAGATCTTTGCTTCTCTGGGTTGTTGTGCAGCACAGAGACAGCATATTGGTCCCATTTTCAGGGCTCTAGGTAGGACTGACACACTGTCCAAAAACATGGGTGGCAAATCAACTTAATACCTTCCAACAACTGAGAAAATAGAAGTTCTCACCTTCTAAAAGGTACACCGCACATCATTTTCTGGAGGGGATTCCTAATATTGGAGAAGGACAAAACCTCGGAGATGTTTTATGTTCTACACAAGATGTAAGGCTGTTTATTGTTACTTTGATTGTGAAGCTGCTTAGAGTTTGGATGGGTGTAGGAGTTACAACCCAAACCTTCACTTTGAATTTACTTTTAAAAATTCCTGTGTGTGTTGTGTTAGATAAGATTATAAATAATCTTACGAAAGTGCTGCAGAAATTCAAGTGACATTAAAAAATACTAACATCTGCCCTGGGAGTTAAAAATTAATCTCAAAGATAGAATGTGGGATTTTGTGTACTGCAGTCATTGTGGCACAATAGGAGCTGTTGGTGGGGTTCTTGGAAACAAGAAAATAAAAGGTATGGAAATTCTTGACTAACTGAATGACTGTTAGCATTTCAAGAAGGATTCTGCTGTTAGTAGTTGAGGGTATGGTGGCGATTCATAGTATTAAAGGTTGGATTGATGTTCCTCTGCATCTTATAGCTGCCAAGGAAGGTTAGTGCCTGTAGTAATGAGTTTACAATATGTTGCAGGCAGTATGACCGTGCTGCAGGCTCGTGTGGTCAAGAGAGACTACTCTGTAGCAATCCTTGAGTGGGACCACTTTGAGCACCATGACCCACGCACTTTACTTGGCTATGTGGTGTACTACATTGAGGCTCCTTACAAGAACCTGACCCTGTACGATGGACGGGACGCATGTGGTGGCGATGGTTGGCTTGTGGAGGACATGGCCTCCAATACGAACAATGCCATACTGACTTGGTTGAAGCCGTACACACAGTATGCATACTATGTCAAGACGTACACCATCGCAACAGAGCGCAGCGGTGCTCAGAGTCCCATTCAATATTTCCGCACGTTACCTTTCTGTGAGTACTGTACATAGCTTAAGTTTGAGTCAGGAACCTGTTATTTAACCCTTATGAAGTGTGAAGTTTACCTAAATGGTGTAATAACAGTTCACTTTATACCAAATAGAAAGCATAGTCCAGTGGAGAAAACAGTTAAGGACATGAAGCAGAAATCCTGACATTGGAAGTCAGTTTTACGCACCAAACCCCCCCCCAACAAGAAAAAGAACATGAGGGTATGGTCTATTTTACTGATAATCATGTGGTTAGAGGAAGTTTTAATGGTGTGTTCGTTTGAGCAATCTGGGCTAATAGATTACCATAGATGCTGGTTTGAGTGTGTATGGTATATTTTCCTGCAATTTGAGCTGTATGAGTTTCTTTGCCAGTTTTAGCATTAAAGTTAAGAATAATGAGTATGTCATACTTCTATATCTATTGCATGTTTTAGAGAGGCCATAAAATTCTTCTTCCTCTATTTCATCTTTCCTTTGGAAAATGGACAGATAACATGGTGATGTGTCTGAACCTCTAAGCCTTTCACTGATCAGTTCAAGTTCTGTCAAATTCTTTTTCATCTTCATCTTAATCATATAACCTGTACCTAACTGTCTGCTGAAAAATAATGTATGATTGTACGTCCATGCCATCTGATTTCTTGCAGAGCTACAACCCTTACACAAAACTGTAATATTTTGAGCCCACTTTCATTTATTTTCCCAGGTTGATACATTGTTCATACATTCCACGTTGCAATTGTGTATCATTTCCTTTTTCCTTAATCTTGGCCTGAGTCATGATCATAAGCATCTGTTTGGTCATGAATTCAGTTGTATTGATTTCTGGACAAAAGTGCTTTTTACGGGAAGGAGGGCGTCAACCCAATTCCCAGCCCCAAGCCTTGAGGACTAGGATGTCTCTTGTCTGGAAACCTCACTCGTGAGGTTTCTGGCCTGAGAGACCCTGCCAGTAGATACACTACCACAGGCATAGCTGTTGAGATCCCTGGATCACACAAGTCCCATTGCCATGACAAGATGGAGATGCCATCGGGGAGACGAATCTTTAGGGCTGTTAGAACAACATATTATGTCATTTCTTTAGTGTAAATTGTTTGATCATTTGTTGAGAAAAATTTATTGTGTCAGTTTTATAGACAGAAATTACATATCTATGTATAGTTCAGTTCCTTTGTTGAAGACTTAAAACAGTTTCACAATACAAGATTTATGGTAGGAAAAGTGAATAATGTTGAAGAGTAACTTAATGTAGTTTGTAGTTTTCAGTGAAAGTTAAAGCACTAAAGCATACAGTGTACATACATTTTTTGATTTATGTAATCATATTTGGTGAATGTTGTTGCTGGCTAAATTGGTGGGTACCAACGTTTGTATCATTTAGTTTCACTTGTGTTACTGCTTCATGAATGTTATTTCATATTTAGTAAGTAACCTGCTGCTAGATATTTGGTAAGTAACCTAGTCATTGGTTGTTGCAGCCCCATCTCCGCCTGTTGCGCTAGATGTTACTACAACTTCAAGCAGTGAGCTCACTATTAAGTGGCAACCACCCCAAGAGCCAAACGGCAATGTGACACACTATGTGGTCACTGGTTCATTGATCAAGGACGATGAGACCATATTGGACCAGCGTAATTACTGCAATGAACGTAAGTGTAGTGGGTTATTCAGGTTTAACATCACTGATCCGAATTTGGGATGCACTCGGTGTGTTGCTAAGAACTGGATATATTCTTTGGTAAGCACTTCTTTCAGACCTTGCATGCATATGTATGATAACAAGAAGTATGCTATGATTTTCTGATTTATCCCAGGAAAGTGTCTTAATAGTTCCTTAATGTTTTGATGATTGTGCCTAGAAAAACCGTGATCTGTGACTTATGGTGTGATCCTTGTGGTCGCTGACAAATTGTGCATAGTTATAATCATTTTGGGGTGACTTGCCACACCAATTTGGAGTCATGAGACCAACACTTAAGTGACACCCTCCATCAGGGACAACACTGTTCATATGTGCAGGGTGATTCAGGGGGAAAGGTCATCATTTTGGCTACTAATGGTAGGGGTTGAGTAACAGGGTTACATAAACATGGGCCCAGTTATTGATAGTCATGGAGCTAAAGCTTTTTGAATTCTAGCAGATTGCTATGCAATTTTCAGTGGTAAAGAATTAAAAAAAAAACATTGAAGTGTATTAATGAATTATGCATGTAACTTGACAAAGTTACACCCCTGTGAAATGTGATTGTTGCCTTGCTTTGGTTCAAGGAACATAAACGTTATGAACAGTGTAATGTTCATGAGTATATCCCAGTCAACAAGAATTAAGAGAACAACACGTTAAACTGTAATATCCTCAGTTATTTTCTGCTACAACCACTATGTTGAAAGAGCATCATATTGTTAACTATATTACTTCACTAATTGCTCTGATAACTTCAAGCTATGCTGTGGTAATGTGTTAACGTTTTTTGCTGCCTCGTGCAAGCGAATGTTGTCTTGTAGCACACTGATATTTGTTGTGAATACAATTGACACTTGTTAGTGAGTATAGATGCACCTTTCAGTGTTTATAAAGGATGTGTGGTAGATAACAGGTCCTTCGTCATAGTACACTGCCTTATACACGTGTAACTGACTGCCTTATACAGTTAATAACTAGCAGAAATATGCTATCCTACTTGTGACACAATGTTAGTGAACACAATGTATTTTTGCACATGTTTCGTCTCTGTTGAGAACTGTAGTTGTAGATTTCTTGCTGTCTGTGTAGGACACAAATTTAACTTGTCATTGCAGCATGAAGTGATGTGGCATACTGAAGCGAAGTTACATCATGTGCCGGACACAAATAACTGACGCCAATTACGTTATCTTCGTGCACTTAATCTCTAACCCAGGCACTGGGGTGCAACGTTATGCAACAACTATTGAACATATGTGAAAGAAATTTGACATAACAATTAATGAAACAATTATTACACAGAATTTGTCCTTTGCATAAACAGTGGTTGAACATAACCAGCCATTGCAGTTGATTTTTACATCACACAATGTTCAGCTGGTGTTTTTTTGGCTTTGTTTGGTATGTCCCTTGCATTGTCTGCTGTAGAGTGTGTTTGTGGATTTTCTGTTAGAAATGTGATTTCTGCCACTGGTGAATTGCAAAGGTTTTCCAGATCCTATTGTTTGTAACCAGAGAGTGTTGAGAGATCTTTCTTTACATATTGAAGGTGGGGGGAGTAACTTCCTAACCTTTATGTTTTGTCTGATAATGTGGTTGAAGATGTTACTGTGCAAGAAAATATTGTCAACACAGTACAGTTGGGCCCTTGGTTTTAGTATGAGGTGGATTTTCATCAGACTTTGTGTTATGCAAACAATAGCATGTGGAGGTTACACAAAGATGGCATGTATTGATACCATGGACAGTGTGTTGGTGTCCTCTGCATTGAGTTGATGGGTCCATTATTGCTCAAGATTGTCTTACAGGTGAAATTTCACTTTGATTGCTGCAACACAAATTGCCAGCATTGTTGGGTGATATGCCTTGGCCAGATGAGATCATATGTGTGTCCAGCAAGGCAGCAGCACCACCCCCCCCCCCAAATGTTTTCCCGTGCCATCACAGTGCATCATGGTATTCCCCAGGCTGATGGATTGGTCATGGTGGGCTACAATTTTGGCTATTCACACTTGAATTTTGTGTGTGAGGATGGGTGAAGTTCTTGATATGCTAGGGAAGTATGCAAGAAAGAGGTGCATTTCGTGATCGCATGTTTGATGCTGCACTCAAGTTAATACTTGTGATGTACAGGTGAGCTGCTGTGTGCATTGGGGCCAAGGTTCATATTTAAGAATCCGTTGTCAACATGGAATTGAAATTTTTTACATAGCACAGTCTGCTTTTCTTGTTAATTTCTTGTTTTATTGTTTTTATTCTTTTTTACCACAAACAACTCCACAGCCATTTGTAACATTTGTACAGCTGCATCTCCATAACCATCCACAAGTGGACCCATGTTTGCGTGACTTATTATCAAGAAGTGACGCCTGCCGTTAGGTTCTGAAGTGGACCGTTTCTTGTGAATTACTCTGGATATGAGGGCAGTTTACCTGACGTTATGTGCCATCCTCTTTACAGTAGTCCTCGTGACTTCAGGCAGCAGCCCCATTGATTGTACCTTTGTTGAAAACATTTGTTAATGTTTTCTATGTGAAACTGTACAAATGTAGCCTTTGATGTCATGAAATTCCCTGCCCTTTTGTGGCAGCACAAGTTTCAGACAAAGAGAAGTCACAGTGTGCTTCAGAAGGAATTATAGGTTTTGTTGGAGAATTGTACAGGTCCTGGCACACACTGACATGATTCTGCTTTGTTTTTGTCACCCAGCAGATGACAGACAGATTTTTGGCAATCCATTGCATGTTCAGGTCTTGCTGCAGAATGCTATGTCATGTCCCTGTGAAGATTGCAAATTCATAAGCCACGTTAGGTTTGCTTTGGAGACAGAATGCCCCCATTGGGCACATCATTTTTATTTGTCAAAAAATTGTTGTACCTAAAAGGGCACTGTAAATTCAGATGTTTTGTGTGAATGTTCAGTCACTTTTGAGTGAAAATATAGTGGAGTGAGTTCAATCAGGGATGTTCCTAGGCAGGGCCATTAGTCTCAACCATTTGTCAGGGGTGTTTTGTGTCATTTATGACTGAATCGGCACCACACTATACTGTGGGCATGACAGGAGAAGTTGCCAGTTTTAGGTAGGAGGAACTTTATGCTACACTGTATCCTGAAAACATCAGCCCACCTACCTGCACTACATGGGAATGAAATCAGACATGAATGATCGATTGTGAGTCAGGAATAGTACTCAGTAACAGTGTACTGGACAGGTGCATAGTTAACCCACCCATCTGCCTACATACACTTTGTGCCTACTCATGGCATGCCCATAATGCTATGGCCTCTAGGTCAAGATGTGAGTATGTTACCTTGCAGCATAGGAGACACAGAAGAGTTAGTGACCATTCTTGATTGAATCATACTATCGCTGTCTAACTTAGGCACGTGTGTGTGCTTGTGTGCATGTCATGCTATGGCTTGGGTAGTTTGTTGCTAGGTTGTCCCTGCAGAGGCCTCAGAAAAATCCACGTGAAATTTGTCCTGGACGAAGTGGCACTGGCACAAGTTTTTCTCCAGTTACTTCAGTTTTCCGTGCCAGTATCATTCCACTGGTGCTTCATGTGTATTTATTCATCTGTCACACTAATCTCAGCAGTTGACAGCATTGTTAAATAACACACCTAAAAAACGCACACCTTCAAAGGGTCACATACCCACAGTGAAACTTGTTCAGTCTTTGTATCATACATTCTGCAGTGTAAAGTGCAGTGGCCTATTCTACTTAACATTGAATGAATCACTGTTATGTGCATGCCAGGGAGAGTCATAAGAACTGGATAGGCAGGGTAGGAGAAACTTCCTGCTGTACTCTTTTACCAATGTCATGTCATGTACATACACTACAGTGGAACAAAATCAAACATAAATTATTGCACATAATTATTATCACTATCACTACCATTGTCACTGCTATCTTCATTACTGCTGTCATTGTTGCCTGAATTAATTGTGAATGTATCCCCAGTATTGTCCGTGATGTGTCTTTTTTGCAGTATAGATTTTCAGTTTCTCCTTATGTGTTGATGGCAACCAGCTCAATTATCTTTTGTCACGCACCTGATCACTTCTTGCACAAGTTTTTCCAGAATTCCTACAGATGTGTCTGCTGTTGTTTTGGGGTTTCTTACATCACTTAGTTGTTAAGTGGATGTTAGGCTACCTCTGTGGGATTCCAGTTGCAGATGAATTATCATATGGCCATGTGCATCCATGTATCAGTTTGGTACAGTGTCTCCTTGGGACAGATCTTTCCAACTAAAGAGATGAGTGTGAATGCCCTAATTCCTTATCTGTATAGCACTCCATACCTTTGCAAATATTCTAGCATTTTTTTCTTTAGAGATGACTTGGTTGGAAGTTTATCAACTTACTTTTCATGGAAGGGCATTTTGTTCATGATGATGGCAGATGAGGTTGCTAGATTTCCTTGATTTTTCAGAGTTAACAGAGTAAAAGGCACATGATGTTTTGGAACTTAATGGTAGTGCTGAGCAGCCTATACTGATAATTACCTTGGCAGCCATGACACTATTTTAAACATGTCACCGTGTGTCACCCAAGTTGGAAATGTTAGTTGAGCCTCTGGGGTGTGGGGAGGCATAAGTTTTAAGGTGGCAAAACTGAGACATACGTTTGTTTGCGTTTCATTGATTTTGGCATCTAATGGTTATGTTATTTAGTGTTATTTTTATTCTGATACACTGTTGTTCTTGTTTTACTATTGTTTCTTGTACATAGGGCCTACACACTAGGTCTGTAGCCTGACCATGAATGCAGTGGGTGCAGCAGCATCCATTGCAGGTGCATATATGTACATAGTTATATACATTGATAATGCTCTATTATACATATGCTGTGTATATAGCGTGTGCATAAGCATAAAAAGCATCTTTGTCAGAACCACAAAATCAATGCTTTAATTACATAACGTGCCGTTTAGCATTGTGGAAAACATCTCTCTATACATACAGTTTTGAAATAAGTTTTTTCCAACCATGGCAGTTCAGCAGAGGCAACACATGGGTATTGTAGGTTGTCAGACTTTTTTATTGGGCTGCTCAGCATGTTTGTCTGCGATATTTTGCTTATTCCTGGCTCCAGGCCTGCAGTACACCACCGCTTACTGTGTGGCGCTACGAAACAAGTGAACAATGAAGATCACTGAGGAAGTAGAGAAAAATCTGACTGAGAAACAGATTGGCATAGCTAAATGTCTCAGATTAACACCACATACTGTTATAAAGAAAAGAGAAATCCAAGATGAAATTGACAAGTTTGGTAGGTTGTGTAAGAAAATATAGATGGTAAGAGAACCTACTTTTTGTGAACATGACCATGTTTTTTTGGAGTTTGCAACATTGAAGAGTTGTGTGGTGATTGTGTAGGTGGGGGGAGCAGTGGGGAATGTGGAGAGGGGAACATGATCTTGAACCAATACACAGTGTTGGGGAAGTGCACATAGCATATGAGACACGTAAATTTTTATTTACGTGCACATTAGCAGGCATAGGAAACACTGCTTTGAACTTGGAATCGGTACTACTTCATCTGAAATGTATGGCTTCAAATAAACAGCTACTGATTACAGATTTCTTTGGAAATAAGTGATTCACATGCAGGTATTAACATAACTTTATACCAGTTTACTACTTTGTAGACCAAAGTGGAAGATTTATAATTTTTTTCTGGCATATTTTAATGCTGATGTGTAATTATTGTTCAGTTTGTGTGGTCCCTTGAGAACAGACAGATCAAGTTTTGCTGTTGCTATTTACATACTGTGATGACTGTGTTTGCAGCATTGGTACCAGATAAGAAACCGACACCCCCTACAGCAGTCAGCGGTACGGAGGACAAGCATGCAGACAAATGTTTCTGTGAGGATGATAAAAGCAACAAAGCAACAAAGCTGAAGGAGTTGGAGGTGACGTCACAGATCCACTTCGAAGACTCACTCCATAACCTGATATACATCAAGCGGTACGTCACATACGTATATCATGTGGTTCCTTGCCCTTTTCTCACTGCCAAGGCCTGATTTGAGTGCTGTGGTACTTGATGTGGAATTTGTGTTGGTAAAAGTGGCAGTGTGTCCGTTTTTTCTCCAAGCACTTTTATTTTCCCCCATAATTTATTCCTTTGGTTCACCATACTTATCATTCATGGTCAGGACAGTGAGCACATTTGAAATGCAGTAGCAATATCATAGGACTGTGTAGCTGAGGAAGTATACTTGGTACATGACTAGGCTACTGCTTGGACTGTCCATGGGTTGAATCCTGATATGGGCAAGAACTGTTTCTGTTCTCCAAAATGTTGAGACTCAGCCCCTTGGGTCCAACCCAACCTCCTGTGCATTGGGTGCTGGGACCCTTTCCTGGGGGTAGAGTGGCCAGAGCTTGCAGTTAACCACTACCATCTAGTGCCAAGGTTAAGAATGGGTGGGGTTGTACCTCAGTTCCTCCTATATCCCTGCAATACTAAGGGAGTCTCACTTCACTGCTGCATCTTGTAGGAGGAGACTCATTCTTTTCTTACCTTACTGTTGCAGCTGGTAAAATATGCTGCAGTACCAAGGTACAAGGTGGTTCAAATATGACTGGGACTGTTTGTGTGTAAATCTGGCGACATCAGTCCCGGTCATATTTGAACCACCTTTACTTCGGCCCACCCACTTTTTTACGGATAACTGTGTGTGGTCACATTGACGTTTAAATGACGGGGTTGGTATTTAAATTTTAGTACATGGTTTATGTAAAACATGAGTATTAATTGAACAGGAAAAAATGAAACTATGAAATAAACAGCGTTGTGTGGAAAATGAAATGGAGATTATGCAGCATGTCTTAAAAAATGTAAATTTCCTTGTGTTGCCTAGACATATAAAATGAATTTCTAGGGGTGTTATTTTATGGGCATTCACATATGCAAATATAGGTATTTCAGAGTTACGAGTTTCTGCATGTCAAACCTAATGAGTGTGGTAAAAGTGATGACACTTTATGCATTAAGTATGCAGCTTTCAGGTTTAGAGGAAGTTGCAAGTTCTCGTGAAATGTCAGTAATTTTTACCATTTCAGCATTTCGAAATGTACAGGAACATAAGTATGGTAGCAAAACTAACAAATGCACGTGATGTTTATGAATTATATTATAAACATAGTGTACATCCTGCATGTTTATAATATACTTTCATATTCAGTTTATACTTCCATCTACATATGTGAATTTGTTCATTTTGGTACCATATTTAATGCTCAGTGCACGGTTGTGGATCGTTTAAAATTGATTAATGCCCAGGTAACTGTTTATTGTCATGACCAAGTTTTACAGTTTCATTCCTTGTGGAAGGAGTGTTAACTCTGTGTTCACTTCAAATGAGCTGTGGAAAACCATGAATAACTGTTGCAGAATGAGTCAAAGTCGTCGGAAGCGTGATACTGGAACCATGTTACAAGATACATCAAGGGTATCCAGCATGGGGTCTGTTCAGTTTGTGGAACAATCAGAGTTTGGAGATCCAGACTATCAAACATCACCTCGGAGGTGTGTAAGAATGCAACACCAGTTACCTTGGCAATTTTACATTCCCCACTATCTTGGAGCTGCCAGCAAAATTTTCACTTTGGGCGGGTTGGGGTTGGGGCTTTCTTGACTGTGTGTTAACATATAGAATGGAGACAGAGAGTCTGACTGGAATGTATACAGGCATCATCCAGGGGGATTGTAAACGTGCCATTTGAATAGTGCCGTGCACATTCAGCCAGACTGTAGATGTATTGTTGTACTAACCCAATGCAAAGCCACCTGCATTATGCACATGTTTCCTTTTAGTTTTGCAGCGCACAGTCCCCCGGTCTGTAGACGTGCTATTTTACTAGCACAGCATAGAGCAAGTTGGATTATACACATGTTCCAGATTAGTGTAGTGTACAGTTTAGTGGATTATCTACATGGTGTTCTACAAGCATTGTGCAAAGCCACCTGGATTATGTACATGATCCATTCAAATAGTGAAATGCATAGGTATGCAGTTTTACTAACAGACAACATAGACTGCTGGAGTTTGCATGTTCTATTTTAATAGTGCAGTACCCAATCTGCCACATCATGCTATTCTCCGTATGTGTAGGACGAGCAGCTTTGGAAGGTTCCATAGCACTCCTTTTGGGTGACCTCCATGTTAGGTGTTGTTGGTTCTGTGGTAGTGGGAGAGACAAGAGTAACATAACTTACATTGGTATGATGTCCATGTAACTCATCACATTTGCCTGTGTATTGACTGAAAAGTTATGGCATATCAACCAGACATAGGCATTAAGTTCTGTATTGTAATGTTGTAGGGCAGTAAGGTAATGTGTTAATGGCACTGCTTTATTTGGTCTTTGAGGTTGTTGATGCTTCATGAAGATCTGTTGTTTTGAAACCACCCAACATCATTGTAGATACGGGACATTCTCTTATTAACCCTTTCCCCTCCCTAACACTCCAAAGCGCTCGGAATTTAAAAGTCCCCTCCCCCTCTAAACGCTCTAAAGCGTTTCTGGTATAGTACGTAAATTTAAATGTCCCGTGAAAAAACTCGG
>Ga0123355_10011576_pt1 | contig 13607 bp, 12 predicted proteins | sample TergutEmb28metaG_3_FD_89872 | JGI IMG/M metagenome (GOLD analysis project Ga0123355, IMG submission 89872) | Embiratermes neotenicus P1 segment gut microbial communities from Petit-Saut dam, French Guiana - Emb289 P1 | ecosystem: Host-associated > Arthropoda: Insects > Digestive system > Gut ...
AACTGTCCAACAAGATGCGACTTATTCAGTTTATTACATTTCTGTAGGCAGCTCTACATGTTTCGGGTGTTGACACCCATCATCAGGAGCTGGTACAGCTGTAATTACAGCTTCTGGTATTGAATAACCGGATCTACTACCATCCGCTCTCGTTGTTGAGTTGGAACTCAACAACGAGAGCGGATGCCAGTAGATCCGGTTAACCAGTAGCAGAAGCTGTAATTACAGCTGTACGAGCTCCTGATGATGTGTGTAAACACCCGAAACATGTAGAGCTGCCTACAGAAATGTAATAAACTGAATAAGTCGCATCTTGTTGAACAGTTATTAAATTAAAACAGAATTGTTTATAAGAATTAGAGTTTAACAGTGTATTTTCTTGGAAGAAATATTTCTGTTAATAACACTATTGGTTTTACCACCGCTCTGCGAAATCTCCAATCGGGGGATTCAGAAATAGTAACGTTGATCCTTCCGTTTCCTGCTGCTATCAGAGTGACAGACTTGGACATACCATCTCTATTATTTGGGTATAAGGTCTACAAATTATGTGACGGATAATGTAAACTGCTCGGTGCAGGGACATTCTATGGCACGTGTTTGGCCTGTAATCTGTTCAGTGTGATGAAGTTATGAATGTGACATTTTATACATTCAGTCTGTGCACGAAGGGTATACACGAGGTTTGTTCAAATAGTATCCGGATTGGAATTGTAGTGGTTGTTCACAGGGTGCGATGTGTTTGCAACCAGTCTTGACATGTTCGTACATGTCTTAGCAACTTATGACACAAATTTCAAGTGGCTGAGTTTGCTCAGTTGGCTGTACTAGGTCGCGGAAGTAACACGTGCGTTTATGTCATGGCGATTTTTTACGATGTGTGAAAGTACGGAACAACGCATTTGCACCAAGTTTTGTTTTAAAATCGGAAAAACCCGCAACGGAAACGTATAAATTATTGCAGCAAGCATACGGTGAAGATGCAGTGGGTCGTACACAAGTGTTTGACTGGTTCCGTCGATTTAAAGAGGGTAGAACCTCCGCTGAAAACGACCCTCGCTCGGGACGACCGTCAACATCAAGAAACGAGAAAATTAGTGCTAAAGTTAGAACAATCTTTCGCAATAACAGGAGACTGACAGTACGAGAGATAGCGGATGACTGTGGGATCTCCGTGGGCTCATGCAATGCAATTTTAGCCGACGATCTGCACATGGAACGTGTGCGCGCGAAGTTTGTAACTCGTTTGCTAACAGATGGCCAACGTGAGCAACGTCAGAAAATCGTCCGTGATTTGTTTGAGCCTTCATGTGAAGACGTGCAGTTTCTTAAGAACACTGTGACAGGTGACGGGTCCTGAGTCGACGGGTAAGACCCGGAGACAAAACAGGAATCGTCACAGTGGAAGGGTTCCACGTCTCCGCGACCAAAGAAGGGGCGCCAGGCGCGAAGCAAAACAAAGGTCATGTTACTGGCGTTTTTTTGATTCTGATGGTATCGTACACCACGAGTACGCTCCTGACGGGCAAACAATTAACGAGGAATTCTACACGGAGGTCTTGGGACGTTTGTGTGAATCAGTTCGCCGGAAACGACCGGAAAAATGGCGGGATGGCAACTGGATCCTGCACCACGACAATACGCTCGCACACACTTCACATCTTGTGCAGCGGGTTTTGCCCAAACACGGCACCGCTCTGTTGCAGCAGCCGCCATACTCACCAGATCTTGCACCGTGTGACTTTTTCCTATTCCCAAGGCGTAACAAAGTTCTGAAAGGACACCGATTTGGGGCAACGGAGAACATCAAACGAAATTCGACGAAGACACTATTAGACATCCCGAAAGAGGAGTTCACAAAATATTTCCAACAGTGACAGAAACGTTGGGCGAAGTGCGTAGCTGCGGAAGGGAACTATGTTGAAGACAATTAGGGTTAAAACCCCGTAAGCCTTGTCTACTTCATGTACTGTGGTCAGTCCGGATAATTTTTGAACAAACTTCGTATACTGTTATTGGCTATTTCTTCTCGAATGCTATATGTTATTTGCGGACGGTTGTCATACACAATATATTTCCGGTGACCCCACAAGAAAGAGTCTGGTGGAGAGAGGTGTAGTGATCTGGAAGGTCAGTCCACCGGTCCACGGCGACCGAGTCCTTTTCCTAGTCTCATGGCTCTTAACCACCGACGATTAGTCCAAGGAAGATACGGAGAGTTTATTCTTCAGAAACCAGAGGATTCTTGATGGTGTAAGAAGCATACCGTCTAAGTAAACCGCCGTTACTTTATTCAGTATTGAAGCACATTTCCCTATTGTGTTAGCATCATAAACTTAAGGTTCCGGTAGATTTCCCTACTTGCTTCACCAGACTGTTACCTCCTGATGATTCTGAATTTGGTCCCTTCCGTCTGATGGCTCTTCTCGTTCGACTTATAACGACACACATGGTTATATACCTTCATGTAATTAACTGCCTAGCTGACTAATTAGGTGACTCCATCGATGGTGCAGACAGAGTTCTTCTTGAGAAGATAATACTTCCTTATTCCACTTAGATGAAAAATAACCGCATCACTGAAGAAGATAGTGGGGTAAATGGAAGGCTCCGATGGCCGCTACTGTGTGATGTAATCACAAAACTCTTCACGTCTATCACAGCTGTAACCAAGAAGCTCTCGCACTCACGTGATTCTGCATGGATGGTAAGTGTTTCATTTTAAAATGCGTGGAACAAACATGTGACCCCTCCTTTTCTTGGCCCACTTCTCGCGCTGATTTGTGAGGACGCACCAAATCCTTTGGTAACCCACTTTAGGTGTGATCAAGATCAGGATCTCAATGATTTCCCTTTTTTGTCTGCCACACTTCCAGTTGCACAAAGTCCTTTGATTAACTTTGAATGTTTCTTGGTGAAATGTGGGCCTTTTTTGTGAGCGGTGGAATTCTTCACAAGTCCCTCTTCTTAAATCTCTTGTAGGTAAGAGGATCATTCAGCAATTAGTTACAGATTCTAACACACTTTACACGTTATGTCTTGGCGAACTCGCAAAAAATGAAGCTGCGGTTTCCGAATCTTGTTACCTACTGTATTTCATAACTTCTAGTGTGAAAGAAATATTATTAGATCGCGCTACAGGAGGATAAGACCAGCATGCAGCACGCGTAAGAAAGACTAGAAATTCATATGAAGGCTGAAAACAGGATATGATTTTGAAGACGTTAACGTGGAGAGTAAGGCATTGTTGTAATGTATGTATGTACGTATAGTCATTTCGTAGTCTGTCTTGCGAGAGTCCACAGCCTACGTCCACAGCGAGCTCTCCGGAGAGTGCGATCTTCTCTCTCTTGCAAGCTCCAGTACTTCCTCTTTTCCCTAACGTCATCCCTTAGCTGTTTACGTCTCTCTTCCTTATCGTCCCTTCTCTCTCTCTCTCTCTCTTTCAATAATACGTTTTAAAAGAGAGAATTGTACTGTCCTGAGTTATTACGCAGTGAGTAGTGGTAATTACTTGCAGACGTTTCGGTACAACCTGTCCGTCCCATCTTTAAAGGGTCTTCTTGGATTATTGACCTTTAAGATGGGACGGATAGGTTGTCCCGAAACGTCGGTAAGAAATCACCACTACTCGCTGCTTAATAACCCAGACGAACGCAGTTCTCGTCTACTTCTCGTCAGAAGCCTGAAGTCACACCATGTATTATTAGTACACTGCTTATACAAACTTATTTTTTGACGGAAGTTTTGTTCATGCATTAGTAGCATACAGAACTGTCCAGCCTGTTTCCCCTTGTTTACTCAAAGCCGTCTTACACAAGAACGTACGAAGGAGATTCAATATCACAAGTAAGGCATAACTGTAGAATGTCTGAGGCCACAGTACTTGTAGAGAAAACTTGTATGTAATACATATGCATGGTAAAATCGAAAAAAACGATATGGGCGGGGCATGTAGCACGTATGCGTCAGAGGAGAGGTGCCTACAAGGTTATGGTGGGGAAACCTGAGGGAAAGAGACTGCTTGGAAGACCCAGGCGTAGATGGGAGGGTAAAATTAAGATGGATCCTCAGGAAGTGGGGTGGAGGCATGAACTGGACTGAGCTGGCTCAGGATATAGACAGGTGGCGGACAATTTTGAACACGGCAATGAACCTTAGGTCTCCTTAAAATGCGGAAATTTCTTGACTAGCTGCGAACCGGTTTGTTTCTCAAGAAGGTTTCTGCTCCATGCTGTAATTAAGTAAGTACGTAAGTAAATACGTAATGTGTACGGACCATTTCGTATTAGTTGCCAGTAACTGAACCCCTACGGCAGCCTACGAACGTTAACTGCGAGGAGTCTTTCTAATGCTATCTTGAAATCGTTAATAATAAAGTGCAATTTTGTTTTGATTTACTGGTTACATTATGCACTTCTTTCAGAACTATCACGTACCTAGTAGAAGTGTACAAGTACATTTCGCCCTAGATAACTAACATTAAACATCTCGAGATATTTAATGAGTCACGGAACTAAGTGATTTCCAGTTCAAGGCCGAGCTGCCCAAATTGTATGTTCGTGAAGACTCTTTTTTTATTATTGCTAGTTGTATAATGAATTTTATCGCACAACAGCGACGGAACGTGTGTAAGCACAAAGTATTTTAAAATTCAAATAACGAGCAAACATAAATTTATTTAAAACGAAAAGAATATTTTCTTCCGTGTTTACATTATGTTTACTTTTAAATACAACCCTCCTTTGTGACGTAATTCCACAGTATACAGTACATTGACCAGTACCAACAATATTACGCGGTACCAATAATGTCCCTTTACACACGGATTATTTTCTAGCAAATTTACTTAAGTAAAATATTACTGGTTTAGAAAAACCATTCAGCTGTGCGAGATTTACGGTTTCCACAACAGCATATGACGACTTGTGGGCTGACAAATATGTAACAACTTTTAGGGGGACTTATTTGCCATTCCTTCAGGGTCGATACATTCACAATTTTGCGAATGGAGTGTGGCTACAAATGACTGAGGAATTAATTTCACATAAACTTGTCCAGTTTTGTTAAAGGGAAGTACACATGCACGTATACAGGCATAAACAAGACCAATATTTTTGTTAAACTATTAAAACATAATTTAATGCCAATGTGATTTTTTTTTGTTATATTTTTTGTGGTATTTGGGCTTTTCCGTCCAGTCGTAAACATTTATTGATTACTTTGTTGAGATTGGAGTTTGTTGTGTTGGTTCTTTATTTTTCTATTTATTTGTATTTGTTCCTGCAACCATTATTGTAGTAGAAACGCAATGAGTATTACACAACCTGAGTGTGTGTATTTGTAGCCCTAGGCATCCAGCATGCAGTGCGCTTTCGCCATACTTTCGTCCGTAGCCTGTCCCACTTGACAATATTTTCCCGCATTATATCACAAACAGCATGATTTTCGAAAAAAGTTACTGAGCACAAAATAGGCGTTTTGATTTTCTCTACAACTTTTGTCAAACATTTCTCATTCTAAGAAGAAATGAGCGAGATACGTTACAAATTGTGTATTGGTCATCAGGTAAAGTGACCCTTATTCTTGTCCGATTTCAACAAAGGTTTAATTTTCTCGACAGACTTCCGCAAATTCCTCAAATATCAAATTTCATGAAAATTCGCCCAGTGGAAGCCCAGTTGTCCCATGCGGACAGACGGACGCACAGACATGACGAAGCTAATAGTAGCTTTTCGCAATTTTGCGAAGCGCCTAAAAAATTTGTTTAGCCTATGTGTGACACTTGGAAAAATACTTTTTTAATTCTTTGAGATTTCAAGCTGCAGGAATGAAGTTTCCTTCCGTAATTCTTGTTTTCTCGTTCCACGACTTCCTTGAAAGTTACCAAGGACTCACGGCTGACTGGATTATAAATGGCTTCATTTTATTTATTGACTGAGCAGACAAGAATCAATACTCGGTGCTGTGTCGTGCAACACAAGGGGGTGACTTCAAGTGAACGATAAAAAATATCATGTAGGGTTTTGGTGTATCAAGGGCTTATGACAACAGTTCTAGTTTATTTTCTTAATACATGAAATGTGTGGTTGCAAGGAAAGAGGTTAACTCTAACAAACACTCATTTTACAGTAACATTTTTCCACTAGCTAAAATACACGTTCATGGCTACAATAATTTAAATGAAGAGGAGTTACGCAATAAAATTGCATATTTCGTGTACAGAAAATAATTACAGTTTATTTTCCTGATGGTAAGTACGTTTATATTGGTTTAATTTTATACAGGTGTTTTGATCACTTTTAAAAATAATGCAGTGAACATTGACTGCATTACGGGGTACACCTTATGTTAGTTTCTGACCCTCGCCAGACAGTGGACAACAAGACAGGCAATGTACGTATAACGTAATATAGAGGCGCGTTCGCGTAACCAGTGTTGCTGTGGAAAAGCGGCAATTATTACACGTGACATGTGTGTGTGTGTGTGTGTGTGTGTATGATATAGCCTTAGTTATCCAGCACGGAGAGCGCATGCGTGGCATTAGATTGTCCTCTGGCTGTACTATATTTTTCCACATTATTTCAAAAACGGCATGATTTTCGGAAAAATGCTATTGAATATAGAATGTGTTTTGCTTTTATCTGCAAGTTTTGTCTACACTGTCTACACTGTTTCTCATTCTCAGAAGAATTGAGCGAGATATCATAAAAGCACATGTATTGTAGCCGATCATTTTTAGTATAGTTGTTTCTTAGGATTGCTGGCGTCATTTTCGAACTGTTCATGGCATGCGTTGTAAGTTAATCTGTCAATGTACATTCGGGACCGTTGGTGATAGGTACGAGGGGAGAGATTTAATTGAGAAAACGCTAGGAGCTGATAACGGACGCTAGCAGTCCAGTGCGAATTCAGTCGCCTACGTGTGTGGTGTAGGTAGGAGTATAGAAAAGTGACTGTTAGTTTCCTAGAAATGATCTAGTTGTTTAATTGGATAAAGAACATCTTTTTATTTTATATCAAGAATAATATGAGTAAATAAAACAAGTAAAAAAAGAAATAATTTCAACTATATGTAATTCGGTGAACCACACCCGTTTCCCGAAAGAGGATCACCTACCAGACTGAGCCCGTCGGGACAACAAAGTTACGAAGGGTGATCGTTTAGATTATCCATCTAAGTACCGGTATTCTTGTCAGATTTTAATTAAATTGTGGTGTTGTTCACAGATATTTATAAGTTTTCAAATATCAAATTTCGTGAAAATCCGTCTAGTGGAAGTCGGGTAGTTCGATGCGGACGTCCGGCCTGACGGGCAGACAGAGAGACAGACAGAGAGACGGAGCGACAGAGAAACAGTTTTTCTCAATTTTGCAAAATGCGCCTAAAAACGTGTTGGAAGGAGAGGATTTATGCCCATTTTCTGCGGCGCAACAGCCCAGCTAGGACCCAGGCCGCCCCATAGTTGACGTTACAAAATCGCACACAATTAGACACAAACACACACCGGTATAACTTCTCTGAACCCGTAATCAGCTCGTCTCAGAGGCCGCTACCTACCAAACACACGAACAAAAGAGGCGAACATCCATGCCGTAAGCAGGATTCGAACTGGAGATCTCATTAAACAAGCGGCTGCAGACTTCACGGCTTGCAGGATCAGTGGCATTTTGTTAACATTCTGAGTTATGGGAGTTAACTTTTATACCCGGGCAATACGGTTTTTGTAGCAGACTTATGTGTATGGAGCTGATACTATATTGTGTAATTAGTAAAAAGGTTAAGTTCACCCTAGAATAGACCTTGAAGGTCCAGAGGGGGAGTAGAAGTATAACTGTACTCTTTCTTTAACTTCGGCTTTAAATGGATATTCATGGTCAACGCCACGTCCTGGCCGATTGACTCCCTGGAAAAACCCCGATACCCTTGTACAGAAGGCTAGGTGGGCGCCACGGCCTGTATGAACGTCCGGCCCGTACCGAGTTATACCGTCTGCGCAGTCCGGTCCACCGTTTCAACATCACAATTTTTACATGTAAGTCACTACGCTATCCAGTGATAATTCGGCGGTATTCGTCACTACTAACTGCCTAAAAGCGTGTAGTTTTTCGTAATACCTACATTTATGTGAGAATTTCTGGCAGCATTGAAGATGAAGAATAGTAGTGTACGACATGGTGTGATCTGGTAGAAATTTACGGACGTTCCAGGGGAGAACTTCATCCTCCGTTCCGTGGTAGAAAAGTACGAAGCACGTGATAACTATTCTTGTCCTGGCCTGCCGTCCCAGCACATACTACACTAACTGCACCCTGTTCTAGCGCTCGGTTGACGGAGGCAGTCGTCTTTTGATAAGATAGTAAATTTCTACCAGTGTATTCGATATCACAACCAAAAGACAGTATTCTTCAAGACAGAGTTTGGAAATGTCTAAAATAATCTGCGAGCAGAAGTTGTAGAAAGAACGTTTTTCTAGTAAGTTAGTGCTAGCTCTAGAGAGAGAAGCAGAAAGTATAATTTAGCAGCTAAACTCAGCCTAGTAGCAAGACTTATACGCAGACTTTAACTCCCCCAATTATATCTGCAAAATCGATTCTATTCTACACAGAAACCTGCAGCTCTACAGCTCATATTCATTTTTACATACCGTTTATCCAACACTTAAGTCTTACTGCTGCTCTATATTTTAATTTTAGGAACGTATTTTTATTTCAAATGCTCACCGTAATTAATAATTTTAGTGAGGCTTGTTACAGTTGTGTTTTGTCACAATTTATATAACTGCGTGTAGAAATAATCTCCCTCGTTTCTCCCCTAGAGAGAAATTAATGTTTTGTGGTAGCAAACATGTCGCTGCGGCTGTTATTTGCTGCCGGTTTGGCATCATGAACGATCCATGTGCCAAATAATACAAGGGCAAATTTACTCAGTTACGGTGTATAATTGAAAATACAGAGTATTTTACGCGCTTCAGAATATGCGTAATTAGTATTTAGTTGCTGAATTGGGTTTAGAATTTGTAGTCCACGTTAATCACTTGAGAACAGGAGGACAAATAATTCGCACAGTGAAATAGGCAAATGATCTTGTGCTAGTGGCTAAAGAAGAAGCGGTGCTGCAGGGCGTGACTGAAAGACTAATTGAAATTGGCAGATGGCATGGAATGGAAATGAACGAAAAAAAAAAAAACTACGTTAACGAGAATCTCAAGGCCACCATTCCCGATACAGATTATGATAGATCAAAAACTGGAGAATGTGGAATATTTTAACTATATGCGTAGCATGATAATAAATGATGCAAGATTTACACGTTAAATTAAATCCAGGACTGCTATGGCTTCTTTGGTCTTCCAATTGTTCTCCTTCCTTGTGGTCTGTAGTGGTATGATTTCAAAGGGTTTCGGTTTTGTGGCATTTTTGTAAGTGTAAAAGCTAGTTCCGTCTAGGACGTGTGTCATCCCCGTTGTGTGTGAATGAGCTAAGGTTGGTTTGTAGTTGTGTTTGACTACAAGCCAACCTAAGCTAGTTCCGTCTGTATTCGTCTATCTTGTCTAGTATGCATGTAATCCGTAGTTCGCAGCGTATGTAGTCATTTGTTTTGTGGTCATAAAGGGTTCAGCCTGCCAGAGGTCTCAGTAACTTCATTTCTGCCGCTTGAATCCTTTGTCTTTGTAAGGCTGTTAGAGTCCAATTTTCTGACCTATATAAAAATGTAGGTAAAACTAGTTTGTTGTATATTTTCAAAATAGTTTCCCCTCTCACTTTCTTAAAAATAGTTCTCTTTATAGTACCTATTCGTTGTAAAAATTTTGCCAATTTAAATTCTACATCATTAGAAAATTGGTAAGATATACTGCAACCTAGGTAAGTAAATTGGCCAATTGTTCTAGTGTTTCATCATTTACATTAATTTTTGTTCTTAGGTGATCCGTTCCAACGAAACCAAATACCTTGATCTTTTTTGCAGCAATTTCGAAATTATATGCTTTAGATATGTTATATAATAAATAAACTGCATTTTGCAAATTGTTTTCTGTGTCAGAAATAATAAACTGGTCATCTGCAAATAATAGTGTGTTGAAAATTAACACTTTAAAATATTTACTAGTTTTAATTTCTGTAACCAAATCCTAATAACTTCGTCCAAACATAAATTAAACAAAACAGATGAAAGACATGGCAAAAGCAGCATTCAACAAGAAGAAGGCTTTTTTCACCAGCAAATTGGAACGAAATTGAAGGAAGAAACTACCAAACTGTGAAATTTGGAGCATAGCTACTTTTGGAGCTGAAACTTGGAAACCTCGGACGGTAGATCATAAATACTGCGATAGTTTGAGTGTTGTGTTGGAGAGAGATGGAGAAGATCAGTTGGACCGATCATGTTAGAAATGAAGAAATATTGCTTAAGATTCAGGGAGGAGAGAAATATCCTAAACAGAATAAAAAGAAGGGAGAATTAGTCACACATTTCGCAGGAACTGCCTTCAAAGACACGTTATTGAAGGAAAGATAGAAATATATGTGACGGGAAGACGAGGAAGAAGGCCTAAGATACTACCGGATGACCTTATGGAAGAAAACAAAACACTGGAAATTGAATAAGGAAACACTAGATTGTGCTCTGTGGAAAACACGCTGTGGAAGAGGTTATGGGCATGTTGTAAGAGAGAAAACGGACTGAAAGATGAATTAGTAACTTACGTAAAGTCTTATATATCTAATCTTCGAACATTGCTTCAGCAAGCAGAAATTAATTAACATTATATGTTGGCATGTATTGGGTGTTGCGAAAATTCTGGAGAAGTAAATGTGAACTGTGTTTTGATACCGTATCCACAGCATACCGTGCACTTCCCTAATGTCAGTCGTAACTGTTACAACTTGGAGTTGACTCGGGAATAACTGTTCAAGATGTATTGTATCTAAGCTTTATTGTGTCAAATATGGCTTAAAGACTCGCTGTGTTACAATTAACATTTGTTTAATTAGGGGTCGTGAAATTTGTAGCGATGAATTGCTCGAAATTCTAGAATGGCTAAGCTGTAATTATCCTATTAATATGATAGTTAGGGAATTGGCAATTCTACATTTGTAGTACGGAAGCAGTCTTCACCTTCTGAAGGTCAGATAAAGAATTTCCTTGGAGTAACCAAGACTAGCTACCAATCACTTAATCAAAATTTCCATCCTCCTGGCCGAGACTTGAACTAGGGACTTACAACTAAATTAACGTCTGCGGCGTTTCGTACAATTCCAGATGATGATGGATTATGAATTGAGAATGATGCATTACCTTGGTTCGTAGGGCACAATTTCCTGAATGAACAGAGGGTCTTCAGGACACGTTCGCGCGAATAATCTTTGCCACCAGCATCTAAAGACTTAACAAATGTAGCTTTTAATTTGTGCGAATGTTGAACGGAATTCTGGTGTTCTGTGACGTAAATTCTTAGGAAGTTTTTCATTTATTACTTTTAGCGATTTAGAAAAAAACGCGAAAAATTTTGTTTATTAGGAATTTAACGAATTCTAAAAACTGAAAATAATTGTCTTTAATTTTTACAGGAAGTCTATTAAGAATATGTCCCCTATCCACCTTGTAGGAAAAGCGACTAATTACATATTTTCTGAAAAAGTTTGCCCTATTTTAAAATTGTAGTAAAATATAGCTTTATTCCACTTTAGTGCGTTTTCAATACGATAAAAGCGGGGCTGCAGTATCATACGGACAGTTTCAAATTAGCGTAACAGCTTCGTGTACTTTATAATTATAGGAGATTAGTCTCCAATATGTCTCGTTTATTTTAAAACTGTAATCGATTTGCAGATCAGTAAAATAGTGGTTACAGTGAAACTGGCCATAGTGGTTGTGAAATTCGTTTTGATGCCTTTCCTGCGAGGAAGTAACGACACGTGAGCGTTGTCGAAGTTGGCAAAAGGATCATAAGCAGGTCTAGACCCACTGCGGTACTTCTGTAACTGATCGATGTTAAGCGAATCCAAAAAAATGCGAGGGCAGGAAATTCCTCATCCTTCTTTCCTGTACACGTGAGGATGGACCATGCAGGGTGACATCAACCATTTGTATGGTAATGAGTTAGAAAAAGAGATTTGTTTTATATCTGAGTTTCTTTCTCTTTAGTTTTTCTCTGGCCTTCTCTGACAAACATTGCTCAAGTCTGAAACCAAGCCATGTACTACAATGGAGAAAGGCAGGATGATGCAAGTTAGTTACCTTCCACGAGTTTGTGAAGGTGAATTTTCAGAATAACGAATTGACATTTCTTACCACAGAAAGTACGGCATGGTGGTATCACTGCATTTCAATGAAGTCTGAATGGCTGGATGCAACACGAAAACCTCTAAGGATGATCGCAGAGTGTTGTTGGATTTTTGTGATAGTATTTGGACAGGAAGAATAATTTCTTTTGAGTTGCATCCTATTTTCAGATAACCCCAGTAGACCATCGAAAGTATTGTAAATTTCTACTAAAACATGTAGCAAGACAGGATTCTGCTTTTCTGCGCAATCACCACTCTGACAGCCTAAGAATTCACCATTAATTTTGTCTCTTTATTATGCCCAAAGATGTATTTTGAGTTTTCCATATATATTTCACGTGTGTTATGGGTGAAAGTGAAATATTACATGAAACTAATTTCCATGTGATAAAGGAATGTATGTGTGAAGTCATTTTGTCGTTTCAGTGACATATTGTTTTTTTTTTCCTGTGGCGCAACAGCCTAACTCGAGCCTAGTTCGCCCGTTTTGATGATTGTAGGTCACACAGTCAAATGTACGCACTCACGCACGCACGCACTCACGCACGGACGGGGTACGACCCAACCGAACGAGCGACCAGCTTGTTACAAAGGCCGCTATCTACACAACACACAAAAACCAAGAGACAGACATCCACGACCTCAGCGGGATTCGAGCCCGCTGTTTCAGTAGTCAAGCAGTTTGAGACCTGCTCTTTAGACCGTACGACCACCGGCATCCACTCAGCGATATTCTTTTTTCTTTCTTTCTTTCTCTCGTAGGCAGATTTCTGTCTACCTACTCACCTCTAAGGGTAAAGTGTTTTTCTCGCACTTGATCACACTTAATGACACACACACACACTCGGTAGGACTCCCCTGTACGAGGGATCGGCCCGTCGCTGAAACGTTTACCTGATAGCACACCAACACTCACAACATACAACACATACGTGTATAAGCAGCCGGCGGAATTCGAAAACGCGATCCCAGCAAGCGAGCGGCCGCAAACCCACGCCTGAGACAGCGCGGTCACTGGGATCGGCCCAGCGATATGATATTAATGTACATCATGTCTCCCTCAGTGCATATAACGGTCGTATGTAAAGCTTCGGAACAAATAGAGTACAATTAGGATGCAGATCATTAAAGCAGATGTGCACAAACAGAAGGCTTCAGGTCATCGCGGCAACTGAATGTTGTGTGGTGGCGCGTGATATATGTGAGTCCTGTGTATGGAACGTGCTTCATGTTAACCTTCTGGCGCGTGGTATATGTGAGTCCTGTGTATGGAACGTGCTTCATGTTAACCTTCTGGCGCGTGGTATATGTGAGTCCTG
>Ga0123355_10011577_pt1 | contig 13607 bp, 9 predicted proteins | sample TergutEmb28metaG_3_FD_89872 | JGI IMG/M metagenome (GOLD analysis project Ga0123355, IMG submission 89872) | Embiratermes neotenicus P1 segment gut microbial communities from Petit-Saut dam, French Guiana - Emb289 P1 | ecosystem: Host-associated > Arthropoda: Insects > Digestive system > Gut ...
ACAATTTTCTGGGACTCACAAGGGGTACTACTGGAACATTATCTGGAAAGGGGCACAACAGTAAACAGTGTAGGGTATAGTGAGATGCTGAGTACTGAACTGAAACCTGCAATTCGAACCAAATGCCAAGGCCTATTGTCGTCAGGTTTTCTGTTGTTGCATGACAACGCACGCTCGCGTACTGCCATCCACACTCTTCAAACTCTTGTGAAACTGGGTTTCACGGTGTGGAAACATCCTGCATACAATCCCGATCTCGTCCCCTCGGACTAGCATCTTTTGGTCCATTTAAAGATGCCTTAAGGGGCCGTCGATTCACCTCAGACGAAGGAGTGAAAGAAGTGGTGCATGAGTGGCTTGCTGCTCAGCTAAAGACATTTTTTTCTGAGGGCATCCAGAAGCTTCTGGAACGCTGGAATAAGTGCATTGCAAAGCACGGGGAATATATTGAAAAATGATATAATTGTAAGGTCTCTGCTGTTGTTGAAATAAGTTATAAAAATTGTGTGCAGATACTTATTGACTTACCCTCGTATTTTATAGATAATATGTAATTTAATACATCAAATAGTATTCAGTTTTTACGAGATTACACTAGGCAAGAATGACAGACGAATCATTTCTACTCAATATCATAAAGAGGGAAGTAAGAGAATCTTTACCGATTTGAAGGAGAAGCAGAATTGCCGGCTATTTCAACGTCTGACGCTGTATGATTATACATCCAGATACACCTAATATACTGATAAACTGTAACAGTTTTTCTATTCAATAATCAAGTATTAAATTCTACTCTTTAAGAATTTACATGTTTTAACCTTTATATTAAATGGAAAGTTATCCTATGACTGAAAGGCTTATGTAATAATACGTGTACGTGTAATTTTTGGCTTCTTTAATGTCACTGCCAATAACTTCAAACACATAACGTTTAGAGAAAGAGTGAGCAGTTGAATAATGAATGTCCAGGTTGTGAAAGAAAGTGGGCAATGCCTAATATAAGCATTATTCTGATATTTGCTTGGAGGGACTAGGAAAAGCCAATCAGCATAGTCGGGCTGCGGGCAGAAATTTGAACCCAATATATCAGAAATACAAATCAGAATAGCTACTCAGTCCACCGTAATAACATTCGGCATGTGCACAATTCTTTACTTCTTAATCATTACTTTCAACACATGTTCAGTTTTACTTTTTTTTCAGACCGTAGGTCAGGGCTGCCTTCCCACATCCTCTTCACCACTGAACTACATTTTTGTTCAGAAATTAGGTCAGGAAGATGTCTTGGAATACCACACCGTTTATACTAGTTCTTGTGTAGGCTATTCTGCGATAATGGGTCCGAGAAGGGGTTGAAAATGGACTAAAAGGAAAAGAGGGTAGGTATTGAGGCCACTTGAAGCGCGGTGAACCATTTCTCGAGCCGTTAGAAGAGAGCTACACTAGCTATTGTTTTCTGAAAACCAACAAAACAGAAGTAGGACAAATATTTTGTTGTTATCGGTTTGTTCTGTTCCACTTTTCCTTAGACACTGTAGTATTATTATCAGACCATATATACTGATAGATAACACCGGTAGGGGAATAGGGGAATAGCAGCGATGTGAAATGAAAATAAACCACTCCAAACGAGAGTAAAGGCACAAGTGTCTACGCTGAATATAGCACTAGGATAGTAAGACGTTTGGGGAGCTGAATGTGCGAATCCACACAATTTTAATCCCAGTACTGAATTTAGATGGGTGGTTAGCTTCACGTGCTGGTCACCTTTTCTCCCTTAAGTAATCCAATATACTCCCTCCCACCCCCCGAGATGTAATGGATATTAGTCTGGGTGGGTCATTGTTCGATATGAAAACTCTGACAAAGCAATCTACGCCCCTACAGGGAATTGAACCCGTCCTCCTCAACTGTCTAGCCATTAGTGTAGTTACTATAAAGAGCGGAACCTATAAAGGAAAATGCATGCTCACGAAAATGAAAGAGAGTAGACAAACGTCTGTATGGAGCAATACAGTATTCTCTCGCCCCTTGGGCATCTGAAAATTCATTACTGTGTATCAGTTTGTAGACCGCATTCTAAGCTGGATAAATCTGTTGCGCATCTTCTCACGTCAGCATTTTAACATCGTTTTTAAAATTATCCTGAAAACAATGCAAAGACCTAAATCATGTTCTCTTCCCTTTACATTTTCCAACTATAAATTTCTTCTTATTTCTCACCTCTTCTATTTATGTGTGGTTTCAAACCCAAGAAATTTCAAGAATGGTGTGCAAAATAAATTAAATCCCGTGGAAACAGCAGATGTTTACTGCAGCCGAACGTCGGTTCAAAGTGTCAGGTAAGGTACGCTTTTGTTTATGTGAACAAGAAACGTCTTAAAATTCGAGTTTCACAACATCAGCTGCTCGTGTGTTCACGAGTGCAGCTGTAGTCAGACTAAACTTGAAAACCGCCGTAACTTCTCACGCTTTTCTTCTTGCTGTTTAATTGTGGCGGTTAAGTCCTTTGTTTCCCAAAACCAGTCCATTTTGACCTTAAGCGTGGACAAACCTAAAATTCGGCATGGATAGGGTTGGAAAACCCGCAATTTAGGATGGACAGTTGTAATGAATCCTAAATATTTCCTTCTGACTCTCAGGAATATGAGACTCAGAGTCTCTCGTTGATTGGCATTTTATTCCCAGGGATATTTTATTGCATGCAGTCATTCAGGGTTATGTAATATCCTCTAATAAGAATGGTCAACCAACGCAGACAGTATGCATTTCGTCACCTGATATTATATAGAAGATAACAGCCACATAAATAAGGAAGTGCAATGCTGGAAGAAAGGGTGTTGATATGACGGAAGAAGTTTTTCTCACAATTCTGTCGATCCAACCAGTCAATCAGTCAGTCACTGCAGCACTATATCTACCAATGAGGGCAGTTACCTTTCGCTTCTTTCATCACCGAGGAGCGGTTTCAAAATATACATACATGCAGACATACAAACGCCATCCCCCTCCTAGCCAGGTGCTACGAAGATAATTGTTTGTTGTAAGGTGTAAAAATAGTATAAGAACCATCACAATGGGAGTATTGCATCTCGCAATCAGAGAAATTTAATAATTTAATACAATTTCAATAGTTAAGAGGTGACACTTTACCATGACAAGCCATGAAGACTCAGAAGGGGCTGGAATACTGGGCTTAATTCTTACTTTGACATTCGGCATAACAAAGACGGCAGAGTTGTCAGCTCCAAGCGCCGGCTGCACTTTACCTCCAAGGAAATTCTTGGCTGCTCATTTCTGTTACAGGTTTAGTGGAACTCACGGCTACTGAATGCAGACAGAAGGAAGAGGACAATTGAAAATTTTCAACGAACCTACCGCGAGTCGAACCCAGAATATCCCGTCTTGTGGCTCGCCCCAATAACTTCATACAGATCCATAAATTGTCTTTCTGTCTCTAATACGCACTTCCCTCTTCACCGGGGCGCAGTAATATTTAGAACCAGAAGAAGGTAGCTGTGTCGCCGTGACGTGAGCTCAACCGCGTACCTGGCGTGTCATGCATCAACCTGTCATTGCTTATTAACATTTTGGCGCCGGAATTATTTTTTTAAATTTTAGCACACCCTGTATATAAAATGTGAATAAAACATGAACGAAATATGTTAGAATTATGAAACAAACTGCATTTTGAAGAAAAAAAAAGGACAGTACATACCATGTTTAAAATATTCAGTACATGTATTTGTTGAATAAATATATAAAATGCAACGTTTAGAAGTTAGCGGTGCGGTACGACCACTATAGGGGTCTTTAGGCGTCAAAGGGTTAATGTGAAGTCTGTCTCAGTGATAGGAAGTGCGTAGTGAGAACAGGAGGTGACCAAATATGTTGACGAGCAATGAGAATCGAACAAGGTCTTTGGCTGTGGTCGGCACCACGGAAACCGAATTAACTTCCGTGAAGACCAAGTGAAATGCAAGTATAAGCATGTAGCACGCCACTTAATTCAGATTGAACTAGAAGCCTCTGAAGCAATCAAATGAAGGCAGACTGCGGTGTAATGAAAATACATCAGTGGGCCGGACGAGCTCTCCATTATCTGCTTGATTTGATGTTCTTAGTGCGGTGACTGTGAACAGCCTGCTGGGTTGTCACGCCATGTAGTTACAGCTTTTCGATTTTCCACTATCTATTTACTCATGACATATTTTTCCAAACTGAAAGAGGGAAGTTAGTCTATGGCGATATCGAACGTAGTGTCTTCTCAGTCCATTTCTCCGATCCTCCACAAACAGCATTTGTGTCAAAGCGACGAAGAAACTTTGTTGCGGAAGAAGAGAACAGCAGAAGTTCTGGCAATTTACAAAGTTTCTTTTAAAAGGAAATGACATTTAATAAAAGTACTTCTGAAAACTTCTTTTCATAGAGCCTACAGTGGCGGCACCTATTTTATATACAGACTTGCTCACTGGCCTCAGTCACTGCGATGAACTATTTTAGATAATAATATATTGATTGCTGCCAGAAATATTTTGACAGAATATATAACAACCGCTTCGAAAACACCAACTTTTGTACTAGTTTTGTACAATTCTCCACGGCATGAAGATTCAAATTCTGGGATGTGCCCTTGTGCTGACTATGGTTATGCAATACACGGGCGGATGCCTAGGTTAGAGGACGCTGGTGACATTTGCTTGAGTAAGCCAAGGCCCAACCAGGGCTGTAGAGCCGATGATGCTGCTGCTGCTGCTGATGATGATGATGGTATAATATACAGTATATAAAATATAATATTAAATACATACCGACACTGGCTTAAGCCCACAAAATCTGAGATGTTTTACTATTTGTTTCACCTCGACTGAGCTGGAGGAAAAATACAGAGCATTTCCAGTAATATTTCGATACGATGATTGTTTTTATTTGTGGACCAGTCGCTCACTAATGGATTTAGATAGTCGGTTATTGCTGTTGAGAGTAATAATCGACGTGTTTTACAACAACTAAACTAAACAAGTAATTGGAATGTCTTGTCAAACTGCAGAATTTCTTACTCTTAAGGACATACGTACGGTTTAAATGTAGTTGCACTTGGGTATTTTAAAGCCACAAAAATTTACATGCAAGAAGACAGACAAAAAAAGTTTCAGCAAAAAAACTGGAACTTATCTGGAGGAAAATAAAGGGAAGTCACAAAGCGGAAAGAAAAGTTTTTGAAAGATGGGGAGACTGGAGGATTTTCGCCAACCGACCCGTAAAAAATTGAAACTATTTTAGGGAATCGCTTTAAAAACTCAAAATAAAGTCTTATATTTTTCTGTACCGGTTATCAAATATGCGAAATGGTACAGTCATTATAATGCATTGCTTCTTTTGATCATTGACTTATAATTATTTGTATATTTAAAACGTAACATAAGTTCTACTGCTTGCAGACTGCTTCACTTGAATGCAACAAGATAACCCGGCGATACAGTTGAATGCGAGGTCCGTCTGTCCTGAATGAATCTGTAAGGAAGGCAACTAGGTCACTGGGTTACAGACAACTCAACTCATTGAATGCGCCACAAATTAAAGAATCTGTATTTACCGTCACCCGAACGGGATTCTGCCTGCTCTGAATTCACTATGCCAGTGTTTCTCAACCGGCATTTAAGACCTCTGAAGTTATTCGATAAGGTGGGTGCAGTATCAACAATAAGAAATCACTTTAGCCTTTACCATTATTATGACTGTAGTGGGAATCGGCTTTTTCACAAACCGACCCGTGGAATGCAAATGCGAAATTATTTGAACATTCAGCATCACGTTTCATTTACTGGGAAACGATTGATGTTATTTACTTCTACTTAATTTAATTTATTCAATATACTGTAAGCATATTTTAATGGTAAAGTAATTATCGAACAATAAATTGGGCAACATATGAAAGGGAACGGACATAAAGTACTTTTCCCAGATACAGAAAATATATAACAACAACGTCGATCACTACTAAGGGTATTTATTGCATGTATTTATAAGAGACATTTGATTATAACATGTGACGACAGAAATTAGCCTTCCTCAGATCATACGTAACACCCAAAGAAGTATTACTGCACTATAATTTGCATTTAATGAGAATTCACTCTACAATTAACCATTTTCTACTTACTGGAAATTTAGGGTTTTTATTGATATCGGTTATACGAGTATATAACCGATAGGGTGCATATACCTTTAGGTTATATTTAACCGATATGTAAGTACACTCTAATTACCCTGCAGTATAAAATGGTTAATTGTAAAATGAGATCCTATCAAATACAAACAACATATAATGCAGTAATTCTTCTTCATAAATAAATAAATAAATATATATATAAACTGACAATGACCTTTTTCGGCCGAAACATGCTGTAAGAAAAAATTCTTTTGTGTGTATAATAAACACTTTTAGACATGATCGACTGTGTTATTATTATTATTATTATTATTATCGTTGTTGTTGTCGTAAATGTATTGTTATGAATATAAATTATTATTATCTCTATGAACATAACGTTATGAATATTAATATAATGAAGTGCCTTTGTTAAACTTGCCGATTTCCGGGACGAGATTTCAACTAGGGACTTCCACAACAAGAAACAACGGTGCTGACCAATTTACCGCCACATTCAGCTATGTTCAGTAGAACACACTCTACAGGAGTAGAAGTTACATTCTACAAAATTTAGATGGCTCTCCTAACACACACAGAGCCGGGGAACCCCAGTCGGTGCACCGATTACAAGAAAGCAAAAGGACTGGAGTTCGAATTTCGAGAGGAGCGCAAAAATTCTCTTCTCCAAGGCGTCCAGACCAGCCGCGGAGCTCCCCAGGCACTTACGGAATTGAAGCAGCGCCTCTTTCTGTGGGAGTAAAGCGAGAAAAGAGTGAAGTCTTTCACCGACATTAGCACCGAAACTGGGGAATGTACGGAACAATAACTCCTTCCATCCATACGTCTTCATAACGAAGGGCTTAACTCTTTAAAATCTGGTGGCTACTTTGTGTTCCACCAGCCGTAACGTTCGGAAATACACATTCTGCTCACAGGGGGAACTTGTGTAGGTAGTTTGGGTGTTTCTCAGAACAAATAGCGGTTTTACCTGCATAAAGCTAACTGGCTGGTTTTTATAAGTGTGATGGATTGTGTTTACTTTACAGTATGAAATAAATTATTGGAATAGGAAGTTTTTAAGGACATTAATTATTCAGAGTGGTGTTTGGCTGTGTATCAGATAGCCTGTAGGTTTGTAGGAGATTGGGAAGTTTTGCAAATAGTGTAATTGATTACTTAACGTTTAGAAATATTTGTGTCTGTGTGTGTGTGTGTGTGTGTGAATCTAAAACAACCTGAAGCTTTTTAGGATGTTGAGATGTGTGTACATATTGATGTAAGTATAATACTTTACCTTTTATATTGGTGTGTTTGTGTGTGCGTGCGTGTATAAAATGCCTTTTCAGTTTGTGAGAGGTTGAGCGGTGTTTAAACTGGTGCAAAGACAACACCTAACCTTTGAAAGTAGGGAGTTTGTGTGTCGTGTGTTTTGTGTGTGTATGTTGTGTGTGTGTGTTGTATGTGTTTTGTGTGTTTTGTGTGTGTGTGCTTTGTGTGTTCTGTGTTGAGTGCGTTGTTTGTGTGTGTTGTGAGTGTGTTGTGTGTGTGTTTTGTGCGTGTTGTGTGTTGTGTTTATGTTGTGTGTTGAGTGTGTTGTGAGTGTGTGTTTATGTGTTTTGTGTGTATGTGTTGTGTGTGTTTTGTGTGTGTATGCTTTGTGTGTTGTGTGTTGAGTGTGTTGAGAGTGTGTTGTGTGTGTGTTTTGTGCGTGTTGTGTGTTGTGTTTATGTTGTGTGTTGAGTGTGTTGTGAGTGTGTGTTGTATATGTGTTTTGTGTGTGGGTTATATGTGTTGTGTGTGTTTTGTGTGTGCTTTGCGTGTTGTGTGTTGAGTGTGTTGTTTGTGTGTGTTGAGAGTGTGTTGTGTGTGTGTTTTGTGCGTGTTGTGTGTTGAGTGTGTTGTGAGTGTGTGTTGTATATGTGTTTTGTGTGTGCGTTATGTGTGTTGTGTGTGTTTTGTGTGTGTGTTTGTATAAGGTAGCCAGTGATTTGTATGACAGTGAGAAGCGTTAAACTGATATAATGAAAATGTTTTGTCGTTGTGTTCAGGTTGGTATGAGGAATCGTGCATTTTTTTGTCTTCTCTTAACATTCTTTTAGAACAACGTGCGTTACGATTAGTTTGTACGAGGGTTACTTCTTACTTCACTACAAGCGAGACTTTAAGAAAAGGAAAGCGGGTTCTACAGCTGAGACTGCACGAGCCGTATGGCTCGTAATTCGCATTTATTTTTGTCTTTAAACGACAGGGCCAAATCTACGTTATCTGTGATATGTGATGTAGGGACCTAAATGGAATCGTTCTGCGGAAAATTGTTATTCCGCCACATAAACTTGAAGCTGGAGGAATGCATATAGTTGACTGTCAGATAATAAACATGCAATAAAATGCGTTCTCAGCCCCCCTCCCACCCTCTGGCGTCTGATGTCTAGAAGTTTATTCATTTGTACGCTACCTGAGGATGTCTTAAGGTTTGGTGAGAGGGGCTCGTAAAAAGACAAAATATATGGGCTTAAATACTTTTTCCATGGAGCAAAAGCCCTTAGTGGGCCAGGACCACCCCATTATCGAGGCTTTGCGATCACGCTCAGACACACTACAATCGGTAGGACTCTTCTGGACGAGTGTTCAGCCCAATGCAGAGAATTCTACCTGACAACACACAACACACACAAGAGTCAAATATCTATGACCACGGCGGGAATCGAACCCACAATTCCAGCAAGCTCAGACCCACGCCTCAGACCGCGCAGAATAGTCTTAAATATGCCTGCATGCAGCCCCTTGCCATGTCAGTGCGAACATTTCTGAGGTTGAACGTCGCTATTGAATCTGGAGTATAAAATCCCATGAACACAAACTGACTTCTGTGCAAGTGAATATTACATTTTCTGGGAAGAAAAGAACACTTTTTTCCACTTAATTAACTTATAAGAAAGGAATGTGATTAAATTATAGATGGTCAGCTATCGATGAAAGAATGCATATGGGGAATTTTTGAACCGATACCAACACAGGAACCACGGAGTACTCGAAGAAAATTTTGTCGCAGTGCCACTTTATCCACAAAATCACACGTGGTTATTCCTGAGATTGAGTCCAGAAATTCGCTGTGAGAGGCCAGCGCACAGACCTGTAAGAAAACAAAATGCGCTACTGTATATAATTAGCCCTATGCTATGAGAATTTGTTCGAAATTTGGACACTGCAGTACTGATTCAAGCACCCCATTTACTGTCGTTTACTGCTGCAGACTTCTGCCCTTATTTGTAACTACCCACTAACACAGCTGGCATGCATAATAAGAGAAGTCTGCATTAGTTACACGCTCCTGTAGGTTAAAGTAGCTTGGTACGGGAATCTGAAAGAGATGGTCTGGTATGAATAAGTGTACAGACATTTCAAACGCAGTGTCATTCTGATGTCATACGCAGTGTGACATTTGCTATAGACATCGCTGAGGAAACTTTTTTGGTTTTGGAATTAGACACACTCGCCATCTGAAGAGACGTCAGAAGCTGTCGTGGTCGTAAGATTTGATTTTTGTCTCCTGCAAGAAGAAGGAGCTTGTTACGTTAAAGTGCAAACAAACTGTGTCAGCTTGAGTGGCAGGAGACTCGAGGTTTGCCGGGACGAGTGAAGGTTTTGTAACAACGGAATTGTTCACTAAGGACAACTCAAAACTAATTAAATTTCCTGCTGAATTAAGACGAATAAAATACGACATTGTTAGTACTTTACATCCGTTTACATCTAAGGTTTAGCTCTGCCAACATAATAAATTTAGACTAGAAAATTTAACTTTAAAATATGACAGAATTTTAACTTTGTTTACTCTGTTAGAATTGCAATAGCCTTCAGACATGTACTTATACAAATATTTAAGTTTATAGGGTTTGCAACAGGAGATATTTAGCTCTGTCAGTAAATGGTCTAGGCTACGAGCTTGGGAATCTGGAAATTTCATTCGATTCCTGAAAGAAGCAGAGATTTTTCCAGCACGTAGTCTGTCTTTCGGGCCCACCGATTCAAATGGTACCCGAGAACCTTTCCTCGGGATAAATCAGCCGGCTTGTGAAACTGGCTATATTAAGTAAGGGTTTCGTGGTCTTCATAAGTCACTCAGGCGAAACTGGAGGATGAATATTAACGTGAAATTGTCCCTGTATCAATTTAAGCGCCATACAACGTAGGGGTTAGGACATAGATCCGCAAATTCTTAACCTCGGCATTAGATGATGGTGAGTTGTCTCATTCTTCGGCCGCCCCACTGCAGGGAACAGAGATTTAAAGTGCCCCTTGTATAGGAGGCTGGGTGGTCTCTAGAGATTCTATGGGCTCTTTGGAGGAGAGAAATATTTGTTGTCGCAGCCAGCAGTGTGCCCACTATTCGTTCATCTGTCTCACAGCCAGTACCTTCGTCATTACACCGACTGAGTTACTCTTGCTCCGAAAGGCGTGTATTTTACCATAAAGTAGGCCACGACCGCTGTGTCCTTCAACTGTTACTAATCTCTCTGTCACGCAACACAACATTTACCTGCTAGGAAAATAGAGTCTTAAATTTAACAAATAACAGGAAAGGCTAACGCTTCTGTTTCTGCTACTATACTCTCTTTATACTCTATATGTTAGCAAGTAGTTATGAATAGGGGTGGGAGATGAAAGCTGTGGGAGTAGCGTAGTGCACACCTTTAATATACTATGTCTAAGTAACAGCTGCTAAGTTCATTGGGATTTTCTAGTCTATAAATTTTAGCGTAACGACAGAAAATTCCTCTAAATAGTAGAGTTATTTAGTGCATATTGCTGGTCTGTCCAGTTTAATATTTCAGCACAAATAGCTTGTAGATCAGATATACAGTGGTTTTGTATCGCTGGCGTAGCACTAAATGAAATTAACATTTTATGTTATCTAAATAACAAAGCTGGAATTTGACTATTTGACTATATGAATCATATAAGAGTTTCCATAGAACACTATGAATTGTCTTTCAATAACGTATTTTGTATTGTCTCGTGACACAATACAGATCAAGGCATTTAAGGTAAATCGAAACAGAAATAACACATAATTTCAAACACAAGGTCAGTGAATCAGTCCTCCACATATGTGTCGTTATTTACCTACCTGACCTACAACCACTATCACCGCCAGTAGCAAATGTGAAGGATTTCGCGCTGCCTTTATGTCCTTGCTTCTGTATCTGAGTTTGCTGAACATGCCAGCCTTAGAGATGTCCCAAAAATTGCGCCTAACATATCTGTCGCAAGGAACAACACAAACACTGAACAGTCTCCATGACGCCACACCCCGTTCCACCACCACAGATGCTGAACAAACAGTCTGCTCCTTGCTATGGTGCGGTTAACATTGCTTGGCAGTGCAAACACCTGGAAAGTCAAAGATTCACGTCTTCTAGAATGTTACGTAGTCTTCACTGGTAGTTACCGACGTTTCGGAGGATAATAATTCCTCCATATTTGGAATCAAGCAGCCCGAAAATTTGGAAAATTTGCCAGTCTACCTGGCCCAAAATGCCAAAAGACTTCAATCTCTATCAATACCGCTCTTAGAATTTCAAATCTTACCTGCAGAGCCCACTATTTAACCTGCAGAAGTGCGAAGCTTCTGATCCGCGCCGTTGGGAACTCCAAAGAAATTAGATGTTTGCTTCCACACATAAAGATAATAATGACGCTGCCAGTACGAATACTAAAGACCGATTTACAATATGGCACACATGGCGGTTACCTCCTTGTTCTGCAAGAACTATCTCCACCTTCTACTCTAAAACAGACTTTTATAGAGGTATTTTGTTCCCACTGTGCAGTTACATACGCATGTATGAATATTGTTTCTGTTATTTTCTTCTATTGCCAGTAGCTTATTTCACGCTCGGGCTGTAGATATAAGCGCTGATCCCAGTGATCGTGCTGTCTTAATTCGTGGGTCTGAGACCGCACGCTTGTTGGAATTGCGGTTTCGAATCCCACCAGGGATATGGATGTCTGTCTGTTGTGAGTGTTGTGTGTTTTTACGTAGTGGTCACTGCGTCGGTCTGATCACTCTTCCAGAGGATCCCTACCTGTTGTAATGTCTGAGTGTGATCATAAAATCTCGATAATGAGGAAGTCCTGGTGCACAACAGGTTGTTAAGCTTTAGAAAAAAATAAGCATAATCTGAAAGCTGGACAATGGACAGTGTCCTAGGAATATCCATATGTAGGATAATAATGTATACATTTTGTCTTGCATTATTTCTCCTCTCCAAGCCCAGGCTGATTGATTTTCATGCAAAAACGAAAATAGTGTCCTCTTTCGAAAGGTTGTAGACGTAACTGAGTATTAGTATCCCATTACATAATTAATTTATTTACACGCAAGTAAGGTTAGGTTGTTCTGGCATACGAGCCTGAAGATGGAGGCAGCAGATGAGGACCGAAGCCAATGGGGTTTAAGTGAATGCAGGCTGCATCCACTAGGATTCTTTCCCAGTAACTACAGACGGTTTAGCGCGATTCATCCTCTAGTCTTAGTTGCTAACTACAACTGATCCTGAACGAATACAAAAATCCCTTGAACACCCTGAGCTGCTATAGTCGGTATGCAAGGATCAAAGACAGGGAGTACTAAAAGATAACCACGGACCTATGTGGGAATCAATGAAAACGTTTTTACCTTTCCTTCTATAAGGCACGAGTATCTTCCAATGATAGCTGTTTTAACAACTCCAACAGCTATGTATGGGAAAACCGTATTTGGAAAATTACACACAAAATTCCAAAACATTTCTAAGTTTTCTCTACGAGGGCATTTTAAAAACGAATGTTATAATTTCTACACTTATAGTGTCATCGTTGCAGCGTAAATCCAACAAATACACAAAAAAACTACCTGCGTTCACATTTGTTAAGTATACTTAAACTTTCTATCGCTTCTGGTTCCAGATACATATTTGTAATACAACGAAGTTTCACACATATTGGACGTAAACTATACTGCCAAATTTTCTGTATAAGCGTGTTAACTCATACTTCTAATTCTAATTCCTTCGGTTTTAGCTCGTATCTCAGTTGTTTCAATTCATATCCCAACGGTTTCAATTCGTATCCCACCGCTGCAAAACATTTTGTAGTGCCTACCGTGTGACAGTTAACTCCCACTACTCCCCACCCAAGTAGGTACTAAATATTATGAGGTCGCGGTGGTCCTACTATCGTTGTTTCGGTCTTCGGGATCTCAAATTTCCGCTACCACCAGTCAGAATTTGGATTATACACAGGTTTTTGACAAACCGTTTCTGTATACATTATACTTATCCAGGTATCATAATTATAACCGTTAAAACTTATATAATATAATATAATATAATATAATATAATATAATATAATATAATATAATATAATATAATATAATATAATATAATATAATATAATATAATATAATAT
>Ga0123355_10011578_pt1 | contig 13606 bp, 17 predicted proteins | sample TergutEmb28metaG_3_FD_89872 | JGI IMG/M metagenome (GOLD analysis project Ga0123355, IMG submission 89872) | Embiratermes neotenicus P1 segment gut microbial communities from Petit-Saut dam, French Guiana - Emb289 P1 | ecosystem: Host-associated > Arthropoda: Insects > Digestive system > Gut ...
CAATATTGTGCGGGTGATAAAATCAAGAAGAATGAGATGGGCTGGGCATGTGGCGCATATGGGTGAGGAGAGGGGGGTGTATAGGGTCTTGGTGGGGAAACCAGAGGGAAGGAGACCACTGGGAAGACCTAGGCGTAGATGGGCAGATAATATTAGGCTGGATCTCCAGGAAGTGAGATGTGGTTATATGGACTGGATTGGGCTGGCCCAGGATAGAGACAGGTGGCGGATGCTTGTGAGTGCGGTAATGAACCTTTGGGTTCCGTGAAATGCGGGGAATTTCTTGACTAGCTGCAGACCAGTTAGCTTCTCAAGAAGGACCCTGCACCATGGAGTAAGTAAGTAAATACAAATTCCTCTACCAGCAACAATGATCTGATGATTGTTAACTGAAGTTCATAAAGCACTCTATATACATGACTTTACTTGAAACCGTAACTTCAGATTTCACAGGAATAAAATAAAAAAAACAAGCATGAACACAACTGTCCAATGGAAGCTACATAAAAGCTGCAAAATTTTAAAGATTTGTGGTTACAGCTGTGGTTGTGGTTGGTATGTAATTCCTGACACACAATACACACTCACATAAACACCACTTCTCGATGTGTGCACTCTCTATTGCCAGCCGCTTGCTTGCTGCACCCACTCCGCGTCACACGCACTGAATGAACTTTTCCAGTAGCCACTTCACTCTCGAATCTGCCTCAGTGTTTATAAGGAGATGGTGTATGGGTAATAAACTATCCAGGCTACGTGGGTGGGCTAGCCCACAGTGTCTACCACACAACCCCCTCCACAGAGACCGCTGCATCCCCAGGCAATCCGGAAAGCATACCTGCCATCCAAGGCGAGTCATGAGGCGAGAAGGAATGGCCAGTGGTGAAGCGGATTCTGTGTCAACATGTAGGACGTATGCTGGCTTCAGGCGGTCAATGGAGACTGTCCTCGCAGCGCTCTGTAGGCAGCTGAAACGAGCAATCCAGAAAGAGACAAAGGCCTTAGCAACTGCTTCGGCGGTAATGTCAGACAGAGGAAGTGCTTCAGGCCAACGTGTGTATCTGTCGATGGCAGTGAGACAGTACCAGAAGCCAGACGAGACAGGCACCGCCCCGACCAGGTCAATATGCACATGAGAGAAACGTACAGACAGGAGGTTGAAACTCCCGATAGCAGCCTTCACATGCCGTGTGACCTTGGATGGTTGGCAAGGTGTACATGCTCATGTCCGTGCATGGCAGTCCATCCCCAATCCCGGCCACACAAACCGCTGGCACACCAACTTCATGGTGGCGTTGGCCCTGGGGTGCCTAAGGCTGTGTAGGGTGTCAAAGACCTGGTGTCTGAAAGGCATGGTTACAAATGGCCGTGGTTGTGGAGTGGACGTGTCGCAGTAGATATTGACGTCCATCCCGGGAATATGCACTCGTTCCAATCGAAGTGCCGAACCATGTTTCAGGATGTCTTGCAGCTCCACATCCTCATCCTGGGAACTTGCAACAGCATGGTAATCAAGAGGTGTCATGACGGAGTTCGCTCTCGATGAGGCGCCTGCCACAACACTGTCTTGCCCTGAGACATGCCTGAAGTCAGCAGAGAACTGTCCAATAAACTGCAGGTGATGGAATTGGTGTAGTGAGCATTTATCTCTCCGTTGCTGGAAAGCATAAGTGAGAGGCTTGTGATCCGTAAAAATGACAAAGTGACAGTCTTCGACCATATGTCGGAAGTACATGATGGCCTCATACACTGCCAGGAGCTCGCGGTCATACGGACTGTACTTTGTTGAGCGGGGGTGAGCTTATGGGAGTAGAAAGCCAGGGGTTGACAAGCGTCGCAGACACGCTGCTGCAAGGCAGCACCAAGAGCAATATCAGAAGCATCTGTAAATAAGGCCAACATAGCAGATGGGTCCGGGTGAGGCAGAAGTGTGGCACGGGAGAGGCTAGCCTTGCAGTCCTTGAAATCTTGGACCATGGTGGGTGTCCAGTCCACCGGTTGGGATCTGTTGAACTTGGGACCAGCTAATGCAGCGTGGAGTGGTGCTTGTATGCTGGCAGCTTGTGGTATGAACTGCCAGTAAAAATGAACCTTTTGGCACCGGAATTATTTTTTTAATTTTAGCACACCCTGTATATAAAATGTGAATAATACAGGACCAAATTCATTAGATTTATGAAACAAACTGCATTTTGAAGAGGAAAAAACGGAGAGTATATACCATGTTTAAAATTTTCAGTACCTGTCTTTCTTGAATAAATATATAAAATGCAACATTTAGAGGTTAGCAGTGCGGTACGACCACTATAGTCGACGTTAGGCGTCAAAAGGTTAAGCATGCCAAGGAAACATCTGAGGTCTTTGACCTAGATGGGCTGTTGGAAACGTTTGATCACTGCAACCTTCTCCTCCAGGGGCCGAGTACCTGCAGCTGACACTGTGTAGCCGAGGAAAGTCACTTCTGTCGCGCCAAAAACACATTTGGCTGGTTTTAGCAAGACACCGTAATTGTTGAAGCACTGGAACAATGTACGCAGGTGCTGCTTGTGCTCTCCCTCCGAGGTAGAGGCGACCAGCATGTCATCTGTATATGCGTAACAGAAATCCAGGTCTCTGAGAACCTCATCGATGAACCGCTGAAATGTTTGCATGGCGTTTTGGAGCCCAAAGGACATATACGGGAATTCGAAAAGCCCAAAGGGCATGACGATGGCTGTTTTTGCGATGTCGTCCGGATGAACTGGAATCTGATGGTATGCTTTCACCAAATCTATCGTGGAGAAGATTTTCTGGTCAGCAAGTTGTTGTACAAAGTCGGCAATGTGCCGAACTGGATAGTGGTCGGGGATCATCCTAGCATTCAGAGCACGATAGTCACCACAGAGTGTCCAGCCATCTTCTTTCTTGGAGATGAGGTGGAGGGGTGAAGGCCAGGGGCTATCGGAACGACTAGTGGTGCCGTTTCAGTGCATTTCCTCGAACTCTTGTTTCATCAGGGTTCCCGGAGAATACCAGCAGGATGGATTACATCCGGAAAATCCTGGAGCAGTGCGTGATAGCGAGAGCTTCCAGTGAGGACTTTAATGTGGCCGCCGTGCGTTCCTACCGAGCCGCCATTGACAGTAAGGTTAGTGATGTCGATGAGGCGTCTGTGTCTTATGTCGACGAGTAAGTTGTAGAAGCAGAGAAAGTCCAAGCTGATGATGGGTCCCGTAATGTCCGCGACGACAAAACGCCATGAAAACTCCCGTTGTAAGCCGAAATCCAAATGCAGGGTTATGCAACCATAGGTGTGAACAGTAGTGTCATTTGCTGCCAATAACTCATAACTAGTCTGTGTCCGGCGCTCTTGAAGACGGAAACGGGGGTAGACACACAGATCGGCACCGGTGTCAACCAAGAAACTCATCTTTGTGAGCCGATCCGTCACATAGAGGTGGCTGGCTGAGTTGTTGCAATTGATAGCGACTGCCTTCCATGTTTCCCTGCTGCCACGTACAGGGGGCAGTGCATCTCTTTGCACACTCTTTAAAATGGTGGTGGTACCAGCAGATGCCAGGGGCTGGTGACCGTCCCGCAGGGCGTGATGAACGTCGTGTGTGCTGTCATGTCTGGGATGGTGAACGCAGATGAGAGGGGCTTGTGGAAAGTGCCGCTACTTGCCGAGCCAGGTCATCAATACGGGCGGTTGAAGTACAGATGTCATCACCAGATGAAAATACATGGGCAACACAGGGAGGAGGTGTGACTTCCGCTATTTTATCCTTCAGCTGGGTCACATCGTCTAAGGCAACCTGCGTCCGCGTGGCGATTGTGGCCTGAATATTTGGCGGCAGGCAATTCGTCCACAAAGTGCAGAGAAAGTCAGATGGTACTGACGGGCCAGCAGGAGCCCGGAGGTGCCAGAGAAACTGAGTTGGCCTCCGGTCACCCATGTCCTCATGCATCAGGAGCTGGCAGACGCGCTGCTCCTCGGAGAGTGGCAGATGCCTAATCAACTCAGCTTTGATTCTCTCATAATGGCTCGTGGGTGGGGTTTGGTTATGACATCCTCCACCTCCGCCACGTATCTGTGGTCGAGGTGTGAAATTACATAGTAAAATTTCGTCACGTCCTGTGTGACGTTCACCAAAGCAAACTGTCCCTCTAGGTGCGCAAACCACACAGCAGGATTTTCGGGCCAGAAAGGCGTAACGCGAACACCGTCGCCATTGAGCGTAAAAGACAAATCGGGCGGTTGCTCCGGCTGTGTCGAAGGGTCCGCATCTTGTTGCATGATGTATCACGTCAGCAGATGGTACGTGTTTAGATCATGTCAGGATCACCAATGTGGTTAATGATGTGGTTGTGGTTGGTATGTAATTCCCGACACACAATACACACTCATGTAAGCACCACTTCTCCGTGTACGCACTCTCTATTGCTGGCCGCTTGCTTGCTGCACTCATTTCACATCACACACACTGACTGAACTTTTCCAGTAGCCACTTCATGTGCGAATCTAGCTCAATGTTTATAAGGAGGTGGCGTACGGGCAATAAACTATCCTGACTATGTGGGTGGGCTAGCCCCGTGGTGTCCACCACAGATTCAAATATTCTGGAATGTGTCCAGCAGTCCAAGATGGACTTCTTAGTCCTTGTGATGAAGGTAATGGCAACTACTCACCCAACAACACAGTATCACCTCCCAGAAGATTTAATTCTTCAGCAGCACTACTGTGAGAACCTGAAGTCTCATTGCAAATTTTCTCTTCACAAAGGAAAAACAATATAATGCTAAAAGAGATAAGTAATTAACACAGAATGGATGATAATAATTAGCATAATGCACGATGAACTTGTTTTATATTACAGAGTACAGGGGCATACATATTATGATCTAACGAGAATATACCAGAATTTTCTGATCAAATGCAGACTACAATTAACACCATCAAAACTTACTCTCTGAGGATATTGTATAAATATAGATCAAAGATAGATGCCAGGAATGCCCACAACAAAATATCAAGATGTTTTAATCCCTGCAAGCAGAACAGAACAGTCTTAAGTCATTATATAACGAAACTTACACCCTCTCTCCCATGTACAGATACAGGATACTTGTTTCCATCACCTTTAGATGCAGGTGAACTTTCAGCTGTTTCCTTGAATGAAGTAACCTCAAAATTCAAATGGATATTGCCACCTTTTTCCGCAAAATCCTTTCCATATGACCTTGTCACTTCAGCCCAGTCCACTATACCGGTGTGTGGGGACCAAAGACCACGAGTTCCCTGAAACAACAGGCATCAGTCAATCAAATTCCAATATTAATATTACAAAACTTCTCAAATGAATATGTCTTTTATTCTATTTAGTAAGCCAGAGCAATGAATCCCAAAATTATAATTAAAACTGTCATTCAATATTAATCTCCTGTGAATGTCACACATAACCACATCAATCCAACTTTTTATGAGCTACAGAGCATCTGAATGAAAGAATAATGTGGACATTTCACATACACTAATCGCCTAAATTTCTGAATACACTTATTAATTTAGGGGTCACATCTGACAAATCTGTATCGCAAATTTGTGGCCAACAACATGCGAAACATATAATACTTAGAGACTACACCTCCTACTGCGCAGTGGCACTTATTTCACCAGTTGTAATGGTTATGTCGCAGTTATTCATGTCAGCCTTCAGTACACAGAGGGTGGCTTCACGTAACGTATCCCATTCCTTATATCACTCCTGCTAAAGTTGCTCTTCAAGTAAATGAAGGCATACATAAAAAGAGGACAAACAGATTAATTAGTACTATTAAATGTAGTAAGAGTTAATGGCGGGCAAATTATTCCAACAAGCAAAAGCCATACCTCAGCAGACTGTATATTTTTATCGTATTGTGTACACGTTACCTAAAGGGCTCTTAAATATGCAATACTAAATATCTGACATAGTTAAAATTCTACCATCCAGTTAAGTCTAACAGGGACGTAACAAATATCATTAGACTGCAAACCACATACCTATTTGCAACAACACAATTCATTTATGTTTATTACCACCTTCCAACAACAGTAGTAGTTTTTATTTAATATTCTTAGCCCTCCCTCAAACTATTACTGCCTAAATTTAAACACATGTGTGCATATTGCATTTCAAATGTTATAAATAACATAATTTTCACAAGTTCTTCAATTCATCTGTAAATAAACAGTCCATACACTTGTTCCAGAGATGCACGCATTAATCAACTGTAGGGGTTCATCACTATCGATAGCAAGATAAGAATGTGTGCATGCATATTAATCATTCTAACACATACATTTCTGACATAATTAATGCCAATGGTCACCATACTGAAACATGTACCTCATTACATTTAAATGAGGTTATGTTACCCCTGTCTGCAGGAAAAAAGTATTCCTGCAGGCCCATACAAAACTTTACAATGTCAAATGAAAATGAGTGTAAGAAGTTTTCACATTTATTAAAATCCTTCCAGTGAACTGAAGCCATACTTTACCAGACAGTGAGGCTCAATTTCTTTAATGTTTTCAGCACTGATCATTTCCAAGTCTTTAACACTATTCTTCTTTCCTCGTTCATAGAGGTCATCAAGTCTCTTTTCCTCAACAGGATTTGTAGCCACAATCAGCTTGCCACACTTTTTATATGGAATACTGTGTTCATCACAGTATTTGTATGTTAGATTCAAACCTTCCACACAAAGCTTTGCTTTAAGGGTACCAGGTTTGTAATATATGCCAGCATGTATGACACCACTGTTATGCCCTGTCTGGTGATGAGCGAGATTATTCTCCTTCTCCAGTACGGCCATCTTAAGTTGTGGGTGGCGAAGAAGAATTTCTCGTGCTGTTGCCATTCCAACAATGCCTCCTCCAACCACAACCACATCATATTCCTTAGAAAATACATTCTCAGAGGAACTGTAAAAATAATACAAGAAATAAATAATCAATACAATACATACACACACAGAACTTCAATTTTTCAGTATCATTTTACTTAGCCTTTAGAATCAACACACAACTGATATAGGATATTTTATGATTTTAACAATTCATGATGTTTCACAATACAAAGCACAAGTTCTAACCATACAACAGTAATGTAAAGTAAAAAACATATATTTATTACACAAATGCAAAATAATAATAATAATAATAATAACAACACACATGAACACAACATAACAATATATGATACACATTGAATATAAAAGACGAATATACCTCTGGACAACACAAATTCATAATAATAATAATAATAATACAGGGATGCCAAATAAACACTAATGTGAAATAATACAAGATAATAATAGGAAATCATGTTTATAACACAGTTGTAATAAAAGTATCAGAACGCCAATATTAGTAAAATCATTGCTCATAAAACCAATTACTCATATTCATATTTAATCACCTTCCATTAGATCTTCACAGATATGGAAACAGTCACAATAATACATAATACATAAAAGTGTGCAGTGCATTTGTCATAACACAATTAATAATTAAAATACAAGTAAGACAAGCAAGAAGGTAATGAATAGTAAGAATAAGAATACATTTTATTCAAAATGGATTCCAATTGATTTGAAAAATAAGTAAAATTTCCTGTTGGGGATCTATAAATACAAATTATAGTAAAGCTGCTTGATAATAAGCGTAAATTCAAGGCACAAATTTCCAGGTCTTTCTCTTTATTATACTGATCTAGATTGATAGTATTAAACTGGATATCTTTCAAGACATAAATACATACACCTCCATGCTTACATGTTTGTCTACAAAATGTAGCTCTTAAAGCATACTGACTTAAATTTACATTTCCATTTTCTTCAGTCATTAGGTGGTGTTCTGTTAGACAGATGACCTGGGGTGCATTAGAAGATAACGAAATTAGAAATTCATCAATTTTGTTGGATATTCCTCATATATTTTGGTGAAGTAACATGAGTTTATTTGTATAGCAGTAATCATACGTGAAGTTATTCGGTAATTGATTATGGTTCTTATAATCATTATCATAATTTAGCTTAAAACATTCTGGAGTTTTACAAGAAATATATCTATTAACATTAAATAAGCTATTCCTTTCTGTTTGGTTAGTACTTAGATTTGCCATAAAAAATCATTTAACCTGGTTACTGGTATTTTCCTATTATGGATAGAATTCCTGTTGGATGGTTTCACCTGATTTCAATCACAAGTCTGATTATAATTAACTTATGTCTCATGCCACCCAAGAGTTATAGGAGAAGAAGTTTTTTGTTCAAAAGTGGTGAGAAGAAGAGAAGCTATCTGGTGATTAACAAGCTGTTTACCTAGTTCATTAAGGTGTAGTCAATGATTAGTAAATAAATTCCTATTATTGTCTGTTTCTAGGAAACTGGCATGGGGGAAAACTTTTACTAGTTTCTGTAGCTTCCTGTTCAGAATTGATATATTCCTACTGACAGATATTGAATTAGATAAGTCATATTGAAATGGGACATTCATCAGAATGATATTGGTATGATTGCTATTCTTTATAAAGTTTGTAATGTTTTGCAAGGTCAATGAGAGTTCATTCAAATCACAGTCATTAGTTCCACTACAGATTAATATTAGCATCCTTTTATATAAATGAGGCTCCTTCAGCTTTCATGTGAAATGCAATTTGTTGTAAGTATGTGAGCAATTTGTTATACTGTACAAATTACAGTCTGATAATATGGACTTCACACTTAGGCACTTGAAGGTAACTATACCTAGCTCCAGTATTACTTGCATGCACCTTATCATTTTTTATGCAACCATCCTTTTCTTTGGCATGTAAAACGGTTTCCTTTATATATCATAGGTTAAGTACTTTTAGACTAATGAAGGTTTCTTGACACAAGTTTATTTGCAAGGTCTGAAGTTCTGACAACAATTGTGGTGATGAATACAGTTTTTTGGAATATGTCATGTTAGTTGATAAATAGTTACTGATATGCCGGTGGAACTCTCTCCCCATCTTCAAAGTTTAAACAGTCCTAGAAGAGCAACTGGGTGTATTATACAAGTAAGGGCAACAGATACAGTTGGCTAATAGCAGTGCTAATGCCATGCAAAGGGGAGAAGGGTGGTAATGGAACATCCAGTGTCAGATGTCTGGTATAAAAAAAGAGAGGGTGAGTAGAGATGAAAAGTAAAGCAAGGAAGGTCTGGGATGTAGTTCATAGCAGAGCCAAGTGAAGTGGCAAGGAAAGGAAAGATCATGGATATGCGTGGCCCCAAAAGGAGAAGTAATGTTACTCGTACCCTCATGGGGAGGCTTCCATCATTCCTTCAGGAAATGAATGACATTAACAATGATCCTCAGTTACAGAAAAACTGTGCGAGCCAGTTTTAGTAACACTCGTGCATGTAAAACTGAATACACTGAAAATTAAATTTAGCCCCCTGGTAGCGCTTTTAAAGAGTTAGAGAAAAAGTAACACGAACGCATTACGTTAAATTCCTCTGAAACTGTTATGAAATCGTCCGTAACATTACAACAGTGACAGCTTCAACGGATCCTTTATAAAACACATGCCCAAAGACGCTGACAAGACAATCCTATGAATGGCACGCCATTCCTAGTTCAACGACCATGATCTCAGCATATACTATACCACTGGACAGTGCGTTCTCTCGGCTCAATTACGTAATTCAACTTTCATACAACATAAACGGTCCCCGTTTTCGAGTAATACGTACGGTACACTGCCGTAATAGTACGTCACAAGTAACTCACCTGGATGAAAAACTGCAATGTGAATATCTTTTAATTGTGGATTTTATATTATTACTATACTTAAAAACGGTATCACAATACAAATGCAATTTGGAACTTACACTATAAGCACACACAGGAGCCATTTTCAACTATCGATCGCAAATAATGCTATCGGTACCTCGGATCGATATAAAGCGTATCGATATTTCCAATAGTGTCTCAAGCATCTCCCGCTACTGTGGGCCTTTTCGAAACTACATGCACCATAACGTATGTCGTAATAGCTCAGTCGCTAAGATGAATTGAATTTACTTTTTATTTCATGAGTCCAAAACAAAACGAGTCTGGAGAATATTACATATACATACAGTAGTAGATGGTACAGTACAACAGTACAACTGATCAAGCTTAGTTTACCATTTCTCTGTTTACAGTATTCTTACACAGAGTGCAAGGAGTGAGTATATAAACATAAATAATGAACATAAGAAATATAAATAATGCACATAAGGAACATAAATAAATAAATAAGTATAAATAATGAAAGGGACATTGGTGCTCATATTATTATTATTATTATCATCATCATCATCATCAACATTATCTCCTTTATGCAGGGTATTTATACTTATATTCCTGAGACAAACTATGTCCCTAGGGAATACAGTGTTGCAGCTATTCTGTTGTTACTATTTGTGGTGCTTATATCATTAGTTTCAGTGTTGAATCTATTGTACTTTTACATAAGTACTTTCCGAAGTATGTGTGCAATGCCCAATATGGCTGTTTTCTGGAGTTCCTTGACTTCATGTTTTCCTGGTATATTACTCATGTATTTTGTAAATGACTTTGAAATAGTCCCAGTCACCCCTCTCATTACTGGTATCACCTTTGTTTTTACATTCCACATGCGCTGTATTTCTATTGTAAGACCTGTATGTTTTAGAATCTTCTTGGCTTCCTTTTTAATCACATTTCTGTTTCCTGAAATTGCAATGTCTATTAACATACATGTTCCCTTTTCATTATCACGGATTATAATGTCTGGTTTGTTGTTACCTTGCCTCCTTGACTTGTTTCTACTGATTTTGGTACATGTTCATATCAGTGTTTTTGTCCAATTGTACCCCTGTTTCCTTGCATATGTTGAAGTGTAGATGTGCACACACTATATCATGTCTTTTTATGTACTGTTCTTTTGCCAGTATTGGGCATGCTGATAGTATTTGGTCTATTGTCTCATCAAATTGTTGCAAAGTCTGCACTTGCTATCTGTCTCAGTGTTCAATATTTTTGTGGCATAATATTTTGTTTGTAGCGCCTGGTCTTGTGCTGCCACTATTTCACTTTCAGTTTCTGCTTTTTGGCCTCCCTTCGATAACCAAAGGAATGTGTCTTCTTCACTAATAAGCTGTCTATCTATATTTCTAATGTACTGCCCATGCATTACTTTCTTTTTCCATTTTTTCTTTAGGAACTCTCCCAATCTTGCCTTTGTGTGTTGTATTTCATCCTGTTTTGCGTCACTCATCTCATTTGGTTGACTTAATTCTTCTGTGATCTTTGCTGCTGTCTTAATTATTGAGTTCATATTTGGTTGAGTGCTTTCAAGACTTTTAACAATATTTACAAACTAGTCTTCTTTATAATTTGTGTTAAGGTATTCTGCAATATTAATTATTTCTGCGTTATAGGCCGCTTCGATTTACACCAGTCCTCTCCCTCCTTTCCTCTTTACATACGAGGTTTGTTCAAATAGTATCCGGATTGGAACTGTAGTGGTTGTTCACTGGGTGGGATGTGTTTGCAACCAGTCTTGACATGTTCGTACATGTCTTAGCAACTCATGACACAAGTTACAAGTGGCTGCGTTTGCTCATTTGGCTGTAGTAAGTCTTGGAAGTAACACGTGCGTTTATGTCATAACGATTTTTACGATGTGTGAAAGTACCGAACAACGCATTTGTATGAAGTTTTGTTTTAAAATCGGAAAAACCGCAACGGAAACGTACAATTATTGCAGCAAGCAATGGGTCGTACACAAGTTTTTGACTGGTTCCGTCGATTTAAAGAGGGTAGAACCTCCTTTGAAAGCGACCCCTGCTCGGGAAGACAGTCAACATCGAGAAACGAGGAAATTATTGCTAAAGTTAGAACAATCGTTCGTAATAACAGGAGACTGACAGTACGAGAGATAGCGGATGGCTGTGGGATCTCCGTGGGCTCATGCGATGCAATTTTAACAGACGATCTGTACATGAAACGAGTGCGCGCGAAATTTGTGCCACGTTTGCTAACAGATGACCAACGTGAGCAACGTCATACAATCGCCCGTGATTTGTTTGAGCCTTCATGTGAAGACGTGCAGTTTCTTACGAACATTGTGACAGGTGACGAGTCCTGGGTCTACGGGTACGACCCGGAGACAAAACAGCAATTGACACAGTGGAAGGGTCCCACGTTTCCGCGACCAATGTAGGGGCGCCAGGTGCGAAGCAAAACAAAGGTCATGTTAATGGCGTTTTTTGATTCTGAGGGTATCGTACACCACGAGTACGCTCCCGACGGGCAAACAATTAACAAGGAATTCTACGTGGAGGTCTTGCGACGTTTTCGTGAATCAGTTCGCCGAAAACGACCGGAAAAATGGCGGGATGGCGACTGGATCCTGCACCGCGACAATGCGCCTGCACACACTTCACATCTTGTGCAGCAGTTTTTGGCCAAACACGGCACCGCTCGGTTGCAGTAGCCGCCATACTCACAAGATCTCGCACCGTGTGACTTTTTCCTATTCCGAAGGCCTAAGGAATTTCTGAAAGGACACAGATTTGAGGCAACGGAGGACATCAAACGAATTTCAACGAAGACACTATTAGACATCCCGAAAGAGGAATTCGCAAAATGTTTCCAACAGTGGCAGAAACGTTGGGCGAAGTGTGTAGCTGCGGACGGGAACTATGTTGAAGACAATTAGGTTTAAAACCCCGTAAGCCTTATCTACTTCATGCACTCTTGTCAGTCCAGATACTTTTTGAACAAACCTCGTATAGCCTGTCTATGTCAGCTTTTGGGCGATGCATTTTATACATTGTTAGCATCTTTCTTGTTTGCCTGTCAATCTTTTTTATTTCTTCAGTTCTCCAGCTAATTATACCAAAACTGTATCTCAGCACTGGGACAGCTAGTGCTCCAATTGCTGTAATTTAATTCCTGGCGTTCAGTTCAGATTTCAGTATCATTCTTAATCTCCTGCTGTATTCCTGTTTCAGTCTTTATTTCATTTGTTGGTGTTGTATGCCTTCACTTTCCTCAATCCCGAGGTACTTGTACGTTTTTCCCTGTTCTAGCTCTTGTATTTCTCTGTTGATGTCGATCACCAAATTTTGCGAGTGAACTGGTTTGACTCTTTTAAACGCAATCTTGGCACATTTTTCAATTCCAAATTCCATATGGATATCATCACTGAAAGTTTTAACTGTTTGTATCTGTTTTATATTATTATTATTATTATTATTATTATTAAAATCATCATCATCATCTCCTTTATGCAGGATATTTATACTTGTATACCTGAGACAAACTGTGTCCCTAGAGAATACAGTGTTGCAGCTAGTCTGTTGTTACTATTCCTGGTGCTTATATATTTAGGTTCAATATTGAATCTATTGTTCTTTTACATACGTTCTTCCCGAAGTATGTGTGCAGTTCCCAATATGGGTGTTTTCCTGGTATGTTACTCACGTATTTTCTAAATGACTTTGAAATAGTCCCAGTCGCCCCTATTATTACTGGTATCACCTTTGTTTTTACATTCCACATGCGCTGTATTTCTATTGTAA
>Ga0123355_10011579_pt1 | contig 13604 bp, 9 predicted proteins | sample TergutEmb28metaG_3_FD_89872 | JGI IMG/M metagenome (GOLD analysis project Ga0123355, IMG submission 89872) | Embiratermes neotenicus P1 segment gut microbial communities from Petit-Saut dam, French Guiana - Emb289 P1 | ecosystem: Host-associated > Arthropoda: Insects > Digestive system > Gut ...
CGGAAGCGGACAGCTACAGCACTGAGGGTTCCGACTCACCGCGATCGCGCCGCCGCCCCACCCCTCGACGGTCCCGTACGAGCTGGCAAGCGGGGCCTGGCGTACCGGATTCATTGCGTCCCTGGATAAATTCCTTGTAGCGAATATTTGGCGAAAATTGTTTTCCGGACTAGAATATCCCGATGCCGTCCCTTCCGTCCTCTTTAGCCTGGGCGCATCCTCTGGTGGCAGAGTGGTTTGTGCGGCGCTTCGCGACCCCGACCGAGCCCCAGGAGCAGGGGTGGCCGTCGATTCTGGCTGGGCGAACCACACTGATTTCTGCGCCTACGGGCTCGGGCAAGACGCTGGCTGCATTTCTGGCTTGCATCGATCGGCTGGTGCGCAAGGCGCTGGCCGGGAATTTGAACGACCGGACTGAGGTTCTTTACGTTTCTCCGCTGAAAGCGCTGGGGAACGATATCCAGAAAAACCTGGAGATTCCCCTCGGGGAGATTGTTGCGCTCGCCGGCGAGCGCGGGCTCCTCATGCCGGCAATCCGCACCGCGGTGCGGACCGGGGACACGCTTGCGACGGAACGGCGGGCGATGCTGAAACGGCCTCCGCACATTTTGGTGACGACGCCGGAGTCGCTTTACATCCTGCTTACGGCCGATCGCAGCCGCGCCATTCTGCGCGATGTGGAAACCGTGATTGTCGACGAGATTCATGCGGTGGCGGATGACAAACGGGGAGCGCATCTGGCGCTGTCGCTCGAGAGGCTGGAGGCGCTGACCGCGGATTCCTCGTCAGGTTCAAACGCCGGGAAGTCACGCCTGGTGCGGATTGGGTTATCGGCTACGCAGAAGCCGATTGAGGAAGTGGCACATTTTTTGACCGGGAACGCCGGCGGCACCGAACCAGTCATCATCAATATTGGCCATAAACGCACTCTGGATCTGGGGATCGAAGTGCCGCCGATGCCTCTCGGGCCCATCGCGACGAACGAGATGTGGGACTCGATTTACGACCGGTTGGTGGAGCTTGTGGGGCAGCATCGATCGACGCTGGTGTTTGTGAATACGCGGCGGATGGCGGAGCGGCTTTCGCACGAGATCGGGACGCGCATGGGGGAGGCCAACGTTGCGGCCCATCATGGGAGTTTGTCGCGGAAGTTGCGGCTGGCAGCGGAGAGGAAGTTGAAGGAGGGGCAGGTTCGTGTGCTGGTGGCGACGGCGTCGCTGGAGTTGGGAATCGATGTGGGGACCGTGGATCTGGTGGTGCAGATCAATTCTCCGCGGGCGATTGCGGTGGCGCTGCAACGCGTGGGACGGTCGGGGCACTGGCGCGGGGCGGTGCCGAAGGGGAGATTTTTTGCCACCACGCGCGATGATTTGATCGAGTGCGCGGCGCTGGTGCGGGCGATCAAGCATGGGGATCTGGATCGGCTGATGATTCCCGAGGCGCCGCTGGACGTGCTGGCGCAGCAGATTGTGGCGGCCTGCGCGGCGGGCGGACCGGAGTTGTCTTTCGGGCCGGGGCCCGGGCCGGAGGGCCCGGCAACAGCCGGCGCGGACGCCGGTGCTGGCAGTGTGGGGGCTGGCTCCCCGGGATGGAACGAGGACGAATTATGCGCTCTTGTCAGGCGGGCATACCCCTATCGCGATCTCAAGCGCGAGACCTTTGACTCGATTCTCGAAATGCTCGCGGAAGGGATTGCGGCGCGCCGCGGCAGATATGGGGCTTACCTCCATCGGGATCGGGTGAACGGGAAGTTGCGGGCGCGGCGTGGCGCCCGGCTGGCGGCGATCACCAGCGGTGGAGCGATTCCGGACAATTCGTTGTACACGGTCGTGGCCGAGCCTGACGGCGTGATGGTCGGGACCGTCGATGAGGACTTTGCCGTCGAGAGCAATCGCGGCGACATCATGTTGCTGGGAAATTCCTCGTGGAGGATTCATCGCATTGAGACGAATGCCGGGCGGATCCTGGTCGAGGATGCCCATGGAGCACCTCCGACGGTACCGTTCTGGAGGGGCGAGGCTCCGGCACGAACCGAGGAATTGTCGGCTCACGTGGGGGAGTTGCGGGAGGAGATCAGCCGGAGATTGCCGAAAACCTCTCCCGTGGGTCTTTCCCCGACGCAACCGGAAGTCGCTGCGGTTGTGTCGTGGCTGAAAGACGAGTGTGGGCTGGATGACTCCGGGGCGGAGCAGGCGATCGAGTACATCCTCGAGGGACGCGTTGTGCTGGGTGCTGTGCCCACGCAGACGACTGTCATCGCGGAGCGGTTTTTTGACGAAGGCGGAGGGATGCAGTTGGTGATTCACGCCCCGTTTGGCGGGCGTATCAACAAGGCTTGGGGACTCGCGCTGCGCAAACGATTCTGTGTTGGGTTCAATTTTGAATTGCAGGCTGCGGCCACTGATAACGGACTGAACATTGCGCTGGCAGAGCAGCACAGCTTTCCTCTTGCCGAGGTTTTTCATTTTCTGAATGCGGACACGGTCGAGCCGATTCTGGAGCAGGCGGCGCTGGACTCTCCGATCTTCGGGACGCGCTGGCGGTGGGACGCGAACCGGGCGTTGGCATTGTTGCGCTTTCAGGGGGGCAAGAAGGTTCCGGCGCAGATTCAGCGGATGAGGTCGGACGATCTGCTGGCGTCGGTGTTCCCGGATGCGGCAGCTTGCTTCGAGAACATTGCCGGCGAGAGAAAGATCCCGGACCATCCGCTGGTGGGCGAGGTGATGAAAGATGTGCTCACCGAGGCCATGGATGTGGAGGGACTGAAGTCTGTACTTCGCGGCATCGCTTCCGGAGCGATTCACATGATTGCTGTCGATACTCCCGTGCCCTCCCAGTTTTCGCATGAGATTTTGAATGCCAATCCCTATGCCTTTCTGGACGATGCGCCGCTCGAGGAGCGGCGAGCACGGGCGGTCGGGATGCGGCGGGTGCTGCCCGAGTCAGTGCTTGAGGAAGTAGGCCGCCTGGACCCGGAAGCAATTGCCCAGGTACGTTCCGAGGCCTGGCCCGATGTGCGGGATCCAGACGAGTTGCACGATGTCCTGCATACCCTGGTGGCGCTGCCGGAAAATCCAGCTGCGCTCAGCCCGGCGGACCCGGGCATCCGCCCCTCCACCGGCACAGCGGAATGGGGTCGATATTTTGACAGGCTCGTGAATGAAGGGCGGGCCGGGATCGCTGTCGGGGCGGAGGTCGACGCGTCCTCCGGACAGCCGGCGGGGCGCCGGCGCTACTGGGTGGCGGCCGAGCGGGCGCGGGTATTTGGGAGTCTGTTTCCCGGGGCTCGGTTTGAGCAGGGTTTAGCTGACGTCGCGGGCAGCGAGATTTCCCGCGACGACGGGCTGCTTGCGCTGGTTAGCGGATGGATGTCGCATATCGGCCCTGCCAGGGCGTCCGAGCTGGGGCAGTTGTTGGGGCTGGCGTCTTCCGAGATTGAGCAGACGTTGCTGCGGATGGAGGCTGCGGGTACTGTTCTGCGGGGGCGGTTCACTGACACTCCAAGATCCACGGCTCCGGGTGAGACGGCCGGGCTTGACTCAACCGGGCGGACAGGGGTTTCGGCCGCTCCACCGGAAGCCGGGACTGAATGGTGTGAGCGCAGGCTGCTCGCTCGCATTCATCGGCTTACGGTGGGCTTGCTTCGCAAGCAGATTGAACCGGTGACCGCGGCGGCGTTTATGCGTTGGCTTTCGCGGTGGCAGCATGTGGCTCCGGGGACGCAGGTGCTCGGCGAGCGCGGGACTCTGGATGTGCTCGGGCAACTGCAGGGGTTTGAGATTCCGGCGAATGCCTGGGAGCGGCAGGTGCTGGCGCCGAGGGTGGCCGACTACGATCCCAAGTGGCTCGATCAGCTTTGCCTGACCGGGGCGGTGGGGTGGGGGAGACTGTCGCCGCATCCCGCGACTTTGGAGTCGGGTGGATCTGCGGATGGATCGGGAACGCGCCAGCGTCGGGTTATTCCCACCAGCGTGGCTCCGATTACCTTTTTTGTGCGTGAAGAAGCGGACTGGATGGGGATCAGCAAAAATCCCCACGTCTCGCAAAATCAGGGAGAACCGGGGTACCCGGCCTCCGGACTGAGCTCCGCGGCCGGGATCGTGCTCGAGTTCCTCGGCCAGCGGGGAGCTTCGTTTTTTGCCGACATTGTGCGCGGGACTGCCAAGCTGAAGGCGGAGATTGAGACTGCGTTGTGGGAGCTTGTGGCCGCTGGTCTGGTGACCGCCGACGGGTTTGACAATTTGCGCTCGTTGATTGATCCCAAGCGGCGGGCCGGGCAGGGGAGTGGCCGGATTGCCCGTCCGCGGCATAGTGCGGGGCGATGGGCGCTGCTGCACGCCGATGCCGCAGTGGAGCGCCTGCGAGCAGTGGAGGCGGCTTGCTGGATGCTGCTGCGGCGCTATGGGATTGTGATTCGGGACCTGCTGGCGCGGGAGTCCAATCTGCCACCGTGGCGCGAGTTGCTCATGGGGTTCCGCCGGCTGGAGGATCGCGGGGAGATTCGCGGTGGAAGGTTTGTCGATGGATTCCTGGGTGAGCAGTTTGCTTTGCCCGTCGCGGTCGAGTCGGTGCGGGCGATGCGAGGTTTGCCTCCGAGCGGCGAGACAATCACCTTGTCCGCGGCCGATCCCTTGAATCTTGTGGGGATTCTGGTTCCGGGCGAGAGGGTGCCGGCGATTTCGGGCAAGACCGTAAGTTATCGGGATGGAATTGCGGTTGGCTCGCTGGAGCCGGCGCCGACGAGCCAGGCAGCCGCCGGGTAGAGTCCCGGACAACTACCACGGGAGCTCAGGCCCAATCCCTCGTTCCGCCCGCAAGCGCCTGGCGAAGGATCCTCCCACCAGGTTCGGGCACCATGGGGTCGTGCTCTCCACAAAAGAAAAAAAGTCAGAAGCCCGATGAGGGGGTCCCCCGGACTTCTGACTTGGCGACGTCGGCTAGAACTGCTCGAAAGCGCTTCCCCCATCGCTTTTGCCGAACATCTGCACTTTTGTATATAGCAATCGACATACCAGTTCTGTGGCAGACGCCTCGGGAAAGCGATGAATCCTTTAACGTTATGATTTCAAGTAATTTAGAATACCGGCGATGGAGCCAGGCTGAGCATTCGAGGTTGGGGAGCGGACTCCCGGACTATCCGTTCGGATAGTCGGGCTAACCGTTCGGATATTAGAAAAGATCGAGACGGGAAATGCAATTCTTTGCTGGCTATGATAAGAAATTCCAGCACGGAATGGGAGACCCGCTGTGCGGCCTAGACTACTGGTGATTGCCGGACCCTCGAGAGACTTGACCATTCCATTGCCCAACGGAGAAGCCACCGTGGGCCGCGACCCGGCGAACCTGGTGGCAGTGGTCGATCCGTCCGTTTCCCGAAAACATTGTCTGCTGCGGCGTCAGGAAGATGGACGCTGCCAGATCAAAGATCTGGACAGCCGCAACGGAACTCTGGTGAACGGCCACGCGATTAAGGAACACTGGCTGAGTCACGGAGACGAGATTGCGACCGGGGACTCCGTATTTTTGTATCTGGTCGACGATGACGACCGGGTGGCTTCGGCCAGCCGGGTTGAGTTCGAGGATCGGCCTACCTCCGAAACGAAAGTCATTCATCCCAAAGAAGTGGTCTACCTGCAACCGGACCGGTTGCTGAAGGAGTTGCCCCCGACGTCGCAGGTGGCGCGGAACCTGAATGCTCTGCTCAAGATCAGCCGGGTGGTGCATGCGATCCGCGATCTGGAGCAATTGCAGGCACAGTTGCTGGATCTGATTTTCGAAGTCGTGCCCGCGGGGCGGGGCGCGATTCTGCTCACCGAGGGCAACGGGCAGGAGTTCAACTGCCTGTATGCGCGAACGCGTCAGGCAGGTCAACCCCAACTGGTGAAGGTGAGCCGCACCGTTGCGCGGCAGGTGATGAACGAGAATGTCGCCGTGCTGGGCGTGGATGTACCGGGTAGCGGGGCGTTGCGCGACGTGGAAAGCCTGGTGGTTTCCGAAGTGCGGTCTCTGTTGTGCGTGCCCCTGAGTGTGTTTGAGCGGATGATTGGCTGCATTTATCTCGACAGCACGAGCGCTACGAACCGCTTTCATGACGACCATCTGCAGTTGGTGGCGGCGATTGCAGGCATCTCGGCGGTGGCCCTGGACAATGCCCGCCGGTTGCATTGGCTCGAGCAGGAGAACGAGAGGCTTTCCAATGAGATTCGACAGGAGCAGATCCTGGTCGGCGACGGCGCGAAGATGAAGGAAGTTTTTCAGTTCCTGGCGAGGGCGGCGCCGACCGAATCGACCGTATTGATCCAGGGCGAGAGCGGGACGGGGAAGGAATTGGCGGCGCGGGCACTGCACCGCAACAGCCCGCGCGCCGACAAGCCATTCGTTGCCATTAACTGCGGAGCGATTCCCGAGACCCTGCTGGAGAGCGATTTGTTCGGGTACGAGCGCGGAGCCTTTACCGGAGCTTCGGCGCGGAAAAAAGGGCGGCTTGAAGTTGCCGACGGCGGAGTGGTGTTTCTGGACGAGATTGGCGAACTGGCTCCTGCCCTGCAGGTCAAGCTGCTGAGAGTTTTGCAGGAACGTGAAATCGAGCGGCTGGGCGCGACCCACCCGATCAAGATTGACATTCGATTGCTCGCCGCCACCAATCGCGATTTGAGCGAGGCGGTGAAGAAAGGCCAGTTTCGCCAGGATTTGTATTACCGGCTGGCCGTGGTACCGCTGGTGATGCCTCCGCTGCGCGACAGGCGGGAAGACGTTCCGCTGCTGGTGCGGCATTTTGTGCAGAAGCACGCCACGCGCTGCCGGGTCAAGGCCAAGCCGATCTCGCGCGAGGCCATGGCGGCGCTGGTGCACTACGACTGGCCGGGAAACGTGCGCGAACTGGAAAATGCCGTGGAGTGCGCCCTGGTGATGGGGTCGTCCGAGATTGTGTTGCTGGAGGACTTGCCCGAATCGTTACTCGAGCAGAGCACATCGGCGGAAGTCCACGAAGGCAGATATCATGCGAGCGTGAAGGAATTGAAGCGGCAGTTGATTCTGGATGCGATCGCGCAGACCCAGGGCAATTACGTGGAGGCAGCAGGGGTTTTGGGAGTGCATCCGAATTATCTGCACCGCCTGATTCGGAATTTGGCGCTGCGGGACGCGATTCATAGTGCGTTGCGAGCCCGCGGGAAGGTGTCGGGGGGAGCGATGTAGGGCCTCGAACCGCCGGCCTGGCCGGGTGCTGGATCCGGAGTCCACACCAGCAAACCGCAAGATTCCCACTCTGTCCGACAAAACCCGCGCCGCCCGAAGATCGTCGGCGACGCTCCAGGAAATCAGGGCAAAGAGAGGGCCATCAAAGCGGCCGGATCCAGATAGGTGCCCTGCCAGCGGACAGCGACGTGGAGATGAGGGCCGGTAGCGCGGCCGGTGCCTCCGCTGAGGCCGACGATCTGGCCGCGTTTTACGGTGTCGCCTTCCCGCACTTTGAATTCCGACAGATGAAAGTAGAGTGTGAGCAACCCCTGGCCGTGGTCGATGACCACGCAATTGCCTTCGAAAAACAAAAACCGGGCGAGCAGGATGGTGCCTCGATTCATCGCGGCGACCGGGGTTCCCGTCGGAACCCGCAAGTCCAGGCCCTGGTGTTCGCGCTGAGCGACGCCGTTGAAGATGCGCTGTGAGCCGAAAACATCGGATACCGCCGCGTCGGCGGGAGCGGTAAAGTTGCCGTCCCACTGGCGGTCGGCCGTGACGCGGTTGAGGTAGTCCTCTTTGACTTTTACGCTTTCCGAGATCTGGGTTTGCTGCTCGGGGTTCGGCTCGGTGAACTTCTTTTCGACTTCCAGATGGGCGTAGGTCTTGGGATAGCGGGCGGCGGAGACCAGGAAGGCATGCGTGAGCTTTACCGGAGCGGTAGAGGCTCGACGAACGCCGCTGAGTTCGAGTGTGTATTTTCCCGGTTTGGTTTCAAAACTGACTCCGGCCAGGGCGAACCAGGTGTTCGTGGATGCGTGGTAGCTGAACGTGAATTGGTGGTCGAGCCAGGTGCCGGCGAGGGAGTCGAGTTTGACGGGAGAGTGAATTTTGAAGAGAACCGGGGCGCCGTTCACGAGTTTCGTGGGTTGAGCGCTGACCGTCCAGGCAGTGGCGGCTTGGGCGGGAGGCACTGCCCGGTAGAGAACGAGCGTAAGAACAACCACGGAATAACAGAATCGTAGCCGGGGGCGCCTGCCTTCGGCTTCGCCGGACCGCCGAATGCGTTCTCTCAACGGGTTGAGCAGCATCCGGACCCGCGATGGCTTCGACTTCATTTCCTCAGCGTAGCATCCCGCCCGAGTGCTGACTATAATCTCGGCGATGCTTCGTCGGGTCCTCCCTGCGGCTCTGGTGTTGGTGGAAGCAGCGCCCGCGTCGGTGGGCACAGCTTTACAAACCGGGGAATACGACTGGCGCCTCGGCTTTCTCCTGGTCGCCATGGCAGGACGCGTATAACATTCATACCATCGCGTCGCTCAAATGCACCTTCAATCTGACAAACAGCTCGACCGGTCAACCGTCTCTCCCATCCGAAGCGCAAACCAGCGGCCCGAACTTGTCCGGGGGCTGAACGTCTGGCATGCCACCTCGATTGTGGCGGGCACCATTATCGGTAGCGGAATCTTCCTGGTCCCGGCCGAGATGATGCAGGCCGTGGGCTCGGCTGGCCTGGTTTATCTCGCCTGGGTGGTGGGTGGCTTCCTCTCGTTTTTCGGGGCGCTGACCTACGCCGAGTTAGGAGCGGTGCGGCCTTTTTCCGGCGGTGAGTACGTGTACGTGCGCGATGCCTATGGTCCCCTGCCCGGATTTTTATATGGCTGGACCTGGTTTGTGATTGCCAAACCTGCGTCGATCGCCACGGTGACTGCGGGGATCGTGCGAGTGCTGGGAACTTTTGAGGCATTCCGCTTTCTGCCGCAAACCATTCTTGGTTTCCATCTCACGACAAGCCGGACACTCGACATCACTTACGGCCATCTGGTGGCCATCGCAGCGACCATTCTCATTACGGCTCTGAACTACGTGGGAGTGCGCAAGGCCGGGGACTTTCAGTTTGCCTTTACAGTGCTCAAGGTGGGAATCATCCTGGGAATTGCCCTGGTGGCGCTGATGGCCAGTTCGGGTTCGTGGAGTAATTTCCAGACCAGTTTCGCGGGAGCAAAGGGTGGAATGACGGGATTCATGGCAGCTCTGGTAGCCGCGCTGTGGGCCTACGACGGCTGGAATGACTTGAACATGGTGAGCGAGGAAATCGAACGGCCGGAGCGATCGATTCCCATCGCGCTGATTGCCGGCGTGGGACTGGTGGCGGTTCTTTATATGGGGATGAACGCCGGCATCCAGCGGGCGCTGCCGGCGACCAGGATCGCCGAGGCCCCGGTTCCGGCAGCGGCGGCCAGCGAGGCGGCGCTCGGGCCTGTAGGAATTACGCTGGTTTCGATCGGCATGGTCATTTCGATGCTTGCGACTTTGAACGGCACAGTCATGAGCGGAGGGCGAGTGCCGTTTGCCGTGGCGCGCGACGGATACCTGTGGAAGGCGCTCGGGGAAGTTCATCGGAAGTTTCATACGCCGTCGCTGGCGCTGGTCATTCAGGCCGCGGCGGCCATTCTGTTGGTCCTGGTGGGAGGAGCTTTCCGCGAATTATTTTCGCTGGCCATTTTTGCGGAGTGGCTTTTCTATGTGGTCGCCGCCAGCACGATCTTTGTCTTCCGAAGACGCGAGCCACCCGGGTCTTACCAGATGCCCGGTTATCCGATTGTGCCCGCGTTGTTCATCGCTGCGGCAGCGGTGTTGCTGTATTACACGTTTATCAGCAACTTGCGAAATTCAGTTGTGGGCCTGATCGTGATTTTGGCAGGGATCCCGGTTTATTTCTGGTTCGCCCATCGCCGCCGGCAGGAGTCGAATTAAAGAGTCGAGTTCGCGCTCGCGGGCGCACACCACTCCGGCGCTCAGGCCGCAAACTTGAATCCGCTTTGCTGGCCGCAGCACGGCCGGGTCGCCGGACTGCGGCCGCGCCTGCTGTCCTGTAGCCTTCTGTCGATGGGCGGGCATTGTTTTCCGGGCCACTGGCCCGAATCGATTGATCACGGGAACGCGCCCGTGAACGATTTCTGGTTGCGATCGCAGAAGGGCAAAGTCAGGTCGGGTCTGGCGTAGAGTTCAAATTCGCGATCGCCGTAGACCTCGTGCCAGCCGCTTTGCTGAATCAGGCCGGACAGTGGCGTGATGCGGGGGACCAATACCAGATCGGTTGGATATGCTTTCAGAGTTTCCTGCCAGCCCGGCGCGGCGGCGTAAAACCGAAAAATACGATCGACCAACGCCTCGGAATATGCGACTTCGTAGCGGCTGTCCACCGACACTTTGACCGCCGGGAACAACTTCCAGGAGACGTACGCGCCTTGATGAAAGGGCACCATGAGGTTGCCGGCAAATCGCTGCTCCCGCAGGTATTCCACCGCTCCCACTGGATAGGCATAAGTCGCCGGGATCTGCGGCACTCGCAACCGCCAGAATTGCCAGCGAACGGCGTCCGCCAGATGGATGGTTGTTACCGCCAACCACACCGAGAGTACAAATGCGAAACGGCGTTGGGTGAAACCGGTGATCCACTGACCGGCGGGAGTTCGCTCGAGGTAGGCGGGAACGTGGCTTATCCAGGCGATCGCGAACAGGGGCATGAGTTTTGAATGCAACGTCGCTTCGATACCGGCGGCGATGACCATCAGGAAACCCGGCGCGCGGCGGATTCCAACTTTTCCGAGAGCATACCAGGCGATGGCAACTGCCGCGAGAAAGACTGCCGTCCACCAGAAGCCGTAGGCCCATACCGGCCGCCACTCCTGAATATAGGGGCGAGTCATTCCAAGCGCGCGCACGATGTAGCGGACATAGGCAGCTCCAAATGGGTTGATGAATACCGCGATGAGGGTACCTGCAAGCAGGAAGAGCAGGTGCCGGAAAGGTTGGCGATCGAGCACTCGTTCCAGGATATAGAGCGCCAGGAGCCCGATGCCAACGACGAACCCCCCATGGACATTCACCCAGACAGGAAAAATGCAGAGCCATGCGATCAGCCAGCTGCGATTGCCCCGGCGGTCTTGCTCGAAGAGCCAGAAGCAGCACGCGGCGAAAAGGAAAGAATAGGCTTGCGCTCGAAGGACTGACAGAAAACCAAATCGGCTGAGATAAATCGCGATGGGGCAAAGCGCCGCCCAGACCTGTGCATCCGCTCCAAGCGACTGGGCACATCGCAGGCACACCAGGCCAGTCAGGAGCACAATCAGGTATTTGACGATGAGCATGGCATCGCCTCCCCACCAGCGGGTGAGTTCATAGGCAATCAGACCCGCGCCCCACTCGTGATGTATCGAGGGATATACGGTTGGGGTATATGCGAAAACGTCGCGCGTAAGAAGATGGCCTGCCCGAAGACTCTCGCGGATAAGCGCCATTTCGTGCCAGATGTCCACATCCACCAGATTGAAGGCAGTCAGGGACGCGAACAAAGAAAATAACCCGGCGTAAGCGGCGAACCTGAGCCACATCCGCCTGCGTTTGTGTGCATCACTGGCTGCCGGCGAAAACCGGTCTGGTACCGTCCGAAATTTGCCTCCGGAAGTCTGACTTCGCGTTATGTCGGCGGAATGCATCCGAAATGGAGTTGGTGATATGGCCGGGATCGAACCGCGATCTCTTCTGTGCCCCTGAAGTAAGGTAGCAGCCGGTCACTGATTTTTGAAGGAATTACGAAGGGCTGAATTTGGCAAAAACCGGCCAAACTGCCCCAATTTTTTGGCAGATTGCCGCCAACATTGGCCTGCAAGTAAGGCCCCGCCGCAATATCCCCCGGACCAAGCTTCCTCCCGACGATCTGGCCTTATGGCGATTTGCCGATAGGAAGGCCAAACCCATCCCCCGGCACAGCACTCTGCCAGGGAAGGTTTCGATTTGCTTGGCTTGGGCCGTCTATCGGGCTGCCGGCGCTTCCGGGCCGGCTGGAGTGGGGGAGCCGGCCATCTGGAGCTCCGTTTTCTTGATCATTTGACGCCACAAAGATTCCGGATTCGCGTCGAAAACGGTTTGCTTGTCCGCCTGAAAAATGTACCACCCACCGAGTCGTACCTCGTTTCTGAGTTGATCGGTGGTCCATCCCGCGTAGCCAAGATAAACGTGAAAAACACCAGGTTTGGGACGAGACGTGACGGCCTTTTCCAACGCCGTCTTCGTAGAAATCCAGTAAACGCCGCCAAAAACCTGCTCGGCCGTTTCCGGCTTGTCCGTCGACTGGAGCAGGGCAAACACGGTAGGAGTTTCGACCGGCCCTCCCAGGTAAACCGGATCGGAAAGACCGTTGGCTGCTTTGAGCTGCGCAAACACTCGTGAGATCGGAACGTCGGTCCGACGGTTGAGCATCAATCCGACCACGCTTTCGGCATCATAGTGAACCAGCAGGATCACGCTTTCAGCGAAATTAGGATCCGCGAGCGCACGACTCGCCACGAGCAACTTTCCGGGACCGAGATCCCCGGGGTTCTTGGATTGAACCGGAAGAAAAACCGCTGGCGGCGGTTCGATTCTGCGCAAATCGGCCGTCCGTATGTCCGATTGCCCGACCCCGACCTCCAACGTTCTTACCGCCGGGAAGGCAACAAGGGTGGCTAGCGCGGTGAACAAGTACAGGTTGCCCAGGGACATCGCTGCCCTCCTGACACGCAATCACGATCGACCCGACCCCCCGCTCTAATGGAAATTATAGTCAGCGGGCTAAGAAATGTTTTTCAAGAGCCAGGGGGTAAGAAGGCAATTCAATTTTTCGCCAGGTCCGCTGTAGTGCTTGAGGGTTCCGTCGTGTTCGTCCCGCTTCACCTATCTGTCCATGTCGGCGAGCGCAAACTTACCGAGCAAGAATGGGTGCGACGTGGGCGGAGGCATTCTTGTTGAAGCCGACACCGGATAGGGATTCTGGCTAAAGGTGGGAAATCCCCAGATGTTTCCACTCCGCAGGTCTACCACCACCTTGCCTAGAACCTGTTGGCTTCCATCGGGGGCGCGCAGCATGTAAACACCGGGTTCAATAAAAACGCGGCCCTCAACCGACTGCGCTGCTACCGGCGGAGGGGCGATATACGGATGCAGCGCGATGGTGACAAGTGATGTGGCGATCACGAGCAGAAGGAGTTTGAGGGAATCAATTTTCATGGTGTGCTCCGTGTTCTCGAAAACCAGGATGAATGGTCCTGAGGTCAGAATGCGTACGCACTTGTCGAGCCACATCTGGCAAAGATGACAGAAAGACCGGGTGATCACTCCGTCAGCTCAAACTGACGGCTTCCTCGAATGCGGGGCGGTTTCCGGATTCTTGCGGCAAAGCGACAAATTTCGATCGCACGCGGAAGAAATCCTCGAGTGCCGATATCGATGTTGAAGTGGAGATCACGATCCGCTGCATCGAAAGCCCTCATCCGCACTTGGCCACGATCAGAGTGATGTCGTCATGCTGTTCTCCGGGGCTGAACCGGCGGACTTCATCGACGATTGCCGCAATGATGGCCTCGGAAGATCGTTCACCATGC
>Ga0123355_10011580_pt1 | contig 13604 bp, 12 predicted proteins | sample TergutEmb28metaG_3_FD_89872 | JGI IMG/M metagenome (GOLD analysis project Ga0123355, IMG submission 89872) | Embiratermes neotenicus P1 segment gut microbial communities from Petit-Saut dam, French Guiana - Emb289 P1 | ecosystem: Host-associated > Arthropoda: Insects > Digestive system > Gut ...
ACTTACTACGCACGTAGTTCTACATACTTCCCAACAGACACACAACCAGCCAACCGGATCTGACTGCCTACACAGCCACGGCACTACACCACACGTCAAAAAGTACCACTAAGTCATCAGCTCCTGAAGATGGGCACAAGGTGGCCCGAAACATGTTGAGCAACTTATAAAGGAGAAATAAATATAATACTAAGTGACATCTAGTTGGTTTCTTATTCCACATTGTGCAGTAAAGTCTGATGTTATGAGCAGAACCTGTAATGAAATGTTGGTTTCATGAATATTTTTTATGCATGTTGAATTTAATATAATTATGTTAAGCACAGGAACATTTTGCAGTTTCAATATAACTACTACTTCAGAATTTTCACTGTGACAAGTCCTATTCTCTTGTTTCTAGATATATGTAAACATACATTTAGCAAAACTGAAGCAATGCAATTATCCACAGGAAACACTAAATATCTGAATCCTTTCTCCACATCACAAATGGCAGCACTTCATATTGTGTATGCCATCTTATTTTTTAAAGGTTTAGTGATAGCATCTCTTAGAATAGGCACAAATGATTTGTACTAATAACATTGGCATAATACAACTAATGAAAGAATTATTCAGACACCTGCATTAAAATTTTTGGTATTTGTTCATGGTTTCAAAGTACTAACCATTAATAAACTTGCATATTTTTCCTTCTTTTTTGTTTCAATTTCAGATTGGACTATATGACTTACACATTGTTTCAGTACCACAAAATAGCTATTAAAGTGTTTATAAATCCCTGTGTTTTCAATGATTACAATTAAAAAGTTTCAAGCATTTGCTGTTTGGGGTGATCGCTATGTTTCCAACAAATTTTATATTGCCTATATGATTATTCACTTTTTGCTCATTACAGATTCTCATTACACTCATAGTCTGATGGAAAATTTCTTGTTCCTGTTTACAAACATGCACAAATCTGATCATACAAGGCATGTATATCCTATTCTACTTCACAAAATACTGCAACATTTTAGCAGAAATGCCACTACAACAAATATTTCTGTTTCCAGTCAAAATGGTCATATTCTGCAAGACAGAAGGATATATCATAGTATATGACATACCAAAATACTAAATGTCAATTTCATAAACAAGACAGAAATGGAAGATAGGGTGTTAGGGTACAAATAATTCATAACAAACCTTCAGCAAGAGTGGATGTAGGAATTCCCTCAACTCAAGAGTGGATGTGGGCATTCCCTCAACTCCAATTTCATAAAGAATTACATAAAAGCTTGCTCATGCTCTTATGTACAGTAATGTATGTGTAGTTAAAAATTCACTTACATGAAATGAACAACAAATTACACTTCTGGCCAATTATGACACACAATATACAGCATGTATAAAAAACATGTATCAATAGGTCACTACATGATTTTCAGTCAATTCATTAAATAAAGCAAAATCATAAAAAGGTATGTCACAGTTCAGGCATTAGGAAGTTCCCAGTAAATTATACACCACAAGCCTTTGAAGTGGAACAGAAAAACCTGACGAAGCAAGCCAGAGCAGTTCATATTTTTCTTCATAACTTACGATGAATGAAATGTTTTGCAGCAAACAGCTTTCTGTCAGTACTGCACTTCATTTTAAGCCTTATCAGAGGGTCATAAGTTTAATCCAACCGTTGAGCTTCTATTGCCTATTTACCACATACAAAAAAGAGCAACAAAAATGTAAGGACTTCTGTAATACAGGCTGTATGGAAAGTATGGCTTGTGTGTTTACATAGGCAAGTAGCATTCTTTATAGAATGCAACTAGAAGCATCACAGTGACTAATGGCACCCTCAAAATGCCTACGACTATCTCAGAAAATAAACTTTTAACAAAGCTGAAAGTTACTACATGGCAGTTACATAAAAATAAACAACTCTGGTTCACATCAATAACCTCAGGTAGTTTCTTGGAGTGACATTGCTGTATTTTGAGATCAAGCAAGGTAAATCATTGCCTGGAGTATCCTACTACTTAGGCATTGCAGAAATGCCACCCACATCATACATCACAGGTTTCCAAATCAAAGTGCATGCAGATATAATTTTCTGAACTGTGATGAGTCACATTACATCAAACAATTATAACAACAGAAACTACCAAGTCAAACAGAGTGTAAGTAACATCACCAACATCCAATATGACTTATTCCATCGTCACCAAAATTCAAAAACAAATTCTATGTTTTGGACACTACCTCCTTCTGAAACGTAGTGTTCTGCTTCTGAAAGACAGTGTTTGTCTCTGAATACTGGTGAAGATGGAAAAAGGCCTAGTGAGAGATGGTTATATTACTTACGTAAAACCACTGTCAAAAATTTATATGCTATAAACATTCTAGGTATAAAACATAACAACCATGATATAAACTAGATTCAGCAGAAGACAAAGCCTCATTTGGCAAATGCAGCTGCCCACAGACACAATCAGTAGTCTATGTTCAAGTATAATAAAATGACAACAACATTATGAGGCACAGTCTAGATAATAGAAGCACAGTTTTTTCCTTTAAGTTCGAAAGCAGTAACCATGCAACTTTATAACCACACTGTCTGTTACATCAAAAGAAACTTTTAATATCAATACATGCATGAATTGAAAGACTTTATACCGTAGTACATGTTATACACAACTTTGTGAAAGATCTTGTGGACAATCATTAAAACCAGTAGTGAGGTTTATTTGTATTTTTTGGAATTCATCTTCTAAACATATACATACATTACAGCATCTGAGATCATACAAACAGTCACAGACCCCTGAGAAGATGAACCCTGCACATGCAGACTTCCTTCCAAGACAAAAATGTACTGAGATCACTGCTATGGAAGTTTGCAACTATCACAGACAACAATGATCTGCAAGTCAGCCATAACACAGTCAAATGTCTTTCATACAAATATTCAAGTTGTTTAGAAATCTGTATGGATGGGGAAGGAATTGTATTCTGCAAGTTTCACATGCTTGAAACAAAAGCACATTTCAAATATATCAAACAGGATCTTATTTCATTAGATGCAAAGATGAACTGACCTGTCACAAATGTATCATTACTTACTAACAACTCCACAGAGTAGTCATTCTTGACAGTCTATTGTTTCTGTAGCTGGTAAAAAAATTCCCGGCATTTAATAAAACCAGAAAGTTTATTACTGTGTTTGCAACAGCCCGGCATTTGACCCTGTGCTGAGCAAGACAAATCCGGTCCATGCCTTCCCATCCAACTATTTCAAAATCAATTTTAACATTCTCCTCCCATCTACACCTGGGTATCTTCACACCTACTTTAATAAAATGAGCATATCATGCCTTGTTTTATGATGGTATCTCAGCAAAGTGAAAATGGTATATACAATTAACCTTTCATACTGCTTTTATTTAAAGACACTGCAGTAAATTTTTATGTCAAATGAACACACATATAAAAGCTTCTTAAAATGCTGCTCTAGATATCAGAGTTATCAGTCACTTTCACTTCCCAATCCATACAACTTGCAACAGCTCACTTGCCAAAGGAACACAGCAAAAAAATTTCAGACTGTGTACATAAATTCTATGACAAAACATGAACAGACAATACACAGGTTAATTAAAGACAAAACAAATGACTGCCAAGTTCATCTACTCATACATTACGCCTATGTGACACTTAACAGTAACAAACCATGAGATCCGAAATAGTAACATTAAAATTATCTGTTAATATGATAAACATATACAACACAACATGGTAAATAAAATAAACTGCTTGAAATTTTAAGAATTTCATATCAGTTTCATTACAATTCTGAACGTGTAATATATAAGGCACAGTAACTCTATAGCAACTTCTATCAAGTCATCACATATCTTATGTTCTTAAATTAACTTGAAAGAAAATCTTGGTTCTTATTAAAATAGCTTTACAATGTCAACATTTAACCATCTGTATAACTTACTGTATAGATAAAATACATTCCAAACTTACATAATGACATACAGAATGCCCAGCTAAAATATATGTCACACGATGCAAAACTGTAAACTGCATTGCAACTGTGTATCTGGTATCACTCAGATTCTTTAACTTGAATCAATATGGCAGCTTTGAACTTAAAATTCTTATGTTCCAATTTATGCCATGATCAATAAAAATTCTTTTGCCTCAGTGCAACACTGGGCAATTTATATGAAGATCTATACATGTTTAATTGTTGCAAGTCACATAAATGTGCCATAAAGGCATTACTGTGCAACAATAAATATTTTTATATAGTTGAGTGACATGTAGCTTAACACACACAGAATGCATTGTCATGTTTCTACTGCAACAGTGGTTACACGAATACGCCACAATGTTACATTATATTTATATTGCCTATCTTTGTACATTCTCTCTCCTCAGTCTTCCAAGTGGCAATTTCTATACTATTTCCCCATCAAATTATAAATGCATTCCTGGATGTTCTGCAACAGTGCTACATGTCCTCATCCATCACATCTCAATTTCACTGCCACAAAATACCAGTTCAGCTGTACGTAAGCCACAAATTTTCACACAATATACTCTTCTTCATTCTTTACTTGCTATAGCTCTTGTTTTCACTTTGTTCCAAAAAAGTTACAATGTTTAGCCCTGGCCTTGTCACAGATTTGTACTCAGACAAAGCACAAAATTGTGACACTGCAGCATTATGTCGACACATTCACAGGAAGTGTGGCTGTTATGCAACCTTTCATAGAACATAAAGGGAAGATTTTTCATCCAACATCACTGCAAAATATGTATAAAATGGCCACAAGGGCATGTGGCATATTTAACTACACATAAATAAAAAACGGCTGCATTTCATAAAAAAAAAAATTAGATGAATACTAAATATGTGTCCCGTATAATTAAGAGTATGTATTGCAAATGTACATATACTGCAGTCAGAAATATTTTGCAACAGTTCTGGTTTACCAAACCACCAAGACATAATCTCTAACTTGATGATGTTTCTAAGAATCCAGCTGAATTTGAGCGTTTCCTCTTCCAGCAGTCTGGGTGCAGACGTTTCCTTTCTTGTGCCATAATTTTTGCTTCTGCAATGTACACCTGCTTTTCACCTGGAGGCAGGCTGCGCCATGCATCACCAAGAATAACGCTGATGGCCCTGTGAATCATGATGTAAATGCAAGCAAGCGTAACTTCTATCTACTCTCCCTCACCTCAGTCAGTGAGCTGTGCTTTATAAGTCATGCAAAAAAGGATATGCGTGATAAAATAACAGCAGATTAAATAAAACACATTCACTATTTTACCTCCCTGATCCTCTCCAAAAATTCTGAAGATTAAAATATATAAAATTACTATCGTGTTACTTCATGTCAGCATGAACCACTCTTGCCCACTGAAGAAGAACAGTGATAAGGATATTCGAGAATTAAGCACAGAAGAGGACATTAGGACTTAAGAGAGAGAAAAGTTAGAGGAAAGAGAAAACTGTTAAGGAAGTCTCACAGTTTGTACTCTTCCTGTAATTCTGCAGTCCAGTAATCAAGAAGGAAAAAAAAAAAGATGGTTTGGGCATGCAGCCTGCCTGGCGAGATAAGACTACTTATGAAGCACTACAGGAAGAAATCACTTTAGACAAAAAGATACGGATGGGAGGAGAATGTTGAAACACACAACACATGAAGCAGCAGTAGACTGTTTCTCATATTGCAGTCCTGTTAAATTCTAAATCATGGTCTTGCTTCATTACAGGTACTTTCTCTGGACTACCTTCACGTAAAGGCAACTTATAACTACTAAGTCCACTTTCGTTCTAGATAATGTATAACAATGCCTGAAGATGTTCAAAGTATGACCAAAATATGTAGCATACATTACTGAATAAATATAATAGAATTGTTGGGTTTGATTGAAATTTATACTTTATTGTCAGTTTATACAACACTGCTGGACAAATTCCACCACAATGACTTTGTCATTGGATGACACTGGTATACACATCATTAGAATAGTATATTGCATTTGCATTGAATTTATTTATTCTTGATACTTTCATAGTAAAGTAAACAAACCTCAAATATATGTTTACTCTAAAATTTTTAATAATATTTTCACCACTTTCCCCCCTAGAATTTTAATCTGTAAAGCTGCAGTATGTGTCACACAAGAGTAAATATGGTATCCAACTGAGGTTACCAACTGTTACCTGATACATTTCGGATGTGGTATATGTTTAGCGAAATGTAGAACATACTGCGTTCTATCTTAGTGTGATACACTCAGCAAGAGTAGATGCAAAATAAAATCCTGTATTAACTGCTCTTTTTGGTTCTGGCTGTAGGCCTTTCTAAACAATGTATTACCTTCTAAAATTTAATGAATTTCACTTAAGTACATAACCTACACTGAATGTATGAAGTTTTTGGACACCCAGAACTTGTCCAGCAATTCACAGTAACTGTGGTTACTTCAGAAATCACTCTATTACTACCAACTGCACAACTGTATTTATTTGTAGAAAAGGGAGGAGGAGTAGATGATGACTTACCTAAGACATTTCACATAATTTTGTACATTCCCCATTTAGTGAAAGATTTGGGTGCAAGAAAAGCCAGTTCTCCAAAGATTCATTAACACTCTGGTACCAGAATTAAATTCCTGGTGGGATGTGCAGCAGACCAGAATTTAAATGGGGCTGCATAATAAAGGCCATTATAGGCCATCATTTGGAGTTCTGAGCATGACACTGTGTGGCAGATATACCTGACATAAGATGCTATAAAGTCGATGACATATTTCACTGTATTTGTATGGAATAAATATCAAAATTAAAGATCATGTAATTTGTTTAATATCCTGCCAGTCATCTGCATCCCACACAGTTGAGTTATCTATAAACTTATCAATCAGTTGAGAGTTTACCTGTTATCCTTCCCTGGATGAAGTTGTATTAATTCCAGACGGTACTTCTTAGCAAACAGCATGAAGGCATTCATTGGCCTCTTTGGTCGATCTGTATCCCTCAGCTTCTTGGCAGGAGATGATGGAGGAGACAGAAATGAATCTGGTGGTGGAAGGGGTGAGAGATGTGAGGGTGATGGCAGTGGACGTGGAGTTCCCAAGCCTTCTGGCGGGAAGCTGAATCTATAACATTGTAACAATACCAGTTTTGGCAAAGAATAAACACTGTGCAACTCAAAAATCACTTCTACACTAAAAGACAAATGTAATGAGATGACATCACATCCTAGCTGCTGCATGAAAGCAGACTTAAACAAATGCAATCTGAGTAAGGGTGCTGTTAATCACTCCTTATGACTTTGAATTATGCATTCTTTTATCTGACTAGTACAAGTACTCACAGAACAAAATGGTAGGATAATAAAAACAGTATGTGATATTTTCATTTTACAGCAATACAAAGGGGGCAGTAAAGGTACATAAATTGAATTTGATGACATCTGATGAGTGTAAAGGTACTAAAAGGAATGCCTGTGTATAGCCTACGTTTCAGTTCTATATACTAACAAGGGTTCTGCAAAAATTTTGAAAGGAGAAATGTATCGATGCATCACAAAATACTTGAGATCAACACATATTCAACAGCAGCAATGTATTAAATATAAATACCAAAAAACTCAATAAACCACACAGAGTTTGAAACCCTCAGAATGGAGGGTACCTTTGTCCATACCTCTTGAATCTATCACAGATGTCTGGAGAAACAACTGGCAGTCTTGAGAAAGGCAGGCAGATGTCAGTCTGCTCCAGAAGTTGACAAGATATTCCATACTGTTTAAACACATACTCTGGGCACACAGCACACCATCCTGATGGCAAAAGGCAATAAATGTCATGCTGCTGGGTAGAGTGAGGCAGCAAAGCCAAAGGCTACAATAATATGAACATATGCCAGGCCAATAATCTTGTCTATAAAACCCAGTTCAAATTACATTTACTTGAGCTCACAACATTCGAGACCCCCAGGCACATCTAGGAAGTGTCAGTGTGATGTCTATTTACTGTGACGTTCATTTGTGGTGAAAGAACATGCAAAAACCTGGGGAAAATAATGAAACAGTACGGCACTTTGAATTTTGGTTCCAGTCTCCTTGTAACAGCACATTCTGAGGATTTGTGAAGTCGGACATCACTCTGTGTTTAAAGAAGTAAAAAAATTTGAATCTGTAGTATTTATTGCAACACGGTTTGACCCTAAAGGTGTTTCAATCATCAGGCTAAATACTTATTACAACAAATTTTTGTTTTAAGAAGTACTGAGCCTGATGATGACCCTTTAGGGTTGAAACATTTTGCAATAAATACTACAAATAAGGTTGTGTTAATGTTTTTCACAACTTTAATTTAAAAAAGAGAGTGTTAAGGATGATTTGCAAAAAACATGATATTCTGCATTACACTAAACCTGGATGATAGGATTATTATCTGGTCATTTCCAGTATGTGCAAGAAAATGCACAGATGGTATCACAGAATAGGCCATCCATGTCCTTCCAAATCACTGTAATAAAGTAACTTAGTATTCAATGCTGAACTACAACACCACAACACCGAATACATAACTGATGCAGTATACCTAGGAATTTCATATGCATAAAGGTCAGTACGATCAAGCTCACCAACACCTTGTGTAAGCATGCACTATTGTGGTCTCACTTGTATGCTGTGTCTTAAAACTCAGTTGTATAATTAAACACGCAACGTGCTAAGGACATTATAATAGTAACCAAAAAAATCAACTTCATGATAAAATCCAAACAATGCCTGTTACCACTTCATTCATTCTTGTCATCTTCCTTGTTCATGAACAGTGAGGGTCAAGATATATACATAAAATATTTCCCCTCTTGTTTTGTGAAACATGATCTCTTACGCGGACAAACTTGCAAGTATTTGAAATTACAATACCACAGAAAAAATTTTCACCAAAAATTAAGAGTTGCATGGAATGGAATTTTGGCTTAATGATACTTTCCACATACTGTTGCAGTATGCAGGTATCACAGAGGTTATGTTGAACACTCATAATGATTTGAACTTTGTCCATTACCCTAATTTTTTATACAAACAGCACAACATTTTGGAAATACAGTATACTTCAGATTGCGGGTTGCAAAGATATGAAGGGATTCTTACTGTGTCCTCAGGGGCTCTAGGGATAGCCATTCTTATATCCTGCAGCACATATACCTAGCAGCTGAACAGAATGTGACTCTCTTCATATCATTTCTACCAGAAGATAGAAATAGACCCAATATCTCAAACACTGTGATGTTGATATTCAAAACTAGGATGATGGACAAACGCCAAATACCTACTCTTAAACGCTGAATCATATTTTCATCAAATAAATTTAAACTTCAGTTATGACATGGACACAACAACAACAACAACAACAATAATAATAATATTTCAAGCTGTACTGGAACCGTAGCATACTTATGCACAAAACAATACCTTTTAACTGACCTGGCAAAACTTTTATGAATAAGAAAACAAAGAACACCTTTTTGATGGACATAGCTGTCCCAAAAACACACAATCTCGCCAAAACAATAACCGACAAACAAAACAAGTACCAAGAACTGGCGAATGAAATATGTGTTATGTGGAAACAAAAGGCAGCACAAGTGATCCTGATAGTAATATCATCTACGGGAGTAATTCCAAAGTACTATCACAAGGTCTAACGAGACTTAACTTACACCTGAATACATATATACAAATGCAAAAATCTGTAATTCTTGGCACATGTTCAACTGTAAGAAACGTTTTGATAAATAAGACCACCGTGCCTAATCCTGCTGATCTACTGCATCCCAGGATAGTTGAATATTTCCCAACTGAAGCTGAGAAGTGAGAAATTTGGAAGTAATGATGACGATGATGATAAAGGCACACACATGGAATGTGGGTGAAGAAACCCTCTGGAAGACCAAAGGAAACAAAAATGATTCTTAAGAAGCTGCTTTTATTATTGTGGAATGGAGAGAAATGGGTCCACAAATTCACAGAAAATGGTTACATTTAGTGATAGGATTTCTTCCTTCAATGTTAGGATATTTGGAAATACAATGAATTCCAGAGTTCTCAGCAATTCATACACTTCATTAAGAACACCACACTGACCTCTCTCTTGGATGTAGAATGTGTGGTTCAAGTTGCATTGTGCTGTTACTTCACCCTGCCACTGCTCCTGGCATGTGAAGCGAATCTTGATTCTCCCATCCACTTCTGACACCTGTTCCACCCGAAGGGCTCCTGGCCAATCAGGAACAGACTTTGATATTTCTTCAGCTAGTTTCCATGCTCCAGAGGTATCTCCATTAGGCAGATCAAGTTTCAGAAGTACTCCTGTACACAGCAGATGGAACCATATGATTGTCATAAATACTCTTTCTTCTTCATTTGTATTTTGTACATCATAACACCTCTGGTGCCAGAAGTGTGGCATTAAGCAAATTCCTTACTGATAATTCACATATATTAGGCATCTATGTAAAAAATTTAGTCACTACAGCAAGCTGGTGCCTGGGTTTTGTGCATCCTTGGGCTGAAAACAGCTGTATTCAGATTTCACAAACATGCTTCATGATAATGAGCCTGATTACAGAAATCATCACCCACACATACATGTAACTAACTGGATCAAGGATTACTAAACACTTCAGTCACAAGAGTGACCACAGAAGCCAGACCAAAAGCTGGTACCAACCTGGCTGAAAGCAGTGCCATACAGGAGAAGGCCAGGGGTATGGCTGTGTCGTTAGCCGAGCAGTATCCCCAAGACTAAGCTCCTCTCGACTGCTTCCAAGAGATGAGGGAGCAGGACTGAGTAGAACAGATGTGCCAGTGATCCACTGTGAGGGACTGGCTGAACCAACACCCAAAAATGGATAAGATGGGCTTGCTGGGTAAGGCCACTTAGTGTCTGGCTGTGGTGAGTGTCTCATGAATTCAGATGAGGTTTGGTAAGCTTCCTCATTCAGTGAAGGGACGGCGGACCTCTGCTCTGGAATATTCACTGCCAAATGTGTGTCACTAGGTGTCAGCGGTTGGCCAATATTTTGTGTCCCTGAAAAGCTGTAGGCACTAAAAATTGGATATTAAATCAGTGACTGTTAAGGCAGATTCAGGATGAACTGCGATGAAATCAAAGAAATGTATGACAGTTTTGTCAAGATGCTCATCCATAGATACAAAGGGGAAGCACACAACAGGAGAGACTGCTTGTAAACATTTATGTTTTGAAATTTCCTTGCAATTTCATTTGTTTCTTTATGGAATAAATGTCAATGGCAGTGGATGGCTGAGGCCTATAATCAGCATGCCTGTTGGCTATGGGAGTGACCAGGAATTCTGGAAAAAAACCTATGTAAATGGATAACTGGACAAGTTGTGCATTTGGCATCAGTGACTAAATCTTCTTCTGTCATAATGCAGTAATGGTATAAATTTCAGTCTCACAACAATGGTGTAGTATAAGTTAAGGCAGAATGTAGATGGGTCATTGCAGCCACTAGTGGATTTAGTATATTAATTTAAATGAAACTTTGCTCACAGGAGAGAACAGAGTCTTTTGTTTATACTTGGTGAGAGCAAAACTGACATGCACCCACGGAGCAAACAATAAAAATATCTATGTGTTAGTTTCAACTGTTGAAGATTGTTATCGATCATCTGAAACTTTCATCAGGAAGCTATCTGAAAATTATATTTTCTGGAAAGATAATACAGTGATTAGGTTATAGACTGGATGATGTGTGGTTCAAATCCCAGCAGGAGCAAGAGATTTTGCTCTTCACCATATGTTCAGACTAGCTCTGGGGCCCATCCAGACTCCCATTCAATGGGTAATGGTGTTGTTTCCCAGGTGTAAAGCAACCAGGGTACAAAGTTGATGGCTCAACTCCATCTGGTGCTGAGGTTAAGTGGAGCCATACCTCCACCACCCCTCTATGTCTTAATGGCATGGACAAAGCCAGCTCTACTTTTTTAAATTTCTTTGTCCAACTTTTCATCATCCAGTTCAAATGTAAGCTGGTGATGCCTGAATAAAATCACATGTGTCAGTGAAGTTAGTTTCTTGAATTACTACCTTGTAGCTTCATCTCTTAATCTTCCTTTCTTGAGGTGAAATGAATTCCTTAAACACATTTCACGAACAAAGTTAACTTCCCATGATATACCAGACACACGATTGGAATCTGACTTTAAAATGTGACTGCTATCTGCCACAAATTTCAAAAGACAGAAATGACGAGAGATTAAAATCCAGAAAATGCACTCACAAATGTTTTGAAAAATGACTGAAATGTGTGCTGCTAAAATGTCCCATGAAAAGTATGTTACATTTCTGTTTAGCTAACCATTAATGACCTCAATACAAGCATCACTGCATGCCAGAGAGATCCATCTTATAGTATCTTTGAACTTAAGTAACAATACAAAGACATAATGCATACCGTTTACGAAATGGAAGATTCTTCTGCATCAATGGACTCTTGGGACTTGTTGCAATTATTGCAAATTCTTTTAGAGCACTGTTTGCTGTTTCCAGATTCAGTGGTGGAGGTATTGGCTTCATCTTTCTGTTGGACTTTAAACTTAGATCTTTAGGCTGAGAATCTTCATCCTGCTGTATATTTCTGCTGTCATCATGTTTTATGACTTGATCTGAATTTCCAAAACTTTGCATTATTAGATCTGAAAGAAAATTGATGCATATTAATATTTCTATTCCTTTGTAACATGCCTTTCCACGAGGTTCTTTCTTATTATTGCTGTGATCAAACACTGGTAGAACTAACATCAAGTTAATGAAGTTTCACAAAATATTTCACATTCCTGCTCAGCTGCTTCTACACACATTTCTATTAATTTCAATTTAATATATTTGCATCCTCATAAAACTGAAGTACAATTGCAGACATGGCTACAGCCTAATCTGTCCTTGTCCCCTCCATCACTTACTATCAATCTCCTTTCCAATCTACCCACCCAGTGTTCTTGCTACTAACTCAAATCTGGAATTCTACAACTTATCTACATAAATCACGAAAAGTCATCTACTGCAATCAAATTTAAAATGAACCATCCCTGCAGCATATGTAATTTTGTCAAGAAAGCATTACTTAATTTATCAATACACACACACACACACACACACACACACACACACACACACAAACAGAAATAATGGTAAAACTACTGTGCTTTGCTTGGAAATGACGACGAACGTGGTGTGAAATTTAACACAACTAGCACAGTTCGTAGCACTGTCCAAAAACATAACTATTAATGGCAGATCTATAAATGTCCTAACTATGCTTAGGCTAGGTTCAGCTAACTTAACACTATGCACAATGCAAAATGGGGAAGGCAATGATGTGTGGCTTTCATCTAACATTGACACCACTGAATGCCAGAACACAGGTGACTGAATTTAGACCCACGGAGGGGGAGGAGGGAGGTTGAAGTATGTCACTGGTGCTAGATATGTGTTCCCATACCAACTTCTTCAGGAGACTCACATTTCTCTTTAATAAGGTTCCCCTTGTTCAA
>Ga0123355_10011581_pt1 | contig 13603 bp, 9 predicted proteins | sample TergutEmb28metaG_3_FD_89872 | JGI IMG/M metagenome (GOLD analysis project Ga0123355, IMG submission 89872) | Embiratermes neotenicus P1 segment gut microbial communities from Petit-Saut dam, French Guiana - Emb289 P1 | ecosystem: Host-associated > Arthropoda: Insects > Digestive system > Gut ...
AGTAAGTAAGTAAGTAAGTAAGTAAGTAAGTAAGTAAGTAAGTAAGTAAGTAAGTAAGTAAGTAAGTAAGTAAGTAAGTAAGTAAGTAAGTAAGTAAGTAAGTAAGTAAGTAAGTAAGTAAGGGAGAGGATGTATTTAGTGTTAATGAAAACATTGGTGGTGGGAGAAGTGGGGGTAAATTCGGGCCCAGAGGTGTAAACTGAAAACATTAACCAGATTTTAGCAGAAGTGGGAAATAATAATTGGGAGAGAATAGAACCGAAAAACAAAATGAAAAGTTTCAGGAAAACTACTTAAAACGTATCAAACTGTGACGAATTTCGAGAAAACGAGCGAGGCAATAAATGGGGTGTTCAAACAATACAATAAACCTGAAAAATATAAAAGGAAGCGGAAAAAAGGGAATATAGGCCGCAGTGGTGGTGAGCCCTCGCGGTCGCAACCCCAAACGGGGTTGGCTCTTGATAAAGAAAACGGGGGCTTGTCACTATGTACTTCCCTGTCAGCCGTTTAGGAGGTCGGGTCTCGCAGCAGCGATCTCGTGGGGTTTCGTAAGAAAAGGAAACATACCTCATGTGCGCCCGAAGGCAATACAGTACAATCAGGAACAAACACATCAACATGTATTCTTAAACCTTAAAACCAGAATGAAAACACCAAAACTACTAACGGAAAACATTGTCTCCTATAAACAATTAACTAGGCTTCTTGGCCTCCGAAAATAAATTGCACAAGAACACCCATTCAAGGGGTTACAATACAGTTAATTGACCAGAACTTATGGTCTCCCTTCTTTAAGTACAAGAAGTTTACAAACAGAAAGATACTATTCTAATACAATGCCTTTCATAAAGAAACAACTAGGCCTCTTGGCCATCACAAACAAGTACACAGAGGACGCCCATACAAGGGTCTGCAATTCAGTTAACTAACCAGACCTCCTGGTCCCCCTTCTTTAAGTTCAAGAAGTTTACAAACAGAAAGATACATACTAATACATTATAGGTAGGCCTCGTTACCTCCTTTCGAGACGTACCGTACGTCGACTCGCGTATCAGCTGGCTCGCTCCAACCCGCGGCGAGCTTCCGTAGCACACGCTTATTCACAGTGCCTACTTACAGGCAATTCTCGGCACATCAGCTTCCACCCACAGGATAGAACCAAAAGGCAAACTACCATACACAGCTTGTCATAAAACACTCAGTTCGTCAGTCTTCGCCCCTGGCTCAGTGGGGCCCGGCATCCAACCTCATAGCCGTCCGAGTCCGAGTCGCGATGTTTTGGACATGATCCGCAGACACACAAAATCACCCCATGGGCTACGCTGCCCCTGCCTTCAATGTCTACGTGGCCACCTATTCGCCCTTTCATCCACTCACGGCAGCCAACCACCGAACGACAAACTCAGGATAGAAACGACGGGACCCAAAGTCCACGCAGAAAAACTTCCGCATAGGGACGACCTTGCTGCCTGCTGGCACGGCTCAGTGGCTGCAAAGTGCACTGGCCGGATGAAGAGAAGAGTGGAGGATGATGGACGGGGAGTGGGGGTGGGAGCGTCAGCTACAGTTCGTGACGAATTTATGGCAGAAGACAAATCACCCTGTAGATGGTTTCTTTGAGAGTCTTATTACCTTAGTCTTTACCGCATTCATTTCCACTCCGCTGCATTTTCCACTCTCAATTAGTCTACACATCATGCCCTATAGTACCGTTTCTTCCCCAACCCCTAGCACAAAGTCATCTTCAAATTTCCCTGCGCGAATTCTTTGTCCTGTTTTGATGTCTCCAAACGCTTCAAGAGCCTTCTTTTTGAGACAGTTGCTTTATCAGTGGAAAGGAATGAGAAAGCCAAGCGACAATTTTAACGAATTATATTAAGTCTTAAGAAACTCTGTAAAATATTTGATAACCATTTAGGCACAAATGTAGAAGGAAAGCAAATAAGTCTCTGTTCATGACATGAATGAATATGGGGTACTGGAGTTAGGGCTCCACTCAATCTCAACATCGACACTAAGTAAAGATGGATGGTTAGAATCAGACCCGGACCGCTAAACGCTCAGCCTGAAAGCCCACTGTACCCCTCGGGTGGACTAAGCAGCAGTCATGAGTTGTTGAAAAAGAGATAATGATTTTGCCTTCACTGCGAATCGAACCACAGTTCTGTGATTGTCAAGTCCATTGCCCAGTCATTGCACAGACTGCGTTAACATAGCTTCTGGTGGGTAAAAAAACTGATATTTGGAATTAGTCGCTGTGTTGTTCCTAATGTTGTGTGTCGTTTGTGTGAAGGTAGTGGGTTCTCTCGAAAAGTCGGGGACAATTTACCCGACGAAAGAGCGTCATATTTCAGAAAAATTAAACAGTGAAAAACAGTGCTGAATCAAAATTTCATAACGTTTCGTGTCGGGTGGGCCATAAACCAATACGGAACACTGGGGGGGGGGAGGGGGGCAAAATCAACCGTGGGTGTTAAAAACTTTAATTTGCGAAAGAGTCAAGTTAGGAAGATAGTGTAAGATTGGTTTGAACCGGCCCATTGTACACATGCCCACATTTCCCCACTGTCACCCCATATTTTTATTTGCCCCTCTCCAACTCTGTGGCCGAAAATAACCATTCTTAGCAGAAAAAATGTCACAGGGGAATTTGCCTCTCCTCGTGGCCGCCTACTATCCCGCGTTACGCCTACACCATGAACTACGTGCAGAAATTCTCAGCAACTGCCATTTTTTCCACAAGTACGCCTGGTGACAATATCAAGGCAAGGAGCCATTTCTTTTTCGTCGCATACGAGTATTTTTCTAATGGCGTTTCTTTCCCTGTAAATAAATAAACAGAAAACAGAAACAAAAAGAGAATTTGTATGAAAAATTCAAAGAAAAATTCATATTGTGACTGTTCTTGCACTAAATTGTTTGGTGGGAAAGGCTTCAGTGCTGCCATCTGCATCTGTCAGGATATATGTGTGTGTTAGTAGCGACTGGAGAGAGGAAGTTTGATGAACATGATGATGGAAGATGGTTGAGTTTGTGTCAAGAGACTCGACAGAGTAACTCCTGAAAAACCCATAGAGAGATTCTGATTAATTCATTGAAGTTGGTAATTGAGAACTTCGTACGTTGGTTGGAAAATATGAATTACTTGGAGCTTACGCTTTGTGTGTCTGCAGACGCATGTAAGGATAAATTTTCACCACTGTTTGCTGTAACAATTTTCTCCAACTGTACCAAGCAAGTACCATTCTTGTACACACATTAGACTATAATTTGCCTGTTGTCTTTTATGATGCGAAATACAGTTGTTTTTACATAAAGGAACGAATATAACCTGAGAGTATTCGGGATCGGGGTGCGGGGAAAGTATTTGGACCCGACAGGAAGGAAACAACAGAATTCTTTAAAGACTTATATAGTAAGGAAATCCAAAGTTTTCCTCAGGGAATATTATTGGTTTAATCAAATTTAGGAATATAAGATAAGCGGGGTATATAGCAGGCAAGGAAGAGACTACAGTTTTTGGTGTCTGAACCTCCTATACATGGCTTAACTTGGAAGAACAGGGCTTAAGTGGGAGAACAAAGTTAGGTGAGGGTCTTACAGAAATAGGATTAGAGAGCTTGAACTAGGTTAATCTGGCTCATAATAAAGTAAAATTGGCTGACTCATATGAATTCGACAATGAATCTTTTTGTTCCATAAAATGTAAGGAACTTCTTTACTAGCTGAGAAACTACAAGCTTCTCAAAAAGGACTATGCTCCATGGACTTTGTTCCTTGATCGTCTAGGACAAACATGGCGGCGATAATGCTTTCAGCTCTATCGACACACAGCAACTAATTAGGCTCCTTTTCCACGAGCGGTTTTTAGCAGCGCTTCGGTTGACAGCGCTGCTGAAGATTCGGTAATTCAAATATTCTATCCGCAGCGCTGCTGTCAAAGTAGAGGCGCTGCTAACGCTGCAAGCCGCAGAGACCAGTGTTTCCCCGCGGTTGGAAGCGGCTGGTTTATGCCGCGCTGCTGGGTGAGAGGCACTGTCAACTGTCGTGTTGTCTCAACGAGCTGGTTTATGACTCGCTGCTATGTGCAGGTAGATGCTGCGTTGTGTCATATAGTTCGGAAATATTTAAAATGAAGAAACACTCAAATTTGATTCATTCGACACGGAATTACTTGTCAATGAACTACAACAGCTGTCAGCCATATGGGGATCCATATCGTCTCCTTACAGAAATAAACAAGAAAAGCTCTATATATCGGAGAAATTGTGCAAGAAATTTATTGAAAACTCTTTTTTATTTTTACACATTCTATTGTAAAAAAAGCATTCATAAACGCTTCTTCTTCTCGTCCATACATTCTACAGACTGATTGTGAGGGAGAGGAAAGCAGCAAACAGCAGCGCCTCACGTGAAAACGGCAGTTTTTCCGTTACACAGAGCAGCGTTGCTGTGAGTAGAGCTGCTAAAACTGCCAGTGAAAACGGCTGTTGTCCGTGGCACAGGGCAGCGTTGGTCTGAATAGCGTTGCTAAAACCGCTAGTGGAAACAGCTGATGTCCTGACACAGAGCAGCGCTGCTAAACTGCTAGTGGAAACAGCTGTTGTCCGTGACACAGAGCAGCGTTACCAAAACCGCTGGTGGGAACAGCTTTTGTCCTGACACACAGCAGCGCTGGTCTGAGTAGCGCTGCTAAAGCCGCTAGAGGACAAAAACTTTAATCTACAGTGAAGCTGAAGGATGCAAATATCAGCATTCTGTTGTCTCATGCTACAGATATCTTGCGGGAAGTGTAACACTTTTCAATATTTCTGTTGCCTGTCCGTGTATTCGCCTGGTATTCGTATTGTAATAAGTCGAAGAATTATTCTTGGAATGAGATATGTTTTAGAAAAGCTTTGTGGAGAAAATCACAACAAATATTTTACGTTCAATATATATTTTTTAAATCGTGCTTTGTAGGAGATAATGCGGAAAAATGCGATGCAGCCAGAGAGGACACAAGGTGGAAATACAATATGGCGGATGCGATTTTCGTCCTGGTTAACTAAGGCTGCAAACTCACATTCAGAATATATAAGAGTTATAACTTTTCCACAACAACAATGGATACACGAACGCGCCTCAATATTACGTTATACATACGTTGACTGTGTCGTCATATATTTCTTTCAACTACGCTACGTTTTTCAAGCTATCGCATTCTTTTGGATATTTTCATCAAAACCGCGCGCGCGCGTGTGTGTGCTATCGTGAGCGTAATAGTATCGAAGTTGTAACTACGATGTAAGCAATAGTTTTCTACCTCATCACTCTAACACAGGAATGGACGGAGTACGTCGAGATAACTATCGGTTCGCCACGGTTAGCTCGTCTTCTCTCTCATTTTGTGTACGTGTATGAACTGATTCTGTTAACATGACACACGCGATCGTAATTCAAGGGGTATTAGACAGCCAGGATTTGAGATAAATGGCAGTTGATTTCAATGCTGAATGCCTGAACACCACAATAAGGGAGTAATTTTCCCCTCCCCCTGTGTCGCAACAGCCACTAGTGGGCCAGGGCCTCCTCATTATCTAGGCTTTACGATCACACCCAGACACACCACACTCGGTAGGACCCCTCTGGAAAATTGATCAGCCCGGATCAGAGACCTCTACCTGACGACACACAACGCTCACAGCTGACAGAGACCCATGTCACTTGCGGGATTCGAACCCAAAGTCCCTACACGCGAGAAGCCGCAGAACCATTCCTTAGGCGGCGCGCCCACCGGGGTTAGCTGAGGGAAGTACTCTTTGGCTTAAGAGAAGATAGGTGTCCCCAAACGTCGTCTAGAGAGAGTGCCTGAAGTAAATTTTGTTGTGGCGGTGACAAGGTTATGGCAGTTTAGCAGCATACTCCTTCCCCATGTAAGCGACACGTCTCTCCCCTTCCCGAACCTCCTCATTCTCCTTCATTTGTTCACCAAACTATTCTTTTGTTTGGTGTTCAAAAACTCAAGGCACAAAAATGTGATTTTTTTTCTGTCTCCTCTTACTCCATCCATCAGGGGCCCAAATATCTTTCTCAGGACCTGATGAACGAATACCTTCAGCCAATGCAGTCCTGTTAATGTGACAGACCACGATCAAGTTTTACACCCACACAAAACAACAAACAAAATCATACTTCAGCACACTGTAAAGTTTAGCCACCACCCAGCCTATATTCGGCATGATATTACTGTTGCCTCTTAGACCACATTTACAATATTCATTAAATAAATCACCTACTGATTTTTTTAGACATTTGTCAAAATCTTTTTTCTCCACAAAATTCTGTGTATTTTATTACGTTTTCCTTTTAGTTCGTAAAATATTCATATTTTACACAAAGGGCGCACTAAATTTGAAATTTAGAACGCCGGTCCCAAAACTTTATATTCATGCCTTCAAACGAAGGCCCGCCAACACAAGATTCAAAAATTGCCTTATGCCTCTGTGGTGGCCAAAATTGAAAACTCGGATGGACAGTCCATTCCGTTTGAATGTATTTCGGGTCCATGCGAAGGATACCCGCTATTCTGGAACGAGTCCACCTCCAACTGTCGGCCCCTTCGCTACACTCAGTCTGTGAATCAGAGTGTCTATTTGACCGCAGTGTTGGAAACTGTCTGTGGCACTTCTTTGTATCTTGGCTAACCGGTCGTTGGTCGGTTCAAGATCATGAATAATCATAAACCAGGCCGCTTTAAGTTCCTCCGGTTACCAAACTGAGTGTAGGTTCTCTCACACCTTAGACCACGGAGTAGTTGGGTGTTGTGCCATGATCCGTACGTCCCGTGACCCTTTCAGTGCCAGTGCCATACTGTGTAGTGAGGCGTAGATACGTCTCCGGAAGCATCGGCGCCTCGTCTTGTTCAGGAGGCATGATGTAGGCCATGTTGACGGCGTACACGTACAGATATGCTAGTTTCGTGGGAAATTTGTGGAATGCGGTGGGTTTGCCTACCTACCAGTGAGGTTCCAGGGCTGTAACCATGCTGCTGTCACCGCTCTTTTCTGTTGGCCTTGAGGGTTCATAGGTATAGGAGTAGCGCCGTACACTACGCTGCAATATCCGGCATCTCCCATCCTCCCATTTGTTTCGGTCGTTGTAATGATCATATAGGCACTCGGAAGACTCTTCCTCTCCAGATATTGCATGTAAAGGCGGTTGTATGTTGTGGTGTGTATATGTTTGGGGCCGGCAAGATCTGCGTGGTATACTATATTTTTGATAGGAGAAAAGTGTTGACATAATGCTTCCGTGTTGCCAGGCAAGAGCCCGGAGTGTAAGCTCACTTTGCCTGGCATCGCACCTTCCCTGTTAATCTTGCCCAGGCGTCTTTCATCGTTTGCTCTATTCTGCCCCTGAAAGTGACGCCTAATATGGCCACATAAGGATGATACGCGATCCCTAAGACGGTCTCTAGTATACACCAGCTTCCTCCTGCGAGGGCCTTTAATTTTCGCGGGTTTGTGCGGGCGCCGTATGCTCGATCATATAGGCGTATGGCGTCCTCTATAATGGCGAAGTCAGCAGCAGAGGTCACAAAAATGGTCACGTCATCGGCATAAGCCACCGCCGATGTGGGTCGTGCGGAGTTTCCAGTCCTTAAAGCAGGTAGTTTTAGGTCCTGAAGGCGAAGGAGTGGGTGGAGACATAGAGCATAGAGGGCTATACACATCGGACACCCCTGACGCACTGCGCAGCGAACTGGTATGGGCCATTGATTTGAACTGTGGAAAGGAGTTTCCAATGCCGTATGCCTGGAGTATTTGAAACAGGTAGTTGTGGGAGATCCTATCAAAAGCATTTTTAAAATCAAGGGAAAACACACATTACGGGATCCGCCTGCATTTCGCAAACGCGATGGTATCACGTACCGTTGCCACCGCGTCAATTATTGTGTTCCCAGGAACCCCGCAGTACTGCCCGTTAGGCGATCTGCCAACACTGGACACAGGCGTTTTGCGATAATGCGAGCAAGAATCTTGTAGTCAGAGTTGAGGAGCGTGATGGGGCGGTTGTCTTCGGGCGTGTGGTTTCCACGTGCTTTTGGTAGGCAGACTGTCACTCCCCGTTTCTGTTGATGTAATATGTTCTCTGCACAGAGCATTTGGTTCATGACCTCACTCAGGTCGTCTTTTATGACTGCCTAGTTGTGTGAATAGAATTCGCGGCCTAGTCCATCATTCCCAAGTGCCATGTCGACCGATATGGAGGTTCTCATAGGTTACGAATATTTAAAGGGGCGCCAGAAGGAAACCGTCGTCAAGGAACTTTCTCTGGTCTCTGCCGACGTCACGCAGGTATTTCATTCTGAAAGCCCTACGTCATGATGCCTCATGGCTCAGAGGAAAACGGACTCAATTATCATGACGGTCACATAGCATATCATAAATTATTCACAGTCGTAAGCGAGGTGGTGGCGGGATTCGCACATTTGTACAGCTATGGCGCTTCAAAATGCAAATTTCTCTCCGAATTATTGGGGCGCCTAAATCTCAGTCTGCAAGACTTTAAATGCCCTTCACCTCAAAACTAAATACAGCTACAGCTACAGCCTGGCTTACCAAATATTTCAGTTGCGCAACTAAAAACGCGCATTCTCTTTACGATTGGTTGACGTATCACCTTCAGACAAAATATTATGTCAAGTGCTCTAAGGACAAAACTCGTCATACCGCCAAACGTGTTTCAGCAATATAAAAATGCAACGAGCACTTAGCTGCCTATCGCTCTACTCTACGATGTCAGCTAGAAGACGTAAAGAATCTACTGAACCACCGACACTCGTCGTCAGGGCGCCAGAATTTGACACCTGTAACTTCTACGTCGAAGCCTTGAATCCGGCATTGAATCCCAAGAGGATTCTGCTACAACATGTGTTTTTCATCGACGAGGACAGGACGAAGTATGTTTCCGTTAGTTTCTACCCTGCTCGAGACTACCAACACTTCGTGGAATTAGGAGCACTCCTCATCCTCACTGATCAACATGTCAAGACTATGGCGGAAAATCTGCCCAAATTGTGATAGCCCATGTGTGGAAACGAAGAGTACGGATGCAAAGATGGCGACTTTAGACTAACTGCAGCAGGAAGCTACAGGGTTGCCAGATGGTATTTCGATAAACAATACGTCAGCTTAAAACTCGTTGACATATAGTATCTCCTAAATTTTTCATGTGGTTCAAAATCAACTGAATGTTCATACGTTTGCTTTGCCCGATGTTTTGACATATGTAACACCTGCTTTAAGTTCAGTCACATATATAGAACCAACTCCTAATGCAAGTAAGAGTATTCGATTTCCAGAACTATTTGAAGAACTCGAAACAATAACGTATATTTTTCTGTATTTGTTTCTTCGATACAATAAACTTGTTTGGATCAGATATGTTAGTGTTTTTCTTTTTTTGCTACTCATATTCCAGAATATATAGGAAGGACTTCTAATTATATTGACTTCTTTTCAGGTTAGAAATATCATGGAGCACAATTCAAATAATAAATTTGAACGTCCTGCGGATATCGGGCCACCGAAGTTGGAGGCCAAATTCGAATCCCAACAATTCCGCTGGTATCAGGACTGTGTCACCCATTCTCCCATTAACATAACATTTTGTGATGAATCGTGCCATGACTCGTTGGGATGGACCGCCATACACGTCCTACAGTACAAACGAAACACGATTAAGGTCTTTCGTCATCACCAACTGGCCACAAGGCATGAAACCCGCACGGGAAATTTTAAATGCGGCAGGGTTTTCTACACGGTAGGGACCTGCATAAAATTTTGAATAATAAAAAAAATGTTAGCTATTACTTAGGCCTATTCAATCATTTCATCATATTGAAATCTGATTACAGGTTGGAGTGATCAGACAACGTGCTTTCACTGTGGCGGCGGATTGAAACACTGGTTGAACACAGACGATCCGCTTATGGAACATGCCAAACGATTTCCGTTTTGCGTATATGTTAGGTACATTAAAGGACTTACATTCATTCGCGAATGTGAGAGGCTGCGGGAGAGCGAAAGCAAGAGTATAGATATGTAACCTAAAATGGGAATTCATTTTGACCGCTTTTCTAAAGGCCTAGCATTATCCTCACCTACTCCATTCAAACTCATGCATGACCAGTAACAAAATAAAAAAATGCACTTACCGATTAGAACTAGTTGATGTTGAAAGCCGGCGACGCCGTATAGTCTTCACAGCAAGCCTTCTTTGAAAAGAAGAAGCTGTTTGTTCACCGAGAATGTGGAGAGCAAAAAACAAGGAGGATTAATATGTGTACTAATGTAACCTAAAATGAAATTAAAATTCATTTTGACTGTTTATTTATTAATGCGTAACGCTATCCTCGCCTACTAAATTCACACTCACGAATGACACAGTAACACAGTAAAAAATGCACTTACGGCTTGTAACTGGTTGATATCATAAATGAAGTTTGAGCCGTTGAACGTCTCTCGAATATTCTTCAGAGCAAGCCCTCTTTAAAAAGACGGAGTAATCGCCAGGCTGTGCTTTTATACATCTAGACAAATATTAACATTTTTGCAGTCATGTCACAAGGAAATCTACCGACGTGTTATTAACATGCACACGTTCTGTTTTAAAACATCTTTTTACGACAAGCGACATCCGCTTTCAAACGTCGTCTTCATATAACAATCGCGTGGAATATTAAAAAATCATAAATTTATAATATAACATTTCTATATACGTAATTCGATTTTTCACTTAAGTGGGTAGCATTGAAACATATTCCACAAGCACGTGTACTTCTATTTATCAATGCAAAAATTACTATAAAATTTTCAAAAATTATCTAAAGTCAGATTTTCAAAATTGACCACATAAAAAATTTTGGGAAAGTTAATTTTTTATTTTTATAGGATCAATCACGTTTAAATTCCAAATCGTTGAAAATTCAAAAACGGATATAAAGTACCATTTTCGAAAATTAAATTATAATTCACTTATTCCTGTCCTTACACTGAACGAACAAACATCATATTAGGTGTTGGGTATCTGCTGCATCCGCCGTGACATTCCTTCACACACCTTCACACGTGTAGTGTTGTCTATCTCCTTCAACACTAGTCAGCATTAATTAAAACCGTGTTCTACTATTTTTGAAAATTAATTAAAATATAATTCCTACTTCACGTAAATGGCTGACCCTCCCAAGTCTATCCAACATGGCGGAGAAGCGGTTATTTCAAGTAAATGGCTGACCCTCCCACGTCCATCAAATATGGCGGAGAAACGGTGGAATTTCGGCACAGGGGTGACAATGGTGGCAATCTGAAAAAATACCAAGGAAAAATCGATAGCCCAAGACACGGTAGGGCTTCTGTCCAAATTTTGTTTTGAGAAGCGGTGGAGTTTTCGGCCGTGTGGGCGGGGATGATGGTTCACTAAAAAAATATACAGGAAAAAGTCGAAAACCCAAGACCTTGTGTGGCTGTACCATTATTAGTATCAACGGTTGTCCGTGACAAATGGCAGCGCTGCTCTGAGTAGAGCTGCTAAAACCGGTAGTGAAAACAGCGCTTGTCCGTGACACAGGGCAGCGCTGCGCAGAGTAGAGCTGCTAAAACCGGTAGTAAAAACAGTTGTTGTCCGTGACAAATGGCAGCGTTGCTCTGAGTAAAGCTGCTAAACCCGGTAGTGAAAACAGTTCTTGCCCCTGAGACAGGGCAGCGCTGCTTTGAGTAGAGTTGCTAAAATCGGTAGTGAAAACAGCAGTTGTCCGTGACGAATGGCAGTGCTGCTCTGAGTAGAGCTGCTAAAACCGGTAGTGAACACAGATGTTGTTCGTCAAAAATGGCAGCGTTGCTCCGAGTAGCTCTTCTAAAACCGGTAGTGAAAACAGCTGTAATCCGTGACAAATGGCAGCGCTGCTCTGAGTAGAGCTGCTAAAACCGGTAGTGACAACAGCTGTTGAGCGTGACAAATGGCAGCGCTGCTCTGAGTAGAGTTGTTAAAACCGGTAGTGAACACAGATGTTGTTCGTCAAAAATGGCAGCGTTGCTCTGAGTAGCTCTTCTAAAACCGGTAGTGAAAACAGCTGTTGTCCGTGACAAATGGCAGCGCTGCTCTGAGTAGAGCTGCTAAAACCGGTAGTGAAAACAGTTGTTGCCCGTGACAAATGGCAGCTCTGCTCTGAGTAGAGCTGCTAAAACCGGTAGTTACAACAACTGTTGTCCGTCACAAATGGCAGCGCTGCTCGGAGTAGAGCTGCTAAAACCGGTAGTGAAAACAGTTGTTGTTCATGACAAGTGGCAGCGTTGCTCTGAGTAGCTCTTCTAAAACCGGTAGTGAAAACAGCTGTTGTCCGTGACAAATGGCAGCGCTGCTCTGATTAGAGCTGCCAAAACCGGTAGTGAAAACAGCTGTTGTCCGTGACACAGGGCAGCGCTGCTTTGAGTAGCTCTTCTAAAACCGGTAGTGAAAAAAGCTGTTGTCCGTGACCAATGGCAGCGTTGCTCTGATTACAGCTGCTAAAACCGGTAATGAAAACAGCTGTTGTTCGTGACAAATGGCAGCGCTGTTGTGAGTAGCTCTTATAAAACAGGTAGTGAAAACAACTGTTGTCCGTGACAAATGGCAGCGCTGCTCTGATTAGAGCTGCTAAACCCGGTAGTGAAAACAGCTGTTGTCCGTGACACAGGGCAGCGCTGATTTGAGTAGCTCTTCTAAAACCGGTAGTGAAAACAGCTGTTGTCCGTGACCAATGCCAGCGCTGCTCTGAATAGAGCTGCTAAAACCGGTAGTGAAAACAGCTGTTGTTCGTGACAAATGGCAGCGTTGTTCTGAGTAGCTCTTCTAAAACCGGTAGTGAAAACGGCTGTTGTCCGTGACAAATGGCAGCGCTGCTCTGAATAGAGCTGCTAAAACCGGTAGTGAAAACAGCTGTTGTCCGTGACCAATGGCAGCGATGCTCTGATTAGAGCTGCTAAAACCGGTAGTGAAAACAGCTGTTGTCCGTGACAAATGGCAGCGTTGCTATGAGTAGCTCCTCTAAAACCGGTAGTGAAACAGGCGGTTGTCCCTGACCAATGGCAGCGCTGCTCTGATTAGAGCTGCTAAAACCGGTAGTGAAAACAGCTGTTGTTCGTGACAAATGGCAGCGCTGCTCTGAGTAGAGCTGCTAAAACCGCAGTGAAAACAGCTGTTGTCCGAGACACAGGGCAGCGCTGCTTTGAGTAGCTCTTCTAAAACCGGTAGTGAAAACAGCTGTTGTCCGTGACCAATGGCAGCGATGCTCTGATTAGAGCTGCTAAAACCGGTAGTGAAAACAGCTGTTGTTCGTGACAAATGGCAGCGCTGCTCTGAGTAGCTCTTCTAAAACCGGTAGTGAAAACAGCTTTTGTCCGTGACAAATGGCAGCGCTGCTCTAAGTAGAGCTGCTAAAACCGGTAGTGAAAACAGCTGTTGTCCGTGACCAATGGCAGCGCTGCTCTGATTTGAGCTGCTAAAACCGGTAGTGAAAACAGCTGTTGTCCGTGACAAAGGGCAGCGCTGCTCTGAGTAGAGCTGCTAAAACCGGTAG
>Ga0123355_10011582_pt1 | contig 13602 bp, 7 predicted proteins | sample TergutEmb28metaG_3_FD_89872 | JGI IMG/M metagenome (GOLD analysis project Ga0123355, IMG submission 89872) | Embiratermes neotenicus P1 segment gut microbial communities from Petit-Saut dam, French Guiana - Emb289 P1 | ecosystem: Host-associated > Arthropoda: Insects > Digestive system > Gut ...
GTCATACTAGTATGACAAATACCAATTGTTGTGAATACAGTATTAAGACTCCTAATGATGGACAGTAAATCTGTCCGAAACATGTAGAGTTCTATACCAAAATAAAGTTCAGAAAGAATGCGTCTTGTTGGTTTTTATTATAAGAAAGCATTGTATACTGAATAAAGAGAGACCAACTTAATGTCACTTGCTTTATTTTTCATTATTTAAAACTCGACATGTTTCGGATGTTAATACATCCATCCTCAGGAGCTGGCGATTTATTTGTTGAGTTGTTTCATGGGTTGTATTGCTCTGGTTCGATGTGTGTTGGTGTTACGTATCCGTATGCAGGCTGAGGCAGTAGTGCCTCATCCTGCATACGGATACCACACCATCACAACCAAACCACAATGTAACACCAACACACATCTAACCAGAGCAATAAAACCCATGAAATAACTCAACAAATAAGTACAAGCTACTGAGGATGGATGTATTAACATCCGAAACATGTTGAGCATGAAATAATGAAATAATAAAGCAAGTGACATCAAGTTGGTCTCTCTTTACTCAACTATCAAGATGATCCACGGCCCAATAAACATAAGATTCGGTATATACTGCTCTAATGAAACAGGCTGGTGAACAAACATTGAGTCCATGCAAAAAACATCAAACTTCCTTCAAGGAGGAAATGAGAGGTTTCTACACGTGACATAACCTTCCTTACACATGTCATTTTAATCGAGCACGATTTCATTAGCCACTCTGAGAGTCGAGAAAACAGAATGCTCTGCAACGTCGGTAAATTATCACAAAACACAATTTTCCTACTTCGCAGTATTCACACTGAGCCTCCATCACAAAGACTGATCTGCTAATGTTGGTTAAGGAAGTAATGCCGTTTATTCCGAGACGTACGGACGGACACACAAATAATCCGTAACTTCTGTTCCCGTGTACCACATCCCAGGAAAACCTAATATTGAAAGGCAAAGCCTAGAGGTATAAGCCAAAATAATCGCCATGGGATTCATGCAGGGATTCGAATTACCTACAGCGATGGAGACTACGTACTGTGTACGAACTTTGCAGCAGAATTGTGATCGGAAAGAAGAGGAAAATCTCTAAATCATTCACTGCGACAGGAAACTCTTTTATTTACGCTCCTTTCTGTGAGCCAGCGTAAAGAACGTGATTAGAGAGCGAAAGGGCTGTGACTGACAAGAAAAGAAAATATATTTTTAGTAAGGCTTCCGTGTGATGAAGTCTCCAAATGTATCTTCGGGAAGTCTGACTGTAAACATACAATATTACATTTGAAGCCTCTGTAGAGGAAGTCGAGGTGCAAAGATGAAGGTTGCTCAGTTCAGTGATTTTATTTTTTTTTCAAGGTCGACCGATCTATATTTACTTAATAACAGGATCTTCCTATTTTATTTCTTGCCTACGAAACATGGAAAAGAATTCATGTTTACGGCAGTTGGAGGTAGCCTCATTCAGGTCTGAAAAAATCCCGAACGAATAAATTTGTAAAGTGGCACGTAATATTATGTGTCCTGAATATACGACTTACTACAAATCACTCTTTTGGTGCCTAGAATTTTCAAGTGGTCCGTAATTTTTGTAAAATTTGTTGAACATTTGCTTACGTATGTGAAAGTTATGTAGGCAGGTTTAAATATAGAAAAACTACACATTTTTCGTTCTTATGTAGAATACAAAGTAACATCTATTTGCACCTGGACCTAATATTCTGACCGGCTGATACGTTTATTGAAGTTACATTTTAATTATGCACCTGATACTTATGTGTTTAGATTTACTAGCAAAAACTTCCTAAAATTCAAGAAGCAATCACATCTTGCGTGCCTTCATTCATCAGTTAACGTCTCCATCTCCCCTATCCTCACAACACATCCACCTTTAATTAAGTCCCTCTTTCATCAGTCATTCGAAACTACGCGCTTTCATGCAGATGACAAGTTGGCTCCACACAAAATTAATGCCCCCGCTGAGGTCTACATAAACATCCTACGTGTATCTGCATGCAGTAAACTGTGACTACCACAATACATACTCAGAATCATCAAGACGGTTCATTCAATTCGAACAACTTGTAGACCTGACTTGTAGAACATTGTGTTTTATATTCGGTCTAAGGCGTAGGTCTACGGCCGCTCGCCTGCTGGGATTGTGGGTTCGAATCCCACAGGGACATGGATATTTGTCTGTTGTGAGTGTTTTGTGTTGTCAGGTAGAGGTCTCTGCGACGAACTGACCACTCGTCCAGAGGAGTCCTACCGAATGTGGCGCGTCGTTGTGTGTGATCTAGAAAACCTCATGAATGAGGAACCATACCCAATCAATGTGATTGAGCTTAATATAGGAGATACATCACTGGATGTATTTCCTACATGCCAGTAATAGTGACCGTCAAACACGACTGCTGAATGTCCTCGGACAGATTGCAATGATACTGGGAGATAAAAAAATATTCATGGATCCGTGCATCGTGAATCAAATTTAATAATTGTCCAAAATGATGCGACTGTATTCAGTTTATTATATATTCCTGTAGGCAGTTCTACATGCTTCGGGTGTTGACAACCATCATCAGGATCTCATACAACTGTAATTACAGCTTCTGTCACTGGTCAGCCACTTGTCACTACCATCCGTTCTTGATGTTGACGTCCATCTCAACAACCAAAGTTGACGGTAGTACACCTGGTTGACCAGTGCCAGAAGCTGTAATTACAGTTGTACGAGCTACTGATGATGGGTGTTAACACCCGAAACATGTAGAGCCGCCTACAGAAATATAATAAACTGAATACAGTCGCATCATGTTGGACAACTATTAAATTTGTATAACATATTATAACGTCTAAAAACTTCAACCACTTTGTTTAATTATAATTCCAAACACAGAGTTCTACAAAACCACTGCGTGTTACACGTGATAATCAAATGCGTCACTCTTCTTCGGTGCTACAATAAAACACTACATATAGATGTATAACAAGCCAACTTCTATTGTCATGTCGTGTAATTGACTGATAGTACATCAAAGGTGCCTTGAAACGTTAACTTCTTATGAGAAGTAAAGGATAAGATGTTGACCGAAACAGCTACTGTCAGTAAACCGATCATATGTTAGTAAACATTTTTTTTTTAATTCAGACAATTGAGTGCGAATGGACGATCTACCAAGAGGCTTCATGTTTTTCAGAATCACCGAGAAGCAAATTGCATTTGCCTTCTTAATTTCCAGTATTCTAAGTACATGTGTATACTTATGCTACGTCCTTTACTGAACTCGCACCAATCGCTTAAGCTACTTGAATATTTTCACTCAATTTGAGTTGCACAAATCAGACGTGCCGGGCTCAGGTCCTGAAATTAGGGACATCCGACTCAGTTAAAAAGGAAACTAGAGCTCTCTACTTAAGTAAAAAACCATTTCGTCACAGAATACTCTAAATTAAAGTCTGAAAACTTCATAAGACACAACTATATAGCTACAGATAATATTCTAAAAATAAAATGAAATATTCAGTCTAACAAAACTGTGTTTTTATTTGAAGCCACTTTTTTCGGTCTAGATGTCGACCACCGTCAGGCTAAATAACACACTCATTAAAAGGCGGGTAAATGACGCAATTTATAAGTAATCGTCACGTTTTATGTGGGATCCCACAATTTTACAATAAAATTGTAGTTACATACGGTCGACCCTAGCTGAACAATAATAGTGGGAATAAAATAAATAAATAATAATAATAATATAGTCTTTTTTGTAGCTCTTAAAAACAAATGAGTGAAAGGGTCATGGAATATTTATTAATATTAAAATATTAAAATAAGTCTTAGTTACTGGGTTAAATGTAGACTTGTTCATTTTTCATGTATGTCAAGTCGAGTTCGGGAAGTATTTAGCAGAATATTCTGTAAATATAACAAATATTTTGACGATTTGCTGACAGTGCATCTCAGTATATTTATCTCAGTAATTAACCAACTTGATGCACAAACTTTTGTTGTACAATAAGTTTATTTCATGCCTCTACATGTTTCGAGCACATGTGCTCGAAACATGTAGAGGCATGAAATAAACTTACTGTAAAACAAAATGATGTGCATCAAGTTGGTTAATTACTGAAATAAATAACAAATATTGTAGATGCCGAGAGAGTAAAACAAATATGTAATGAACAAATTTTTAAATAAAGGTGCGAAAAGCAGGTTTGTTTTCACTTAAATATTTAGTTTCGCTTGTCATTTTACACTAATATTCATTAATGTTAAGTGTACGTTTTATAAAATGCTATTTGGACGGAAAGTTGGTCATCAATGTCGCACTTTCCCGGTCTCGGCTTATACAATTCTTTTCGCCAAATCAGACAAACTAAGACTGAATTCATGATCAGTCTTAAACAGTGAGTTTCAGTTACTTATGCCCTCTATCAGTATTGGGCAGAATTAAGGTATCGAATAAAATATTAGGTTGTGTGGTACATTTGCCATTGATCTGATTATCTGATGGCGTGGTGTTACAAATGTGGAATTTTTTTAATGTGTAAATTAGCCCACACTTATTTACCACGTGGAGCACATGCACAATATTCTCAATAGGACTAATAGAATGTCAGTAGTCTCACAAATTTGTGGCAAATCTAGGGTTGCCATTTTCCTACTTGAAATCTTGAAAATATTCTTTACGTTTAATTGAACAATCTAATCTGTATATCAGACATATTTCATGATACGATCAGGACAGCTTAGTTGATATACGCCACATTTGTTGATTTTACTGGTGTTTAATCCATGCTACACATTTAGTAATTTTTCTATAGTGTTTTCTATATGAAAAAGTATTTTAAGATCCGTGTTCTTCAATAATTAGTAATATATTAGCTCTGTTTACAAACGTAGGTGAATTTTGCCCTCTTTTTTGAGATCTAGTTGGTTTACATTTTAGATCCTTGTCTTTTGTTTTGAATTTCATTTTTAAATGTTGTAATCCGAAGACAAATAAAACAAGATGAATCCAATCATGTCTCATCACCCACGGTAGTTTTATCATAGCATTTAAAGTTACTTTGCTTCACTTAAAGTCCCTCAAACGATCCTGATTCTTTATTTTTGGTGTATAAGGTGTAAATTTCTTTGTGGTTCGTGAATATAAGTGCAGTGAAACACTGAGGTTTATTTAATGTGAAGCAAGTGGTAGTCGTCGTTGTCGTTGTCGTCGTCATCGTTGTCTCTTATGACTCAGCAATGTCAAACATCGTTTTTGTGGAAGCTTATATGTGCAAGGAAGAAATCCTGTAAGTAATTGTTGTATAAAATTTATAAGTATGATTCCCGGTGTTAAAATTCCTCCAATAAACAATATATCGATTGATTAAAACATGTTTAATGAAACCTTCCCTTTAAAAAAAGAAACGAGAGCGACAGCCACATGTTCTTTCAGGATAAATATTAAATGATGCTATAAACTGCCTTCCTAAGCTTATCCACGAGGACACTCAAGACGATTAACTCAGGAAATTGGTGTATCAAAGTAATCTATATAAGTAGTCGCCCAATTACGTCGTTTGAGACCACACAAAATTTACAGTTGTGCAGAAATTCTAACATTCATTGCGACAACACATTTTCGTTAACTGGATCTGAGAAAGGGTATGGTGGTGACATCAAAGTATTACTAATTTTGATTAGACATGAGACCACTTAATCAGTCACGAAAATATTCGAAATAAAGAATCTGGTCTGCAGAAAACCCACACAAAAGGTTGTATCGGCGACTTCTACACAGTACCATCACTTGTCACGTATTTGCTCACCACTCACCAAGTATGAGTTTCAAGAGACCATTACGAACATCTGCTCTAACACGCGGCAACTTACTGTATTTCCCTCCCAGATGCTACAACGAGACACACGCTGTAATCAGCAAGATATTTTCGAGGACTTAGCGGCCTACGTACGTAACTATTCATCATTATTATCATCATTATCATCGTCGTGTAGTTTTACGACAGTTCGGCAAAATCTTCCAAGGGAGTTCTCCACAGAGTGCAATCTGGTGCTTCTTCCAATTTCCAGTATCCTCTCATTTCCTTAAGGTCATCCAGTCGCTGCTTAAGCCTTCTACCTCGTCTTCACGTTACTTCTACCCTTCCCTCTATGTGCCTTCAGTAACATGTTTTAGAAGGTAATTCGTTTGTAAAAAGTGATTAATCCAGTTTAGCCTTCCTCTTTTTTATCTCATTTAGGATATGGTTCTCTTTCATGACATTAAATAATACTTCATTTTTCACACAATCAGTCCAACTGGTCTTCTTCATCCTTCTCCAACACCACATTTCAAAACTCTCCAGATATTTTTGATCTAAACTATTCATCATCCAGTGTAAAGAAGCGGGGTGATTTTTCTAGACACTTTAAAAAAACTTGTTAGATGGTGATTTTTCTAGACACTTTTCTAGACACTAGCGGGGTGATTTTTCTAGACACTTTAAAAAAACTTGTTAGATGTGCGACTTGTTAGATGGAAAATGCTGTTTTCTTATATAGCAAAGATCATTATTCCAATTCCATGAACACGTCCCACATTCAGATGAACATTCTGCAAAAGATACCCAGAAATTCACTCTTATGGACTCAAAACACATAATTTCTTCATGAACAGAGAGATAAGCAACGTGAGAAAATTTTGATTAACATAAAATTTTCGTTAAAAATCGATTAAAGTTGAATGTGTGTGGACGTTTGTTCTTCACAGCAGCACATTCCGTAACAGGAAAAAAAAACACTTCTTTCGAAATTTTATCAAGGAACACGTTTGGCGTAACTTCCATGACGTGATCACGTGGTTGATCGCGTAGCCGCCAAGTTTCGGACATTCTGTGCACAAAACGCCACATCTTTGTATTTTGCCGTTCTGTATGCCCCTGTTGGTGACAGCGGGAGAGGGAGCTTTTAAATAGACATGTCAGTAGAATGTATTATGATCCGGCGTTTTAGTATCTTCCTTTTCCAATACAAGTTAAAAGCGTATTTCACAAGAGGAATTTATCACGTGCAAAATTTTATCATGTAATTAAAGGTGTAAGACAGTTGGTACGTTAAGTGTGATTTACCTCACCGCATAAAATTACCCTGTCCATTACACTTTATATCTCCAGAATTGTTCAAGTTCATGTTGAGTGAAATCGGGGTTAAGAACATGTATACTTTGTGTTAAACGACAATAATTCACAGAGTAACAACATATATAGCGACGTATATAGTGTGAACGTTTTGCTGAACCTTGGAGTGGCCTTAAGTTGGTGCGTCATTTTGGAAAGCATTCAGAAAGGCTCTCCGACCAGCCCAGCTTCCTACTGAATGGGTATCGGGGCTACTTCCCTGGAGGTTAAATGTTCGGGACGTTAGACAGACCACTCATCTCTACGTAAGGTCAAGGATAAGGATGAACGGAACTATAATCCTAATCCTCCTTATGATTTCATAGTATGTTCAGGAATAACTTCATCTTTAGAGCTAAAGCGAAAATGGAAAAAAGGTAAATATAGAAGAGCAATAAGAGAAAATTAGTAGAAAGGCAAAATAAAAAAAAAGTTCTGAATTTTCGCTTTCAAAGATAGAACAATTTTAAAAATTCAAATCTCAAAATCTGTACAAATTGTGTAGAAGTAATAAAGATTATTTTTCATATAGAAAGTCAGTAATCTAACTCTTTCGCTGTAATAATTCTTGGGAGTGAGCAGAAATGTTGAAATCAGTGGCCACGTCACTAGCGACCACCTGCTCTTCAAGTTTCAAATGAATCACAGACTCATGAAATTTTAACGTTATAGCCAAGTAATCTTTTTCCTTCAAAAAAAATGAGAATAACATTTCATCCACACGTTTATTCCAAATTCTGAAATTCATATAACACGAATAATGTTTTATTTATTTCTAAAGATCTCCAGACAAGACTCCATACGTTTATTCGAAATTCTGAAATTCGTATAAAATGAATAATGTTTTATTTATTTCTAAAGATCTCCAGACACGACTCCATCAACTTCTTTCTCAGAATTTCTTTCCCCTGCCATCCAGTTCTTAATCTGATCCAAGAAATGCGATTTGTATAAAATTTAAAAATTCTGCAAAAATAGCTCATTCTGAGATACCGAAATCAGCATGCACTCTTTCAAGTCCTTTTCCCTAAAATCCATTTTAACTTTATCTTCTATTCTCTAAAACATCTCTACCCTCCAATTTCTCCACTCAAATTTTGTGTATCTTCCTCACCTTTTCATATGAGTTAGGTTACTATTTCTCTCTCTCTCACTTTCTTTACGTTTTCTTTTAATAATGTAATATTTAGTATTACCACTTAAAAAGATCCTCGTTATGTAATCTTCTTCGTTTTCTTTTGCTTCCCTTTTTTATACAAGAATTACGATATTTCAATTGGAGGATGTACATGTTTATGAAATATAACAAACCCTCAGCGGTTCCGAGGGTCTACCTTGCTGAAAAATCCTACGGAAGTGTAACCCCGATACTCGAATATAAGGGGTTTTAAGAGCAATGGTTTTAGAAGTACCAAATGTACATAAAACATGGTCATATATTAATTAATGATTAACAAAAACGAAGGTGTACTTTGGTGTTTGCTGTAACGATGTCAATATTCCTGGCTGGAGGTTGTCAGGATGATTGAGAGACGGGGAATTAGGAGACGCGTTGAAGGGTGGGTTGATATTTTAGTTTGTTACGCAGGGTTAATTGGTAGTTAGTTACTGACGTAACCTATCGGTCCCATCTCCAACGGTCAAGCTGTCCAAGAATTTGTATTCGACTGCTTGATGGGACCGACAAGTTGTCCCGAAGCGTAAGTAACTATCTACCAACTATGTCTACTAATACGATATCTCGCAAATTGAAAGCATTATCAAATTTATACTCCGCCTGTCTAAAGATCAGCCTGAAGATGGCCCAACAATTTGGGCCGAAACATGTTGAAATCATAACCTAATATAAGTTAATAAAATACAAAGTTGTGTCTGACTGCATTTTATATATTTTATATTATGCTGTAGCTACCAATCACCAGTGCGTAACATCCCAGAAGAGCGACGATCTCATTTATACTGCGACAAATGCCCTTAACCACGCGAAAAAAGAGTTATCTTCGATTGCATTGCCGTCTTCTGCAAGTCCTTGTGCACCTGTCTGTACGGTGCTACGACAGCAACCATCTTCATCATATTCACGAAGTTCTTTCAATGTTTTCGAGGAAGGGTTCACGAAGATATACACAATAAATGGGCACATGTCTTAACGTTTCTCCTGACCTGTCTTCATATTTTGTGACGAAATGCGTTATCGATCTGTTTACACCGTAACGACGTCCGGCCCCAGCAATTCTCATTCCCTGCCCATTATCAGGCAGGTCACACGTTTTTAGACATAACTTGAACACACAGTACAAAAATTATTTCCACAAACTGTGAAGGATAGAGTCGAACTACTTTTCATATCGCGCGATGTCTAGGTAGCAACCGAGTGAAACAGCTCAGTAGAAGCCTCCTTGTTATACATTATACACCGTGCTTATGAAGGCGCGACCGCGAATGAGCGAAGGACACACACCGCGACCCACAAGGTTTACTGCCTTATTATTAAAGCCAATAAATAAATCCGCGATGTGCGAACTCGCGAATGAGAAGGGTATGCTGTAGGTAAGAAATGTACCTTCGAAGCACGTCGCAAAATTTAAAATCGTCTTACGATGTATTTATAAGACGTATTTATTCTCCTTTTGAAGTGTCGCCTTAATCCGATAAATCCGCTAAACGTAGAGTAACATAAACTTGTAACTCTAAACCTCTTATCACATTCGGTGCAGAATCTTTTGTCTTCCCGGTTGCTATCCAAAAACTTAAAGAACAAGATATATAGAACTATAATTTTGCCTGTTGTTTTTATTGGTGTGAAACTTGGTCGTTGACATTGCGGGAGGAAAGGAAGCTGAGGATGTATGAGAACATGGTGTTGAGGGGAATATTTGAAACTAGGAGGGACGAGGAAACGGGGGGAATGGAGGAGATTGCATAACGAGGAGCTAAATGATTTGTACTCCTCATCCAATTTTGTGCGGTTGATAAAATCGAGAAGAATGAGATGGGCTGGGCATGTGGCGCGTATGGGTGAGGAGAGGGGGATGTATAGGGTCTTGGTTGGGAAACCGGAGGGAAGGAGACCACTGGGGAGACGTAGGCGTAGATGGGTGGATAATATTAGGATGGATCTCCAGGAGGTGGGATGTGTGTATATGGACTGGATTGGGCTGGCCCAAGATAGAGACAGTTGGCGGACGCTTGTGAGTGCGGTAATAAACCTTCGGGTTCCGTGAAATGCGGGGAATTTCTTGACCAGATGCAAACCAGTTAGCTTCTCAAGAAGGACTCTGCACCATGGAATAAGTAAGTAAGTAAGTAAACCTCTTATCAACCATGACTGAGGTCACTTACAGCAGTTTTGTTCGCGACTAACTTGCATAAAAACTATCCTTGTTCTAAAAGTTCCCAAATATCAATATCTTTGTGAATTCGAAGTGAAAAAGAATTGTCATTTTAATTAGAATGTACTACAAGCATGACGATAGACCCACCACATTCTACATAAAAATAGAATTTTTAAACTTACGACTTCAGGAATGTGTAACTTACAAGCTGAAAAGTTGCAGGTGGTCACAGAACAGAACTTCTCGTACCCTAGTCACAAAACAAAATTTCATGCACCCCTTTGGTCACAGAACAAAACTTCCGTCCCCTTAGTCACAAAACTGAATTTAACACACCCCTTTAACCTACCCCTTCAGTCGCAGAACAAAACTTCAAGCACCCCTTTGTGTAAGAATAAATCTCAAGTACCCCGTGTCCTCAAGTGCAAAAATCCACATACCTCTCGACCTAAGGATGGAACATCAAGAACCCCTTGGCCTCAAGAGTGGAACTTCAATAACCTACGTCCTCAGCATGAAACTTCACGTACACTTGACAATAAGACTAAAACTACATACCCCTTCCAGTGACTGGTTTCGTATTTTTAAATATATGTCATCGCGCATTTAAGTATAATAAGATACATAAACTCTTTCGTTATGAGAGGAACGTGTTTATTCCCTGCCTAGAAAACTTGTATAAAATTGGTGTCCAGATGTTCTTGAGGATCTTCCGACCTGTCTTTTAACGATGTGTGAAACACATATGGATTTTAATCTTCACTGAGGTGAATTAACTGAGATATATGAACAATCTAACTTAGCGACTTCAGTGGATTTCCGTGATTATGAGAAAGTCTTTGATAAACTTATCAGAAATATACAGTGGCAGGTACAAGCAAACTTTTCCCACGACACTCAATAAGCGCGGCACACCGTTTGCATCTAAGATAATAAAAGTAGCAATAGGCAAGGAAATATCTTAATAAAAAAATAATAAACATTAATCAGGGAATGATGTTATTTTGTTTGTTGACGATCAGGTAATAAATTTGAAAATGGGGTGTAACTTCCAACATGATTTTGCTCGTATCGATTAAATGAAATCGTAAGGAATGTCCAATGCTAGAAAAGGTCATGGCGTTTAAAGGAACTGGGCATATTAAAGCAAAAATAATTAATAAAAATTGTTTGAACAAATACAACAAAATAATGTTCTGAAATATAATTTATCCTAAAAAATTAAGACAAATGAATTTACCCAAACGTTTTCAATGTGTATGTGGAAAAATTCGAAGTACATGCAAAATCAACAACGGATCATTGTTGAAATTAGGTAAGATAATGGCAGTACCAACACTCCTATAAAAATATAAGATTTGGACTTCACTAAAAGAACATGAAAGACGAAAAGAAGCAGCGGATATAAGTTTTTAGTTCATATACATTATACACATTGTGTGTCCAAAATACGAATTAGTAAATAAAAGACGAGCTAAATATATATATATAATTTAAATGAAATTATTGTGGACCATAGATGCAAGTGGAATCACGATTATATTAAAAATGAACACTACACACATTCCAAAGTCAGCGTATAGATACATTCGGACCAACAGAAGAAATGTAGATCGACAAAGGAAAAAAAAAGACAGACAAATGCCCATAAAGATGGAAATAGTGCGTAATATCTTGGCCCTTGTTATTATTATTATTATTATATTATTACTGTAATGAAATACACGTTTCACACCATCTTCTTGTTCCCGCTAGAGGCGCCTGCATCCTACATTAGCTTCAAAACCGCTTGTTTTGACGTATATTTGGACAGTATCTCGACGACGACCGCTTTCTTTCCAATTCACATCTACACACCATTCTTCGTTGAACAACAGAAACTTCCTTATTTCAATCGACTGCTCATTTTTTTCATTTCCTTTATCGTTTTTCGTGATCACTTCAATATAATAAAAAACCATTGCTGTCCGCAGGATCTTTAGAACATTCTCTTGGATTTTCAACGTCTGAGTGAATGGCGGCAACCATCGTTAAAGGCTCACGGCTATTTCAAATTCGCCAGTCATTTTTAAATGCTCGGCACAAGAGATGTTGTTTCAGAGTTTAAATACATTGTCACATTTAAACAGATAAGCTAAACTCATAACGGCATAACACCAGAAGAATCAGACGGTCCGTTCAGTCCAGCGAAATAAGCCTCAAGCGATATATCACAACAGACAAATCCATAAATTCCAATATGAAAATTTAACTGCCCGTAATAAAAGAAAAATATATCCGACAAATTCATCAGTTCATCAGTACTGAGGAATTAATTAATGAGAACTGACAAATGAATCAAACAATCCATAATAACACTTTGGACCTGTTGAAACCGAGCGGTTACTTTAAGTACCGCAATCTTCAAGATTCAAAAATTCTGCATTCTCGAATGTTGTATTCAACGTTCATGACAGCATATTTAATCTATTTGAACAAGTTTTGATACATTAAAAATTAAACACAATCGACGCACAGTTTTCTTCCTACCAGCTTCGACGCTCCTAAGGTGACATCAGGGTAAGGAAACAAATTGTGTTCTGTGTTTCATTTTTAGTGCATGAATACTTTGTTACATAGGTTAAATTCTGCATTCTGTCCACACGACTTATTTATGTGTTTTGTTTCGGATCTCAGAACAAACATGACTATTCTTCTATACCGCATTAAGAGGCTGGTTGTTGTAAATGAAGGATTGCCTTTACTGCGGGGGACGAGCTGAATCTTCAAATAAAATATTACCTTTCGTTCTTAAAGGCTTATACACGTGTATATATATATATATATATATATATATATATGCTTATTCATTCAAAGAAAATTACTTCTCACACAGACAAGCTAAATTTTTCCTAAGTAAATTTCGTTTCTAATAAGCTATATTTCTTTCATTATTATACCGTGCAATATTAAATATTATTTTGAATATCCAGCTTATTGCACAATGTTTTATTATTAAAATACACTAAAAGATATATTACTGTTAAAATCTCCAACATGTTTCGGTCAACATAGACCATCCTCAGGGAGAATGTATAAGTACATGA
>Ga0123355_10011583_pt1 | contig 13601 bp, 11 predicted proteins | sample TergutEmb28metaG_3_FD_89872 | JGI IMG/M metagenome (GOLD analysis project Ga0123355, IMG submission 89872) | Embiratermes neotenicus P1 segment gut microbial communities from Petit-Saut dam, French Guiana - Emb289 P1 | ecosystem: Host-associated > Arthropoda: Insects > Digestive system > Gut ...
CTGGGCAATGCGCGGCTCTTGCACACCATGATACGGGTGCTCGATCTCGACAAGTCGATCGATTTCTACACACGTCTCCTCGGCATGAAGCTCTTGCGCAAGCGCGAGGTGCCGCCGGGGCGCTACACGCTGGCGTTCGTCGGCTATGGCGATGAAGACGCGGCTGCGGTGATCGAGCTGACCCACAACTGGGACCAGAAGGAGCCGTACACGATTGGCAGCGGCTACGGACACATGGCAATCGGTGTCAAGGACGCCCATGCCCTTTGCGACACGCTCGCGGGCGAGGGCGTCAAGATCCCGCGCAAGCCCGGACCGCTCCAGCACGGCACGACCGTGATTGCCTTCATCGAAGACCCGGACGGGTACAAGATCGAGCTGATCCAGCGCGGCTAAACTAAGCCGTGGCCAGGTGATCGAGCAATATCCCGGCAGTTTCGTTCGGGAACTGGTCGACAAAGAAATGACTGCCGGGCAGCGAAGCGGCCCGGACGTCGGCGCAGCGCTCGCGCCATTCGGCGGCGATGTCGTAGTGGCGCGCCATCGGCCCCTTCTCGCCCCAGCAGACGAGAGTCGGACACGCGACCTTGGCGTCAAGGTCGGCGGTGTCGTGCTCCAGGTCGATGGTCGCGGCTGCGCGATAGTCCGAGCATGAGCCGTGGATCATGTTCGGGTCATTCCAGCAGCGCCGATACTCAGCCATCATCCCGGCATCGAAATCGGCGGGCCGCGCGTTGCCGAAGCCGGACATCGCGGTGCCGTAAAAATAGTCGGGGTCGGCGCCGATCAGCCTTTCGGGAAACGGCTCCGGCAGCGACAGGAATTGCCAATGCCAGTAGGCGGCAACGACTTCCCGTTTCGGCTGCAGGAACAGCTTCGCGGTTGGCACGATATCGAGGACCGCGAGCGAGCGCACCGCGTCGGGGTGATCGAGCGCCATGCGGTGCGCGGTGCGGCCGCCCCGATCATGACCGATGACATGAAAGCGGCCGAAGCCGAGCGCTCTCATTACCGCAACCTGGTCCGCCGCCATGGCCCGGAATGCATAGTTGGATCTGTCGGGAAGGCAATGCGGCTTGTCCGAATCGCCGTAGCCGCGCAGATCGGCGGCGACGACGGTGAACTTTCCGGCGATGAGCGGCGCGACCCGCGCCCACATGGCGAGGCACTGGGGATAACCGTGCAGCAACAACGCCGGCGGTCCCGACCCGCCGACGACACAGTTAACCCTGACCTCGCCGACGTCGACCCGATGACGTGCGAAGGCATCGAACATGCGCCGACGTTAGCACTTATCTGGGGTGACCTGTCAGCCGGAAACCGGCGGCCGGCAACAGGACGGAACCGGTGAACGCCTAAGCGACAAACTTCATTGTCTGTTCGGCGGGCTGCGCCGGATCGACGGTGAATTCGATGGCGCCCATGGTCCAGTCGGTGACGCCGACCGTGGCCGCGGTCGGATTGAGAAGGCGCAGCGCGTTCCCGACCCCCAGAGCCTCGTGGTCGAGCGTGACATGCTGCTGGCCTTTGTCGTTGGCGCCGAAATTGCTTTCGATGGCAAGGCCGGCAAGGATCGCCGTGCCGTCCAGCTTGCAGAGGTTGACGGTCGGCAGCTGGTTGAAGCGCGTCCCCGGCAGCGGTGTCCGGTGGCTCAGCGTGAACTGCAGCACGGCCTTGCCGCCAACCGCCGCGGTACCGACGGCGCGATAGTGATCTTCCTTCAAGGTCACTTCGCCCGGCGAGACGCGATAGCCCCAGCGTGACGTCAGCTCCTGGCGCGCCGCTTCATTGTCGCAAAAGCTCTTGAGCAGGAAGAAGGTCGGGCGCGGGCCGACGCGCGCCGCGACGCGAAGCTCGGCAAGACCGAAGGGACCCGCCGGACTTTCCGGAATGCGGCTCACGACCACGGAAACATAAGCGGGCATGGCCGGGCGTAGCGACGGCGGCACGAGCGCGTCGGCGGGATCGTCGTCGACCTCGCAGCGGGCCTCCATGGTGCGCACGCCCTTCAAGGTCCAGGGCTCAGGCTTCAGAGTGGCGATGGCGGGAGCGGAGGCGATCCAGGCTTCGACGTTGCCGCAGCCGTAACGATGCATCGGCATCTTCTTTACTCCGCCGCCTGAGTGACCGCGGTTTTCTGGAAATGCGGCATCACTTCCTTCGCGAACAAGCGAAGGCTGGCCAGCACTTTCTCGTGCGGGACGACCTCGACGCAGTTCAGCATGAAATTGACGCAGTCGACGCCCATCGCCTCCCATTTCTTCAATTCGCGGGTGATGTGATGCGGATCCCCGATGGCGCTGCCTTCGCGCGGATTGCCGCTGGCGAGGCGATGGCGCAGCGCCGCGAGCAGGCCCTGGCTGGCGCCGGGCCGCGTCGGCAGCGCTTCGGGATTGTGGAGGAATTGGGTCGCCAGCGGCATGAACATGCTGGTGATGCCGCCGCCGATCTCGAGGGCGCGTTTGTCGTCTTCGTCGCAATAGAGGAAATTGATGGTCGCGACCGTGTTGTTCACGAAGGCGCCGACCGGATCGCAGTTCCGGATCACCTTGCGATAGCGCTTCAGCGTCTGTTCCTGCTGCGCCATCGGCGCGAAGGAGATGCCAAGCGCGCCGAGACCGCGCTCGGCGGCGTCGATTTCGGTGCCGGCGCTCGACACCGCGACCCACATCGGGGGATGCGGCTTCTGATAGGGCTTGGGCAGGATCGTGCGCTGCGGCATGGAGAAGAACTGGCCTTCATATGAAAACCGCTCCTGCATCCACATTTTCGGGATGACATGGACATATTCGTCCCACGTCTTCTTGGTGAGATCGGGATCGGCGCGGAAGCCGCCGAGCTCGGTCCAGGTCGCGGAACGGCCGGTGCCGACTTCCATGCGGCCGCCCGAGATGATGTCCATGGTGGCGGTGCGTTCGGCAATACGGATGGGGCTGGCATATTCCGGCACGCAGACCACGATGCCGTGACCGAGCCGGATCTTCTTGGTGAGCATGGCCGCCGCGGTCAGGAAAATCTCCGGCGAGGAGCAATGGGAATACTCCTCGAGAAAATGATGCTCGACCGCCCAGACATACTCGAATCCCAGTTCTTCGGCCAGTTTCACCTGTTCGAGCGCGTTGTTGTAAACCGTCCGTTCGCTTTCGCGGCCCCAGGGGCGCGGCACGGAAAGCTCAAAGGCGATGCCGAACTTCATGGCGGGTCGTCTCCCGAAAAATGAGGGGCGCGGGTGCTTTGGTTGTTCCGCCGCGCCGCAAAGATAGTAGATTTTTGCCATATCGGCGTCGCTCGACTCAAGCACGCATTGGCGCGGCCCGGTCTGGCTCATGACGCCTTCGCCCCTTCGGGGTCGCATGCGAGCGGCCATTTGCGCTCGCCCTTCGCGGCAGTGGGCGAGCTTGCGGCGTGCCGCTCGCCGTGCGCCCGGGGGGAGCCGCTCTTGACCTGCGACCCAAGCGATGTATATACACCTACATGGGCGATGCCGACGACTTTAAGGAATGCACCGGCTGCGTCAGTGCCGCAATTCGCCGGGCGTCGCGCACGGTGACCCAACATTATCAGCAACACTTCGCCGGCACCGGGCTGCGCGGCACGCAATTCTCGATGCTGACGGTTCTGATCCTCGGCGGTCCGATGCCGATGGGGCGCATGGCGAAGCTCCTTGCCGTCGAGCGCACGACCTTGACGCGCAACCTGAAGCCGCTGGAAAAAAAACAATGGATCAAGATCGATGGCGAAGCCGATGGCCGCGTGCGCTTCGTCTCGATCACGCCTAAAGGCAGGGCGGTCGCGAAAGCGGCGCTGCCGGCGTGGCGCAAGGCACAAGCGAGTATCGGGCCCAAGATCAAGGAACTGAGCCTCGTCGAGCTGCTGACGCGCGCGATGTGACGCTCTTTTTTTGGCTGTTTTTGTGTATATACACCTAAAAGGAGGGTACCATGACTAGTCTCGATGTGATCGGCGCCATCGCCGTGACGGCTGGCGCAGCCATTATGGCGGGCACCCTGGTACCCGTCGGATTCGCCGGCCCGCGCGCCCGCTTCCTGGCGGGCGGTCTGCTGGCCGTCTGGTTCGTGCTCCTGATTGCGGGCGTTGCCGCGGCGACATCGCCCGTGGGCGTGCCGGCGCTCGGCCTCGCGGCGATGGTGCCGATCGTTGTCGCCTTGCTGATCGCGGCGTTCCGGCCGCCGTTCCGCGCCGCGGTCCGCGCCATTCCGCTGCCGGTGCTGATCGGGGTCAATGGCGTGCGCCTCCTCGGCGTGCTCTTTGTGTTGCTTTACCTCTCCGATCGCCTGCCGGGACCGTTCGCCCTGACTGCCGGTTGCGGCGACATGGCGATCGGCGCCACCGCGCCTTTTGTTGCCGCAGTGGCGGCGCGCGGCGCCGACCGCTGGCGCGGCGTCACCTGGCTCTGGAACAGCCTCGGTCTGCTCGATCTGTTCACGGCCCTGGGATTGGGCGTTCTATCCGCCCCTGATTCGCCCATCCGCCTCATCTTCTCGTCGGCGGACATGTCGGCAATGACCGCGCTTCCCTGGATTCTCATCCCGGCATTCCTCGTGCCGCTTCTGATGCTCACCCATTTTGCCATCTTCGACAGGCTGCTGCGGACCAGGTCACGGTCGCCGAGCAGCGACCTCGGCAAATGGGCGCCCAGGCTGTCGGCGTAGAAGCCGTGACCGGGCGGCAAAGACGCCTTCTCACCGGGCCGATCCTGCCGACCCTCTTCGGGTTGGCGGGACCGACCCTGGTGGTGCTGCTGGTGCAGACCGGCGTCGGCGTCGCCGAGACCTGCTTCGTCAGCAATCTCGGCACCGCGGCACTCTCCGGTGTCACCCTCGTATTTCCGGCATTGATGCTGATGCAGATGATGTCGAACGGCGGCATCGGCGGCGGCGTCTCCTCGGCCATCGCCCGCGCGCTCGGCGCCGGACGCAAGGACGATGCCGACGCGCTGGTGCTGAACGCCATCCTCGTCGCGGTAATGTTCGGCCTGATCTTCACCGCCGCGGAATGGTGGGGGGGTGCCGCCCTCTTTCGCGGCATGGGCGGATCGGGTCAGGAGCTCGAGGCGGCGCTCAGCTACGCCGATATCGTCTTCGCCGGTTCGGTCCTGATCTGGCTGACAAGCCTCCTGGCGGCGGCGCTCAGAGGGGCCGGAAATGTCATGGTGCCGGCCGCGGTGACGCTGGTCGGCGCCGTGGTCATCGTGCCGCTGTCGCCGTCTCTGATCTTCGGCTGGGGACCGTTTCCCCGGCTCGGCGTCGCCGGGGCCGGCACGGCGGTCATGATCTATTATCTCGCCGCCGCTGCCGCGCTCCTTCTATACCTGCGCTCCCGCAACAGCCCTTTGCGGCTGTCGTTTGCTCTTCGCCGCCTCCGCTGGCGGCTCTTGCGCGATATTCTGCGGGTCGGCGGGGTCTCGGCGATCGGAACGGTTCAGATGAACCTGACCGTCGGCATCGTCACCGCCATGGTCGGGCGCTACGGCGCCGATGCCGTGGCCGGTTACGGCATCGCCTCGCGGCTCGACTATTTGCTGATCCCTTTGCTCTTCGGCATCGGCACCGGCGCCCTCACCATGGTCGGCACCAATATCGGTGCCGGGAATTACGAGCGCGCCCGGCGCATCGCGTGGAGCGCCGCGGCCGTCGCCGCACTCGTCACCGAAGCCATCGGCCTTGCCGTTGCCGGCGCACCCCATGGCTGGCTTGGCCTCTTCAGCAAGGATGCGGCGGTACTGGCGACCGGCACGCTCTATTTTCGCACGGTGGCGCCCTTTTACGGCCTGGTCGGTCTCGGCATGCTGCTCTATTTCTCGGGGCAGGGCGCAGGGCGCGTGTTCTGGCCGGTCATGGCCGGCCTCGCGAGGCTCCTTGTCGCGGGCTTGGGCGGCTGGCTGATCGTGGCACGGCTTGGTCTCGGCCTGCACGCCCTCTTCGCCGCGGTGGCCACCGCGGCAGTCGCCTTCGGCGGCATCACCGCCGTCGCGGCCAGGCTCGGCCCGTGGGGCCCGCCGCCGGTGCCGGCTGCGGAGCCGGAGCGGCTCAGCGTTTGATGGCGGGGTAGTCGCGCCGGGTAGCCCCGGTATAAAGCTGGCGCGGCCGACCGATTTTCTGCTCGGGGTCCTCGATCATTTCGTTCCATTGCGCCACCCAGCCGACGGTGCGCGCGATCGCGAAGAGGACCGTGAACATCGATGTCGGGAAGCCCATCGCCTTCAGGATGATGCCGGAATAGAAATCGACATTGGGATAGAGCTTGCGATCGATGAAATACTGGTCGTTGAGCGCGATATGCTCAAGCTCCATCGCCAGCTCGAGGAGCGGCTCGTCGCGCGCATCGCCCAACTGATCAAGCACCTCGTGACAGGTGGCGCGCAGCACGGTCGCGCGCGGATCGAAATTCTTGTAGACGCGGTGACCGAAGCCGGAAAGCCGGAAATTGTCGCTCTTGTCCTTGGCGCGTGCGATGAACTCGGGGATGCGCTTTTTGGAGCCGATTTCGGTCAGCATTTTGAGCACCGCCTCGTTGGCGCCGCCATGCGCCGGCCCCCACAGCGAGGCGATACCGGCGGCGATACAGGCGAAGGGGTTGGCTCCGGACGAGCCGGCAAGCCGCACCGTCGACGTCGAGGCGTTCTGCTCGTGGTCGGCATGGAGGATGAAAATCTTATCCATCGCCTTCGACAGAATCGGGTTGTTGACATATTCCTCGCACGGCACCGAGAAGGTCATGCGCAGGAAATTTTCGGCGTAGCCGAGCTTGTTCAGAGGATAGACGAGCGGCTGGCCGCTCGAATACTTGTAGGCCATCGCCGCCATGGTCGGCATCTTGGCGATCAGGCGATGGCTCGCGACGATGCGCTGGTGCGGGTCATTGATGTCGGTCGAGTCGTGATAGAAGGCCGACATCGCGCCGACCAGACCGCACATCACCGCCATCGGATGGGCGTCGCGGCGGAAGCCCCTGAGGAAGCTCGTCAGCTGCTCATGCACCATCGTGTGATAGGTGATGTCCTTGACAAACTTCGCCTTCTGTTCGGCCGTGGGCAGCTCGCCGGTCAGCAGCAGATAGGCGACCTCCATGAAGTCGCTTTTTTCCGCGAGCTGTTCGATCGGATAGCCGCGATAGAGCAGCTCGCCCTTGTCGCCGTCGATATAGGTGATCTTCGATTCGCAGCTTCCGGTCGACGTGTATCCCGGATCGAACGTGAACATGTCCGTCTCGTTGTAGAGCTTGCGGATATCGATCACGCGCGGCCCGACCGTGCCCTCCATGACGGGAAATTCAACCGATTTGCCGGTGGCATTATCGGTCAAGGTCGCCGTTGCCTTGTTGCCGATCTTCTTGGCGGCATTTGTCGTTTCGGCGAAGCTCATGGCGACACTCCCTGAAAAATGGCCTCCGATGGCGGATGTTGCGCTGCAACAAACGGGTAGTCTAGGCCGGTTGTTTTGGCGAATCAAACTCCCTTTCGCGCCAGGGCGTCGGCGATGCGTGCGAGCGTTTCCGCGCGGCCCAGGACCCGCATGACGGCGAAAAGCGGCGGCGAGCTGGTCGACCCGGTCAGAGCGATCCGCAGCGGCTGCGCCACGGCGCCGAGCTTCGCATTCTGCGTTTCGGCATACCGCCTTACCACTGCTTCGAGCGCCCCCTCGTTCCATTCGCTCGCCCGTAGCGGCTGCACCAGGCCGGTGAGCAGGTCGCGCCCGCTCTGGTCCAGCGCCTTGATCGCTTTGTCGTCCAATGACAACGGTCGGTTTGCCACATAAAATCTTGCAATATCAGTTAATTCTGTGAGCGTCCTCGCACGTGACTTGATGTCGGGCAACGCGCCGCGCAGGCGCTCGATGAGGGCGTCGCCCGGCGTCAGACCCAGTCTCGGCACGATCAGGTCGACCAGCCGCTCGTCCGCCGCCGCGCGAATATAATGGCCGTTCAAATTGCCCAGCTTCCCGAAGTCGAAACGCGCCGGCGACTTGCCGAGCCCGTCGAGGTCGAACCATGCGATCGCCTCGTCGGTGGCGATGATCTCGTCATCGCCGTGGCTCCAGCCGAGCCGCAGGAGATAGTTCCGCAGGGCCTCCGGCAGGTAGCCCATCTCGCGATAGGCCTCGATCCCGAGCGCGCCGTGCCGCTTCGACAGTTTCGACCCGTCCGGCCCGTGGATCAGCGGCACATGGGCGAACTCGGGCACCGGCCAGCCGAGTGCGCGATAGATCAGGGTCTGTCGGAACGCATTGGTGAAATGGTCATCGCCGCGGATCACGTGGCTGATCGCCATGTCGTGGTCGTCGACGACCACCGAAAGGTTATATGTCGGGGTACCGTCGGCGCGCAGGATGATGAGGTCGTCCAGTTGCTCATTGGCGACGGTGACTTCACCCTGCACATGATCGCGGATGACGGTGCTGCCGTCGCGCGGCGCCTTGAGGCGGACTACCGGCGCCCCGTCGGGCGGCGCATCGCGCGGATCGCGGTCGCGCCACACACCGTCATAACGCAGAGTGCGCTTTTCCGCCTTCGCCTTGGCGCGCATCGCCTCGAGCTCGGCAGGTGTCTCATAAGCGTAATAGGCATTGCCGTCGGCGAGCATCCGGCGCGCCGCCTCTGCGTGACGATCGAGCCGCTCCGACTGGTGCACGATGTCGCCGTCCCAATGGAGGCCAAGCCAGTTGAGCCCGTTGACGATTGCCTCGACCGCTTCGCGGGTCGAGCGGACGCGGTCGGTGTCCTCGATGCGAAGCCGGAATGCGCCGCCGGTATGCCTGGCGTAGAGCCAGTTGAACAAAGCGGTGCGCGCGCCGCCGATGTGGAGGAACCCCGTCGGCGACGGCGCGAATCGGACGGTCGCGGTCATTGACGCTCTTTAGCACATCCGCCATTTTTTCCGTAGGCGCCAAAGCCGCCGCGACCCTGGTCCGATCCCGGTCGCGAGGGCGGGCGGATCTCTCACGGCAGACCGGCTTTTGGCATCCCTTCTGCGAGCATCGCCACAATAGCTGGCATCGTTGCACGTCTCCTCCAAGGAACATGCAGCGAAGAAAGGGCGCGGCCCGGAATTGAGCGGCCACGCGCGAAAAGCCGCGCGTCGCTCGGGAGCGATCGCGTCGCCTCCCCGCCGGTCCGGCGAGCCTCTCTGGGCGGTCGTCGCTGCCGTTTCCGCGCGGCTGCAGAGCGGCGTTGTAACGGTAAGGGTCGGGCTCGAATCCGTCGTCCGATCTGCTTTGACGGGCCCGATGCCAGCCTTTCCTGTCGCCCTTGTTTGGTCACACCACTCCCGGGACCAAATCGCGAAACTGTTCCCTATCGTCGGCGGATCGAAAGCGCGGCGATGAAGACGCGTGCCGTCGAAATTCGGTTGCGGCTTCGAACCGGTGCTTGGATCGATTGGCGCGGAAGGTATCCCATGGACGAGATTTACGCTCGGCTGAACGAGGTTTTTAACGCCGTTTTCGATGACGACACGATTGCGGTAACCCCCGAGCTTACCGCCGAAGACGTGCCGGGGTGGGATAGCCTCAATCACATCAGGCTGATGCTGGCCGTTCAAAAGGCCTTCAAGGTCAAGTTCACGATGGCGCAGACCGCTCAATTGGCGAATGTCGGCGAGCTCGCTGACCTGATTCGGGCCAAAAGCGGCACGGCATGAGCGCCGAGCTCCATCTCAATCTCGCCTGGCTGCCTCGCCCGCCGGATGACTTCGCCGCGATCTGCAAAAGGGTCGCGGCCGACGCGGCGCCCGGGGCCGCCATACGTGCTTTGGCAAATCATGCTCTCGACGGCAACCAGCTGCATCGCCTTGGGGGCGTGATCACCCGGGCGATCGGCGCGGGCCGGGCTTTGGGTCCGCTGCAGCCATTGCGCCTTGGGCTCATCGGCAACGGCACGCTCGACCTTCTTGCGCCGATGCTGGTCGCAAGCGCGGCGCGGCACGGTTTCGCGCTTTCGTGTATTCAAGCCGATTACGGGCAGACGACGCAGCAGGCGCTCGATCCGTCGAGCCGCGTCAATGCCGCGAAGCCGGACGCGGTCCTCCTCGCTATCGACCATCGCGGTCTGCCGCTTCGCTTCGTGACCGGCGACGCCGATATCGAGCGTGCGGACACCGAGGCCGCGCTCACCCGGATTGCGGAGATGCGCAACGGCATCCACGCCCATAGCGGCGCGGTCTGTCTGGTCCAGACTTTGCCGCCGCCGCCCGAGGCGCTGTTCGGCAGCTTCGACCGGCTCGTGCCGGGGACCCCGCGCCACCAGATCGAGCGGCTGAACCTTGCGATTCGGGACACCGTCCTCGGTACCGAGGACCTCTTTGTCGACGTGGCAGGGCTCGCCGAGATCGTCGGCCTCGAGACATGGCATTCTCCGGCGCTTTGGAATCTCGCCAAGCTCGCCTGTGATGAGATCTGCATGCCGCTCTATGCCGAGCATGTCGCGCGCACGCTCGCCGCATCGCGCGGCCGCAGCCGCAAATGCCTGATCCTTGACCTTGACAACACGCTCTGGGGCGGCGTCATCGGCGATGACGGGCTGGAAGGCATCAACGTTGCCCAGGGCGACCCGACCGGTGAAGCTCATCTGGCGGTCCAGCAGCTGGCGCTGGCACTGCGCGGTCGCGGCGTCATTCTGGCCGTGTCATCGAAAAACGACGACGAGATCGCCCGCATCCCGTTCCGCAAGCATCCCGAGATGCTGCTCAAGGAAGAGCATTTCGCGGTCTTCCAGGCCAACTGGAACGACAAGGCCACCAACATCAAAGCCATCGCCGACGAGCTTTCGATCGGGCTCGACGCGATGGTCTTCTTGGACGACAACCCCGTTGAGCGCGCCCTCGTTCGCCGGGTCCTGCCCGACGTCGCCGTTCCGGAGTTGCCGGACGATCCGGCGCTCTACGCGCGAACGCTCGCCGCGGCCGGCTACTTCGAAGCCGTCGCCTTCTCCGACGAGGACCGCAAGCGCGCCGAAATGTACCGGTCCAACGCCCGCCGGGTGGCGTTGCAAAAGCAGGCGGCCGACATCGATGCCTATCTCGCATCCCTCGACATGGAGATCGTGTTCCTGCCGTTCGACCGCATCGGCAGGGCTCGGATCACCCAGCTCATCAACAAATCAAATCAGTTCAATCTGACCACACGGCGCTATAGCGACCTCGAAGTGGCAGCGGCGGAGGAGGACCCCCTGGTCTTCACGCTTCAGGTGCGCCTGACCGACACGTTCGGCGACAACGGCATGATTTGCGTGATCATCTGCCGCCCCGGGGAGCCTCGCGCCTGGGCGATCGACACCTGGCTGATGAGCTGCCGCGTACTCGGGCGCAAAGTCGAGCAAATGGTGCTCCAGGAGATCATCCAATGGGCCCGGCACGCCGGCATCCACACTCTGGTCGGAACCTATCGCCCAACCGCGAAGAACGCGCTGGTGCGCGACCATTACCAAAACCTGGGCTTTGCCAAGCTCGAGGAACAGCCCGACGGCACCACCGTGTGGACCCTGCCCACCACCGCCGAGATACAAGTCCCTCCGATGCGGGTGCGACGGAACGGCTTCGCGATCTCTCCGGTCTGACGAGCGCATTATGGGCGGACTGCCGCGTCGGGATCTTGTGCTGCTGCCTCTGATCAGCCTGGTCACGCTTCTTCTTATGCTGGCGGGGGCGGAGGTGACGGCCCGCATCGGCTGGCCGCAGCAAAAGGTCAATTCCTGCAACGTGCCGGATCGCACGCTTGGTTTCCGCTACAAGCCGAATTGTTCGTCCACCATGAAAGCGGTGGAAGGCCCCTGGTACACAAACCACTACAACGCCTGCGGCTACCGCTCGGCCACCCCTTGCGGGCCGGTGCCCGCCGGCACGCGCCGTATCGCACTGATCGGCACGTCTTTGACCGAGGGCTACCTGGTCGAGTACCCGGATACCATCGCCGGGCGGCTGGCCACCGACCTCGGCGCCATGTGCGGCCGGCCGGTGGATGTGCAGAACCTGGCAGCCATGGGTTACGCGGGCAGGCGTCTTCTGCCGCTTCGCATGGACGAGGCGCTGACCCTTCGGCCCGACGCTGTCTTGTTTGTCGTTCTCCCGTACGACATCGAATCGGAGCTCGAGGACGATACCGGCGACAACGCCGGCCAGGCCGGCGGGGTCGCGCCTCGCGACGGGGTCGCGGACGGCAATCAGGCCAACCTCCAGCAGCGGCTGGCAATGCGGCTGCGGGAAAGCCGTGCCGTCACTGTCGCCGAGCATTTCCTGTTCCAGCAAGGGCCAACCTACCTGTCCCTTTACCTGCGGTACGGCGACAGGGCTGACTTTCTGCGGCCACCCTTCAGCGCGGCGTGGCAGGAGCGTCTTCGCCGCTTCGAGATGCTGATCGCCGAGCTCGCGCAGCGATCCCACCGTGCCAACGTGCCCTTCACGCTTGCCTTCGTGCCGCAGCAGGCTCAGCTCATGCTGATGGCCGGCATCGACCGGAAACCTGGTGTTGATCCCACGGCACTGCCCAGGGCTCTAGCCGCCATTGCCTCTCGCCACGGGGTCGATTTCATCGACACGTCCGCCGCGCTGCGTGCCGAGCGGCGACCCGGCCGGCTGTACTACGTGGTCGATGGACACCCGTCGGGGGTTGGCCAGCCGATTCTGGCCCTCGACATAGCGCGGCATTTGACCAAGAGCCCAAGCAGCCTGTTCTCGGACTGCCGCAGAGACCTCATGGCGCGAGAGTCGAGCGACCGCGCCTCCGGCGGTCCCGCGTCAGCCAGGACGTTCAAGTGATTGTTCCCTCTCCCCAGTTCCTTGGGTTCGCGGCCGCCGCTGCGGCCTTCTATCATCTTGCTTCGGCGCTGCGTTGGCGCCAGACGGTCCTGCTCGCGGCGAACCTGCTGTTCCTCTTGTCTTTCTCGCACGATCCTCTTGCCCTCGCGCCCTTCGCGGGCTTTCTCCTGATCGGCTATTGCTCTTATCGCTTTACCCGCGGCGGCAGCCGCCCGGCGCTGTTTGTCGCCGTGCTGGTCCTGACACTCCTTATCTTCTGCTGGCTGAAGCGCTACAGCTTTATTCCAGGCGTCTCCTTTCTGCCGTTCCCCTATCTGCTCGTCGGTCTGTCCTACGTCTTTTTCCGCGTCATGCACGTCATCATAGACGGACATCAGGATGCGATCGACGAACCGATCGGATGGCTGTCCTACCTGAACTACACGCTGAACTTCACCAGCCTCGTGTCCGGGCCGATCCAGCGCTACCAGGACTATTCTCGCATGGAAGCAATGCCGGCGCCGCTGACGCTGGCAGACGCGGGCAGGGCGGTCGAGAGAATCGTTCTTGGCTACTTCAAGATCTCGATCGTGGGAGTGGTGCTGTTGACGCTGCAGCACCAGGCGATCGCCGGTCTGGCGACGACAGCGGCGCCGGGAGGGCGCGTGCTCGACACCGCGCTGGTCGTCGCTCTCTATCCGGTTTTTCTCTATTTCAATTTCTCCGGCTATATCGATTTTGTTCACGGGGTGGCGCGTTTCTTCGGTATAGACTTGCCGGAGAACTTCGATCGTCCCTTCTCGTCCGAGAATTTCCTGGCTTTCTGGAGCCGCTGGCACATCACGTTGTCCAA
>Ga0123355_10011584_pt1 | contig 13601 bp, 12 predicted proteins | sample TergutEmb28metaG_3_FD_89872 | JGI IMG/M metagenome (GOLD analysis project Ga0123355, IMG submission 89872) | Embiratermes neotenicus P1 segment gut microbial communities from Petit-Saut dam, French Guiana - Emb289 P1 | ecosystem: Host-associated > Arthropoda: Insects > Digestive system > Gut ...
CTAATAGAATTTTCGTATGGTACTTAGGGAAATGGTCAAAAACCCGCTCTAATTCCTCATAAAAACTATCTTTTGACTCCTCACTTTTTTCCTCACTTGGTGCATGCACATTTACAAGAATTAAATACTATTGTTTATAGACAAATTGCCAAGTAGATGAAACTCATTACACCAATGTTCCATATATTTGCTGATTATTTTAAATTAGTTATCAGGCTAATTACATGACTCTTCTTTTGCAGTTGGATGTCAGTCAGACAGTGAGTGCAGCAATGACAAAATGTGCTACAATGGTGAGTGCCTTAATCCATGCATCCTGGGAGTGCCTTGTGCTGCCAATGCAGAATGTTATGGCGATTCCCATCGTGCAGCTTGTAGATGTCCTTCTGGTTATGCTGGCAATCCATTTGATCATTGTGAGAGAGTAGAATGCAGAGTGAACACAGATTGCCCTGCGGATCGAGCTTGTTTGGAGCGTCGTTGTATAAACCCCTGTGCCAGTATTGCAAATCCACCATGTGCATCCAATGCTATCTGCTATGCCCAGAACCATGCAGCAGGCTGTAGATGTCCTGAACATTTGCCTGTTGGAAACCCACTGGCATACTGTGAACGTAGACCTCCACCTCCTGTAGAGCCAGAATGCCGTACTGATGTGGACTGTCCAAGCCGTTTGGCATGTATTAAGAATGAGTGTGTGGATCCCTGCAAAGAACTGTCACCATGTTCTCCAACAGCACAGTGTAGAGTACTAGACACTGTGCCTGTCCGTACAATGACGTGTACCTGTCCAGAAGGATGGGTCCCCAATGTTGATGGAGAATGTAGACTTGGTAAGCATCTGTCTAAACATAAAATACAGAGTTAAGGTTTATTGAATTGTCTTTTGTCGTGTAGATAGTTTCTTAAAACCTCACCCTTCCCCTTACTTGTTTTTACCAGTCTCTTCTCTGGCATTCAGCAGTTTACTGATGGGGGAAGTCCAAGTTATCAGTGGAGGTAAAAACTGTCAAACCTCACACTATAGTGCCAGTACTGTACTTATAAGTACCAGAAGTATTGTAACCATAATTAGCATGTATAGTATATGAAGTAGCTTGCAAGTTATAATACTGATTTTGTATCTGTCCGATCAGTGTTTCCACTGTACTCCGCATACATAATTGGAGCACACAAATCTCTTGCTCAGCAGACATGATCCGTGCCACAGAAGATGTCTGTAAGGTGAAATCCATAAGGCAAAACCCATGTCAGCACTATTTCAAGCATCTGAACCATGTATTTGTGTGACCCACTTTATAGACTGTTTTTTCTTGAAAGTGGAAAACAGGTGCCAATTGTTGAGTGTGTGTTCAAGCAAAAATCCATAAATTGGATGTCTCTATAGCTCTTCCCTGCATGCTATAATACTGATCCCAGTAATGATATACTTTTGTGAACAGTGAGAGTAACAAACTCTGGTTCTGAGGTACCACTGTCTCATAAACTGACCCCTCTCTAAGGCAGTCAAATGCTGGGGAAGGTCAAATAGGCCATTAAAATATTTCAAAACAAGTAACTAATTGCTGTTTCATTTATACCATCATAGTTACAGCTATTTATTGTGCAGTTTTATTGACCAAATTGTAGTTCCAAATCCAAAATACTAGCAACACTAGAGCCTCAGTTAGTAAACTATGGCCTGTGTGTCAGGTCAGATATTTGAGATTAAATTGCACTGAAGAACAAATTTAAAATATTTGTTTTGCCCTTGGATGAAAATAGGTTAATTCTTATAATTTGGCCATGCTGAATAAAAATCTGAAAACGAAAATATGCTATAACCTAACGTTTTTGTGAAACTCCAGTTTGTGTTTTTTGGCAATTTCAACAATTTTTACTGTATTTGACTAGAATCTACAATTGTGTCACTGGGTCCGGTGGTTTAAAATCACTCTTGCATGTTGAATTGAACATAATAAATTCAAAAATAGCGGTAGGAATGCTGTATGAAAATAACTTCATGCAATTATGCACCAAAAATGTGAAAATAAGTGTTCGATTTTACTCACGTTTAAAATTTCTTTCTATGACTCATTCATTTGTAAATGGTTCCAACAATAATCAACTAACATGTTCTGTGATAACTTTCCTGCATATCTTTTCTCCATGGCGGATATATCCGGGTGGAACCTTTCCCCATGTTCGTCACTCACTACACCCAGGTTCAGAGGGAAGAAGTCCAAGTGGGAATTTAAAAAATGAATCTTCAGTGACATATTACAACCCATAGTCTGGAATTTGTTTAACAAGTCCTTAACAAGTTCCTTATAGTTTTTGGCTTTTATGTTTCCAAGTAAATTTAGACAAACCACTTTGAACAATAACCTAACCACGCAGATTTCTCAGTTTCAGTCAACAGGTGTTTCAGTAGGTCATCATGAATGATTTAATGAATTTGCAGTCCAATAAAGATGCCCTCTTTTAATTTAGCATCACTGAGTTTTGGAAATTTTTCTCTCAAATATTCAAAATTATTACCACATTTTTTTGTAGCTTTAACAAAGTTTTTCGTTAACCCCAATTTAATGTGTAATCTTAACCTTTGTCAACTGGCAGTTGATTGCTGGCACACTTTTCCCCTGGAACTAGATTTTCTCACATGGGCCAATCCTTAGTTTTGTATTTTGCTTGGCTGTCCCATTCACAGAGACAACAGCACAACTGTATGTGGCCAGACTGCATACCTAGAAGTAAACCTATGACTTTAAGGCCTCCACATATTTTCCATTCATAATTTGAGTAACTTATAGCTTTCAAGAGCAAAATAATATTCTCATAGGTTTCCTGCGTGTGGACAGAGTGGGCAATCAGTATTGACAGGTGAATATTTCCATTACGTAGCAACACCGCCTTTCAACTAAATTTAGACGAATCTACAAAAAGTCTCCATTCTTCAGGGTTGTACGTACTTCCCACCTCTTGCAGAAGTCCTTCTACGTCATTGCAGTTGACTAATATGCCGTCATTAGAAAACAATGATGATTGCTGGCATTTCATGTGTGACACTTTAACACCTCGCTGTAACAAATTCCATCCCAGTAAGTGAGAAGTCAAGAGTTCTGCCTGAATTTTCAAAAGATTGAAGTCTCATTAGATCATTAATTTCAGACTGTAATATAAGATGAGGTACAGCTAGTTCCAGAAAATCGGGATCCACATTTGAACATGAAGGTCCTGATTCATCTTCTGGAGAGGTGCTGGTTGGTTCTTCTTAATGCTGGGTCCATTAGTGAGGTGGCTTAGGAACTTGTACAGAATCATCATGATCAACTGGTCTTAGGGCTGAAGGAATATTGGGGTAAACTATGGCCTGTTTAGTTTTTTTAATTATGGCCATCAATTTTTTTTTAAACAAAAGTAGCAATTGGTAAGGTGATCCTTCTGTTCTCTCCATATAACTGCAAAAGGCATTTTAGTGAATGCCAATGAGCCAGCCAAGTAAATATCGTGAACATCTACTTCAGCATGAATGTGGTGCCCAGCTCTTGTCCTTCTCCCCAACTCCACAGCCAAAATATAATTCATATTCCTTCTTAACTTTAGGGCTAATGGATATTCTCTGTGACTTTGGGGTAAATTCACCACAGACAACAAAATTAGTTCGGTGAATTAACACATTTATGACACATGGTGAACACAACAGCTCAACAAAGTATAGCTATGTTGTTATTTTTCTCAATATTCAAATTAACTACGTATAAGTTAACACTATCACACTTTGGTTCACAATTTCAGTGATAGAAGCAAAAACAAATTCTCACAATAGAATGTGCGATACATGAGGACAGAGATCCTTACTACCATGGACCACCAACCTTCACCCAGAAATAGGGTCAACTGAGCTGATAAAGCTTATTGAAACGTTCAGTACAATGTGCTGTTTTCTCTTCCCCAATACCCTGAAAATTTCACAACACTGAGGAATGATTAAACTTTTTATTTCGGGTTGCCTGCCTGGCTGCTCCTTTCAACCTGCTGACCACAAGCACCTGCTACTCTAAATGTCCCTGTTCCTCGAAAGGTTTAGGTGGTTTCACAAAATGGATTTCGCATCTGTAATCAACGCAAAAAAAAAAAAAAATACATTGAAATCACCTAATTTTATTTTGGGACAAATTTCATTGCTTTACGGTGTTATCAATTTTCAGAAATTTTTTGTACCAAAAACATTTACAGAAATTCAACATTCCAAGGGAAATTTTCAAGTTTCTAGCCTCACAGTGTATTGCAATTCGGTAATATGATTTATGTACCAGGAAATTTGTGCTTATCTCTGCTGTCATAAGCAAGGCCTTGTATACATACCCCTTTCTTATACTATAATTGTTGCTAATGTGCATACATTACAGTTTACATACCATGGAAAGAAAAATTGCAACCATAAACATGTATGATTAATGCACATGATTTCTTACGCATATGATTTTTGTCTTTTCAGTTATCATACCTGTGCCTCCAGGCTGTACCAGTGACAGTGACTGCCCCAGCAGTGAAGCCTGTATTAACCGTGTATGTCGCAATCCATGCAACTGTGGTTCAAATGCCAATTGTCTTGTTCAGAATCACCGCCCCATCTGTTCTTGTGAAGCTGGCTTTGAAGGCAACCCGAACATTGCATGCCATGCAGGTAAGATGTGTGGGGATATGTGTGTGAGTGTGTGTGTGTGTGTGGATAATGTATCTGTAAAAATTATTTGCTTTGCTATACAAAATAACAGTTTAAAATGTATGTCTGCCTGACAAGTACTGACTACATCTAAATCAAATATTCTTAAACTTTTTGTTCGCAGTCATAAGTCACATTAGCCTTATGAACAAAATTGCATCAATACCTGATCACCTTTCTAACAATTTGCTGCAAGTTTATAGTGTAGCATTAAAAAACATTTTCAGTGAAAATTAGATACAATTTAACTACTCAAAAATTTACTTTTTCCTCAATAAAGTTAAATTGTTGTGTATGGAGAGCTGTAATTGTGATTATTTTGGGAGGTTACAACCCATCAGATAACTCTCATGACCCAAGTTTGAGGCATGACCCTTGCTTTGAAAATCCCTCATCTAAATAGTCAGTCTGAATGGTCACTAATACTATCTTGATCCCATGCACAATAAAGGTTTGTGCCAGTACAATTAAACAGGGTAGTGTATCATTCTTGGCATATAATCGAACACCAAGCCCTTTGATTTCCACAACAACATTCCTGATGACTGTTTTTAAAATAACACTTTCTTGAGCAACTACCCTCTGCTGTGATATAGCATGTGCTTAAATAAATGGGTGTGCAAGACATAGCCAATGATTAGATAAATGCTCTTCCTGGATGTATTATTTGTATTAAATTTTCTGTTAAATGATATTTGTTAAACCATAGGTGTAGTGTGAAGTGCTAATAATAATGTCTGTTATTTTAGTTGTGTATTATAATCTGTGAAACTCATTTCATTACAGTTGGATGCCGCAGTGACTCTGAATGTGACTCTGGAAAGGCCTGTGTGAATGGTAACTGTGTCAATCCTTGCCTGGTCAGCAATCCTTGTGGTGCAAATGCTGAATGTTATCCATATGGAAACAGAGCTGAATGTCGATGTCTAAGTGGTTACCGAGGAAACCCACATATACGTTGTTACGTTGTTGGTTGTCGCAGTAACAACGACTGTCCCAATGACCGTGCCTGTATCAATGCCCAGTGTATCAGTCCTTGTCTGTATGATAATGTTTGTGCACCACGGGCAGAATGCCGTGTGCAAAACCACTTTGCAGTCTGTCGATGCCCACCAGGATATATTGGTAACCCATATGTTGGATGCCGACCTGAACCTCGACCCGAATGCAAAGAAGATCATGATTGTCCCACCAGACTTGCTTGCCTTAATGAGAAATGTCAGAATCCATGCAGTGTCTTAGAGCCATGTAAACTTCCATCAGAATGCTTGGTTGTGGGATCAGTACCAGTCCGCACAATGATTTGTGTGTGTCCCAGTGGTTATGTAAGCAGTGGTAGTGGCACCTGCAAAGCAACACCTCCAGTAATGAGGATAGGAGAATGTGTCAGTGATGCTGACTGTCCAGAAGACAAAGCCTGTGTTCAAAGAGTGTGTATAGCACCATGCAACTGTGGCCCTAATGCAGACTGTAGGATCAAGGACCATAAACCTGTCTGTGCTTGCAGGGAAGGATATGAAGGGAACCCAGAGCTAGAATGTGTACGAGGTATGTGAAGTTGATGTCTTTCTTGCATACTTGGTGTGTGCCTGAGTGTTGGGATCACAGCATCATAATGTTATAAAACTGGAAATTTTGTAGTGTTATAGTAATCTTGATTTGGCACAGATAAATATGACATTTTGGTAAATATTAGCCAGTTTTCTCCCAATCTACGTACTTGAAATCTATGGTTCAGTTAATAATCAGGATAAAAATATGGTGAGAAAAGCAGTCTGTGTTGCAGTTGATTAGGAAATGTTGCATTGTAATCATTTATACACCAACAAATGAACATAGTACTCTCCTACATGAGATACATCAATATGTGGCACAGGGAATTTATATCCTTTTGGATTGAAAACTTCATTGCTAGATGTTTCTATGCATGTGGCCATGAACAATATAAACGGGGCTCTTCGATTAATTTTATCTAAGAATATGTCAGCATCGCACTATCTGTAGTATCCGCAATTTATATTTATAGCTGTCATTATTTATTTCTTAGTGTTGTATGTTGTCGGGTAGAGCTTTCTGTCTGGACTGGTCAGTTGTCCAGAGGAATCCTACCAATTGTGGTATGTCTGTATGTGATCGTGAAAGCTCAATAACTTGGAGGCCCTGACCCACTATGAGTTGGATCACCATTACAAAAATTCTTTTTAACATTGTATATGTACATTGGATGTATTAATTTTATATTCCTTTGTATCAAATGTCTCCTTGAGGATGGCATTTTATCACTGACATATGTAGGAGAGTTCATGTTTATAGATAATTTGTAAGTTTATATAAATTGTGAGCCTTTGTTGTTATGTATAAATGACTATAATCAATGCACAGAATAAGTAATACTAAAAATTGCAATAAGTTATAATTTTTGCTGTAGAATATGAATGCAAATATTCCCAGAATGGTGAATATATAAACAGTTTGATGGAAAAAATTGATGACTGAAACAGTATGGAATAATTAGAGTCGATGTGACTGTGGAAGGTCACTTCACCATTGATGTTTTGGCTTCTGGGAAATAGCCATCATTTTTCTAGTGGTTAAAAAGTTATGATTTTTTAACTGCCAAACCCAGCTGTTGTTGAATTTAAATTCAGTAGGAGATTTTATTATTATTATTATTATTATCATCATCATCATCATCATCATCATCATCACCACCACCACAACCACCACCACCACCACCATCATCATTCTTCTCCTTCTCCTCCTCCTCCTCCTCCTCCTCCTCCTCCTCCTTTTTCTTCTTCCTCCTCTTCCTCCTCCTCCTCCCAGCTATATCATTTCAGTGGAAACATCAAATTATGTTTTCCATGTTTATGTAACACATTTGTACAAATCATTTTCCACTTACAAATAGGTGTATTTCTGTCACAAATCAATCACTGATTTTATTGAGGTGCCAAATATCATGATGGTCGGTTCAGTAATGTATTCTGTAGTAGTGTTATAAAGCAAGTAAATAGCCATTGAATATTTTGTATTTTTTGTCATAAATTTTGTTTTGTCTACGACATTCACAAATTTTCTTACGGACAAGGCTGAAGAGCCTACTAGTGTGAACCAGGTGGCACATAGGCTACAGCTTGGACAAGGTACCAAATTATCCAGAACCAAATGTACATGTTAGTGATGCATTACTAGGAAAGAGTTTCAAGCAGATGTTCTACCTAACTCTGAGATCATCCCATTTTCTTTTCTATAGTTATGATGGAGCACATTTTGAGAAAAGTGTTACACTATAAAATTACAATGTTTACTTATATTCATTCATTCATTCATTCCATTGGCATGTGCAGAATGTGACAATTTCTTGCCGTTCTCAGGAACTTCTTCCATTCCCCTCTGTTGTATACTCTTTCCTTCCACCCTTTTCCACCAACTAGTCTTCATCCTCCCTCATTTCATCTTGCCATCTGTTTCTTGGTCTACCTCTCAGCCTTGTTGTTTCCAAATTCATTTATAATACATTTTTGGGAATTCTATTTTTTCCCATTCTCTGTACATGCCCAAACCAACATAATCTATTTAACCTTATTGCCTCTTATTGTGGGTTTTTTAACCATTGCATACATTTCTTTATTGGTTAATATTCTCCAATTTTCTTTTTAATTTTTATATGTTTGTTATAAATGATTTTGATACTGCTATTACTTGGGAATCAAATATATTGGAACTTGAAGTAGATACAGGTATTAGAAAACATTATTCAGGTGCTGGCTGATATCCAAATTTATAAATTAAGTGTTGTTAGTTACTGTGGCTTTTAAACCTAGTGTCTTCCTTCCCATGGTACTTTCAGTGTATGGATTAAGCTGAAAAATTTTATTTATGTAGTTAAACTTCAGGGTGAAATGTACTACTTTTATCACAGATAAAGTTAACTTCCACTCATTGTTGGACCACATTTCTTCCCATTCGTATAAAAAAAATGTTGTACCATGTTGCTGTTGCAGTGGGCTGCCGGAGTGACAGTGACTGCTCAGGCCAGCATTCCTGTGTGAACCGTAACTGTGTACCAGTATGTACACCAGATGGAAGTTCTTGCGGCCGTGCTGCAGTGTGCTATGGAGCCAATCACCGTGCTGTTTGTGAATGTCCACCTGGTTTGTCAGGCAATCCTGAAACTGTGTGCTTGTTTCTGGGTTGTCGATCTGATTCAGAGTGTCCTCCAAAACAGGCTTGCATCAACAATGAGTGTGTGAACCCATGTTATGAGAGGAATCCATGCAAAACACCTGCTGAATGCCGCGTGTATAATCATCACCCCACCTGTACGTGCCCCCCAGGATATGTAGAAGACACACCACTGACATGCAAGAGTAAGTACTTTAAGGGCAGAATTATGCATAATAAATTTAGATTGATGATTCTTTGTTTACTACCACTGGAACTGCAAGATTTGAGGGTTGTGTATCTAGTTGAAAGTAATTGCAATACATCATATCAAAATTCTTTTCTGGTACAGGAAGTAAAAGTTTTCAACAACCTTCCAACAGAAGTATTCAATGGGTCTACAGGATGCTCATTTAAGTCTTTTAAGGATTGATTTCCTCTGATTATCGTTTAAAGTTTCAGTTCCTACCTCAGAAAATACTGCATCTTCATTCCAGAGAACAAGCAGTTAATTATATGTAACATTTGCTTCTTACTATGAGAATCATACAGAACATATAAAAGTATTGTGTGAGAAATATTCAGAGTTCTAATTGTTAAATCTGGTGGTGCATATAGTTACCATTGTGTTGTAAGGATTAAAAGAGTTATTTAGGGTGGTTTTAGAAGTTTCTTCAAATGACTGTAAACTTTTACTTGTGGCCTGTCATACAAGTGACCAGTACATAATAATCTAATTTATGTTGATGATGTTAGGATGAAAGGTTTCTGAAAGAAGAGAAAACTAATTGTTCTGAATATCAGTCAAGAACAGAAGCAGAAATTAATTCTGGGCATTAGCAAGCTGCAGTATGTGCCTATATAGGCTGTGATGCCCGTATGAAGAAGAAATCCCATTTAACCAAAATATCAAGACTTGGGTCCTCCAGATATCGTTGTTTGAATGTAATAATGGTTCCCCTCCTACCTCCTTTTCACACACTGAATTGCAGTTGACTGTACTTCATGTATCTGAACATCAAGCAAACCCTGTATGTGGAAGTTGAAATTGATCAAACCCTTGTTTTCTTGCTCTATTTTAAACACAGTATTAACCTAATTTGGGGGAATTTTAGATTCTCTGTGGTATAATACTATTAATTACATGGTCCCAACACAGCTGTCTTAAAAATTATATACATCCTTTCAAACCTCTCAATTCATGGCTCATACCCTCCGTTCCTATTTTGAGGGTGGTTACTCTATGTTCTTGTGAGAAGTGCCAGAAGTAAAAAAAAAGTACAGTGACCTGGTCACTGCTCCTAACGAAAAATTTTGTCTTGTGACTAATGTCCCACACAGTGTTCCAGAGTCATGGTGATCTCACTCATTTACTTCTGAATCAAACAGAGTGGCAGACCTTTACCACAGAAATTTCATTCATTAATTAGTAGGTCATATTAAATGACTGCTCAGATTTTACCTTTAATTTTATTGTCATTTTCTTGTGCCTGTACACAACAAAACGTGTATACATTATAATAGCAGGAAAAAGAGATATGCTAATGGGTGAACTCTTAGGTTTAGTGCAAGATTAATAATTTAGGTTAGAATAAGATTGCTTATTAGTCCCTGTGTCTAGATTGTAATGACATAAAGCTCTGAAAGGCTTTATATTTAAAAAAAAAAAAATTCTTCTGCCTGCACTGCATGTATTTAGGACAAACAGTACACTGGCAAGCAATTAATCTCGTATGCTGAGCGAGGCATAAGATACAAACAGGCAACAGAAAAAGCACCTTATAGCAACCAACATATTTGTCTAGCAACCACTTTTTCAAAAACATTTTGACTTATTACAGTGACTGGAAATCAGTAACAAGAGACAGGACCTAGAAACAGACATTATCTTGTATGGGTGATGAACTGTAAGTAAACTTGATAACAGGGAGTAATTAATTTCTTCTTCACCCTTCTAAGCGTGAAGTCCTTGGCAAGTAATACCACATATGAAGGTTCGGGTCTCACTTCTCAGGACACACATTGCATCTCCATTGCAAAGTTCAGCCACTTAATATTGTTTAGGAAAAGAGTCACTGTTTGTTGTGTCAGTCTTAACAAATAGATAAATATGCTATGAGGACAAAATGCAGAATTTTTACATTTGAATTCAAGTGGTACATATAGTAGTGGTTAATGTGGCATTACAGAGTGCATTCATAGTTCATCCATACATTTCTGTGCAATGTTTAAACAACCCTAAACACATATTGACTTATCTATAACCAGAATTGCATATATTATAGAGTATTGTGCTGAAATACTGAAATGTTCATATCTGTTTTATGTGAAAACAAAATTGAAACAAATGAAATTAAAGGTTACAAATGAAACATGACCATGTAGTGGTTACTGTTTTTGTTTCATGTATGGGGAGTGTCAGCTGTGAAACAGCTTAGAGGCTGGTATACTGACAGTACCAAAAAGCATGCCATAACCACTTCACTGCACATGCTTTCCAGCAAATCATTTACAATCAGCTAGTCACTGAACACTACATACATGATGTATGAAGTTTAAAAGAGAACAGTGTTATACAAAGCAAGGTTGTCAGTCAAAGGTCATAGAAACAGGACCTTAACTATGACAGCATCTTGTGAATGTGGCATGAGGTAGGCAGTTTGCCTCTTTACAAGGAGGGAGCTGGGGTAGGACAGTTGGTATAGTGACTTACTACTGGCTTGACAGTCTGCAGTTCGAATCCTGCCAGGGGCAAGGGATTTTCTGTTCTACCAAACTGTCCAGACCAGCTCTGGGACCTACCCAGCCTCCTATTCAATTTGTATAGGGATTCTTTCCTGGTGGTAAAGTGGCTGGGGCATTGTGGTAGTATATAAAATATTATAGAATAAAACCATCAATCACAACTGAAATTTTTTAAGTGTCATTACTTAATGTTCATTACTACGTATTTTGTCCAGAATTGCCCATCATCAGGTAATACAAAATAACAAAATACTGTGAAGGATGATTGCAGTACAGTAAGAACATTTCATTACAGAGGAGGAGAAGGGTTGCAAAGAGGACTATGAGTGCCCATCTCAAACAGCCTGTATTGGGGGAGAATGTGTGAATCCATGCAATGCCACTGCACCATGTGGAACAAATGCAAACTGCAGAGTTCTGGATACGCTGCCAGTAAGAACCATGATCTGTGAATGTTTGCCAGGATATCAAGGAAATGCTGCAGTTCACTGTAAAAAGAGTAAGTTATATATGTTGATAAATGAGTGCATGTTAACAAATACTTGGGTATTATATTGACCCTGTAGCACAGTACAATTTAAACATCTTTGATGCCACATATAGTGAGTGCTTACTTAGATGGGGCTTGGTTTTGAAGTGAAATGGAATTCATCATAATTTGAAATTCAGTAGTGACCTAGACCACTTTTTCTCTGTGTGTAATGGATTGCCAGTCAATGAACCTTTCTTCTGGACCCATCTGCAGAGTATTAGAAGAAATAGACTGTTATTGTTATAATTTAACATTTAAAAATATATAATTTTCATTAAAACTGAACATACTTGATGACAGAAATGTTACAGTGTATTAAATCAATGCTGTGTTCTAACATGTGTTATATTTGTGACCAGTGAAGTGTAATTTATTAAAAAATAGACCTTCTGGGAATTGATCCTTATTGGGTTTGTGTGGACATAACGGTCCACAGTGTCAGAAGTATTGACCCTTGTATAGGTTGTCCAAAAATGTCAGTAAGGAATTACCACTACACACTGCATATTTACCCAGAAGATTGCATTTCTCATGTCTGAAGAACTCTGACTTAGACCTAACTTCTTATGCTGCTTCATAACCAGAATGACTTTAGCTTCTGTAGGAAGAGAGATGTGGATATTTGCTCTGAATTTGTGCTCTTTCAGCATGATTATTCTAAGAGTTAGTTTTGTGTCAACAGAACCTTATTATACTGTATATGAGTCCTTCGTGTCTGGAAATTTATAGTGACCATTTAAAATCTTATACACAGGAAATACAACTCTGACTAGGAAGTGCCACCTTAAAGAATGTTAAATGTGCAAACCTATAATTAAATTTTTATCTGATCTATTCATTTCAGTGTTACATCTTAACTAGGTCCTACATGCCCTGTACACACTACAATCTTACAGCAAAATGTAGTACAGTTGCTTCAGAGACTTGTCCCTCTCTGAGACCACATGTTTGTTTCCTAACTCACTGCAAATTACTTTTGTTGGCAAAAAATATTGTGGATATGAGGATATTCTACGGACATTAAAATTATATTGTGGCTGTGAGGATATTCTATAGACATTAAAATTATATTGTGGATGTGGGGATATTCTACGGACATTAAAATTATATTGTGGCTGTGAGGATATTCTGTAGACATTAAAATTATATTGTGGATGTGGGGATATTCTACGGACATTAAAATTATATTGTGGATGTGAGGATATTTTACGAACATGAAAATTGTACACCAGGCATAAATGTGTAAAACACTGTTTGTGTGTATGTGTGATGAAAACAGAAGAGTTGATGTATAAAAAGGAGAGATAATAATAATGCAACGGTATATTTAATTGGATTGGTCAGCCCCATAATTTCATGCTCATATGTATTTTAATTTCATGTGTGTTCTTTTTTATGAAATGAAATAACTATGACAACACACAATGGACCTTTGAGTTTTAAATCTGA
>Ga0123355_10011585_pt1 | contig 13601 bp, 6 predicted proteins | sample TergutEmb28metaG_3_FD_89872 | JGI IMG/M metagenome (GOLD analysis project Ga0123355, IMG submission 89872) | Embiratermes neotenicus P1 segment gut microbial communities from Petit-Saut dam, French Guiana - Emb289 P1 | ecosystem: Host-associated > Arthropoda: Insects > Digestive system > Gut ...
ATGAAGTTTAAAATATATAGAACTATGACTTTGCATGTTTTTGTGAGTATGAACTTGGTCCTTCACACTGTGGGAAGAACAGAGGCTGAGGTGTTTGAAAATTGGGTACTGAGGAATATATATATATGTGTGTGTGTGTATATATATATATATATATATAGGCCTGAAAGAAAGGTGGTGAAAGGGGACTGGAGAAGATTGCACAGTGAAGAGCTTCGTGAGGTTCACTCCTCTTAAAATATTATGGTGATCAAATCGAGGAGGATGAAATGGGCTGGGCATGTGGCACATACGGAAAAGAGAAATACATATAGAATATTGGTGGAGAAACCTGAAGGAAAGAGACCACTTTGAAGACCAATTCATATGTGGGAAGATAATTTAAAATGGATCTTAAAGCAATGGGATCAGTGCATATGGGCTGGATTAATCTGGCTCAGGATAGGTACAGGTGGCTGGCTCTTGTGAACATGGAAATTCACATCCAGGTTCCATGAAATGGAATTTCTTGATTGGGTGGCCAAGTAGCGTTTCAAGGACTCTGCTCCATGGAATTAGCAAATGTGGGGAAAGAGCTGTTTAGGATGTTTACATACATGGAAGGGTAATGTTGGAAGCACTATGATGATGCAATCTTGCTTATCCTGTAACAGGTGCACAAATGTGCTTACTTGAAGCTAGAAATTAAGTAGAATATTACAAAGGGACAGAGGATGCTGCAAGTGACCTTAACAGACATACAGGTTGGGAAGCAGTGTTTCAATTTGGAGCATGACAGTAAGCTGGGGCAGGAAATTTATCAGATCTTCGGGAAATAGTTAAGAAAAAACGTGAACATTGTAATGTTTTTGGAAACCATTGTTTATTGCTCATTGCTTTTGTTTCTGGTTCTGTACAAGGACGTAATATGTATCTATTCACAGCGGTTGAATAAATACATCTACCTAGCGATATAAACTATCAATTATTATAAAGCACAGTATCATTTACGTTAGTTGCCGCTCTCCCTAATTCCAATAAAATATCTTTGGCTTTGAAAATATACAAACATTTTTGTACATTAATGCCACTGTTTCTTTCACATCCTGTCACTGGAATCAACACTGAGTGTTAAAGTTCTGATTTACATAATTGGGAATCAAACTTTCACTGTGAGGATTAGCAGTTTCATCTGAAAACATATGGTACATGACACACTATAAGGTATACAAGTAATAAGTCAAGAATGCAAACTAATATAGAGGCTTATGAAAACTGGGGGGTGGGGGGATACCACTGTAGTATTGGGCACTGTCTTTTAACATTTATCGTTAGTTCAGCATGTTAATATGATTCATATGAAAATGACTACGAATAGAGCACAGGTTTTTTGCCTTCATTCACACAATTCAGCCTCTCCCATTTGAACACAAACTGCTGTTGCTGATTCACAAGCACAGCTCCAACCCTGGCAATGGTGAGGCAGTGCAAAGTTGGATCATTAGATATTTATGACCAGTAACACATGCATTCCAGTTAAAAATACAACTGGCTCAAGGGCAGGTGTGTCTTGTGCAATTATTTTCTGTTGTATTTTTTGTCCAGCGAGAGCTGTATAAGGTTGACTTTTTAGGCTTGTTATCAACCGAACACCTAACATTGCAACCAGTGGTGAGTGACAGATACATTTGTGACAGGACTTTGTGCTTTTTTCCCACATGTTAGCCCAGAGATAAAGGAACCCTAACTGCAATGTCAAGGACATCAGGGCTTATACAACAAATGCTGTGATGTGGAGAATGCAGTTGAGGCTTCTTCAAACCTCTCCCATGGCACCACATGCCTCAGGGGAGGTGAAAGGCTAAACCAAGTGCCTTACAAACTGCTGGTACGAGCAGTGTAACTACATTTTAACACAACTGATGTTGCACACAATGATGTAAGCATGTATTTGTCTGCATCCCTGACATGAATTATTTCAACAAGTTAATTTAAAAAACAGGATGGCTCAATAACCAGGATACCATTAATAGAAAGGGTACTCAGAAACACAAGAAATGGCTCAAACAGCTGGGCCATTGTAGCATGTGTGACATTTCTGTTGAGGCTCAAATGCTGTTCCATACTTTTAAAAATGTATTTGGTGTTCAAACTTGTGTTTATGACACTTGTACATTTTCAGTAAATCACCAGATTTGAACATCTTATTACAAACACCTAAAATGTTAATTATATATACACACACACACACACACACACACAGAGACATATACACATGTGTGTGTGTGTGTGTGTGTGTGAAATCACTGTTTATTTCTACACAGTATTCATACGGCCTCAACAAGTTGGGTCACATTACTATAAAAACCAATCAACTTTAACCACAATTTTCTTAAGACTTTCAATATAAAAAAGACATGAAAATAACATTTTTCCAATACATTAGCACTAATGATTGTACATTATTGTTCCTTAATTTGAATCTGGTCAGGTGTGGCATTATCATGACCAAACTGCTTGTAATTGGAGAAAATATCAAACACAATTTGGCCATGTATTTCACACAAAGGAAGTATGAATTATTACTAGATTTGCCTAAACATTACATGTACAGCAGAAATATTACAGATAGTGGATGATGTACACCTTCCTAACATGGGGCTCCATTTTAAATCACTGGAGACTTTCCTGCATGTGTTGAACTTCCAAAATAGCAGCCATCATATTCAAACTTTGTTATATTTGAGAGGGAGATATTTATTGGGATACAAGTGAATGGTTTGAAAGGTATTAAGATCAAAGAATGCTATGGAGCAATGTTGATTAAATAAAAATGGTAGCATGCTGTTTCAGGTATGATGTTTAATTTCACACTAATTACGGTTTATCAGTAGAGTACAGCCCACCATCAATGCAAGTGTCACTGGAAACAGACATCATTATATCGGACAACTGTCTCTACTCACTTCCCACCACTCACAAAATTATAACATGCAATGTATGTGTGTGTCAGAACCAACAAATATTTCTGAGCTAAGGGAAAACAATTCCAACCCCTTCTTTAAAAATGGTACATAAAATCTAACGTTAACTGCACTACATTTGACTGAAAATGTGTGGACCCCAATTTAGGAAAAGTGGAAGAGCAGCGAACACTGCTGCCTGCTCTTGCAAGAAATGGTGTGAATGAAGAGTGATGCAAGCTATCAGATAAAATAATGTATCTGTATAGATCTAGTAAACCGCATTTCAGTTTGGGATACAACCGGTTTCAGCACAGACAGTGATAATAATATGAAGTATTTTCTTTTCATGTAAAGAATTTACAGTGCAAATTGATTGTGGACTGTAAATTACTGTGTGTCTCATTGCTCTGTCTTGTGTGGTTACAATTTTCAACATATTAACTAACATTAGCAGCCAATGTTAGATGTAACGGAATTGTACATAATATCACAGCACAATAATTTTCAAATTGTCCATCAGAGGGCACTGGCAATGCTGCACTAACCACATCATTTCTCCAATGAATATTACATCCAGTTACTTTGGCCACTTAAAAATTTCACAAAAAAGTGTTGGGATGATTATTCTCCACAGGTTTTAAGCCTGTTCTTGTGTATGAGTGTGAATGTGGAAGGGGAACATGTGTGGTGGTCACACAGAATGAAGCTGTTTATGGGAATAAGCATGGGGATCATGGAAAATGAAACTGAATGTGGGAAAAGGGAATAAGTGTAGAGATCACACGGAATGAATATGTTCGTGGCAAATGCGGAAAAATGTGGAGATCATATAAAATGAAACTATTTGTAAACAACTGCTCCATGTCCCAAGGAAAATAGTTCATATACATATGGGGTGGATGACATGAGAACCTTAAAAGTGTGGTAAAAACATGACACTCTGCTGTGTATACAGTAGATGTGGGACTATGCTGAAAAATGACATTGCAGTACTGAAGCAGCTACATTAAATCAGCTGGCAAAGTCTTTTTGAGGTCTTCATTCGGTTCACGTATATACATGCCAGTTACTAATATGAATATTTTACTGAAGAAATGAACTGGTTCGCAGCGAAGCACAGCTTGTGGGTGACACACAGTGAAACATTCATAATGGTATCCTCATCTACAGGATCAGCTACTTGTAAAATTGTGACATTTCATTAATTATATATAATATTTAATACTCTCTATGTTGATAGCCAAAAGGACACTTTGAAGCACTGATGACAACATATTTTCCTGAATCAACCACAATGCCCACCCTCTGCGGAACATATCGGACTAGACTTTATTTGATAATCAAAATATTAAGAGTTATAATTATTATATTTATTGGGAAGCTTCCTCCTGAATCATTTCAAAATATATGTATATAGATATATGATTTTTTTTATTACTATGTACATTATAACACTCCCCTGATATACATATTTACAGCGGGAGATCCAGGGCACAAAGCATCAGTTTTAAGTAATGTCCTTGAGACTATCAAAACCATAATATAAAGGAATACCTCTTGTTTATTTTACACTTACATTCTAAATAGTGAGTATTACTGAGAATGAAGGCTCAGCAGATGTACAGTCTGGGTACATGTGGAGTTCATATCAAGATCTCACTTGGATGGTAACAGTCATGTTACCATCTCTGGTGAACCTTCAGTTAGTGAAGGATATTTCATACTGTTTAGAATACAGCTGCAAATGCCTACTTCCATCGGTTACCAAACTGCCACCCCTTGCAACATGTTATTTATAAGAAAGAAGAAATTACTACAAAAACCATAAATAGCATATCACATTACAGGTGTTACAATGACTGCATTTAGTGTGTTGTGGCAAGAAACTGTCTCTAATGGCCTAAACCAAAAGTAATCCAAAGCGCATTTTACATATGCAATCCCCCTCACGCGCACCTGACCCCTCACAGTCAACTGGTACAGTTAGGGTTAACATACCACATCCCATTCCAATTGTCAGCAGTTTACTGACACAGATAGTAATGTTAATGCTTAATGTTAACAAGGCTTTACAAAAATGTAAGTTACGGAATGAGATCATATTATTATTATTATTATTATTATTTACAAATTGAAGCATATTAAATATACTGCCTGGAAATGTCTAGACAGTATCTTTTGTGTACTTCAGTAAGAACATGTAGAACTTAGATCTGTGCTGTTAAGTGTTATATGACAAAACTGTCAATTGCTGAGATAATACAGCACTGGTGAACAATGAATGAATGTATGTATGTATGGCAGAAGTGGAATGATACTGACTGGTAAAACTTAAATGCTGGGAGAAAAACATATTCCACCTCTGTCCACCACAAACCACATGGATGGGAATGAACCTGGGCCTCTACAGTGACAGACAACTTAAAACTGTGTTTACCATCATCCACAAATCTTTCTTTTTATCTTCTTTTTAGAGACTTGTATGCATGAGATTGTAAGCATTTACATATTGCAAAATGCACAAAATGCATATAATCCAATGGTGTTTAATCAAATATGCTAATGTGTTAAGAATTTAGATCTTCTGGGATGTGACACTGTATTGTTGGATAGATGGGTCCCAACAGTACAAAGGATCATGGTGCCTTCTTCTTCTGAAAGCCAAGCAGTCTTCCTGGATTGCTTGCTAGACATGAAGGCACTGTGATTCTTTGAAATATCGGGAACCACCCACCCAATGGCACATTAGCACATGCCAGAAGGTAGCTCTTGTGAGAACCTCATATCTTAAAATTTTCTGTTGCTTGAAACAATTCATACTGATTACATCAGTAATCTCAATGCCTCACAGCAACTGACACAATCTTTATGTAACACACTCCCCCCCCCAAAAGTAAAGTATCTTAGCTGCAATTTGTTGAGCACCGCCGACACTCAGTTCCGAGTCACACTGGCCTGACCTATATACGAATCCCTCAAATTCAATATATCTTTGTGTTCTCTGACAGCATTATGTCACTTATGAAGGATCTATTTTACTTCCTAATTACAATGAACAAATGCATGAAGCTAGAATTTTGAAGTCTGGAATTGCCCATTTATTTTGTGCTGAAATCCAAACCGCTGAGTCTTCTGGGGTGCAGCAAGTGACTGCACTAACCCAGCGTCATGACCCAGAACACTCGGATCCTCACATAAACTGCCGTGAGGAACTCATACTTGGTAATGAAGTGTGAATATCTGAAGTCTGCCTTCAGGCCTTCTAAAAATGAGAAACATGGTACAAACTCAGTTCAACATTCTACAACAGTATGAAATATTCCATGATCTATGTACAAATGGACATGATTTGTCACGTGGGGTTGTCACAGAGCCACTCACAAAGCCACTCACAGTGGGCTCAAGGTCTACTTCACAGCAAGGAATAAAAACCCTTGTAGGTACATACTAGTGACATCTACATGAACACTTAATACAAAGTTGCCTTTCTGTGCACTTTTAATAAAACATCACTTGCATGATGCCAAAAATCAATAGCGTCATCTCTCAGTGCATTTTCTATGTATCTTCAAAAATATATCCTTTGATCTTTTAAACAATGCTACTGTAAATATACAGAAACAGGAAAGAAGAAGACAATGACTGCAGTTATGTGGGGATTATGATTATGGCAACATATGACAAGTTTAGTTTACGTCCTCAGAAATTCAATATAATGATAATAATAATAATAATAATAATGTCGTCACTGAGCATGCTTGCAATGATTTGAGCAGTATGTTGCAAAACAAATGGTAGAAAATATGTGAATCAATCAGCACTGACCTATGGATTTAACATTGGGCATTACACTGAGTTGCAAAACTAATCGGTTACAAAGGTTTGAACTCTTCTGGGGTGTGACATTGTGTCGATGGATGAGTGTTTCTTGAAGTTTCAAAGGATCCAGGAAGAATTCTTCATACCCTGCTGGACCCTTGACGGTGAAGGCACCATGTCCCTTTGAAGTGTTGTGAACCATTAACCCAACAACACAGTGCCACATCCCAGAAGACTTTAATCCTCAGCAACACCACTGTACGAACCTGAAATCTCACGCACTTTGTTACTACATAAAAATAAATCTGCAGCAGCATGCTGTAATTTCTTGTAGGCCTACTGAGAATTTGACATAACAGAACAGTGAATCATTAATATATCATGTTGGTACTAATTAAAAAAATAGTGTCTAAATTGCAATTCCTATGGCTCTTTTCAATTCTCAGTTGTCTTGCTCATGCAAAGCAATCACCGCAGCATTATTGTGAAGTAGAAGTTTCAGAAAGGGTTTTTAAAATATCCACCAAGTGGTATGGAACTAAGTAATAACTTCCACTGTAAGTTTTCTCTAAAGGACCATGGACTGTCAAGTCGGATTCCCATTTCTTGCACTTCCACCTTTGGACAGCCCTTCACAACCTGAGCACATTAAGATCAATAAAACAACCAACTGGTAACCTCGATGATGTTGGTAGCCACTGCCTGTTTGGACGTATCACATGCAACCATCACTGATCAGAGAAGTCAAGACAGGCAACAGTGCTACAAGTTCTGCCACATCACTTATGTGGAGGTCCACGCTGCCTGCCCTGAAGTTTCTCATTATGTTCCAACTAGCACATGCATGATGCTATCCAACTCTCCTTCCCCTTGCCGTCCCGAAAATTCAGAGGGCGGGACGGACTTGAGAATGTCATCCGCACTCAATGGCGTCAATTTCCAGCTGGGAAGAAAGTCGTCAAACTCATGGCCTAGATCCATGTCTCCCAGTAGTCCAAGAGAGCCTGAGGAATCACTTGAACCTAACCCAGGTAATGATGATGATGATGATGAGGAGGAGGACGACGACGACGAGGAGGAGGACGAGGATGAGGCTGATGAATGAGATGGGGAAGAAGGATACAGCTCATTGTTGTTGAGAGGGTCTAGGTCCGACTGACTGGAGAGGCTGAGAACAGAACCCCAGTTAATGCCTCTGCCTGACTCTTCGTCCCCTACTCCTGAGTCAGTTTCATAGTTTGGATGAAGAGGGGTGGGGAATGGAGTTGCCCGTCCTGATGTAGAAAGGTCCCGCAAGTTCTGCTCGTACTGAGGGACGAGCTCAGGACAGGGATTCAGAGACCGGTATGCGGCACTAGGTGCAAGGTAGTTCATGCTGGGTGTAGGCACTTCAGGAAACTGGGGATGATGGTAGCTGGGGTCTGAATCCACTGGTGGATGAGGTGTTGGGGCGGGTGGTGGTGGCACGGGTGCCTGAACAGTACCTGTAGCATTGTTGAAGAAAAAACCTTCCTGCTCCATCTCACGTTCGATGTACCTCAGCGTATTGCAAATGAGCACAGATCGATGGAGGCTGGGGTCAGGAAATTGTCTGTACCTTCCCAGCTTGCACATAGAGATGTTGAGCACCGCAAGTCGTCTTTGGCGATAGCATGCCGTGTTTGGTCCCTGACTACACCAGTTAGTCCGACTGCCATCACAGCACTTTAAGTTTGATGCACCACTGTTACTAGCACTTAAACTGTTAGCATTACTACTACTACTACTACTACTAGCACCATTCACATATCTTGCACTTGAACTACCAAGATCCAAGTATGACTTCCCATTTTCATCGCAACGAATCGTCTGCTGGGAACTTGGATCCTGGCCATAGTATTCTGCTCCATTTCCACTGTCACTTCCACCTTGGGGTCCCCAATACTGTGAAACACTCCTTGACTGGTAGTGTTGCTGCCTGGAGCTATACTGTGCCGAGGAAGAATTACCAGAATATCCTCCTTGGTCTTCAGCTGTCCCATAATAACCAAGTGGTTTAAGTTCTACAGGATGAGAATAACACACCGACCCTACATCTGTACTGTCCCCGCTATAGCGAACACAGTGATAACCTCGCCCTGCCGGCAAATACTTCCCTTTATCTTCTTCCTCCTCCTCTTCGTCGTCATCATCTTCATCCTCTTCGTCGTCATCCTCGATGAGTTCGGCCTCAGAACTGCCCAGCAGAGTGGAAGCCAAAACAGAGCTGGTGCTGTCAACCCTCCAGTCATCCAGGTCAGGTGCTGGGGTTACCTCCCGTACAGCTTCCCGCACCGTCTCTTCAGTGCGACCCACTTTGGCTGGCTGTGGGGCCTGCCGTCCTTTACCGTCGTCCTCCAATTTGCGTTTACTCGCAGTAACTTGGAGCCCCATCATGGCAGGGCTCTGCAACATCACAATGACACCATACAATTACTGCACCGACATAGGGTTTACACTGTGGGCTGGAGAATAGCATTACTTGTTAGTGTTAGTGTTTATAAAGCGGACTGACAGACCGTTACGTTCTGATGAGAGAAGTCGAACAGACGCGCTGACAGACCTGGTAAGATGTAGGCTACACTTATCACGTCTTACATTATCATCTAGCAACAGAACAGATAAAGACAGATAGATTCCACACCGCACATTGCTGTACGGTTTGTAGCATGCACTGCGCACTGCATTAATAAAACATTGGGAAGCTGAGAATTGATAGGGGAATATGGGGCAAATCTGTAATCATAAAATTGGGGAAGTATTGTCATTTTCTTAATTTCGTGGCAGTTATTGAGTCTCCAGAGTATAGCGCAGCGCGGGTACAGGACATCCTGCGATTTACAAGATCACGTTCAACTGAACGGTCGGTAGCTCTCAACACACAGTAAATGGAGATGCCAGACTTCACGTCATCTGGTTGCCAATGAACCGCTTTGTACAGTCGACCGGAAACTAAGTAAATGGAACGCGATCGCACATGAGAACGACCACTTGCCACTACCACTGTGCAGTTCTTTCTTTGAACGCGAAATATTCATCACTTAAAAAGGCATTCCATACCCTACGAAGGTTCAGTAACATTAACAGGGTCCTGAGCCAGTTGAGTCCAGTCCACACACACCTAGTTTCTTCCAGCCACTTTAATATTGTGTAATCCACCTTCTGTGCAACAATTACACAGCGTTTAACACAACAAACTGCATAATCAGTAATAAATAATCATTTGTCACATCCCTCCTACATATTTGACCTCTGCAAGGTCATCACCAGGGAGGTATATACAAAAGTATACAAGTACAACATATTCTGTGAAAGATGTATCGTATTTAACAAATACAATACTATGTTTTAACATTACACACACATTTGCCATACTTGTATACCTTTGTATGTACCTCCATGTTGATGGCCTTGCTGAAGACGAAACATGTAGGAGGCATATAAATAGCAAATGATTATTTACTACTGATTATACAATTTGTTGCATTAAATACTGAAGAGCCACTTTAATATTATATTACGCCTACTGACTACCTACGGCCATGCCCCCAACTGGGCTTGTCCATTGTGGTTTTGTGATTCGATGTTGTATTGACCCCTGTGATAACCCGACTTGATTATGGCTTAACTGCTTGCACGAGAGACACATTATTATGTACTTACACCTGTGAAGCTGCCTACAGGAGCCATGCCGTACAGTTTGGGGGACCACATTGATTTAATGCTGTCTACTAAGGTTAGCTCTCCCAACAGGCCTTCCATAATACTGGAGATTTTAATTACTATCTGCAGACATAGTACATTCCTTCTTTCTTAGTCTCACTTCTACCTGCCTGTTACAGATACCGAGGGTTACTGTTGCACCTGACCACGCGCACACGCACAGGCGGTACGACTCCTATGGACAAGTGATCAGCCCGAAGTACATATCTCTACGTGACAACATGCAACATTCACAAAAGACAGACATCCATGTCCCCGGAGGAGTTCGAACCTGCAATCCCAGCAAGCAAGCGGTCGCAGACCCACGCCTTAGACCGCGCGGCCATAGATGTCATGTAGGAATGTAACCACAGACTTACCAGAACAGGACGAGGTATAAATGGGGGGAACTGGAGAGGGAACTTCACTTGTGCTGGATGAACAGTTTGGTGATCTGTAAGTAGAATGCTGGGACATGGTCGATGCCGACATGCAGTGTTAGCACAATCCAAATTACCTATTTTCGCCTGCCGCCTGTCGCCTCCCATGCAAAACCACTTTTCAGAAATCTGTGACTAAGATTTAACTGTGGCATATTGTGCCAGAAGATGCCTGTTACCGCAGGAGCCATGGCTTTCTGCGGGCACGTCAGACTTCCTCCCTGAGTCACCTTAAGTCGGAGTACATGCGTCATCCAGCTTTGGTTCGCTCATGTTACGATAGAGCAATCCTTTAGCAATTTTCAGCGGCAGCAGCTACGATTCTGCCAAGGCACGGGCAAGGGTCCGGCCAATGCAGTGTACTTACAGTAAATGGAAAAACTGATGTGTCGGTCGGCGCAGAAATTTGGCAGATAATAAATACGGTACGTGAACGCAAAACACTGCCCGTAATTTTGACAGTTCACGTAAAAGTACCATTAAAACCATTCAGAGGATCCTAGTAGCATCACTAGCATGAATTAACAATTAACCGCGAACTATGGGTTGAGCGGGCCTGTTTTAACAGAAACCGCTGACCGGTTAGGGAAATGAAACGTACCCACGGACACTCTCCCCAGTGCATTTCATGTTGGGAATTATCTTCGAACATAAAAATGCAACTCTGCAATCGACAGGCGGGCATTTGATCGCACAATGGCAGCTGAGTTAGGCATACGCTTAAATACAGGCATCTGTCATCCTAAACTCGCCACAGGTTGTGAGACAATATAGGTATTACCCTAAATCCGACATACGATTTATCGTCGTCCCAAACCACCTGCAGTCTGTTGCAGTACGTTTCCTGCATTTAACTTATGAACTTACAGTATGAAGTTACGTCTAATACAAATCTGACGATTTGCTCTTCTCGGCACAGTATCTAAAATCCTTCTTAACATTTTTCAGATCCAACATAAAGGAGTGCTCTCTGGGGAATGGTAGAACGGTGAAAGTTCTGTAGCTGGCTGCTGCGCGCAAGTAGGTAAGTAGGACGAGCAACTCACATTTTCGCCGTAACTGCGCCACCATCGTGCTGGACGTTACATATTGCTTGTACTGACGTCGAGATTACGGGGTTGGTGGACGAGAACAGAAAGACTTGGTGCATCTTCAACGTAACACGTGTAAACCCACGTGCTGATGAGTACAATAATGAAGCGCCCGTGCCAATATCCCCCCTCCCTCAACCCCTAGGGATATTTGGCAATTTATGCCTGCGCACCGCTGCATTATTTTCGTTAATTGTGTCTGCATTTAGGTTATTTGTTGGTTTGCTGCGCTACGATATGGCACGACCGGGATCTGACATGAGTCGTCACTATACGTACCGCCAGATCAACATTCGGCAGCTCTACGCTCTGCCCACACAGTGTATTTATGTGTGGATCTCAAAACAAACAGCGATTATTTCCCTATACAGCATTAACTGACTGGTTTTTATAAGAGATTTAACCCGTTAAAGCCCAATGGTTACTATATGTACCACCAGTTTAATATTCACAATTCTACGTTTTGCCCACACAATGTATGTATGTGTTTTGTGTGGATCTCAGAATAAACAGCGATTATTCCCCTATACAGCATTAACTGACTGGTTTTTTATAAGAGAGATTTAACCCTTTAAAGCCCAGTGGTTACTGTATGTACCACCACTTTGATATTCACAATTCTACGTTTTGCCCACACAGTGTATGTATGTGTTTTGTGTGGATCTCAGAATAAACAGCGATTATTTTCATGTACAGCATTAACTGACTGGTGTGTACAGCCGAGACGGAAAGTGTTTACTGCGCGGTACGGCTGAATGTTTATATATAATTAAGGTTAATCCTCGTCCTTTACCTTTACCAGAAGGACAAACGGAACTGCCTGAGAAAGATCACAGCAGTATACCTTTTGTTTCCCGATAATAATAATAATAATAATAATGTTGTGCCTCTCGCAGTACCCCTTGGTTCTTCTCTCTTTCACTCCGTCTCTAAAACTCGCTCTCTTGTCACAGAGGGCGCCCCAAGATATTTCAAAACTGAAGCAATATGTGGTCGTGGGCCCCAGAAGGGTGCTGGACACCAAAACGGACTGACCGCCGTACCGTGATTCTGAGCCTGTAAAAAAAGGTGAATGATAAAGACGTCCGCCTTCTTTTGGTGCTACGTACTGAAATGTCGGATTATAAATAAGTACGTAAACCGTCTGTCGCACTAACCAATCGATATGGATTATCAATGAGACACAATTATCGGAGAAGAGAGCTGCAGGCAGCTGATGCTGTGGAGCGCAGTTACGAAGTACAGACGGATCTGGAAAACACAAGTATCTTCTGTGCTACCTGGAATCGAACCCAGCTCCGAACACTATCCATCCTGGCCCACTGCTAACGTCTTTGTTTGTGTGTGCAGAATGTGCATATTACGAAGCATTGTCAATACAGAGACACTCAACAGCGAACTTCATTCAGAAAAATAAAACGACCACCCCAAAACACAACCTTCCTCAACAAACACGAATTACAGGTCACGTCGTACTACGTTCTACAAAGCACGATTTTTTTTTTTTTTTTTTTTTCGGAAAATAGGTTTATAAAATAATCCTCAAACCCTCGGGGCAAAAATTTTTTTTTTTCCAAAAACCCATA
>Ga0123355_10011586_pt1 | contig 13601 bp, 10 predicted proteins | sample TergutEmb28metaG_3_FD_89872 | JGI IMG/M metagenome (GOLD analysis project Ga0123355, IMG submission 89872) | Embiratermes neotenicus P1 segment gut microbial communities from Petit-Saut dam, French Guiana - Emb289 P1 | ecosystem: Host-associated > Arthropoda: Insects > Digestive system > Gut ...
TTTGAGCAACTTCTATGGTCTTTGTTTTTATTTTTGTGCCAGGGGGGTGTACTTAGGGGGGGGTGGGCGAGGGTTGAACCCCAACTTTACCAAAAAGGGTGGTTCACGCCCCCCCCCCCCCCCAAATATATATATATATATATTCCTTGAACACAAATTATTGAGATCCTGATTGTGTACTTTTCTCCTACTCTCATTCCTTTGTTACTTCGTAAAAGCCAAAATACTTGTCTCAAGTTTTCTCACACACCCTTCTTTTTATCCGACACCACTTCTGTAGCAATTGAACTGCATGGCGTTTTGGTGACGCGTTTAGTTCGACTTCCTGCTTTAACTGTCCGTCCAGGGGGCAGAAGGGAGACAGCTAGGTAAAATATTCTGAACTGCTTTAACTAACCAGGTTTAAGTCATAACACTTATTCCTTTTCAGTGACGATGTATTGGGTCCTTTCAAACGCTTCAGAACCATTTGCAAGGCAGATCTTTCTATCCCCAGACATGCCTAGAAGCACACCATAGCACAGACAAGTGTGTGCCCCGAAAAAAATATTCGAACTTAAAATTACTATGACTTCCTGGTCCAAGAAGGCGCCTTGGTTGGAGTGGTCGTGTTTTAGTAGACGGTGCACAACAGTTCGTGTATATGTATCGAAATCAATAGCAGACTGGTAAAATGGGAAATTTCAGCATCCTTGATGCTAAGGGAGGTATATGCCACTATCCGTTGGCAGTTAAACCTAGTTTATTTCTCATATACAATTTATTAAAGATTCTTCTGCAAATGTTAACACAGTCTTATATCCGGTCTTTCAATTGGTCGCCTTTAACCACTGTTCGAGCTGCATGTGCCTCACCTAATTCCCCCTAGGCACAAATACTTTTTCGATCAATTTGATTCGAACATACGCAGTTTATACTCTTCCTTAAAGACTATCAAATATACTGACAGTGAAAGTCATACCTGGAGTTACGATCACTTCAATGAATAATAAATTGTATTTCAGTACCAATAACCAAGTTCACGCCATTCTGAATTGTTCTTGTACTTCAGGATTATTAAGAATTTTGTCCATCTGGCAAAGTGCCTGCACACCGCCACGCCTATATGATAAATTCCCTCTTGCGGCAAGGTCAGTAGGCGCGGTTACTCTACGGAGGGGGCGCGTGTGTATGTGAGTGATGTGCCAACGTACCGAGAGGCAAGAGGTCACGGAAAAGAAACAGGCACTGAAATACACCTTAAAGTTAAGACACACACCACTATTTCAGCCCTGATGATGGTGACGACGATGATGATAATGATGATGATAATAATAATAATAAAATAAAGGGAACATGTATGTTAATAGACGTTGCAATCTCAGGAGACAGAAATGTGATTAAAAAGGAAGCCGAGAAGATTCTAAAATGCAAAGACCTTACAATAGAAATATAGCGCATGTGGAATGTAAAAACAAGTAATAATAGGGGCGAATGGGATTATTTCAAAGTCATTCAGAAAATACGTAAGCAACATACCAGGAAAATATGAAGTCAAGGAACTCAGAAAACAGCCATATTGGGCACTGCACACATACTTTGGAAAGTACTAACGTAAAAGTACAATAGATTCAACACTGAAACTAACGATATAAGCACCATGAATAGTAACAACAGAATCGCTGCAACACTCTATTCCCTAGGGACATATTTTGTCTCAGGAATATAAGTATAAATACCCTGCATAAATGTGATGATGATGATGATAATTGTAATAATAATAATAATAATAATGAGACAGGGAAGGTTAGTGAAACGGTAATACTGTAGATTTGTATTTCAGAGGTTGCCTCTTATCTCGCCAGGGACAAAGATTATCCTGAGAGACTGTTCAACGTTTTCCTCACTCTCTTCAAGGAAATGTCAGCATAGCTCGATTTGCAACAATCGCGTCCTTCATAATCCCTTACAATCACTATACGTCAACCATCCTACCTTCGACGCTATGGAATCTGAGGAAGTCAGAACGTCGTACAATAAATCACAAAGGCACTTAACACCACTAAATATTACGGAACTGAAACAACAGGACAACTGACTGGCTGGTGGACGACATTGAGGGGAGACTAGACACAGTGCCGAACCCAGTGGCCGCGCAGTCTGCAGCCGCTCGCTTGCTAAGACTGTGGATTCGAATTCTGCAGATGGTCATGGATGACTCTCTCTTGAGAGTGATTTGTGTTGTCAGGTAGAGGTCTCTGCGACATGCCGATCCCTCGTCCAGATGAGTCCTAAGGAGTGTATCAACGATTATGCCCAGGTACAACAATAACCTCTATATCTACAATAAGTACGTAGAAGAGGTCAGACTAAGAAAGAAATAAGCAGCACATTCGTAAGGAACGAATTAGTACAACAAGCAAATTGGCTTAATTAAAAACTGTTACTTACAATATATCAAATTAAAAATATGTAGAGTGGAGACGTAGGCAATCCCAGCAAATATATGGAAAAATAAAAAAAACTTAACCACAAAAAATTTAGAGAGAGACATTCAAAATTAAGCAAGACAATGTTAAAACGTGTTCCTTCGTGCAGACCAAAATTTTGAAAATTAACGTAAGTAATAAAAGTACTGAAGCCTCTAAAATGAGATTTATGAGATTAGTAGCAGCAGAAACACTGCGAAATCGAAGGAGAGGATATAAATTTACAGTAAAACAGAAAATTTCTGGATGCAGAAACAGATTGCTCAACGAATTTGATATGACGAACCACAGCTGTACCTCAAAGACAGCTTTAAAGTAGGGACTGTATAACACAATTCTGTTAACATTCAGAATTCCACAATGGTCGGTACTCGAATATCCTGCCTGCAAAATAGTGATATGTGTGTACAGTCTTAGCTCTTTCGCTAGTAAGACATGCAGTATCTGTTCACACCAGGGTTGCCAACATGTACGTTGTGGAGAACAGAAAAACCACTTTACCCTGTCGGGAATCGAAATACGATTCCTCCATCTTTCAGCCCAGACTATGACACAAGGACTACCCTATTGGTCAGGCAGTGATCCTAATGCCAAATTTACGTAGAAATACTTGAAATTTAATCCACAATATAGATGGTGAAAGGCCAAAAATTAACAAACTTCTTTCAGTACTACTGTTACATTATTCTACAGTTCTATATTAAAAACCGACTATTATGTAACTCCGTGAAACAGAGTCCTTATTTCCTTACTGAGAATGTTGTAGTTCTTCAGCTAGTCAAGATATTCCCAGAAAGATATAAAAAATGTATTTCATAACCCTGTTCACGAAAGCCAGCCACAGCGACCCTTCAAAGACAGATTAATCCATTGCACATCTTACATATTGCATATTTAAATTCCACTGCCTTCTCGTCCTCCCATCTACGTCTGGGTCTTGAAAATGAACTCGTTCTTTCAGATTTTCCAAACATAAATCTGCGAGTGCATCACATTCTCCGTACATTCTATCCCCCTTGATTTGATCACCCCTAACAATATTTGGCAGGGAATACTATTATGAAGTTCATTGTTACGCAATTTTCTCCATCTCCCCGTTACTTTCTACCTCTCAGGTCCAAGATCTTCCTCAGCACCTTCTCATCGAACATCCTCTGTATCAATTTGTCCCGTTATATGTAAATTTACATTTCATCGAATACAAAACAACAGGTAGAATTACATTTTGTTTTAATTGTTAACCAAACAAAACGTGTCACAATTATTAAGCCCATAACTTGAAACAGTCCACTCGCGTTACATGCAGCTTACCAGGATCGGGGTATATCTGTACCTACCGACAATGGCTCTCCAAGTCACTTGAATTCTGCAAGGCTGAAATAATTTCTTTATATAAGGCACGAACTACGTAATGTAAATAATTCCTAACCTGAAGAATATGTGCTGAAATTCTTGAACTGAGGTACACGTAGAATTTCAGTTATGAGGGTAGTGTCAGATGGATCACCACTTTCGGCTCGCACAGATTTTAACTCCACAATATCAGCAGGGCAGTGGGCGTGAATAATCCAATGAGCTACAGCATTTAAGCGTGTTCTCAACGCCTGGAGTAATGTCGCTAAACGGCTCTGTCATTACGGCATACGTATTTACAGGGTGGCATTTGCAGAGAATGGGCAGGCAAAACGAGCCAAGTTTTGCACTAGAACAATCTGACACGAAGAGCATTAGCACATTTTCAAAGGGTTTAGCAATCTGTCTTGATTATTACACTTATCTCTCATTCGTACGTTTCTCTGTTTTTTTCCACATTATCTCAACGTTGCACTCTCTGTGTTGGTTTAACACTTTGCAGACTAAAGCGAATCTACATTAAATAGAAAAATTCAGTTCCTTCCTAATAGAAAACAACTGTTTCCATTAGAAAGGCCAGTCAGTGTTCTAGAGGCGAACAATCGCCATTTAATGTTAACAGTAGGCCTATTCATATCCGTGCCTTAATGAATCATCTAATAGTTAACACCAACAAATGCACAGGTATTAAAAATACACTTCCACGTAAAAATAATCAAGACTCCGACATGTTTCGATCTCCTGAAAATCATCCTCAGGGCGTTTTGCATCAGGCAAGCATATATTAAACACAGAAGAAATTTTAGGACTTACATTTTAATCTAGTTTCTAATTCATACATGTATCATATGTTTGTTTGATGTAAAACTCCCTGAGGATGATTTGAAAAAGATCGAAGCATGTCGCAGTCTTGGTGAATTGTATGTGGAAATATATTTGTAATACTTCTGCATTTGTTGGTGTCAACTATTAAATTAATCGCTGTTTAGTACGAAAACGAAACGGGACACAAAAAGTAGGCTTACACTGTACGAGAAAACTGCGCCCTTTTTAAACGTTAAACCTGGAGGTGTGTATATATATAGTAACCCTTGACTGATCTTTAAAGAGTTAATAATATTAGTAACCAACATTCAGAAGTTAATCGATTCGAACTTCAACAGTCTTACCGATTTTTATTCAGTACTTGTGGGATAATTTGTTGCATCGTACTGTGCAGTACGATGCAACAAATACCTCCCATCCCCTGCCACATGTACAGCCTGCCTTACAATCTGACAATGAATTATCCATGCCTGAGAAGGAAGGTGCCCATTCGTTCGACCGAAAAAAAAAAGTTCAGACAAATACGCCCCCTTTTTTTACCACACTAGAAGAGAGATTGGAGACAGAGAAACAATAATAATAATAATGTTTAAGCCGACAACAAGCATATACAGTTACAGTTCTTTCTCCCTTTGCAGTTCGTAGTCCCTCCTCAACAGCGAATTATCATTGACGTTGTATTTTAATCTAAAAATGCTTTCTGACTGTAATTGGCGTGTCAATTAATGGTGAAAACCTTAGGCACCAGCGTCGTTCAATATGTGGAAAGATGGGGAGAAGGTAAGGACGTAGAAGTGGGTTATCACAGTCTATTTCAAGACACTATCTCGAAATTTGCTTGAGATGTGTAAGAAAACGCATCAAATACCCAAAAGGCGTAACTTTTAGTGAGAAGGGGTTCGAAACAAGTACTTTCAGAACAAAATAAACCACATCAACAATATTTCATAAATCAGTGCAATTAACTGGATATGCAGACGATATAAACATCATGGGTAGAACAAAGAGGGCTATTTCAGATATATATGGTGAACTTAAGGAGAGAGCAAAAGAAGTTGGGCTTTCCATAATTGTTGATAAAACAAAAGCAATGGTGGAGAACAGGAGACTTGGAAAGGGAGGAACATTCACTGTTGAGGATCACAAGATTGAAGTGGTCAGGAGATTTAAATATCTAGGGACGGTAATAAATGGCAGCAATGATGAAACGGAAGAAATCCGAGCTACGATCCTGGCAGCTAACAAAACCTACAGTTCCTTGCAAACCACATTTCGATCTAAACAAATCCATCGAAACAAAAAAATAAGATAGTACAAAGCATTAATTAAGCCAATATTATGCTATGGAAGTGTGACCTGGACACTAACACAAACAGCAGAGCAGGTGCTAAATACGTTCGAAAGGAAAATATTGCGAAGTATATATGGCCCAACACAAGAAGGAGGACGCTGGCGTCCCAGATGGAACAGTGAGCTCTACAGATTATACAATAAGCCAGACATCGTGGAGGACATTAAAATCAAAAGATTAGGATGGGCAGGTCACATAATTAGAATGAAAGAAGAAAGGATTCCAAAAAAGTGTTTAAACGGAAACTTCTACACCACAAGACCAGTGGGAAGACCAAGAACCAGATGGGCGGATGTGGCCCAGAGGGATGCATTACAACTGCTGGGGATAAGATGATGGAGGAGAACAGCTAAAAATAGGGATGAATGGAGGCGTCTTATGAGGGAGGCCAAGGTCCAGAAGGGGCTGTAGCGCCATATATGGACGGACTTTCAGAACAAAACGTTGGGAGCGCGACCGCTAAATTAAACTTCTCTTTTAACCAGTTGTTGAATGCAAATGTATGTGTAATACACTGAAATAGGATAAGCCTATTCCTTTCGATTTCATTATGCATAGTTACTCCCTACACAAATTCAACACTGAGCAACTTCTGCAGATACACAACGAAATAAACTATACGTAAGAAGAACCAACCATATTGCAGTCACATCACTGGTCACCCCTGAGGTGTCATATTTCAGTCCCGTCAATAGTCACCCCTGCGGTGTCATATTGCAGTCACGTCATTGGTCACCCCTGCCATGTCATATTCCCAGACGCTGGAGTATAAAACCTTGTATATTAACTAGTACAAGCTTTCTTAACTTAGGTTAGTATGCAGAGTAACTAGCTTCGACTCGGCTATCGGATATCATGAAGTGCGACTATCTTATCCTAGAACTCTTTGCATTAATCGTTAAAAATCATCGTATCATATCACTGTGAAAGCAACCCCATTAAATTGTACGGTGTCATAAAAAGAAAAGTAGCAACTTCATGATTATGTCCGTTCACTGTCACAGTATGTCATACGCATGAAATTCCCCCAAGTTTATGAAGAGTCACAGTATAATTTATACAGGTCAGGATTAAGTAGGCGAATTTGTAAAAGTTGAATTATATTATGCATCCAAACTATCAGTGAGAATGCAATTCTCGACCCCAAAGTTCAGTCAAAGCTATCTTCATATTAAAATTACCTCCATGTCCAAGGATCAAGCCGCGCTGGGGCATACGCATTAAGTTACCATAGCACCTGATATATACTACGTATTCAGCCGCTGAAAGTGAGTTTCAAGCTCCGACTCATTTTCCCTCAAGTAGGAAGGCATTTAGCTTCACAGTGTATTGAACGTGGTAGCAAGGAGAAACACACTTGTCCTTTCCAGGAAACAAACCCAGTGTCCTCCTGGCCGGTTACTCTGTGCAACTGGACATGCTGCTGCACTTGCGCTCTGCTCGTTCAGCCATTGTTGAAGTTGCTCGAAACGTAATTCTCAATCTCTTTTGCACCTGCGACAGTTTCCGCTCCAGAATGACAGCAGTCATTTTGTGGCAATTTTCAGCAGTCATGCACGAAAATGTCAGCGACACACCTCTGTTTACAAACCAAATTGCTCTCAGCTTGTGTTTCATCTTACTTATTCAATAGTCGGTGTAATTAACTGTGCAACATGTCCACTCCCCCTTCAGTTTTCAATAACAAGCAGCGTACTCGGTGGGACTTCATAACACAGAACAGACACAGGTAAACCTTTACAGAAAACAATTACGGAAAAAAAGTGTTATTTAATTGAATGAAAATGTTGTACGGTGGTGTTTCAGTTTACCTTCCACGTCCAGCGACAAGATTATAACTGGACAGAATTCAATTACACTCATTTATAATTAAATTGTCACACGAGGCAAAAGTTGGAAAATTCTGTTCATTGAGCGCACGGAAAGCCTTCCTTCCAAATTTCTACTGTATTTACCTGGTGACGGGAAGAGTTTCTGTGGATGGTATGCACTGTTTACTGCTAAACATTTCCTACTTTATTATTAAATGTGACTGACAAAGTGTAAAATTATGGTTTCAGTTTGAATTCCATGCTTATTCTCCCATTCTTTCCGACAATTAATGTGCATCTTATGACTGCTCCAATTCTTTCAGAGAATTGTACAATTGATATTACGTGAATTCTTGCAGTCTTTCAGAAAATCACTATGCACTATAAGATGATAAGTATCCTGACCTTCGAAACCATGTTCATACCTGCTAAAGTCCACACACCTTCCTATTCAACTGGTTTTAAAAGAGTGCTTTGGCGGCGATTAAAGGAATTGTAAAGTGAAACCGACTTCTAATCCAAGAATTCGTGCAGCTTTACCTCCATATGATTTGTATGGCCTCCTTCAAAAACAAATCAGGATAACTTACATGTTTCGCCTAACAAACGAATTCCACATACGTCTCCTATGGTTGAATCATGAATCTCGTCATGAGCAGTAAAGAGATCCCCATGGCAACACCTGTAAAGGTTGGGGTTGCTAACATAGGCCTACCCTTACACCGACATAGGATCGTCCAGTTCCAGGAGAGAAGGTTGTATCTATGTGCATTCATTCCTCTTAGTTTTGCCGTTTGACCCAAAATGTAGGCCCTTTTTAAAAGAAATTACCCGAACTGCAATTCAGGGTCCTAAGTTCCATTCCCTCACACTACTATTGATTCGGTTTCCTAATAACTTATTTACTTGGAGCAAGCTGTTGAATGAGTTCTGCAATTGCAATCAATAATTGGACAGAGCAGATCCACCTGCTTGACCTCTGAACCTGTTGTTGACGTCATCCTTGTTGGCAGTGCCTGATCTGAAGCTGTCGTTTTTATAGTTGCTGTACTGTTACTGCTTGCTCAACACCGTTGCTATTTGAACTATCGGCTATTATTATTATTATTAGTAGTAGTAGTAGTAGTAGTAGTAGTAGTAGTAGTAGTAGTAAGAGCAGAAGAAGAAGAAGAAATAGTCGAACACGATAATACTGCGCACCCCTACTCATAATCTCGGTCATTCCCTTCTAACTGTCTGCTCTCCATGTAAAAGTTGTCTTTCTGCAATATGCCTTCGGTACAAAGACGGTCGCAATATATAGAGAACAAAATGCTACTACGTATCACAGATTACATTAGTACAGCGCAGCACATCTGTTTTCAAATATCAAAATACTAGGCGCCAGAAGGGTGACAAAGTAGGACCCACAAACATTAGACGCCACCGCACAAGATTTAGTTGCCCCGGGCGATCTGCAGCCAACAATGTGTGTCCCGTTGCATTAGTTACTGCAGTTTTAATTTACTTATTAATTCCTTTATCCTATTTTAAATTGTATCCCTGACAATTATGTGCCATTTTTTTCATTTGACTCCCGTGTTATACTAAATAACGATCATGGTGCACCTCAGGTTATGGTGTCACTTGCCTATTATGCCCCGACAGACCCAGTAAGCACAAAGATCATAATAATGGTAGAAGTGAACGAACGTACTTATGTTGGGAGTACTATAAATTCGGACGAGGACACTAAAAAGTGTCAAGTCCATGATTATGCTATGAAGTCACACCGCACTTGATGGGGGTCAGTTCTGAGCTTTGAAACCATTGGATATGAGCGTGGGTTCATCTTATCGCCGGCACTGACACAGAGAAGAGAAAAATATTTTAGCCTTAGCAGGAATCGAGCCACGTTTCCTCGGTCGTCCTGCTCGTTACGTAGATATTGTATCAGCTACGCCAAAAAAAAAAAATACGAAGGGAATATAATGGAGGAAAGACATAACGCACGGGCGCAAAAAATTAAATCGTAATTGATTGCAACAACGCTAAAAATGGGCCCTCGTAAAGAGAAATAAATACGTAATTCTAGAAATTGATGTCACATTTCACAGACATCTGAGGAACAAATAAATAGGGATACAAAACGTTACAATCTTAGAGAACCCGGAATTCGAATCTTGGTGAAATATGACCTAGAGGGAAACTGCAAAAATTTGGTCATGTATAAGAAAGTAGAAAAGGTATTAAAACTACATTTACAAGGACACAGGCCGTCAGGATGACTCAAAACAAGATGTTTCAGCCAGGAACAATGGTAGACTAAGAAGAACGACACGGCAAGAAATTTGACCCTGGAAAGGCCGTGGGATCGCCAAGGACTCTGTATAGCGTAATTCGCATTGTGCGCATTCGCAGAATTATCCGCATCTTCTCGGTCGGGGTATATTCAGTGCTCACGGAGCTGATGTTGACACCACAGTAACAGTCTCTTTTCATAAGGTGAAGAGAGATAACCAACAAGATGCAACTAATTCGATGTTTATTATCAAACGTCTATCTCAACATGTTTCGGGCATCATTATGCCCATCATCAGGAGAACAAGACCGTGTCCTACTGCATGTGGTGTTCTGCCTGGGTGTGTAGGCTGTGGTTGGCTGTGGTCTTGTGGAGCTGCGTCGTGAGCCGTGTGCACTGTGTGAAAGTTACTGATCGACTCACACAGTGCACGCAGCTCACGACGCAGCTCCACAAGACCACAGCCAACCACAGCCTACACACCCAGGCAGAACACCACATGCAGTAGGACACGGTCTTGTTCTCCTGATGATGGGCATAATGATGCCCAAAACATGTTAAGATAGAAGTTTGATAATAAACATCGAATTAGTTGCATCTTGTTGGTTCTCTCTCTTCACCTTATGTACAGGATGCACGGTCACAAGAACCTAAAACTTAAAAAAAAAAAGTCTCTTTTTAATATCGTTTGTGTGTGAATTTCGCGTTCGGGTCGTATAAAACTCCACAGGCTATTTTGTGTAACTTCTTTTCTCCAAAGTGGCTCGCTTCGTGGTGTCACAGTTTTACTGTACATATTATCAGCAAAAAATGTAAGCAGACAAATTATGACATCTGGACGTTACTATATACATATGTCAAGGGTAATGAAAGACACGTCGACTATTGGAAGACTTCAAAGATTACACTAGATTACTGTTTCTTTTGCATTACATTATCTCAGTGGTGAGCTAAAAACGACACATCTCTCCCTCGAGGTCATGTGATCTAAGGTTTTGATCCTCCGCACCTCAGAGCATCAATGAGAAAAATCCGATTGAAAAGTTTATTGAATGTTTTCAGGTTTGACGACAAAGAGTATAGAAATGAAAGAAAACGAAACAGTGTGACAAACACAGGCAATTCGTGTTCAGAGAAAATACTTGTATTTACGACTTTCTTCTTAGTGAAAACAATAGTTAATTTTATCCAGTTTTATTCGTTTGAACAAGCAATACTGGGATTTGAGAATGCGAGGGTAGATTGCAATAATGTGATTAGAACGCGCAATTAATCAGAGTAACTTTCATTATAACAATAATACGCATTAATACGTCTTAATGTTCTTGTATTAATATAATAACACGGTTATAAAAATGAGCATTATTAACACAAACTCGTTATGTTGTTACAGTAAATATGAATAATAATTGGCGTCACCCACGATCCTACAGTGTACTATTTGTTAAGGTTAATTCACAGTCTCCTGCTAGGGTTGAAAGGAACGCGTGTGATGATATGAAAGAGGACGAACACGATTCGGCCACTGTGCCGACATACGATATAAAACCTGTTGCTGTCTCTCTCGATGTTTCACCAGAATATCAAAATAAACAACATTAATTTATCCACTAACTTCCACATCTGTGTAGCGTGCATAGAAACTAATGGGTTGTGTGAGGATTTTGACAATTGAACAGCAGGGTCCGCGTGAGAAAATACTGCGTTTGGGAGACCGAGTCGTTCAGTGATTGCAGGCTGCCTGCAGCAGGTTGAGTTGCCTCCAGCACTGGGCAAGGTTCTTGGGAAGAAATACTACGTATATCCTGCTTGTGTCCCTTGGTTGTTAAGAAAAAAAGTATCGTTAAAATGTTTGTAGTAAGGTATGATAGCGACTGGATATGTAACAACATCCGCAGGTATTGCACATTTATAGCGCACATTTGGATGTGTTTATGTGTAGCGTCTTATGCGTGAGGAACACTTGTTACAACGACAAGAACTGGTACTCAGATGGGACAAATAAGGGGACGAACGTATTTTAAGATATATTGTAACAAAAATAAACGATAATGGTACTGGAAAAAAAAACAAGTATTTAGAAAGTGTACAACAGGGACGACTATAACCATAAAAATGGGCACATTCTTTTATTTGTTTCAAAAACAAATGTTTGTTTTATAGAAATGGCGTAACCGCACACCGTAGCGTACTGCCTGACGTAAAACCGTGTGTGTGTGTGTGTATAAATATATATATATATATATATATACGTGGGTAGGTTTGTACGCACGTACTTATCTATTTATGTATGTATATATGTATATATTTATGTAATATATGTATGTTTTTATGTATGTATGTATGTTATGTAATGTATGGATCTAATGTATGTATGTATGCTAACTTGAATAACTATTTCTTCGCAGAACACTCCATCTCTAAAATCTGATGATAGTTCAGGTAGTGAAAATGTTTCCCGACGTTTGTAGACTCCGAAAACTCATTCATAATAGCCCATTGCCTGGCCCAGTGCAGAGCCAGTTTAATTCGCTTCACAACCTTACACCATGTGCGACAAAAATCCAATTTAATAGCAGTTGTCTCCTTTTAAGTTACAGTCTCCCAAGTCGTTTCTGTCCTTCATATTTTCCGTTCAAAATTTCGTACGCAAATCTTAATGGAAATAGCAGGTCTATATATTAGTTGACTACAAGTATGTATTTGCTGAATCTGTTTTCTGTTCTAAAAAAATCATAAAAATTATAGTTAACTGATAAATGATGCAGCTTTGACCTACCGGATCTGGGCTGACGAACCTATGGCACGCGGCATTCACTATTGTCCCAATTATTTTTTTTTTTTACCTGACCAGTGTCTCTGTATTGTGACGAACATGTGCTTGCATATAATTAGCTGACTGCGTGCAGATTTCGCATGAATTACCGTGGTTACCAAATAATACTGCGAGTGAAACAGTTCTACACAAATCGGGAGCGGAGCGAAGTGTTGACTGGATGTTTATCACTGGTGACCTGACCTGGCGTTGACTGGATAAATACGTGACATTGGACAATATGTTTTAAAATCCTCTTTTCAAACAGTACATAGCAGCAGCACTAATCACTCCCACATTTTCTTCCCTTCCGCACTACTCGAGGCCTTTTTTAGAAATATAATATAATAATTATACCATGCATTAATTATATTATACATTAATAATAATGATGATGCAAAATTAATAAGAACTGTGGAAGGACCAAAATTCTGATTTTGCTCTTAAAAATTACCATGGGCAGGCGAAAGAATTTCTTCGAAATGAATAGAAAATTTGGGCACGGCCCTCAAAAAGGTTCGCCAGCCCTGCCCTAGACGTCCACAACCTGCGGCTTGGACAATCGGCACCCCCCCCCCCCCCCCCCCCCCCCCCACGCCTTATTTCTCCAAAAACCACCCAAACACACACACAAAAAAACAATCCTAACACACACTAAAGAAAAAAAAAAAAAAAAAAAAAAAAAAAAAAAAAAAAA
>Ga0123355_10011587_pt1 | contig 13600 bp, 7 predicted proteins | sample TergutEmb28metaG_3_FD_89872 | JGI IMG/M metagenome (GOLD analysis project Ga0123355, IMG submission 89872) | Embiratermes neotenicus P1 segment gut microbial communities from Petit-Saut dam, French Guiana - Emb289 P1 | ecosystem: Host-associated > Arthropoda: Insects > Digestive system > Gut ...
ATCCCGCTTTTTCCGCCTTTTCCGTGGGCCATGTTTTTAGAAGCTGTTTAGCAGCAAAGCTTGCAACAACAACACAAACGCCTTCAAATTATCGTTCATCATGCCCGGCCAAATTTCTTCTATTATATAAAAGTCGTCCAGCGGGGAGTGCAAAATTGTTACGGTTAAATCACCAAAACCTTCGCCCAGGCGTGTGAATTGTGCCTTTAGCTCTGGGTCAAGGTTGTTAATATCCTCAAGGCCTACAAAGTTTACAACCCTAAAACCTTCAAATAAAAATGCCAGAGCGTCTGTTGGGAAGGCTACAGCCTCGGGGATAGACAGCAGGGCGAAGCCGTTTATTTCCGCAATTTCTGCAAACAATGCGCTAACTGCAAGGGTTATTTCGTCCTGTGCGGGTTCAACTAAGCCGGAGTCTGCGGCTAGCAATAGCAGCATTTCTGCAGGCATACTGGCCATGTCTTCAAATGCAAAAACCATAAAGTCTTCTACGGAGTAAATAGGTAGGCCAAGGTCTGCAAATGTTAACCCCGCGGCGGCAAGCTGTTCATACTGGAATTCGAATTGCCATACAAAAATGTCATACATACTTTCAAACACATACGCTTGTAGCATTGCTATTTCTTCTGCGTTAAGAACCGGTAACATACCTGCGGCATAAAGCAGAACAGGACCTTCGATAATAACGTCTGCGTTAACTGCAAGCACGATGTTGCTCGCTTGGGCCGGTGTTAGCATGTGGATAAACCAGTCCGCGCCAATAAGGCCTACTTCTTCTGCGCCCAGGAATGCATACACTATCGTGTAGTAGTTATCTTCTTCCAAAATGCGTTGTGCGCTTTCCAAAAGAAGAGCAACGCCGGATGCATTGTCGGATGCGCTTGGGTACGGCGGAGAATCGTAGTGTGCCATTACAACAATGGTTTCCGTAGTTTGACCGGGTATGGTTATCACAACGTTTTGGCTAACACGGTCCGGGCGCAGCTGGTACTCGCGCCCAATGCCCAACACGCCGGGCGAAGTTACAGAGCCCCAAAACAGTCCGCCGCTGAGGCCAACGCCTGCCTCGTTAACTTCCCAGTATGTAAACTCTTGCACTTCGATGTTTGCAAAATCGTGACCCATTGCCAATAATTCTTCTACAATCCATACAGCGGTTTCAAGCTCGCGATATGTAAATGCAGAACGGGCGGGCAGGTAATCGTTCATAAACTGTATGTAGTTTACTGCGATAACGCCGGGGGCAAGGTCTGTGGAGAACATAGGTTCTCTTACATCTTCAAAATTTTCTTGATACCAGAGGGTTAAGTCCAGGCGGTCCACGGGAGCGCTGTCTACCTCTGCCAGAAACGGGATGAGAATAATTTCGACAAACTCTACCGGTACCCACGCTACGCCATCGTCTAAGAAGCCACCTGTGTACGCTATTACTACTATAATAACGTCGCCTGCTGCCGTGGTTATGATGGCTGCTTGGTCGTTGTCGTCCCATTCGGCTGATGCGCCAAACATGTAGGCAATTTGCCTAAGGGGTACATATGCTTGCTCTTCTTCCACGCGAATGGTGGGCTCTGCGGCTATTGCTACCGTTGGTATTATCATAGATACTGCCAGTACAAGAGCCAGTAGTACTGCTTTTGTTTTTTTCACGTTGTTCCTCCAAAAAGAATTTTTTCGTGCACATATAAGTGTAACATGAAAATTATGAATTGTCATTAAGCCTGCTTGCTAAGCTGTGTGGAGCGCTTTTCACCAAAAGACCAAAATAGCTGCGCCACAAAATACACCCCTTAGCAAGGCGGAAGCCACCCTCCCTTTACATTACATGTTTCAAAAACTGCCCCGTATAAGATTTAGCACACGCTGCAACCTTTTCCGGTGTGCCCGTAACCAATATTTCGCCCCCGGCGGCGCCGCCTTCGGGGCCAATATCAACAATATGGTCGCACACCTTTATAACATCCAAGTTATGCTCGATTACAATTACCGTGTTGCCGCCCTCTGCAAGCTGCTGCAGTATGCCAATTAATTTATGCACATCTGCGGCGTGCAGGCCGGTTGTCGGCTCGTCCAATACATACAGCGTGCGTCCTGTTGCGCGGCGGGATAGCTCTGTCGCAAGTTTTACCCTCTGTGCCTCGCCACCGGAGAGTGTTGTAGACGACTGCCCAAGCTTGATATACGTAAGCCCCACATCGCATAGGGTTTGCAGCTTATCGCGCAGCCTTGGCAGGTTTTCAAAAAAGCTGTATGCCTCTTCCACGGTCATGTCCAAAACGTCGGAAATGGTTTTGCCTTTGTATTTTACCTCCAGCGTTTCGCGGTTGTAACGTTTGCCGCCGCATACCTCGCACGGCACGTATACGTCGGGTAGGAAGTGCATTTCTATCTTTAGAATACCGTCGCCGGCGCATGCCTCGCAACGGCCGCCCTTTACGTTAAAGCTGAAACGCCCCTTTTGGTAGCCCCGTATCTTCGCCTCGGGTACTTGGGCGAATACGTCACGCACAAGGTCAAACAGCCCGGTATATGTGGCGGGGTTAGAACGCGGCGTGCGCCCTATGGGGCTTTGGTCGATATTGATGATTTTGTCCAAATGCTCAAGCCCGGTGATATCCTTATGCTTGCCGGGCTTTACTCTTGCGCGGTTTAGGTCGCGGGAGAGGCGTTTGAACAGAATTTCGTTAACCAGCGAACTTTTGCCGCTGCCGGAAACGCCTGTTACGCAGGTGAATACACCCAGCGGAAATGTTACGGACACATCCTTTAGGTTGTTTTCCTGTGCGCCTGTAATGTGCAGCACGCGTTGTTTATCAACTTTGCGGCGTGCGGTTGGCAGTTCAATTTTTGCCTTGCCGCTTAGGTAGCGGCCCGTTACGGATTCTTCGCAACTTACAATGTCCTTTACTTCGCCTGCGTATACAACGTTGCCGCCATGGCTGCCCGCTCCGGGTCCAATGTCCACGATATAGTCCGACGCCCACATGGTGTCGGAATCGTGCTCTACCACAATAAGGGTGTTGCCGATGTCTGTCAGATGGCGAAGTGTTTTGATAAGGCGGTCGTTATCCCGCTGATGCAGGCCGATACTTGGCTCGTCCAATATATACACGACGCCTACAAGGCCGGAGCCAATTTGCGTTGCGAGGCGAATCCGTTGCGCCTCGCCACCGGAAAGCGAACCTGTGGCGCGTGCAAGCGTTAAATAATCCAGCCCCACATCCAAAAGGAACCCTGTGCGGGCATGGATTTCTTTTAGAATAGCCCCGGCAATAATCAGTTGCGTGGGCGTCAGTGTTAGTTCATTAAAGAAGTCTTGCACACCTTGGATGGTCTTCTCCGTTACTTGCGAAATTGAAATATCGCCAATAGTCACTGCCAAAATTTCCGGCTTTAGGCGTTGCCCATTACATGTTGGGCAGGTGATTTGTGTCATCAGTGCTTCGTATTCGTGTTTGTGGGCCAGGCCGGTGTCTTTATAGCGGCGCCATAGGTTGTTGGTTATGCCCTCGAAGTCGTAGCTGTAGGAGCGCACCATGCCGTCTTGCCCGGTGTAGGTTATTTTTAACCCCTCTTGGTTATTGCCGTTCATCAAAATGTCGGTTACGTTTTTGGGCAAGTCTTTGTACTTGGTGTCCAGGCTGAAGTTATATTTTTTTGCCAATTCTTCAAAAATGGCGTGGCTCATGCTGTTTTCGGATCTTATTGCGTTCCAGCCAACCACGGCAATTGCGCCTTCGTGCAGGGAAAGCTCTGGGTTGGGTACAATAAGTTCCGGGTCGAAGATAAGTTTCATTCCAAGGCCGGAACAGTCCGGGCAGGCACCGGATGGGTTGTTGAACGAGAACATGCGCGGCTCTACTTCCGGCAGGTTAATGCCGCAATCTACACAGGAGAAGTGCTGGCTGAACGTGAGGTCTTCTTTCTCGTTGTTTACAACCACCAGCCCGCCGGACAGCACCATTGCCGCCTCCAGCGATTCGGAAAGGCGCTTGCCTATGCCTTCGCGCACCACCAGGCGGTCTATCATAATTTCTATCGTGTGTTTTTTTGTTTTCTCAAGAGTTATTTCTTCGCCAAGGTCGTACACTTGGCCGTTAACGCGGGCGCGTACGTAGCCGTTTTTGCGGGCGTCTTCCAGCAGTTTTACATGCTCGCCTTTGCGCTGGCGCACTACGGGGGCCAGAATTTGTAGGCGCGTGTTTTCCGGCTGCTCCAACACTTGGTCTACAATTTGGTCTATCGTTTGTTTCTCGATAACTTTGCCGCAGCTTGGGCAGTGCGGTGTGCCAACTCTTGCGTACAAAAGGCGCAAATAGTCGTAAATTTCCGTTACTGTGCCCACGGTAGAGCGTGGGTTTTGGTTTGTGGTTTTTTGGTCTATAGAAATAGCCGGGCTTAGACCCTCTATAAAGTCTACGTCCGGCTTTTCCATTTGCCCTAAGAACTGGCGGGCATAGGCAGAAAGGGATTCTACATACCTGCGCTGCCCTTCTGCATAAATTGTGTCAAAAGCCAGGGACGTTTTGCCCGAGCCGCTTACGCCTGTAAATACTACAAGTTTATCTCTTGGAATTGTTAGGTTAATATCTTTTAAGTTATTGTTACGGGCGCCTTTTATAACTATTTGGTTTTGTGCCATAGTGTGTCACTTCTTCCAGCGAATTTTTCATGTTGTGTAATGATAATGCAAAATAATTATTAAAGCAACAGTCTTAGAGAAAATCTTAGATTCTAATATTGACGCTAACGCAATTGACACGTACCCTGCGAATATGTAGAATAGATTTTGCTTCACGGCACCGCCGTTTTTTTGTATCCGTAGCTCAGGGGATAGAGCGTCTGCCTCCGGAGCAGAAGGCCGTAGGTTCGATTCCTATCGGATACGTAGTGGGGAAGTTAACAAAAACAAGGCTTTTGGGTTTTCACCCAAAAGCCTTGTTTTTTTGCGTTGTTACATATATTACAATGCGTGCAATAACACGTGTCAATTAAATTTATAGTATCATAGGTTTGACGATGCCACAGGTGTAATTACAATTGCTTTGATGTAGCTTTTAATCAAAAAGAACGAGGTTTGGCCTGCCTGTGCCAACCTCGTTTTTTTTCGGGCTTATTTCTATCTCAACTTTCATCTGGTTAATGGTTCATTGGTTAAGCCCTAATATTTCCTCAAGTATGCCAGCATCCCCGCCAGCCCTCATAAACACAAGGCCGGTAAGCTTTCGACAGAAAGAACAAATCCGTCTGTTAACATAAAATTCACAAAAAAATGGTTCCAGCCTTCCGTTTTGTTGTATAATCAATTTCTAAGAAAGTGTCTTAGATTTTGATTGTACGACAAAACTTTTGTTACAATTGTGTTACAACCAATCCGCAGAAAATTTGTTCACTATAGATGAAACACATTAAAACAACCGGAGGTAAATAATGGACTATTCAAATTTAGGAAAAAAGAGAAACACCCGAAAGCAAAACCCACACACCACACGTGTGCGCAATAAAGTTAGCCTTTTGGTTTTAAGAGTTTTCCTTGCATCTGTGCTTATTGTGGGTTTTGCAGGGGTTGGCATTGTTATGGGGCTGTATTTTGGCATTATAAGCAACTCCCCGCAGTTAGACCTTAATATGGTGGTTTCGGAATATCACTCTTCTGTCATTGTTTCCGAATGGACGGGGGAAGAAATCGTAACCCTTCACGCCGGCCACAACCACGAAAGTGTTACCATGGACCAAATCCCGCCCCATGTATATCTCGCATTTGTTGCCATAGAAGACGAACGTTTTTTTGAACATAACGGCATAGATATCCGCGGTATTGGACGCGCTGCGTTTAGGCTTATAGAGTCCGGCGGCGCAAGAACAGAGGGCGCAAGTACAATAACTCAGCAGTTAATTAAAAACATGTTGGGGCATTTCGAGTCCGATTTTATAACCAAACTGCAAGAGCAATACATGGCAGTAACGTTCGAGAACCACTTAGCGGAATATTTTGGCGATGACAGGCTGGCGGCCAAGTATTTTATACTGGAATCTTACCTGAACATCATAAACCTGGGCCGGCAGAACTACGGTGTGCAAGCGGCCGCTCGTTTTTATTACGACCTAAATGTTTGGGAGCTTTCCATTGCGCAAGCGGCAACCATTGCTGCCATTACGCAAAACCCCACACGTTTCCCGCCCGATACAAGGCCGGAGGCTAACTGGGAACGTGCACAGTTTGTGCTGGATGCTATGTTGCGCCTTGGTTTTATCACCCCGGAAGAATTCTACGAAGCAATGACTTCTAATGTATATGACACGATTGTGCGCATGGAAGGTGGCGGCACACGCCCACTTATCTCTCCGTTCGATTGTTTTACCGATGCGCTGCTCGACAGCGTGCGCAACGACCTTATGCGGGAATTTAACTGGACCAGCGATATGGCAAATAGGCTTATCTTTAGCGGTGGCGCACGTATTTACTCCACGCAAAATCCGGATTTTCAAGCCGCTGTAGACAGAGTATTTTTAGATGATAACTACTGGCCGGAAGCCGACTTTTCTGTAGACCTGGAATTCAATTTTACGCTGCATAACTCAGTTACAGGGCAAAACCGCAGCTACAGCCTTACCCGTACAGAACGTACAAGGGCAGAGCTGGAAGACTGGATGGAGCGCACTTTAAACGAAATTATGACCAGCCAAGAAGAGGTAGTATCTTCGGTTGCTTTGTTTACACCGCAGCCGCAGGCGGCCTTTGTGCTTTTGGACCACAATACCGGCCATGTTTTGGCATTACGCGGTGTAAGGGGCGAGCGCGGAGCCAACCGTACATTTAACCGCGCAACACATGCAACCCGTTCGCCGGGCAGCCAAATGAAACCTATTGCCGTTTTTGCACCCGCCTTCGACCTTGGCATTATGCAGCCGGCAACTGTTATAGACGATATTCCGTTTACGCTTGTTGCGCCAAGCGGCACTTGGACACCGGGGCAATGGTGGAGTGGTGCGTTCACCAACTTTGAAGGCGCGTCCACAGCGCGCCGTGCTATCTACCGCTCTATGAACGTAGTTTCCGCCCGTGCGGCCGCAGACCCTGCTATTCCGCATGTTGGTGTGGAAAATATGTTTAACTATTTGGAGCGCATGGGCATTACCACTTTGGTGCGTGGGCAAGATGGCCCGGCTATTTCTCTTGGTGGTATGCACCGCGGCGTTCATTTGATAGAACTTGCGGGCGCATATGGCGTAATGGCCAATGGCGGCATGTTCAACCGTCCGGTGCTTTACACCAGAGTTGTTGGCCCAAATGGCGAAATTTTGCTGGACAACACACCAAATCCGGTGCAAGCAGTACGCGATACAACAGCCTTTTTGATTATAGACAGCATGCGCGATACTATGACCAACGCTGCCGCAACAGGCGGTGCCGCCAACTGGACCAACCCGCAGATGAGCGGCATACAAATTGCCGGCAAAACAGGGACATCCCAGCGCCGTGCAGATCTTGGTTTCTCCGGCTCTACACCTTATTTCACCGCATCTATTTGGATGGGTAATGACAATAACCAAAGCCTGTCTGCCAATCGTCTGCATCTTATTGCATGGCGCAGTATCATGCAGGAAGTGCACCACGGGTTCGAGCCCGCAACATTCCCGCGGCCGGACCGTATTGTAACCGCCACTGTTTGCCGAGATTCCGGGCATTTAATGACCGACCTTTGTTTTGAAGACCCAAGGGGCAACAGAGGCAACACAGATATTTTTGACGCCCGTTTTGTACCAACAACCCATTGCCAAAACCACCAGCAGTTTACCTATTGTACGCATGGTTATCTTGCCGGCCCGTTTTGCGAAAGCTGGGGTACTGTTGTAACCCGCGCAGGTATTGTGCGTACCGTACCCGTGCTTGACGATAATGTTAATATTTGGGACAGAGAAATGGAGTTCCCCGCAGGAGTGCTGGAAGGCCTTATTTGCCCGCATCACTTTTATCCAAACCCAAATGCAGGCATGGAAGACCCATGGGGTGACAACCCCCCTTGGTGGGCAGATTGGGGAACACCTGACGACAGGCCTGTATGGTGGGGACAGCCGGCAGACATGCCGGACGGATACCGCCTACCGGATACCCAGCAACCACCTGCCGAGCCTCATGTGCCAGACTACTGGGATGACCATACCCAAGAGCCCGACCAGCCGGCAGACGAACCTGATGAACCTTTGCCGCCGGGAGACCATTGGGGCGGCGAGCATATACCACTGCCGCCGAACGATGACAACGACAATGAGAATGATGATTAATTTCAACCATATACCCGTCCTGCCTGAGGAAGTGCTAAGCGCGCTAAACCTCGGGCGTGGCGGTATTTACGTAGACGGCACCTTAGGCGGCGGCGGGCACTCTAAATTAATCTTAAACGCCCTGCCCAAAACCGGCCGCTTAATTGGCATAGACCGTGACGAAAACGCAATAACCGCCGCAACAAGCCGGCTAAACGATTCCAGATTCCAAGCGGTGCGTGGCAATTTCCACGATATGCCGGAGATTTTGCGGGGGCTAAATATTGCCTCCGTAGACGGAATCCTTTTAGACCTTGGCGTTTCAAGCTACCAGCTGGACACTGCCGAGCGCGGTTTCTCATACCGCTTCGACGGCCCGCTGGACATGCGTATGGACAACCGGGCGAGCCTTACCGCCGCAGATATTGTAAACACATATTCCGAAAAGGAACTTGTAAGCTTAATTTTTGAGTTTGGAGAGGACAAGTTTGCAAGGCGCATAGCGCGGGCCATTTGTGCGGCCAGACCAATAGAAACTACTGTGCAGCTTGCAGAAGTTATAACTCGCGCTGTGCCAAAACAAAAATATGGACAACCCCACCCGGCAATGCGTACATTCCAAGCCATACGAATAGAAGTTAACAACGAATTAAACCCGTTGCGCGATGCACTTAATAGCGCAATAAGCCTATTAAACCCGGGCGGAAGAATCGCCGTTATCACATTCCATTCATTAGAAGACCGCATTGCAAAAACAACGTTCCAAAAAGCATTTTCCCCTTGCGAATGTCCAAGAGAAATACCATACTGTGTATGCGGCAAAACACCGCAAGTAAAGCTTATAACCAAAAGACCTATTTTGCCAAGCGAAGAGGAATTGCAGCAAAATAAACGAGCACACAGTGCAAAACTTAGAGTGGCTGAAAGGATTTGATACCTACCATGCCAAGACAGGACAGATACAGATATTCCGCAGAAAGCACCGCAAGGCAGCCGGAGCCCGAATTTAGGCCAAGAAGGCGACCCGCCCGCCCGGTGCAAAAGGCCAAAAAGCAAAGTTTAATAAAAGCAAACAACGCCCAGTACATTTATGAAGACAAAAAACACTGGCTGCGCATGCCCATGCAAGTTATCGCTACTTCATTGGTTGTTTTTGCATGCGCAATGGCAATTGTATTATTCAATGGGCAAATAACCGGCACCGAGCGAGAGCTTGCGGTTGCAAATTCCGAGCTTAGGGCGCTGCAAGAAACTAACCGCAACTTAGAATCGCAAATTGGTGGCACTTACACATTGGAAGAAATCGAATTCTACGCTTTCACCAGGCTGGGTATGACCTTGCCGGACCCTGCTCAGGTTATAGAAATCAACATCCCGCGCCAAAGCCACGCTGTTCTTAGCACACAAGAATTTCTGCCGCCCACCGAGAATTTCCTGTGGCAGGATGTGCGCACATTTGTAAGCGGTTTATTTAACAGATTGTTTGGATAATAGGGGGAACGCTTGTGAGACAACCAAGAGGTAATAGAAGCCAAGAAGCCATGCGTAGGCGCAACCTAATATATTTAGGTGTATTTTTTACCATGGCCTTTATCGCATTATGCGGGCGTATTATGTACTTACAAATCCGTTATGGCGAAGAATATTCAATTTACGTTGCGCGCCAGCATAACCGGGACAGGCAGGCCAGTGTGTCCAATACAACCCAGCCCATACGCGGCTCGATAATGGACAGGCATATGCAGCCGCTTGTAAGCAGCATTCCCGTGTTTGAAGTTTTTATGGATGTGAGAGCACTGCACCAAGGCCCCCCAACCGCCCGCGAAGCGCATATAGAGGCCGTAATGCGCGAGCTTGGCATACTAAGCCGCGACATTATGCCCTATTTTGAAACAAACTTAGACGGTGACTTGATACATACCCTAGGCTCTGCAAGGCGTGTTATTGCAACAGATGTAGACCCTCACACGGCACTTTATCTAAGGGATAATTACCAACATATACACGCTGTAGAAATGTCGCAGCGTTTTTTCCATGACCAATTTTTTGCGCCGCAAGTGCTGGGCTTTATCCGCGGCGATGGCGGCGATTCATCCTGGGGGCTGGAGGCCTTTTATAACACCCAGCTTACCGGCGCACCGGGGCGTACTTTCCTTGCCAATGGCGAGATAGAAGAAATACCCGTGCGGGACGGGTACACCCTTATAACAACGTTTGACAGCGAGATACAGCACACCGTGCAGCGCATGGTAGACCAAATATACCGCGAAATGAGCGCGGATTTTGTGGGCGGCATTGTAATGCAGCCCTTTACAGGCGAAATTTGGGCAATGGCTCAAGCACCAACATTTTCTATAGCAGACCCTATGAACCCGGATTTATTAACCGACCTATGGCTGCAAGAAAACTGGGACGCAATGAGTGAAGGCCAGCGCACGGACGAATTAATGCGCTCTTGGCGTAATTTTCATACTACCCGCTCTTACGAAATGGGCTCTGTATTTAAACCGATGGTCATTGCCGCTGCTTTGGAAGAAGGCGTGCTTTCCGAAAACCATGTGTTTGTGTGCGAGGGCGGCAAATTTGTGTTCCAAGACGAATGGATACCCTGTTGGGAGAACCACGGCCGCTTAACCTTGGAGCAAGCCATTGCAGTGTCCTGCAACCATGCTATGTTTGATATAGTAGAAATGCTTGGCCGTGACACATTTTACCGCTACAGGCGCTACTTTGGTTTTGGCGAAAGAACCGGCATAGACGTACCCGGCGAAACTGCTGTTTCCAGCCCGTTTGTAATGTATACACTGGCAGATTTGGGGCCTGTTCAGCGGGCAACCAGCTCCATGGGGCAGGGGTTTAATGCCACAACTATTCAGCAAATTGTTGCGTATGCGGCACTTGTTAATGGCGGAAATGTTTTGCGTCCGTTTTTTGTATCGCAAATTATAGATTCTCATGGTAATGTCGTGCATCAAAATTTGCCCACAGTAGAGCGGCGGGCAATTTCTCCAAGAACATCCGACTATATGCGCCGTGTTATGGAGCAAGTAATTACATACGGAACCGGTACAGGGCGTTTTGCGGCCATACCCGGGCATACATTGGGCGGCAAAACAGGCACAGGCCAGCAAGGCGCCCGTGCCGATGGTATAGATTCGCTTACTTTTATTGCGTACACGCCAATAGAAAACCCGGAATTTGTTGTGCTGCTGGTAGTAGACCGCATAGATTCGCAAACATATGGCGGCGCAGGCCGGCAGCTGGGCCCCAGAATACGCCGCTTGGTAGAAGAAATTATCAACATACGTGCATTGCAGCCCACCGACGGACCCGATGCCATGGACGCTTGGCGCGACCATATTGCAACCGGCGATATAATGCCGGACTACAGCGGTTATCGTCTGGCAGACGCTGTGCGCAACCTGGCAGGCCGTGGCGAGGGCGGCTACCAAGTGGTAGGTACCGGTACCATTGTCGCGCACACAATCCCACAGCCGGGGCGGCCAATGCCGCAGAATGTACCAGTATTTTTCCATATGCAGCCGGACACACGAATAGAGGGGCAAATGGTTATAGTGCCAGACTTAACAGGCGTAAACCTTACCCAGGCAGAGAATTTATTAAGAGAAGTGGGATTGCCGGCACTGCTTATAGACAGTTTGGCAACACCGTTTAACTTTAACCCGGACGGCGCGCGCACCATGAATCCGCTGACAGAGGAAGAGCGCGAGACCATGAGCGACTTGCCGCAGAGTGCATCAGGGGGTGCTTCCGGTGGGCTGGTTATTTATCAGCAGTTCCCCGTGGCAGGTACGGAGCTTGAACGGGGTACGCAGGTTATGATACGGGCTAGGTAGTTATAGAAGTGGAGTGATTGCAAGGAAAATTGATCCAAGGGGTATTCTGCTGACCGAAAAAGTCGATATTGCATGGTTTAAAGAAATTAAAGCCGCAATATTTCAAAGATTTTATCAAATTTGACATTTTGCTTGTAGAAAATAAGTTGTTTGTTGGGATGCAGATCCATTCGCATACTAACGGATTGCTTGGAGGTTCACACAAAACCCGTGAAAAATTTATGCAGCAAATTGACCTCTTCCATAGCATTTGTGCAAACATCTATGCCAATAGCACTGTTTATGAAGAAGGCAAATTTGAATTGAAGCTGGCGCAATGGGAATTGTATGACTACTGTTTATGGGACAACACCTTTGGCAATAACAGCAAAAGTATTATGCGTTGGTTTGATGAATGGGCGTACCAAGCGAATTATGTAGAGTAAGGGGTTCATTTATGTCCTTAACACAGGTCGATTTCAATTCTTATCAATCAGCAAACAATGTAATCGCAGAGAAAAGAAACGCCGGGCTTTTTTTGTCTGCCACAAAATGCGTTAGGGTGTATTATCTCCCAACTAAACCTTTGTCGTCATGTATAACTATTCCAAAAAAATTCTGCTTACCGTTAAAAATATGTATGACTTTAAATATGCCACAGCCCGGCTTGCATTTGCTGCTTGGCGAGGGGCATATTTCGTTTGGCACAATGTCGGACAACAGAAGCCTTAGTGATATTGTGGAGCCTGATAATAAAAAGCCCAAGTACTTTGATAACCGCACTAACTTGTCGAAAGATATTGAAATTATGGTACTGTATGGCTTGAAGTTTATGCAAATTGTCATAGATGGCCAAACGCGGTTCTTTTCCAAAAAAGAGAAATATATGCGCTCAGGTCTTTTTGCAAGTATGAACAAGGCCGGTTTTGAATTAAATCTCGGCACAGATAAATTTGCCGAAGTGCTTATAAAGAATATGACAATCGAAGAATATGACATTGAGCCGGATGCCATTCCCATTAACAACGAAATCGGCGAGGTAAGCATTCATTTTATTAGAAGGGGCGTTAAAGCCAGTTTTGAAGAATGTATTTCGCTGTTAGCACCGGCACTTCAAGGAGAAATCATTGAAACCGACCAATTTCTTTTGAATGAAAAAGAGTTGAAAATCAAACGAAAAATCGAGGGCGACCAGCTCGGATGTAAGATTACATACATATCATCCGTTCATGGATTTTCATATGCGCTACGAATCAACGAACATCTCATGGCTCATTCTTACTGGTGGTATATGGTTTCAAGCTATAAATATGAAGGAAAATTTATGGGACGAAAAAACGACTTGACAAACCTCACCCTTCAAAGAGTTTATGAACTATCGCCTACAATTGCCGGCCGTCTTGTCGGCTATTACGGCAAATGCACCGGATGCAGCCAATCATGCGCCGTTAAAACAACATATGAATTGAATAATAAAAGATTTGTATCATGCCACGGAC
>Ga0123355_10011588_pt1 | contig 13600 bp, 24 predicted proteins | sample TergutEmb28metaG_3_FD_89872 | JGI IMG/M metagenome (GOLD analysis project Ga0123355, IMG submission 89872) | Embiratermes neotenicus P1 segment gut microbial communities from Petit-Saut dam, French Guiana - Emb289 P1 | ecosystem: Host-associated > Arthropoda: Insects > Digestive system > Gut ...
AAGACAGGTTCCCTGTTAGGAATGGTTTGAGACAAGGAGACGATATACTACCAATGCTTTTAAACTTTGATTTAAGGTACGCCGTTAGGAGGCTTCAGGTATATCAGGAAGGTTTGAAACTATATGGTACACATCAGTTTCTGGCTTTTGCCGATGATGATAATATACTGGGAGGAAGCAGAGAGTTGTTAGAAGAAGTTCTGCAGGAGAGCGACAAAGCGACTGACCGTGTGTGGTAAAAATTGTTCATGGCACGGCTGATGTGATTGAGGTGCTTCGTAGCTATGACATGGCTTATGTGATTAAGGAGCTTCGTAGCTATGATATGGCTGATGTGATTGAGGTGTTTAGTAGCTATGACATGGCGGTTGTAACATAGGTGCTTCGTAGCTATGACATTACTGTTGCGATTAAGGTGCTTCAAAGCTATGACATGACTGATGTGACTAAGATGCTTCGTAGCTGTGACATGGCTGATGTGATTGAGGTGCTTCGTAGCTGGTAAATGGCTGCTGTGATTAAGGTGCTTCGTAGCTATGAAATGGCTGATGTGATTAAGGTGCTTCGTAGCTATGACATGGCACATGTGATTGAGGTGCTTCGTAGCTGGGACATAGCTGCTGTTATTAAGGTGCTTCGTAGCTACGACATGACTATTCTAAATAAGGTGCTTCGTAGCTACCATATGGCTTATATGAATAAGGTGCTAAGTAGCAGTGACATGGCTGATGCGAAGAAGGTGCTTCGTAGCTATTACATGGTTGATATGATTGAGGTCCTTCGTAGCAATGACATGGCTGTTGAGATTCAGGTGCTTCGTAGCTATGACATGCCTTATGTGATTAAGGTGTTTCGTAATTATGACATGACTGTTGTGATTAAGGTGCTTCGTATTTATGACATGGCTGATGTGATTAAGGTGCTTCGTAGCTATTACATGGTTGATGTGATTGAAGTCCTTCGTAGCTATGACATGGCTGTTGAGATTCACGTGCTTTGTAGCTATGACATAGCTGATGTGATTAAGGTGCTTCGTAGCTATGACATGGCTGAAGTGATTAAGGTGCTTCGCAGCTATGATATGGCTGATGTGATTAAGGTGCTTGGTAGCTATGATATGGCCGATGGGTTTGAGGTTCTTCATAGATGGGGCATGGCTTCTGTAATTAAGGTGCTTCGTAGCTACGATATGACTGTTCAAATAAGGTGCTTTCTAGCTACCATATGGTTGATGTGATTAAGGTGCTAAGTAGATTTGACGCGGCTGATGCGAATAAGATGCTGCGTAGCTACGACATGACTGTTTTGAATAAGGTGCTTCGTAGCTATGACATGGCTGATGTGATTAAGGTGCTTGGTAGCTATGACATGGCTGATGTGATTGGGTTGCTTCGTATCTATGATATGGCCGTTGTGATTCAAATGCTTCCAAGCTGGGACATGGATACTCTGATTAAGGTGCTTAGTAGATATGACTTGGCTGATTTGACTGAGGTGCTTCGTACCAATTACATAGCTGTTGTGATTCAGGTGCTTCGAAGCTGGGACAGGGCTGCTGTGATTAAGGTGCTTCGTAGCTATGACATGACTGTTGTGAATAAGGTGCTTCGTAGCTATGACATGTCCGTTTTGACTGAGGTGCTTCGTAGCTGGTACATGTCTGATGTGATTAAGGTTCTTCGTAGCTATGATATGACTGTTTTGATTAAGGTGCTTCGTAGCTTGGACATGTCTGCTGTGATTAAGGTGCTTCGTAGCTATGATATGACTGTTGTGATTAAAGTTATTAGTAGCTATGAAATGGCTGTTGTGATTAATGTGCTTCGTAGCTGGGAAATGGATGCTTTGATTAAGGTGTTTCGTAGCTATGACACGACTGTTGTGGTTAAGGTGCTTCGTAGCTATGACATGACTGATGTGATTAAGGTTCTTCGTAGCTGTGACAGGGCTGTTGTGATTAAGGTGCTTCGTAGCTATGACATGACTGTTGTAAATGAGGTACTTCGTAGCTATCACAAGTCTGTTGTGATTAAGGTGCTTCATATCTATGTCATGACTGTTTTGTTTAAGGTGCTTCGTAGCTATGACATGGCTGTTGTGATTAAGGTGCTTCGTAGCTATGACATGAATGTTGTAATTAAGCTGCATCGTAGTTGACATGACTGTTGTAATTAAGGTGCTTCGTACCTATGACATGGCTGTTGTGATTAAGGTAATTCGTAGCTATTACACGACTGTTGTTAATGAGGTGCTTCATAGCTATGACAGGACAGTTGTGATTAAGGTGCTTCGTAGCTATGACGTGACTGATGTGATTAAGGTGCTACGTAGCTCTGAAATGTCTCTTGTGATTAAGATGCTTAGTAGCTTTGACATCACTGTTTTGATTAAGGTGCTTCGTAGCTGAGACATGGCGGCTGTGATTAAGGTGCTTTGTAGCTATGACATGGCTGATATGATTAAGGTGCTTCGTAGCTATGACATGACTGTTGTGATTAAGGAGCTTCGGAGCTGGGAAAAGGGTGCTGTGAATAAGTTGCTTCGTAGCTATGATATGACTATTGTGATTAAGGTGCTTCGTAGCTAAGACATGTCTGTTGTTTTAAGGTGATTCGTAGCTATGACACGACTATTGTGACTGAGGTGTTCGTAGCTATGATATTGCTGTTTTGATTAAGGTAATTCGTAGCTATGACACGAATGTTGTGACTGAGGTGCTTCGTAGCTATGACAGGGCTGTTTTGACTGAGGTACTTCGTATCTATGACATGACTGTTGTGATTAAGGTGGTTCGTAGTTTTGATAGGGCTGTTGTGATTCAGGTGCTTCATAGATGGTTCAAGGCTCTTGTGATGAAGGTGCTTCGTAGCTATGACATGGCTGTTGTGAGTTAGGTACTTTGTAGCTATGAGAGGGCTTTTGTGATTAAGGTGCTTCGTAGCTATGACATGACTGTTGTGATTAAGATGCTTAGTAGCTATGACATGGTTTATATAATTGAGGTGCTTCGTAGCTATGACATGACTTTTGTGATTAAGGTGCTTCGAAGCTATGACATGGCTGTTGTGATTAAGGTATTTCTTAGCTATGAAATGAGAGTTATGTTAAAGGTGCTTCGTACCTTGGAAATGGATGCTGTGAATATGATTCTTCGCAGCTATGACATGACTGTTGTGATTAAGGTGCTTCATAGCTATGACATGACAGTTGAGATTAAGGTGCATTATAGCTATGACATGACTGTTGTGATCAAGGTGCTTCGTAACTATGATATGACTGTTGAGATTAGGGTGCTTCGTAGCTATGACAAGAAAACCCTGATTATAGTGCTTCCTAACTCTCATATGATTGTTGGGACTAGGGTGGTTCGTAGCTATGCCATGTCTGCTGTGATTAAGGAGCTTCGTACCTACAACATGGCTGATAAGATTAAGGTGCTACGTAGCTATGACACAACAGTTGTAATTATGGTGCTTCGTAGCTATGACATAACTAATGTGATTACGGTGCTTCGTAGCTTTGACAGGGCTGTTGTGATTAAGGTGTTTCGTAGCCATGACATGACTGTTGTGATTATGGTGCTTCGTAGCTGGAACGTGGCTGCTGTGATTAAAGTGCTTCGTAGCTATGACATGGCTGTTGTGATTAAGGTGCTTCCTAGCTATGACATGACAATTTGATTAAGGCGCTCTGTAGCTACGACATGACTGTTGTAAATATGGCACTTCGTAGCTGGAACGTGGCTGCTGTGTTTAAGGTGCTTCGTAGCTATGACATGACTGTTGTGATTAAGGTGCTTCGTAGCCATGACATGGCTGCTGTGATTAAGGTGCTCAGTAGATATGACATGACTGTTGTGATTAAGGTGCTTCGTAGCTATGACATGGCTGTTGTGATTAAGGTGCTTCGTACCTATGACATGACTATTTTGATTAAGGTGTTTAGTAGCTATGACATGACTGGTGCGATTAAGGTGCTTCGTAGCTATGACATGACTGTTGCGTTTAAGGTGCTTCGTAGATATGACAAGACCCTTCTGATAAAGGTGCTTCGTAGCCATCATGACTGTTGTGAAAAGTGTGGTTCGTAGCTACGAAATGACTGTTGTGATTAAGGTGCTTCGTAGCTGGGACATGACTGTCGTGATTAAGGTGCTTCATAGCAACGACATGACTGTTTTGACTAAGGTGCTTCGTAGCTATGACATGACTGTTTTGATTAAGGCGCTATGTAGCTACGACATGACTGTTGTGATTAAGGTGCTTCGTAGATACGACATGACTGTTTTGATTAAGGCGCCTTGTAGCTACGACATGATTGTTGTGATTAAGGTGCTTCGTAGCTATGACATGACTGTTTTGATTAAGGCGCTATGTAGCTACGACATGACTGTTGTGATTAAGGTGCCTCGTAGCTATAACATGGCTGCTTTGATTAAGGTGCTTAGTAGCTATGAAAAGACCCTTCTGATTAAGGTGCTTCGTAGCTATCATGACTTTTGTGATCAATGTGGTTCGTAGCTATGACATGACTGTTGTGTTTAAGGCCCTTCGTAGCTATGACATGACTGTTGTGTTTAAGGTCCTTCGTAGCTATGACATGACAGTTGTGTTTAAGGTCCTTCGTAGCTATGACATGACTGTTGTGATTAAGGTGCTTCGTAGCTATGACATGACTGTTTTGATTAAGGCGTCTTGTAGCTAAAACATGATTGTTGTGATTAAGGTGCTTCGTAGCTATGACATGACTGTTTTGATTAAGGCGCTATGTAGCTACGACATGACTGTTGTAATTAAGGTGCCTCGTAGCTATAACGTGGCTGCTTTGATTAAGGTGCTTAGTAGCTATGACAAGACCCTTCTGATTAAGGTGTTTCGTAGCTATCATGACTCTTGTGATGAATGTGGTTCGTACCTATGACATGACTGTTTTATTTAAGGCCATTCGTAGCTATGACATGACTGTTGTGTTTAAGGTCCTTCGTAGCTATGACATGACTGTTGTGTTTAAGGTCCTTCGTAGCTATGACATGACTGTTGTGATTAAGGTGCTTAGTAGCTGGGACATGATTTTTTGTGATTAAGGTGCTTAGTAGCTATGACATGACTTTTGTGATTAAGGTGCTTCGTAGCTATAACTTGGCTATTGTGATTAAGGTTCTTCGTAGCTATTTTATGACTGTTGTGTCCGAGGTCCTTTGTAGCTAAGACAGGTCTGTTGTGATTAAGGTGCTTCGTAGCTATGACATGACATTTGTGGCTGAGATTCATCGTAGCTATGACAGGGCTTTTGTGTTTAAGGTGCTTCGTAGCTATGTCATGGCTGTTGTGATTCAGGTACTTCGTAGCTATGACATGACTGTTATAATTATGATGCTTCGTAGCTGACATTCCTGATGGGAATATGGTGTTTCGTAGCTATTACATGGCTGTTGAGATTAAGGTGCTTCCTAGCTATGACATGACGGTTTTGACTGAAGTGCTTCGTAGCTAAGATAGGGCTGTTGTGACTGAGGTGCTTCGTAGCTATGGCATGGCTGTTTTGATTAATGTGCTTCGTAGCTATGATATGACTCTTGTGATTAAGGTGCTTAATAGCTATGACATGGCTGATATGTTTGAGGTGCTTCGTAGCTATGACATGACTGTTCTGATTAAGGTGCTTCGTAGCTATGACATAACTCTTGTGATTAAGGTGCTTCCAAGCTATAATATGACTCTTGTGATTAAGGCGCTTCGTAACTGGACATGGCTGTTGTGGTTAATGTGATTTGTAGCTATGACCTGACTTTTCTGCCTGATGTTCTTCGTAGCTATGACAGGGATGTTGTGACTGAGGTTTTTCTTAGTTATGACATGGCTGTTTTGGTTAAAGTACTTCGTAGCTATGACATGACTCTTGTGGCTGAGGTATTTCGTAGCATTGACAGAGCTGTTGTGAGTGAGGTGCTTCGTAACTATGACATGACTGTTGTCATTACGGTGGTTCGTGTCTATAATATGGTTGTTGTGATTCACGTGCTTCTTAGCTGCGACAAGGCTGTTGTGATAAAGGTGCTTCGTAGCTATGATATTGCTGTTGTGACTGAGGTGCTTCAAAGCTATATCAGGGCTGTTGTGGTTAAGGTGTTTCTTAGCTATGACATGACTGATGTGATTAAGGTGCATAGTAGCTATGACATGGCTGATAAGTTTAAGGTGCTTCGTAGCTATGACATGTCTGTTGTGAATACGGTGCTTCGTAGCTGGGATACGGTTGCTGTGATTAAGGTGCTTCGTAGATATGAAATAAATTTTGTGATTAAGGTGCTTCGTAGCTGGGACATGGATGCTGTAATTAAGGTGCTTCGTAGCTATAACATTATTGTTGTGATTAAGGTGATTTATAGCGATGACGTAACAGTTGTAATTATGGTGCTTCGTAGCTATGGCATAACTGATGTGATTACGGTGCTTCGTAGCTTTAACAGGGCTGTTTTGATTAAGGTGCTTCGTAGCTATGACATGACTGTTGTGATTGTGGAGCTTCGTAGCTGGAACATGGCTGCTGTGATTAAAATGCTTCGTAGCTATGACATGTCCGATGTGATTAAGGTTCTTCGTAGCTATGACATGACTGTTGTGATTAAGGTGCTTCGTAGCTATGACATGGCTATTTTGATTAGGGTGCTTCGTAACTATCATATGACTGTTGTGATTTAGGTAGTTCGTAGCTATGACATGAAAGTTGTGATTAAAGCGCTTCGTAGCTGGGACACGGCTCCTCTGATTAAGGTGCTTCGTAGCTATGACGTGACAGTTGTGATTAAGGTGCTTCTTAACTTGGACATGGATGCTGTGATTAAGGTGCTTTGTAGCTATGGCATGACTGTTGTGATTAAGGTGCTTCGTATCTGGGTAATGAATGTTGTGGTTAAGGTGTTTCGGAGCTATGATATGACTCTTGTGACTGAGGTGCTTTCTAGCTATGACATGGCTGTTGTTATCAAGGTGCTTCATAGCTATGACATTCCTGATATCATTAAGGTGCTTGGTAGCTATGGCATGACTGTTATGATTTAGGTTCTTCGTAGCTATGACAAGATTGTTCTGAATAAGGTTCTTCGTAGCTGGGACATGTCTGCTGTGATCAAGGTGCTTAATAGCCATGACATGACTGTTTTGTCTAAGGTGCTTCGTAGCTATGACATGTCTGTTGTGATTAAGGTGCATTGTAGCTATGGTCTGACTGTTTTGATTAAGGCGCTTCGTAGCTATGACATGGCTATTTTGATTAAGGTGCTTCGTAGCTGTGAAAAATATCTTCTTGTTAATGAGCTTCGTAGCTATCAGGTCTGTTGTGATTAAAATGTTTCGTAGCTATGGCAAGACTGTTGTGATTAAGATGCTTCGTAGCTGGGACATGGATGCTGTGATTAATTTTCTTCGTGGGTATGACATGGCTATAGTGGCTAAGGTACTTCGTAACTATTACGGTTCTGTTTTGATTAAGGTGCTTCATAGCTATGACATTACTATAGTGGCTGAGGTACTTCGTAGCTATGACAGGTCTGTTGTGATTAACCTGCTTCTTAGCTATGACATGACTGTTTTGTTTAAGGTGCTTCATAGCTATATCATGACTGTTATGATTATGGTGTTTCGTAGCTATGACATGACTGTTATAATTAAGTTTCTTCGTAGCTGACATGACTGTTGTGATTAAGGTGCTTCCTACCTATGACATGGCTCTTGTGATTAAGGTTCTTCGTAGCTATGACATGACTGTTGTGACTGAGGTGTTTCTTAGCTATGAGAGGGCTGTTGTGACTGAGGTGCTTCGTAGCTATGACATGGCTGTTGTGATTAAGGTGCTTCGTAGCTATGATATGGCTGTTGAAATTCAGGTTCTTCGTAGCTGAGACAAGGCTGTTGTGATTAAGGTACTTCGTAGCTATGACATGGCTATTGTGACTGAGGTGCTTCGTATCTCTAGAAGGGCTCTTGTGATTAAGGTGCTTCGTAGCCATGACATAACTCTTGTGATTAAGGTGCTTAGTAGCTATCACATGGCTGATATGATTGAGATGCTTCGTTGCTATAACATGACTGTTGTGATTAAGGCGCTTCCTAGCTATGACATGGCCTTTGTGATTAAAGTGCTTCGTAGCTATAATATGACTGTTCTGATTAAGGTTCTTCGTAGCTGTGACATGACTTTTGTGATTAATGTGCTTCGTAGCTTTGACATATCTGTTGTGACTGTGGTGCTTCGTACCTATGACACGGCTGTTGTAATTAATTTGCTTCGTAGTTATGGCAAGCCTGTTGTGATTAAGGTGCTTAGAAGCTATTAAATGTCTGATATGTTTGAGGTTCTTCGTAGCTATGATATGGCTGTTGTGATTAATGTGCTTCGTAGCTACGACATGACTGTTGTGATTAAGGTGCTTCGTAGCTATGACATGACTCTTGTGATTAAGGTACCTCGTAGCTATGATATGGCTGTTGTGAATGAGGTGCTTCGTAGCTATGACACCTTTGTTTTGATAGATGTTCTTCGTAGCTTGAACATGGCTGTTGTGATTAAGGTGCTTCGTAGCTATGAAATGGCTGTTGTCTCTGAGGTGTTTCGTAGCTGGGGCATGTCTGTTGTGATTAAGTTGCTTCTTAGCTATGACATGGCTGTTGTGAATGATGTGCTGCGTAGCTATGGCACGGTAGTTGTGATTGAGATGCTTCGTACCTGTGACATTGCTGTTGTGATTAAAGTTCTTCGTAGCTATGATATGGCTTTTGTGACTGGTGTGCTTCGTAGCTATGACATGGCTGTTGTGACTGAGGTGCTTCGTAGCTATGACAGGGCTGTTGTGACTGAGGTGCTTCGTAGCTGGGACATGGCTGATATGATTGGGGTGCTTCCTAGCTAAGACATGGCTTTTGAGAATGAGGTGCTTCTTAGCTCTGACACGTTTATTGTGATTTAGGTGCTTCGTAGCCGGGACATGGCTGTTGTGATTAAGGTGCTTCGTAGCTATGACTTGGCTCTTGTGACTGAGGTGCTTCTTAGCTATGACAGGGCTGTTGTGACTGTGGTGCTTCTTAGCTATAACATGGCTGTTGTGATTGAGGTTCTTCGTAGCTATAGCATATCTGTTGTGATTAAGGTGCCTCGTAGGTTCGATATGGCGGTTGTGATTCAGGTGCTTCCTAACTGTAGCACATTTGTTTTGATTCGGGTTCTTCGTAGCTATGAAATGGTCGTTGTGATTAAGGTGCTTCGTAGCTGGGACATGGCTGCTGTGGTTTAGGTTTTTCGTGCCTATGACATGGCTGTTGTGATTAAGGTGCTTCGTAGCTGAGACATGGCTGCTGTGATTCAGGAGCTTATTAGCTAGGACATGGCTGTTGTGACCGAGGTGCTTCGTAGCTATTGGCATGGCTGTTGTGATTGAGAGGATTCGTTGTTTTTCTGGTTCCTCTCATTTATGAATTTGAACGCAGAATCCGGAACCCACTAATGACTAAAATTAAACTTGAGATCTTTGAAATTTAAATTCTTACCGCGCAGAAACTCACTTTGTCTCGTTCTAAAACTATCAATTAATTTCGTACATGAAAGCAGTCGGTGTTTTGTGGGCATAGTTCGGCGGTTTTAGTGCAAAACCTGACGTTATATAAAGTAAAACCTGGGCTTTAAAATATTAATTATCACCAGGGTATTAATCCCCGTTTTCCTATGTCTCAGTTTAAAGGATATATCTGTTACCACCATGAACGTTTAAGGACCTCAGTTGATTCTGCCTTCCTATATACGTAAGGATCAACGAGCCGCAAAATCAGAAAAGTGCCCACCGTCCGAACGGTTGCAATAACCCCATCAGTTTCTTCGCCAGCGTCTGCAGTCTTCTACGCGGCCTCGAACGCACGCACAGTAGTATAAAGTCAAGTCTTCGCAATGAGTACTTATTGGCGCCAGGAAAACGTGCGACACAAACACTTGACAAAGCGTCACTTCTTAAAAATGATCAGAAATCGAAGGAAAAGCAACATTTAAAGGTGCTATATTCTTATTGTACTTGTGTGAAATAGAGCTATTACAAATACCACGGAGATTTCCCAGCAGAATTCATGAATTTTGGTTTGCTGTTGAGTAAACGCGCCCAACAGATATATTTTTCCGTTATTGTTGTTGTCTTAATTTTGCGAAGAATACATTACTTAGGTTAGCTATGGCAGGATTAAGTCCACAAAGTCCTCGTCATTTTGCATGTCAACCTTCAACGCGAGTTTCACAGCATTACGGTCCTCCTACGGTCCACCCAACCTACGGCCTCGTCGAGTGGGTACCGCGTCACTTTACCGGGGGCAAAGCGGTCGGGGTGTGGCGTTGACCAGTCGCTCCATCTCATCGAGCGCCGAGAGTAGATCTATAGCTTTAACCGCCCTTTGTGCCCTCATGTCCTGTTCTTGAGGGAACTTTACCTTTTTCAAGACCCTTAGACGAGACCTTTTAAATCCGTTTAGTAAATTTCGGGTTCCATTAATACAGAGTGTGGCCGGGATAGCGTACCCGGTATAGCGACTCGCTACGGGCTTGAAGGTCCTGGGATCGAATCCAGGTGGGGCGAAATTTTCTGCACCCATCCAGACCGGCCCTGGAGCTTACCCAGCCTCCTATACAAAGAGTACTGGGTCTCTTTCCCGGGGGTAAAAAGGCCGCGGTGTGGCGTTGACCACCCACCCCATCTAGCGCCGAGGTTAAGGAAAGAGTAGAGCTATACCTCTACTCCCCCTCTGGGCTTTCGTGGCCTGTTCTAGGGTGAACTTTACAGTTACCTTTACTAATGCGGAAGGCTTTTTGAGTGAACAACAGCGTCCCAAATAAGGCTCCCTTCATAGTCAGTGAAGTAGGCTAATTTCAATCAAAGCCAACAGTAGGTGTGTCAAACACGACACTAGCCCTTTTAGCAATATACAGTTGAACTCGGTTATAACGGCATCGGTTTGTACGACACCTCGTTTATAACGTCAAACATTCAGTGGTACACACTAATTACCCATAACGCGTGTTTCTACCTTGCTTAGTACGACTACATAATAGCATCTACCTCGGATATAACGACATTGCCAGTCTTCAGTTCCAATATAATTTTCCAAGAAGAAAGCTATTTAGATCATTCTGCCTGGAAAATGACAGTAGTAGCGGTAATTCACTTTGGGCGTAACGTTGCCCTCTATGTTTCTACTGCTGCTGTTAACAGTAGACTGGTAACGTAATAGCTTGACTACAGTCACAAATAAAAGGAAGGTTTTGAGCGTACAAGGAAACGTTAAAGCGACGTTATAAATAGAAAATAAAAAAAGAACTGACGTGTGTCGGGAATTTGATCTCGTAAATTCTACGACCCAAACAATTTGTAAAAACATAACCAAATTTATTAGTGAGTTTGAACAGAACGGATCGAGAATACAGCGATTTCGAAATCCTGAACGAAGTGACGTCGATGAGGCGCTGCTGAAGTGGTTGAAGTAAGAGTGAAGTGACGATATCGTACGGCAAGCGGTCCTTTTCTGATAACTTTTTAATTTTGAATTAATGCATTTTAGCGTAAAATGTATGGAAATTCACAATTATAAAAGAGCAATTTTTATTTTTCTATGTGTTAATTGTAATTTAAATATGACACAGATCGTAGCTTTAAAATTACGTAATATGTCCGCAGGTCTGTATTTCCTTCACTTTTACCGTTCACATCGCTTAGTGCGACACCCCTTCTATAACGACACGATAAACTGGGTCCCTCCGATGACGTTATAAGCAAATATGAGTGTATCTTATTTTACTTGCTTATGTTGCAGGTATCGACGATAAGAAAGGAAAAGTTTTATCGGAGACTAAAATGGAAATTCACGTGCTCGAAGCAAGGCCTTTATCAGCAGCCCTTCTCACTCTGTTAGTCAGCATCGACCGCCTTGCCACATTTGCGCTTCAAACGTAAGTGACGTGACATGTTTATAAGACAGTTTGTTGCTTTGAAGTCAGCAGCCGTTCTATACAGTATGCTTGCTCCCGCAGGTCAAAATGAGACCTATTGCCACACCACAGCCATGTTCCAAAGTAGGGGGCAGCGTCTCTACATCCTCTTGATTTGAGAAAATTGCAAACAGGGACAGAAGCGCACGATGGGGGAACCAAGAAGATTTTCACAACAGAAACTCTCATACTGTCCAAACACAAAGCTTCAACTTCAGCCTTACTTTCAGTATGTGTGTGTGTATATATATATATATATATATATAACTGATCTCAAATAACGGGCAAATTATAGTTGTCAATAATAAATAGGCGAGTCATCCCAGATAATAATTTTAAAATGTACATAATCGTGATATATATTTTCAGCTTAATAGGCACATTTGCCTGTCCCAATGGCAGCGCGGTCTAAGGCGTAGGTCTGCGTCCGCTCGCTTGCTGGGATTGCTGGTTCGAATCCCGCCGGGGCATGGATGTCTGTCTGTTGTGTGCTTTCAGGTAGCGGTTTCTGCGACGGGCTGATCACTCCTGCAGAGGATTCCTACCGATTGTGGTCTGTCATCGTGAAGCCTCGATGATGCGGAGGCTCTGGCCAGCATTGCGCCGCAAGGGAGGGAATAGGGAAAGTTCACATTTCTTCGTGCTGCTATCGTTCCCAAACCGTCCCCGCCACAGCTCAGCTGTTCATCAAATGCTAGGACGAAATTTTCTGCTCCCTGATGATGCCAGTCCGAGTCCTGTGTTAGAAGCCGTCCTGTTGCAACTGTTCCTACCTAACAATAGTCTTTATATTTGTGATGGGCCACGATTTTACATCGGCACTGTAAAGTGGTGACTGTCGCTGGGTGCAGAATGTTCCAAGGGTCTTTAATTAAGACATTATACGCCATCTAAACTTATTTTCTGACCGGCCCTCATAACACTAATATCAATAAGTGACGGTAAGAGACAAATTAGAGAGGCCACTGCAATGTAGCAATCAAACTTTTTTTAAAGTTGTAACAACAGGGAGACACTAAATCCGTTGGTACTGCAGCCTGAAATGCTCTTACAGGCCCCGACAGATAATGTGTATTGTGGAAATACAGTTTGTGGGGGAAAGAGGCGTGATCGAAAAAATTCGTTTATTTTTGGTTGTTGTATCCAATATCAGGACATGAACACGCAAAAAAGGGAAAAGTTTATGGATTCAGGTACTTGTTTTAAACTATGAGATAGAAGTATATGTCGCATGCGATGATGCCCTTCCTGTCGCCAATGACCAGCCATGTCAGATTTTTGTTTGCAGTTGTCACAACATGTCGAAGTGCCTTTAGAGTAACAACAGGTGATTGCCAGCAGCCACATTATTTTCAGTATTCACGGCAATATGTGAAAATTATAATGGATTGATGACACACTGACATCGGTTTGACCGACTGGACAGCGGCAGCTGGAAAGCTTAGCAAGTCGCGTCCCATTGTTACCTTACTTACTTACTTACTCCATGGAGCAGAGTCCTTCTTGAGAAGCTAACTGGTCTGCAGCTAGTCAGGAAATTCCCCGCATTTCACGGAACCCGAAGGTTCATTACCGCACTCACAAG
>Ga0123355_10011589_pt1 | contig 13599 bp, 11 predicted proteins | sample TergutEmb28metaG_3_FD_89872 | JGI IMG/M metagenome (GOLD analysis project Ga0123355, IMG submission 89872) | Embiratermes neotenicus P1 segment gut microbial communities from Petit-Saut dam, French Guiana - Emb289 P1 | ecosystem: Host-associated > Arthropoda: Insects > Digestive system > Gut ...
CAAGCAACCTTCACTGCGTTATGGATCACTTCTCAGACCTTACAATATCAGGACTGTTATTCTAGAAATTCCACAAGCAACCTTCACTGCGTTATGGATCACTTCTCAGACCTTACAATATCAGGACTATTATTCTAGAAATTCCACAAGCAACCTTCATTGCGTTATGGATCACTTTTCAATCATCCTAAATGTGCCAGAATCTTAAGGCACTAGTGCTTGTATTTGACAAACTGCCTTTCCTTAAATGACTCCATAATCACTGGATAGTGTTCTGCTCACCAGAAGGCCAGAAATAATGATTTTGTTGGGACACCATGTGTGTATAAAAAGTCCTATATACTACTTTGTACAAACTCAGAGTTGTGAGATCTCACGTTCTCATAATAGTGACTATGTACTTCTGAGATGTGACACTATGTAACCTGGTAGAAATTTACAAATATTGTGGAGAAACCTGCTGCCTCCACCTTGTGGGCCATTAAAAATGCAGGTTTTCAGTCAAAACACAACTTTACCATTTAATAAATCAGCCACATGTTTTATATACTGTTTTGTAACCATCATCAGGCCAATCTCAAGAACATGAAAAGAAGGAAATAATACAGTTGCAATACTGGTCGGTGATCTGCAACTGCACTTTTTCCCTTCTTTTTATACTCTTGGGATCAGCCAGATGACGCCTAAAAAACAGCAACCAAAACATGTGGCTGATTTTTTAAACAGTAGAGTTGTGTTTTCACTAAAAACCCACACCTACACCATTTACATTTTAAACACAATGGGGATGACTCACATTAAGATTCAGGGTCATTCTTCCAACATGAAAATGGAGAAGGCTGGTTTCTGGAAGATTCTACCTGACTGGATGCTGTCACATCCCAGAACACTGTGTTATGGGAGAAACTTCTTCATTAACTGCCATGATCTTAATAATACTTACGGGTGAAAGGGGATTTGGGTGGTTTGCTTGTCGTGATTCAGTCAATGACAATGGCTGTTTTCCTGCAAGAATCTGCTGCTGCCTTACGTGTGCAGCATTTATTAGATTGTGCAAGTCAGTTGCGGGGAACACACTGTGAGGGAGATGAGAGAGAGGGGTTGACTGTGACAACTGATGTGTTGGCGTGACTGGTGACACAGGATTATTCCTGCTGTCTGGCACAGATGGTGGAGTGCTTAAGGTTTCAATTGATGCCACATTACGCACTGGTGATAACTTCTCCTGTGTTTCACAAAGTAACCTTGAGGACAAAAACAATATACTAATTATTATATACACTATACATATATACATACATATATATATATATAATATATACATACACAGGAAGCACATACAAGCCATTACACAAGATTCGAATACAGACTGTTTCAGACTTACATAAGGGTTTCGTTCATGAAACATTTACACACCCTCAAATTTATGTAAGTTGGATTTTATCCCACTCCCACTTATCACACCTCATCAGTTATATATGCATTTTTACAATTTCAGTTTACAGCGTTATTCATAATTCCCTAACACATTTCACAAAATTAGTACACTTGAATGGCAGAAACGACTTCAACTTGAGACCCACATATAGAAACAGAAACAATCCAACTTCATTTGCAGTTGCTGCAGGTGCTTAATTTCATTGGTAGCTATGGCTACCTCATTCAGCATTTGCCCCAGTGCTGGATGATGCATGACCACAGAAGACTAGGCGCTGCTTCACTGGCCAACAAGATCACCTGACCTAACACCATGCAAATTTTTCTTGTAGAGATATGTTAGGACTCTCTTCTTTCTGCCTCCTCTACCATAGGATCTGCCTGCGCTGCAAAGATGATTCATCAGTGCCACCTCAGAAATTAATTGTGACATTCTGCAGTGGGTATGAGCGGAGATGGATTATCAGCTTGATGTCTGCTGTGTCACAAAGGTGGTCACATACACGACTTACGAGGTATTAAAAAAAACTTGGGGAGTTTCTCTTTCCATTTGTAGGTTGCATGTTACAATCCTCTTCATCATTCAACTGTACCAATTTTTTGAAACATGTTGGGGAATTATGAACCATGCACATGTTTAAAATGCTACTTGTCTTTAGTTTTTTTGTCACATGAAACCCACAGCTATAGGATTAATAGTTAACAATATTAATATCATGTTATATACAATATTAATTAATAATTAGTATAAATTTTTTATGTCAAGTCCATGTTTATGAAAGTTGCACATTGTGTAGCTTGGAAACTGCCTGTACAGTGTGTATACCTAATATTCTATCCATGTTCACATATTTCAGTGGCAACATTGATACAAATTACTGCAAACAAGAACCAGAGCAATGCCTTAATATGTGATGTAGTAATAAATGTCTTCATTTCTCTTAGTTAAAATACTGAATGGAAATGGAAATAGTATGCCAATTATCTTTGACAAGTTGCCTTATATGTTGTACACGTCGACCAAAATGGGAACTCCCTGAAAATGTCCAGGAAATATGGCCAAAATATGTAGGAGTTGTGTATAATAAATATAAAAACATTGTGCAACTAGTTGGTGGTGAAATTTGTATAACATAATCTAACTGCTCACTGACACAAGAATGATAAGTAGAGAACTAAACAACTGAATAAGCACCCACAACACAACCAACCATACTAGCTAGATTATATGACAATCACAAAAATGTGACACTACCAGCTATATGATGTTCTAAGCAAATTAATGAAGTAACTGAATAACAACCCACAACATGACCAATGATATTAACACCATTAGCAGAGTTACAAAAACGTGGCAATATGAAATATAAAACTCAAAGTGAAATACAAGTGTTGTGCCAAAAGGAGGGTAAAGCCTCTTTTTCACTGATGATTATGCAGATACAATAAACACAACACTAATCCATGTATGTTTGAAAAGATTTATAAGTGCTGTTCCACCACAGGTAGGAAACTTTGTGGTTTAGTGACGAGGAAGAGGACTCCCGTGCTAAAGGTCTTATGTTTTAGATAAACCAATTTGAGGATGAAAACAGCTAAGTGTATTGTAGTTTTATCATGTCTGATGCAGTCAGAACTCTGAACAATTATATAGAAAACAGAACACATCAAATATTACCTAGCCAGGACACGATGGTCTCTGTGTGCATGCTCCCTAAACTCTTCCACAGCAGCATACTGCTGCTCAGAGTATGCACGCACCCTCTCCTCGGTCCTTGCCGTTTCCTGTTGAATTGCTTCTCCAAGTTGTTGCTGAAGTGCTGATAAAGCTGTCTGAACAGTGCTTGGCATTTGTGACACTACAGAACAACACAAAAATGTTGCAGTTTTCAACCTAAGTGCATAACAATTACACAACTAATGGAGGAACAGCATAACAAAATTACCTGAAAATTTTGTTGGGGTCTGGGTAGTTGAGAGATCATTCTCTGTGTGATTTACAAGAATTCGGAACGCAATTGAATACCTGTCACTGTTTTTAGAGGCAGCAATATCTGCTGGGTTTGTCTGCAATAAATAACATTCATAGAATCATCTGTCACTTTCTTCCCAACATGAACTTATGTTAATTCTGGTATATTTCCAAAAATTACGAACCAGCAAAGAATGAGCGATCAAGACGCATGCAGCACCTTTCTCTCGGTGAATAGCATGTGTATTTGTTGAGCAATTAAGACAATGGTGAACAATCCAGTTTTCCACGTTTCGAACTTGAACAAGAGCTGATTGCTCCTTAGAGATTCCTCCTAGTTCCACACTGCAGATATCCTAGGAAGAAGTTGAAATGTCACTAACAGGGTATCAGAATGCTTTTCGCACACACACACACACATGACGAAAGCCTACGTATTCCCTTACCTCCTTGAAAAAACTGTCTTCGAGTTCTTCGGGTGATAAACCAAGTTTACAAATGTCAACATTTTGAATATTAGAATTCTTGGTATTTATTGAAACATTTAAGCATCTGCATGTGATAAGCATTGCTATCAGAAATGTTTTACGCGAACACCAATCCTGGAAAGGAAACAAAGGCTCTGAACGTCAAGTACGCCCTGTAAAGGTATTAATTTACGTTTAACAGCCTCGCTTATTGGTTTTATTCACAATGACATCACCAAAGAGAGTTGACTATAGAATCAGCGAACATCTACGGTGAAAAACAGTAAAATGTTAATCCAACCAGACAAGGCACACAACTTGCACACTCATTTACAACAGCCATCCATCCCAAAATACCTACAGTACACGGTGCGGCAACACGGCTTATTTATTATGAGCCAGTCGCCAAACACAACATGTACTAACTGTAATACCCAAAGACAAAATTTTGTTCGATACGTAAAAACATTTATTACAAACAGAACGCCACCAATTTATGGGCATACAAATATAAACGCATATGTAATATTCTAATTGTAAATTAAATATATGCGGCCTAGTAGAATAGACTGCATTTTGACTACTCTGTTTAACTGTTTTGATATGTGCTTCATAGATTGCACCAGTTAACAAGTTTTAGGTATTACGTAGGGGTACGTCGGTAACACGGTAATCATATAAGTTGCAAGTTGTGTGGGCAAGGTTAGTAAGTCAAAATATCGCACGCTCATGTAGCACTTAAAACTTTATAACTGGTGAAATATGCGATACTGGCGAGCAGCACGGATGGAGTAAAACACGAAATAAAACTAACCATTGTTCGGTGCCTGTGTGCATGTGCGTGTGCTCATAATTATGTGATCGTAACTTCGGAAACTTCCTCCTTGCTTTATAACAAAAATAAAACTCGTACGCATCTCATGTTGAAACCATTGTTCATGGGCATGCAGGAAGCGTTGAGAGAAGATTTAGGAAACCGGTAGAGAACCTTGTTGTACACAGTGCGTCCACAAAGTTTTAGGACTAGATTCATAAAGAAAAATTAGAAATCTCAAGAAAATAACTTTATTATTCCGTAGCCTTCAACATACATCCCTCCTAACTCCTATACCTATTGGCACGGTCGTAAGGCTTCTGAATGTCTCCGTAGAACTTGGCTGCCTGAATGCACTTGATTCGTCACGTTGTTCTGGATGTCTGAAATGGTGTCGAAACTGCGTCCCTTAGGGTTGGAGTTGACTTTAGAGAATAGAAGGTAGTCCGCGAGTGCCAAATCTGGCGGGTAAGGGGGGGGGGCGGGGAGGTAAAGAACGGTAACGCTTTTCTATGCGAGAATCTCGGTCCGCCCACTGTTCTGCAGCCAATGCGTGCGGTGCAAAGCACGCAGTTTCGTTTTTTCGTATCTTCAAAGACAGTTTTCCGTACAGTAAGTATCCTTGGTGACGTCAAGCTCATCCGCTATCATTCGATGTGACAGGTGACGATTTTGCAGTAACAGCTGCCGGACTTATTCGTTGTTACCTTCCGTTCGAAACTCGGAGGGCCGACCACTTCTGGGGTCGTATTGAGCATCTTCCCGCCCTTCACGAAACCGTCCATACCCGCGAAAAACGTTGGATCGCGTGAGTGCTTCATCTCCATAGGCTGCATGCACCATTTCAACAGTTTCTGTTGCAGTTTTGCCGGCTTTAAGACAAAACTTTATGGACACTCGTTCACTACTGGACTGAATGACAGAACGCTTTTACTGCGCAATTTGAAACAAGAATGTACATCAGAACCGCTTTGCCGACGCTGATGTAACGTTGCACGAAACAAGTTCAGCCAAAATAGTAATCAGTTACAGCAGTGGCAGATGGATAGCACAGGTAGTATTCTTTGAAAAAATCAGTCCTGAAACTTTGCAGGCTCACTGTGCATGTGGGAAGATGATGGCATCAGTCTGTACCTAGTAAGTGCAAGGGAATGTGGGCTGAGTTTGTGTGGCTGAAGATAGGAAATGCTGCCAGTCTGATGTGGATGTGGGTGTGAATTCTTTGGGTTTGGTAAATGTGACAGTATTTTGACACCCTGATCAACACAGCATAACAGTAGAGGGCATTTTCCATCTAGTACTTAGGCTGTTATGTAGTTGTTTACTGAGTTGACCCATTGTATTTTGGCAATTCCCATTTCTGTATTTCTATATGATAGTTGCTCTCTGCTAGTTTGACCATCTATTTGAGGCACATTGCATAGCTTTTGTACACCTTTACACTTACAGTGCATCTCAGCCTACAGGCAGGAAATAGGACTACAATTGTCATTATTTTAGCTGAAGTCACTGCATATTAAATTTATCCCTATGTCTGAGCTGTTATTCACTCAGATAAGCTAATGCTCCACACTCTATGAACCTCTGTTATTGTCAGGACCATACTGGTCTAGAACTGGCGTGCACAACTGCAGTATGCAGATATATGCAGAGGTACTACAGAATGAGGGACAACACTTTGGGAGTATAATGTAAAGGATTCCATAAGAAATGCTTCAAGGATTATTTTGAAGGGTTTATTTCGGAATGTTTAGTGGATATCCCCAGATTTTTATCTTATCCATTATGCATAATTATCTTCTCTGTGTCTCCATGCTTGATGATTGGGCATTTATTGTGTGTTTCTTGCAGGATTTTTTATTTGCACAAACTTTCTTATTTAGGAAATGTATTTTTATCAACCATCCCCCAGGTGTGGGCATGCAGAGGTTTTGGGGTGTAAAAGAATGTGTGGTATAAGTTTGTTCTATTTGGATCATCAGTGAATGACTATATTCAATTTATACTCAAGAGTGTTATGTATGTTACAGAACAGATTATCAGTGAACAGTCTGCAGTTGGTTGGTAGCAGTTCTCAACCACAACAGGGTTAAAGCTTCTGCTATTATGGTCTGTAATTCACAGACACTTATACAGCATTGCCTGATGTATGTGATGTTTTATGAAAGTGGTCTGCAGTAGAGAATAATGCTTGTTATTGGCCTGTCTATAGAAATGAAAATGTGTGGATAATATATGGGGTTTATTAATAATGGCAAATATATGTCATTTGTTTTTAAAATGTTGAAGTTTTTGATGAACTTCATTACATGCTGTAACACATTTTCTTTAACGTCTAAAATAATATGTTGTCAATACAGTGAAATGTCAGTAACGAGATCTATAAAGAAGCTGTTTAGTTTCAGTATTCATGTCACACTGATGATTGTTCTGCATCATACAACACTGTATATTTCATATTTATGTGGCTGCATGGTCACAGCTCATGCCACGTGGAGTGCAGTAACAATTAAAGAGTTGTTCTTTTACAGCCTCATACCTGGACCTTATCCATTGATAGAGATTAGCTCTTTCTAATGACCTTTTTTACTGTTATTAATTGCTGGGTTGGCGCTTTGTCCCTGATGAACTGTGACCATTAATTGATATGTTGTTCTTAACCCAGTTTATCATTGGCCATTAAACAGTTTTGTGTCCTTATTAAGATCCAACAGACTACATACAAGTCCATTCTGTTTGCGGTGGTTTTGTAGTCTGTAGGTGCCAAAAACCTGAGTCTTTTGCACGCTAAAGCTTCACAGTCAAGTATGATGTGTGAGGATGTCTCATCACTAATACCACATTTTCTACAGCTTGTGGCTTCCTCTTAGTGACCATTTTATTGTAGGTGCTTTCTTAGTTGACAATGTCTTGTTGTGAGTTCTGTTACTAATTTTATCTGCTTTCTATTAAATGTTAGTAGATCTGCAGCTATTTCATATGGAGATTGGCTCGGTTGTAATTACACGTTTCTATGACATGTTTTTCTTGGCAGTATGTATGCAGCCGGCACTTCTCAGAAACTGATTTCATGTTGGCTGATGAAACACATCTGGACAGATTGGCAGTTCAAAACCTTTGTACAGTGGTCTCACACCCCCAATCGGCTGAACATTGTGAAGAACCCTTCTTGAATTCTTCATCCTGTGAAGAAGACCTTAATGTCCTGGTCCCTACAAAAACCTATTCCACGAAGTTCGTAACATCACTGACCAAAGAACCTATTGCAATCCAGTCAGAAACTTCCTTACATTCAGTTGTATCCCCTGACCTGTCATTACCAGCAGAAACCATAACTTTTTCAAAAGAAGACATCTCTGTTTCCCTTGGTTATGCAAATGAAATTTCTTCTGGTGGAAAATGTGGAAGCATTAACTTTCAAATTTCTTCCCCAAAGCACTCAGCCTGGCATTCTCTAATACAACTGCTTGGTTTGGTTAGAGCGGCAAAGTTGACCCCACAGAAAATTAAATTAAGAGAATTTGGACCAATGAGACTATGGTTGGCAAACTTAGGAAGAAGTACGTGGCAGTGAATCTGAAGGAGGTTTGTCAGTTGGACAGTAATCTTCTGATGCGGTCTGTTTCATCTTCTAATAATGTACAGACTTCAAGATTTTTGGAAACAGTTGTTAGAAACAGTAGGCATAAGGCAGAGGGTAGGAGCTGGAGCTACAAAGGAAAGGTGTTGGCTCTCTCACTCCTGAAATGTGGCCCAAGGTCCTATACCTTTCTGCAATCACTTCCTGTACCTTCCAGACCATTCTAAGCACTGTTTGCTTTAGGATGGCCATCAGTGTCCATATGTTCAGTACACTGAAACACACTCTACGGACAGTGCCTGATGAAGATAGTGCGTATTGTCCTACATTTAATGAAATGTCAATCAGAGACAATGTGCATTTCAATCAGAAGTTTGGCTGTATTGAGGGCTGTGAGGGTCTTGGAAGCCACGGCAGAACCAACAGTATTGCAAATCATGCCCTGGTCTTCATGCACTGCAGTCTCCATAACAAATGGAAGCAACCAGTAGCTTACTACTTGATTCATGGAAGCTCTAAGGGTGAGATGCTTGTTAATTTCTTGATGGAGGTCTTGACACCTGCCACAATACAGGACTGTGGCATCTGCATTAAGCGCTGCAGGAGTTACCCATACTGAGTTCATGCTTTGAGATCCAACAGCAAGTGTGAACATCTGCTGTGACACTCTGTGTTGCCTACATTAGGCTATTAGCAGGCAGAGGTATGAACATCTGTCATGAGGTATGATACTTGAGCACAGTAATGCAGCCCCACACATTGTACAACAAACACAAGGAGTTGTTGCAGTCATGGTACTGGGAACTTAAGGAAAATGCTACCTATAGTGCTCACTGTGCCCATTGGACTGTTATTTTTGGACCATTGAAGCAATGCTTGTGAGTTCACCATTCTACAGCAAAAGAATGCAGGAACCTAATTTCTGCCTTGACAATTGTAAAAATTGTCCCAAGATGAGACAAGGGCATCATGGTCTGTGGTATTATGTTGAATAATAATGACACCTCAGTGCAATAATACAGCTTCATTTTATGTTGTGACTGTCATTTAAATTATGAATATAAAATGGGGAACCTCATTTCTTGAACATTGTTGTCTTTTCATAGTCATATATGCCGTTTTAAATACATCTACTTCTGGAATTTGTTTTTGTATTGCAGTTTGTGGTGTTTTGTTTGTTGACTGTTGGATAACACAGAGTGCTGCAACTCCTCTGTATCACTTTTGTGTTACAGTAAAGAAAATGTCACCATCAGAAGTTAACTTACCTTGTGATATAATTTTAATGGAATGGAGTTCATCATATGTGGCCCTCACCATAAAATGTGTATTCATACTGATAATGGTTCGTTTCTTCAGTTTGTGTGAGACAAAATATGAAACACCATGTACACAATTGGTGGAAAATGTGTGTGATATTAAATACTGTGTCTGTAAAAAACATACTGCTGTTCTGTAATTCATTTTTCCCAGTGTGACATCCATCAACGTTTCAGTTCATAATATTTTTTAGTACAGGATTTGAGGTGCCCACAGAGGCGAGGATTCATAACGTGGTCTGTATTAGGACAGTGTATAGTCTGGTACATGGTTGTGAATGTTTTGGAGGTACATTCTAAGTCTGTCTCCACAGGTCATCGAAATATGGAGGTGGTAAGTCCAGAGTAAATCATCTGAGCCCACTAGTCACATAATACGGTCCAATAACTCGGAAGACAAAAATTTAAACTCTAAATGTTTTGCATTTTTCATGCTTTATATAATTTAATTACAAATAACTACACACATTGGGTAATAAATATGCTTTATTATTTCACATACTTTGATCTGAGTAGAATGTTTCGGAGGAAATATAATGAGAAATAGTAAGGTATACTGTCAAATAAGTGTATTTAGTTTGTAATAACTGTGAAATTCACAATTTTTGGTGCCATTATGAATGGTGGGTCTCGTATAGCAGGAGGATGTTTTATCGATATGTTACTTAATAGTTCGTGAAATGTCCACCAGGAGCACGACATTGTGCCACACCGGCTGCCGCCTGTGGCGCTGTAATTGCACGTTTCCATGAAGTTTACATTCTTACATAGGTACATGCTATCACAGATAATCGCATGCTATACTCTGATCCATGCTATAGAACATGTAAACCACTTCGATAAAATATCGAATACAACGGCTCGTTTCTGAAGAAGGGCTGAGGATCGTGCGTTTGGTTTTGTAAAAGTGTTGTTTATTCCGGCTGCTTATACGTTACAATGTGAGCACAGCATAAAGTATACATTTGAAACGGGAAACACCAGTGTTCTACCTTTCTGTGCCTAGTGAAAAATGTCTGGTGGAAGTCGTTTGGATCATGTTTATCGGAGTATTTTGATGACCAGATTCTTCACTAAAGGATGGGGGAAGCCAGAGAACTTGAAGAGGTAAGAAGTTTTAATACCATGAACTTGATTTGTTTGGCGTGCTTTATAGTTACACTGATATCAGGTCTGTGGTGTTTCTTGGCCCATCATGTTTGTGAAGACCTTCATGGTTGGTCCGTGCGTACTACGTGCAGCATGTGTTCGCGTAATGGCCAGTGTTGCGAGTTTACTGAACTCTCGGACTTGTGAGACGGGGATGAAGTTGTTCTTTCGTGCTTACGGATACGCCGTTTAAACGTAATTCGGAAATTCTGCCATAAGTTTAAGTTTATCCAGTTACTGTGGTGGTTGTATGTATATATTTACGCAAGGTCTCCGGATCCAGACGTCGGAATGACTAACTGCAAAACGAACAGACTGGTACAAGGCGGCGTATGAAGTCCACGAAATGCATACAGGTTTAACTGTTGATTTATTCTGCGTAAGTATACAAGATTGGTAGAAGTTTCAACATTAAGAAATCATCAGCCAAGCGAAAGGAATGAGCTTGTAAGAAAATATTTAATGCTGCTTTAAAATACTTTTTTATCTTTATGAAGCTTTTGATGATATCACTGTGAGCACTTTTTGGAAATACGAAAGGATGATAGTTGTTCTTGCAGATCGTACATATGTGTTGTATTGACACTACATACAGCCATATTTGTCTAAAAATCTTACAAAATATTTACACTTAAATTCATTAATGAAATATGTATGCATGTGGATGAGGTAAAGTATAATTCATATATGGGCTTGTATATGAAATTTCTAGGTTTTGAACCATCCACAGTTCTAGTAATTTTATTATGTGAAGTACATGTCCTGTCTGTGTTGGACAAATTACCGTCCATATCACTCTGTACTTTATTATAGGGTGAAAATTGGTAAAGTAATTTGAAGTGTGGCAGTATTACTAGTATGAATCATCAGTCTAACTGCAGAACGTGCTCCAAGTATCAATTTGTAAACCAAGGAATTTTGTATTGACTGTGTCCTTCATATCCTTTTCATTATATGCAATGTTTAGTGCGTTCTGGAATGGGTAGCAGGACTGTGTCCTGGAGGTAATGTGGCCAGGGCGTAGTGTTGACCACGTACCCCGTGTGGTGTGGTGATTAAGCGTGAGTACAGCTATTTTTTTTTCTCCCCCTCTGTGCCACCGTTGGCACATTACGGGGTGACCTTTACCATTATCTTAATGCATGTTGCGGACTGAAACCCATGCATGTAATAGCAAAGTTAGGATTGTTTCTAAGTTCAAAATTCTAATATGGACTTTTTTTTGCACTTTTGTATGTTCATTATCAGTTTATGATGTAATTATATATATATAGCAACAGAGATTATGCAGTGTGTTGTCTCATTGGATTTAATAGAGTGTTAGTTTTCTTATGGGGATGTACTTGAACATGTGTGCACATGAAAAAGTGGGTTTTATTGCCAGTGCATGTCTATCACAATTCATACACTGTATGTGGGGAAATCTGTTCATTCTGCATTGACGTAAAATGTAGCTTATCTCCTTTAGGCTGATGGGTAGGTCCACCATATGAGTCCACATTTTTGAGATCTAAACAAAACCAGCAATCAGAAGTAACCACTTTACTGATCACTTATGGTTACAGATAAACTGCTGGAAAAAGGAGCGTAGCAGTTCATTCACAGTTGTTTGGCTAAATAAGCAGTTCCTTGCTAATGTGGTACTTGTTACTGGTTGATGGCATAAGTTAGAACATGCCAACATTTTGGAGAGCGTTGTGGTCTCTGCTTTTAGGAGGAAGTGACTGTTTAGTGGACATGTGCCACGTGCTTAACCTGACTGGTTCCCAGAAAGGTGTGTACTGTGCAGGCACCAAATTATGCCTTGCTGTACCATAAAACATAAAAATCTTGAACCCTAATATAAAGTACTTAAACCAACACTGAAAGTTTGTCTTAGTCCATTCCTTCTACTCCTTAGGAGAATTTTTATTTCAGCTTGTAAGGTCCCAAGTAGTGCACCTCTAATTATGCAACTTTTGACGCAAATATCTGTGTGTATTTGTAGTCTGTATTTTCTTTCGTGCCAGATGATTACAAATAGCTGTACAAACCATGTAGCGTATATTCGTATTGTGTTATATAAGTAATTGTTTTTAATGTAGGACTGCCTGGTAGAATGAACACCATCACTGGTGAGTAATGATTAGTAACACCACCACCTCTGCGGTGTTCATTGCTGTATCAGTGTGTTAAGTGCTGCATCATCACTGTCATGTTGTTACAGATAATACTTGGTGATTCAGGAGGGAAGTCTTAATATTTTGGGAAGTGATAGTATTGGGCATTGTGAGATAAAAAAAAAAGTTCATATGAAGATGTGTTTAATTTTGATTGGTTACTGACTTAGAGCTGTTTGAAACTGTAGACCTAACTCCATTCGATTTTTGTTTGTGGGGTTGAGTGAAGTTAAGTTTGTAAAAGAAAGGTGGATACATGAGATGAGTTGCTGGCTTGCTTTTCACATGCTGCTGCATGCATGAAGTTACAGGAATGTCAACTCAGACAAACAACATGCAATCTTCACACAAATTTTACAAACTGCATTGAAGTTAGTGGTGGGATTTTCAAACATTTATAGTGAGCTGTAACAAATTTGTTATTTAAACATAAAATACAAATTAAACTACAATAAACAGTATGTAAGCTCTCTTTCTATATTTGTAAATTCAAACAGCTCTGTCTTGGAAACAGTTCTGTGGAATTTATCTCATTTTGATATATCAGTACTGACATGTGTACTGCCGTCAACCACAGTGAAGTTTTATAGGATTCATCAATGTATGCTACATATTTTGGTAGCGTAGACTGTCCTTGGGCATTAAAACACATGACTTTAAAACCAAAAAATAAAAATGCTTATGTGTGTGTGTGTGTGTGTA
>Ga0123355_10011590_pt1 | contig 13598 bp, 7 predicted proteins | sample TergutEmb28metaG_3_FD_89872 | JGI IMG/M metagenome (GOLD analysis project Ga0123355, IMG submission 89872) | Embiratermes neotenicus P1 segment gut microbial communities from Petit-Saut dam, French Guiana - Emb289 P1 | ecosystem: Host-associated > Arthropoda: Insects > Digestive system > Gut ...
TAACCCTTTGACGCCTAACGACCCCTATAGGGGTCGTACCGCACCGCTAACCTCTAAACGTTGCATTTTATATATTTATTCAACAAATATAGGTACTGAATATTTTAAACATGGTATATACTCCCCGTTTTTTCCCTCTTAAAAATGCAGTTTGTTTCATAATTCTAACATTTGGGTCCTGTATTATTCACATTTTATATACAGGGTGTGCTAAAATTAAAAAAAAATGATTCCGGCACCAAAAGGTTAATGTGTGCGGAAGGTGCACCGAAGCCAAGTCAGGCTTCTTGTACCACTGCTGATCCTTGCTGTGAAAACTGCTCAGTTACAGCGACCATTGGAGTCCGTGGGCCTGCATGTCGGTGGTAGACTTGAAACTGTGTCTCCATTATTAAGGGCGCTATACACTCTCAGTTAAACTGGGCGATTTTACTGTGTGACGTCATACCTGACGAAATAACTATGTAAACTGCGCAGTTTTGACAGACAGTAGCACAGGCCTCAGAACTGTCCTTTCCAGTCTTTCACACAGAGAACTACGCAGTTCACTGAGGGAATCCCACACTTTCCTCAATTGACCTGCCGATAACACGATGGCATCATCTCAAGGCACCCAACAGATCTGACCAAAAAAAAAAAAACTCACACCTGATGGGAAACCTGTGTTGTGCCAGAGAACATCCAGTTCAGTCTTTCATGCAGTTTTTTTACACAGTTTAATTTAGAGTGTATGGGGCCCTTTATAGTTAACACAAGTTACGTCACGTACATGCAGTGGGATATCGGCCCTCCCGAAACTGAAATCTGATTGCGTAGAGCGAACCTCAAAAATTGTCCCCGGCGGATTGACTCTGCCTGGCCTCACACGTCTTCTGATGCAATTTGCGTTATTGTTAGTAACATTTTGACAGATACTCATCTCCTTCAAGTGCCTAGTTTAAGAATGGATGGAGTTATGCATCTTCTTCCGCTATATGCGTTCGCGGCGTTGACAGGAATACTTTGTCCTTTCCTTTTAAGATTTTAGCCCTTTCCTTTAAGATTGTAGGAGATATATTGAGCTGTTGACCACAAAAGTACGACTACATGTTAACAGGTTCAGCGAAGTAGATGTCAGTAGCAGGTGCCGAGGAGCGCCGAATTTGTTTCGCGTATATCGATGGTTTTTGCGTATTCGCAGCATATACATGTACGGTGTTGCATAAATGCAGTGTAGGAAGGTAATGGCAGGAACAGGACAGAGATGTGGTCTTGTGATTGAGACAGTAATGAAACTGCACAAAGCCGTGTGTTCACAAGCCCCCCCCCCCCGAATCATTGGCGTAGTTTTGTGTAGTAACAAACGTTAGGAAGAAGTGTTTAAGAGTGACATACATATAGGTTCTTCGTACACGGTTTATCTTTTTATGATTACAATATTATGTGAGCCTTGGCAGTTCCACTTGCCGATTCGTAAGACGTCACGCTGCTGATCTGTAGTTCCAACCACGCTGAAGATTCATTAGAACATAATGAAAATCAATATGTGTACTGTGATGGTATTCTTATTTGTGTTATTCATGTAAGGCACTTCCGGTTGGTAGTGTATCGCTGCTCACTACTATATCATGATTGCCTGTATTAGTCTTTGTTAATTTAGGCTATTACATGTTTCATACACTTCATTATTTTTTAACATTGGTACTCTGTAAATAATATGCTTGAAACAACAAGTGAAGCAGACTCCAGCTGAAATGTGATGGCACACGGTGACGCACGGGAGGGGAAGTGAAGGGGAAACTGGCGAATGGAGTAGGTAGCCAGTATCCTTCACACTACCTCAGAACATGGTGTATCCAGCATTACTACCGTTGATGCGCACACTTCGGCTGCCAGTAGTCGACTGTACTGTCGCCCCCGCTGATTTAAATGGACTCGTCCGTTTCGCCGAAAGACGAAATCTGATTTATGCGCGTGTGCCATCACTTTTCACCTGGCCTATACTACATGTGGAGCACAGTTTTGTATGGACACTTCGGAAAGTACATTAGAAATGTTAAAAGTTTTGACATGTGGTACTATAGAAGGATGGAGATCAGTTGGACCGATCATGTGGGAATTGAAGTGTTACAAGTAGTCAAGGAGGAGAGAAGTATCCTGCAGACAATAAGAAGAAGGCAGGGTAACTGACTTGGTCACATCTTGCGTCGGAACTGCCTTCTAAAACAAGTTATTGAAGGAAAGATAGAGGCAAGAACAAGTAACGGGAAGACGAGGAAGAAAACGTAAGCAGCTACTGGATAACCTTAAGGAAAATAGAGGTTACTGAAAATTGAAAGGCGAAGCACCAGATCACATTCCATGGGGAAAGGACTTTTTGGAAGAGGCTATGGACCTGTCGTAAGACAGACTGCAGAATGAATGAAACAACACGCAATCCTCATGACCGTCCACCTACGTTTGGAACACGAGAAACTGTAATGAATATTGAATTTGGAGACTTATACCGTTTGTAAATATTTAAGTCGAGCTGTGATACGTGAATTGTATAGCGCAGGGGTTCTCGGACTAGTTCGCTGGCGTACCGCCTAATGAAGTTAGCATTTCCATGTACCACTAATATATGTTATTTAAATACAGATGCTGAAGTTGGAAATACTAGCTAACAGCGGGCATGAATTTGGTAATACCGTTAGCAACACTATTAGCAAATAAATGTGGCTTGTTTTATTTACTTTTTAAAATTTTTATCTTTTTTGTATGTCCATTTTCATTAAGGCCACATGCCAGTAAATAGTGGTTGTGTTGGTAGTGGTAGTGCTACGCGCACCACAGTTTTAGAGACCACTGTATACCGTATTTTATGAAACCAGATTTCTCCGTCATAGTAAAGCATGACAGGCATGTCTCTGGCAGACTCCACAGTGGCCGTAGACACACACAACAAGGGCTAATTTATAAACAACTGCTTAATATTTATGTTTCCCATATTCAGTTATGATGCACACCAAAACATTAGAAGGTTGAGAAAGGTACAATTGTCAGTGCCCACGCCAGGAAGGCATGTAGGAGTAGAGGCATAGCGCCATTAATTCTTAACGTCCACACTTGATGGAGACGCGTGATCAACTTCAGGCTTCGGCTGCTTTATCCCTGTCCAAGAACCTCGGTACCCGCTGAAAACATTTTAAGTATAGCAGTATTTTAAGATAACTTAATGAGATGTGCGATAGAATGAACACTGAGAGAAAGGTGACGTGAGAAAGTCAGTTTTAATGTGTTGGATGTGAGTTGAATGTTTGCCGTTGTGTTGCATTAAATAATTGTAGGTCTGTGGTATGGGGACCGCGGTGGCACAGTGGTTAAGGTGCTGTGCTATAAATCGGAAGGTCGCTGGTTCGATCCCAGCTGGTGTCACTGGAATTTTTCATTGACATAAAATCCTTCCAATCGCACTATGGCTCTGGGGTCGACTCAGCAGTAGCAGGACCATTGCCTGGGGGTAAAGGCGGCCGGTGCGTAAGAGTGACAACCTTACCACCGTCCTGTGCCGTTGTCATGAAATCTGGGAACCTTAACTTCCTGGAACCCTGTGGGCCACTCCAGGCCTGTAACGGGAGTGCTTTACTTTTTACCTTTTACGTCTGTGGTACACGTAAATTAATGTGCGGTAGAGTGAAGTATGGTGGATACTGAGCAGGATTGGAAACAGTGTGCAAAACGGTTCCCAGTTCCGACCAAGAGACGCTGATTGCTTCATCGGTGCCACTGTGTAAACTACAAGTAATGCGAATCTAAATAAGGAAGTGCACACATTTGAGTGTTTCATAGCGTTGTGTAAATTTCCGGAAGTGTGCAGTTCTGGCGCAACGACCGCCCGGATGAAGCAGAGGACTCTTTGAGTAAGAAAGCAGTCGCTCAGTCCAAGAATGCGTCGAAATTTATAAACACGAAAAGTCTTTACTGTTTGTAAGGCGCCACCGTTGGACCCTGCATTAAGCCAGACGAAGCCAGTGTGCTCATCATATCGCTCATTTGCGACAAGAGTGTCACAACTCAAAATTTGGCATTTTTGAGTTATTAGTATAGAAAGAAACGTTTGCAGATGCACTTTTAAAAGGTATAGGGTCATAACGCAGTTTGCAAAACTCGCCGCTGGAGAGCAGTTGTGTCGTCATTGCACTCAGAAAATTATAGCACTTCAAAACCTTTAAAAGCTTCTCCTGAAAAATCACAGATTTTAAGTTGTGACACTGTTGTCGCAAATGAGCGATACACTCTGTTCTAATATTCTACCATATGCTTATGAGTTCATAGTTACGTCTGTTCTTTTGGGTTCGTGTTATGTATACATTTCTCATCTTCCCTGTGCTTTCTGTGTGTCCCTTGCTTAGCCCATGCTTTGTCGTGTGGTTAGCCCGATAATATTGGGTCAAAATTGCGAAGTGTGAAGATAAGAGCATATCTTTTAGTCTTCATCTACTTTCCTTCCCTTAGGTACAAACATCATTCATCAGGACGATTGTATAAAATAGGATGCGATGGGCGGGGCATGTACACGTGTCGGGGTGTAGAGAAATGCATACAGGGTGTTTGGTTGGAAAATTTGAAAGCAGGAGGCAACTTGAAAGACCTAGGCGTAGGTAGTTGGAGAATATTAAAATGAATATCGGAGTAGTTTGGAAGGGTGTGGAATGGATTCATCTTGCTCAGGAAAGGGAGCAGCGGCTGGTTCTTGTGAACATGGTAATGAACTTTCGGATTAAATAAAATGCGGAGAATTGCTTGACTTGCTGAGGAACCGTTAACTTCTTCAGGAGGATTTGGTGAGCGTAATTAATTCGTTCTTTAATTATAGACAGATAGATAGACAGACAGGTGGGTAGGTAGGTATTCTGGGCAACTTGAACCTCATATCTGTCCTTAATGTCAGAGACCCGTAGAAGGCAGTTCCTGAAATAATAGTTTGGGTATTGTAACATTCACTTGGAACACTAATACAAATTTTTTGTTATAATTTGGGAAGTATTGTTTATTCTTTCTTCGTAAACGTAGTAAAAAAAAACCTCCGAGTTGAAAAACCAGACTGATCGAACTCGCAAGCGTATGCGACATCTACCTATCCGCAGATTTATTCCAGTTGTAGGGACAGAGAGGAAAGGAGGACTCGGCTACCAGTCTGCTGCTGATAATTCTGTAATAAATTGTATTATGTACGTAATCCCCGTGTCCGAGCGGTGGGAGGAGGGTAGCGGCATCATTCGTCATAGACACGGTAGCACGAGAGTGCTGAGGAGACTGGAGGTAGTTACTATTGGAGTAGCAGGGGTCGATATGACAATGTTAATTATGCACAGTATCGATCACGTAGGCACTGCAGCAGCAGGTAGCTTGTAATAGAGTTTAGTACAGCTCCATTTAATTATCAGTAGCCTAATAAATAATAATGGTACTCTGCATTTAAATGTGGCGTGTGTGGACTAGAACAGGAAAAAATCTACTGATACGCAAGAGGCTGTCAGCAAGGGGACATGTGCCAAACAGAACACGAAACACGAAACTTAAACTGTTCGTGCTGCTTGCAGGATATTCTTCGCTTCTAAATTGTGTTGTTGGCACATCGTATCTACTGGTATGAAGTGAAGGTGAATTATGGTGCACAAGGATACATCAGTCAGCTATGATAACTGGTTTTTCTCTACGTTAAATATATTTTCTCGCATAATTGTATATCTTCGAATTTTCGTACATCCCACACGTGCATTCTTCCTTCTGCCACGTGGTGCCGTTGCATATAGCCGCCTATGTTACTTCTGGGTTAATTTTCATTCTCTGACCGGAATTCGTAGGCAACAGACGTGATTTTTCTGCCTGTAGTTTCAGTCTGTACGTAGGAACAATCCATTTGCGTCCGGTAGAACCTGCAGCAGAGTACTTCTTAAAAAATGATAGTCGCTCAAGTGGTCAAGAAATCGCGACGGTGTATTTATTGCTGTGTTGAGGAGAGCCCGTTCGTGGCCCCTATCCTGAGCCAGCTGAATTCACTCTGCATCCTTATTTCTGTAACCCAATTTTAATGCTGCCCTCCGTGTATTCTTCTCCCGTCAGGCGCTCCAACTAAACTTTGTGTGTATTTTTCATCTTCCATTCCTGCTATTCGCGTCACCTGTTTCGTCCTGCTTGTATTACGGGGTTGTATTTGGGCCGTTGTATTGAGTTACTAGGAAAGCAGTGGATTCCACTCGAGAGTCTTTGTTGTTAGGGTTTTCTGCTGTGTTTTGTTGATTATTCTTAGTGTGGTTGGTGTCTCTTCTGGTTGTGTTCTGCTGCCGAATATTGCTTATCGTCAGGAATAGTTACAGGCCGTGCAATTCGCCTGAATACGTTTTGTGTACAGCAGTTGCCTGTGGCTTAATTTTTCTGTACTTTTTGATTAATGCAGTGTAGGAACGTCTTTTGACTCAACGCGATATATGCGGAAATGGACACGTTTTTCTGTGTACGAACTGCGCTTGTAATTTGGGCTAAAGTCATTGTTTCGTGCCCCCCCCCCTTTCCACACACACACCTCCCCCTAGTTGCTTCAGTTCTTTATTTTGCTAAAAATTTCTCTATGCATTGAGATTCGAACCTGTGGCATTGACGGTTCTTTGTCCTAGCCACTTCGGGCTTGTTGGTGGTGAGGCTGATCAACAGTACGTAAACAGAAATACGTAGCATCTTTTTTATTTATTCAAACATGGACGGCGTGCGTAAAACGTTTAGTTTTTTTTTATTTGACACAAAAACCCCAGTGGGCCAGGGTCTCCTCATTCACGAGGTTTCTATATCATACACAACGACGCACCACAGTCGGTAGGGCTCCTCTGGACGAGTGATCAGCTCGTCGCAGAGATTTCTACCTGACAACACACAACACCCACAACAGACAGACATCCATGCCCCCGGTGGGATTCGAACCCACAATTTCAACAGGCGAGCGGTCGCAGACCTACGCCTTAGACTGCGCGGCCACTGGGACCGGCGTATAAAACATTTGGTTTTTTTTTTTAATTGTAATGAGGTTAGATTTTACGCTGCGATCACTGTAAAGTAAAGTAATTTAGGAGACCTGTTTGTGGTTTGAATTGCCGACACGCGGTTAAAATTGAGACAATGGCATTCATACAGGGTGGTTCAAATATGACCGGGACTGATGTCGCCAGATTTACTCACAAACAGTCCCGGTCATATTTGAACCACCTTGTATAAAGCACTCCGTCATGAAACATGAAGTAATACAGGTTGTTTATATCGAGGAATTTGCGGACCAGCGTATTCTTGAACCTTGTTCTTCTGGGTGCATAGTATGGCACAATTGACAGGACTCTTGGAACTCCGTCCGCATGTTGTAATTGAAACGGACACGCATTTTTAAATATATTTAAATTCACTTGAACCTTTAGTTGCTGCTTGTAAATTGGGTCACAAACATCTCGAGAGGATTGTCAAACTGTTCCTTGCAGCACGTTTGGCAGTTCGATCAAAATGAACTCAAGGAAATGCCCGTTTTCTTGTCGGTAAGAGCGCAAACATAATGTGGTAGGGGTTTGGTTCTTCACTTGTAATTGTGCGTGCGGAAATAAACGATTCCAAAGACTGAACGACAGATATGTCGTAGGAATGTGGGTGGGGGAGTTGGTAGGTATACGGAAACACGCGTAAAATTGCGTATCCTACATGAACTGGAGGCATTACAGGGCGTCATATTCCAGACAACTGAAATCTCCATCAGTACTGCTGTCAGAACCCGTCGATATCGCTGAGGATGTAGAAATACTTTTACAAGCAAATGAAGAAAGCTGAGGAATGAAGAAATAATGTATGTTATCATGTAAGTTAGTAACTGCTATGTGTGCTTGTAGCTGGGAGATACCAAACGTTCATCTCGAGCTACCAGTACGGCGTTCAATAACGGCTTTGTTTAACTTGTGCCCTCCCTCCCTGCGTGCTCTTGTGGCCCCAAGTGTCTGGGTGAAGCAGTTAGCTCTAGTTGCGCATTGAAATTGCTCAGGCTGTGCACAACTGCACAACTAGTCGCATATCTTACTGAATTACCAGAAAAGGAATGCATATGGAGCCGCCCAGTGCCACAAGTTGCTTCTTCAACGGCACATTTTTGCGTTGCGTTACCAAAGTGCCGGATTCCCATTTTGGATTGTGCGTTGCTGCCTAAGCATAAACATGCATTTCCAGAATACGTGACGTTATGTTTGCATAAGGACTGTTTCCGTGTAATAATGGGTCTGACGAATGATTATTATTACCGTTTATCGTGAACATCACTTCCTTACAGTAATTTCTTGTACGTTGTCTGTGACACTCGGTTGGCAACCTTCATCGTCGAGAAGGCACCATTAGATAACCGGAGCTTCGTTGCAGGCAAAAAAAAAAAATGCAGTACTGCCTTAAAATAGGCCACTACCGCGTGTTTCCACAGCTTTCCGTAATGTTAGTCTCTGCCACGCTGCCTCATCGGCCCCTTATGGCTTTCGCAATGGAGAACTGGTCGTTAAATTAGTGTTTACAGGCAGATGGTTGAATAGTACATTGAAATAGGATACAGCCTCTTCATTCCTTATCCTGGCCACCTCTTTCACGGTCATCCTACTTTTCGACTTTACATGCTGTAAGCATTGCCGTCGTGGAAGCGTCGTATAGTGACGCTGTATAATAGTCCGTGATTAGCTGATGAAGACAGCGTTTTGGTTTTTGAGTTTCGTAATTGCTGTCGAAATTCAGGAATATGTTCGAAATGATTTTGATTTTACTTCTGATGTTGCATTCGTATTGCGTGCTTGTGTAATAACGAATGTTTTATGAGATGGTGTTTTGGTGTGTGTGAACATACGTATTTATGTGGAGTGATAACACGTTGTGTTGGTAGGCCAAGGGCTGTTTGGCCGGGCTGTGTTTATCGTCAGTGACAGTGATTTTGTCCCTGTGACCATGACAGTTACGGTTATGAGGGGACCCCCCCCCCCCACTCCTGTCTAGGGTACCTATGACCTCTGGAGCATGAGCGGTCGGAGTATGAATCTGACCATTTCCTTCTGTCCTTGACAAAGTTCATTGTAATTTTGTTCAAATAATTCTGTCAGTAAAAAAGGGGGATGGACACAGCGTGTACTGTTTGCTAGGGGTCGCAATACATGCAGTATTTTTTAATCTCCAGAGTGAGCACTGCAGAGCAGGCATCATCGGTCGGTATGCAGCAACGATGTGTCGTCCGCTCTACGGCGAACAGTGCGGGGGTAAAAAGTACTTCTTGAAACGGTGCTTGCATCAGGCAGAAACACACAAGTGAAAAGAGCTTTGCTGTGATGCACATTTCCGAAATACTCTTTTTGGGTTTTAAACGTATCAACATATGCGGACAATAAGCGTTATTGTTTACGAGTTGACCGAATGAACGTAAAGAAATTTGGTAGTTGTGTTACCTTTTGATTGCCGGTTTATGTCAGTGTTCCTTTTCGGTACTCTTCTTCGTGTTACGGTAGACACAGTGAACCGTAACGTATGTAAACAGAACCAGCATTAATTGAAAACGAAAACATAACGCAGCATGGAACGGTAGACGCCTGGCGGCAACCACGCCTCTCATTGTTCACTCGAACTCCAGCGACAGCCATAGTTCTCTCCTGAAAATAGTTCTTAGACATCTGAAACAGGTTTCGCTTTCTCTTTTCGTAAAATGCGCGCATTAATAGCTTTGCTAGCATTGCAGTGAGGACTGGTTTACTTTATAATTTTTACAGATTTCAGGCAGCTGTTACAGAACGGTGTGTCCTGTGCAGGTTACTCATGCGTTGTTTGTGAAAGTAATGTTGCTATTTACCGAGCTAAATTCGAAAAGTGGAGAAATGTTTCTAGGTCCGACTGTATGTGGCGTGGTTTCCTTCCTCTTCAGGGACACTGATCCTCTGTACATTATTGCCATATGGCTTGCCTTTCATGGCCGCCGACTGTTCGTATCTCCGAGGTGATTAGGAATTACTGACAACGTGGCAGCTGCGTGGGTGGTGCTTCAGTATTATGAAGAAAGTGTCCGTACTGCGTCAGTAGTGCTTGCGTTTTGTTTGTTGAACACGTACATAGTACTCGCTCCATACCTGGAGCCTTTTCTCAACAACACCCATACAGCCTTATGGCATGATATGTAATTAGTGCAGTGACATCTGTCTGTTATACGTCCAATGTTCACACCTGTTCGTCATTGAACAGCAGCGTACACTGCCTGTCAGCGGAAGATCGGTGCAGTTGCAAGTGTTGATGTGTCGAAACAGGGGACTCGATGGTGCTGGTTGAGGACCGATGTAGCTCGACGAACTGGAAATAAACGCAGAAAGCTGTGCATGTGGTCAGGTGTCATTAGAATGCAGGACAGAATTGCACCACCGAGATAACTAACACTGCATAAATCACTGGAAAATGTGGCAGACTTCAAATAGTCTCAAACTCTCGGGGTTACTCGTCGCCTCGTAGCTCCTACATGTTTCGGGCCTCACTGTCCCATCATCAGGGAGTGCGGCTGTACAAAACAAAGGCTAGGCCGTACTGTCATCTCCAATGTACGGAACTGTGGTGAGATTATCAATGTATGATTTACATAGGCGCGCGTGTGCATTGAAATTATGAAAATATTAAGTTATAAAAGTTGAATTATAAATTTATAGAAATGTAAAATATTTGGTTACAATTACATGTATAAACGTGGTTATAGACCTATTAAAATAAATATAATACAAGTGTCATAGGGTATAGAGTGATAGTTGCAGTGCATACCAGCAGCTGGGGCGGCCTATGAGTGTGTTCACGGTACTAAGGTGTGGAAGGTGAGTTGGAAGACGGGCGTACGGATCTATATTGCGTTTTGTGTGACGTAATGTGAAGGTCAAATGTCAGCTGATACATCAGGTTACGCTCACCTTTGTTTTGTTCCAGAACAAGTTGGTTGTGATGATAATGCGATTGAATGTAAAACCGTTCAAAGAGAATTTGTAATGGATCTTTTTTTTTAACTTGCTTCAGTAAAGACGTATTATTGACAGGTCCATATGCTTGTTTGTTGTTTAAAATATGTAAGGCATATGCTGATTGCGGATCGTTTTGTTTGTTATACCTCATTTGTTCTTGTTACCCTTGTTTTAGACTGCGACTTGTTTGCCCAACATAAGAAAGTTTACTTGTGTAAGTTTCTTGTGTAACTTAATATTTTCATAATTTCAGTGTACATACTCGCGTGTGTAAATAATACGTTGATGATTTCACCACGGTTCCGTGCATTGCAGATGATAATATGGCCTAGCTTTGTACAGCTGCACTCCGTGATGATGGGCCACTGAGACCCGAAACATGTAGGAGTTTTGTAAGTTAAAACATTATGGTGTGTAATTTTAGTTGTTCTAATTTTAACAAACGTAATCAGTTTCTTAATTACGAAATTCTATGATTTTTAGTTTTCCCTCAAGATGATTAAATAGGAGGGTCATTTAGCACGCATTGGAATGAGAAATGGGTGCATTATTTAGTGGGAAAAGCAGAAGGTGAGAGAGAGAGAGAGAGAAACTTGAGGAACGTAGGGGTAGATTGGAGGTTAATATTCGAACGAACCTTTAACAAATGGGTACGGTGTAGACTGGATTCAACTGGCGTGGGATGGTGCTAAAACCTCCCAGCACGGTAATTAATCTTTACGTTGCATAAAGTGAGTGCCAGTTTATCTTGCTGCATGGGTTTGGTAGTTCAGTTGAATTCTTTATCAGCACTGCATAAAATCTAAGGCGATTCCAAGCAACTGCCTTAGCGAAATGTGGGACAATATCACGGCTGTTAATGTCCTTTGGTGTGTGTGTGTGTGTGTGCGTGCGCGCGCGCGCGCGCGCGTGTGTGTGTGTGTCTTTACACGGGTTTAAAAATTCGTTTTATGTAGAAACTTCGCTCTTGCATTCGAAACCGTTCGCGAACAGGCATTTCCGGTTCCTACTCATTGTGGAATGCAGCAGATGAATTTCGAAATGTGACTCCCGAATTTTCCAACATCGGTAGCTCCACTTGTGCTGCGATCACAGCCGTCCTCGGTGTGCTGGGCCGACCGGTGCGTTCACCGTCATGGATGTCCAATAAAACTTTCTCGGGCTAACAGTCGTGTCAGATGGTTGAACGGTGAGTAAACCAGCATGTATAAATTGGTGGTGAATTTCATTTCCCTCTAACAACCGAACCACGCTACGAATATTTTCTCGGGACGAAGTTTCCAGTGTAGTTGAAGTTGCACATCAACTTATCCCCCGAATAGCATCTGACTGACACTGTTGCGCCATCTGTTACATGTTACCCCTGCTTCAAGTGCTGCTTTCTTTCGTAAAATCGCTTGATTAACGGAAAAGTTACGATTTAGAGAGCCTTACTGATTTAACACGTCACGTATGTTTTGTTACGTATGTAGCATGAAATGAAACGATGTGTTTGGTGAAGAGTGGGTGGGAAGCAGCCGGCGTTTGTTTTATAACCCTGTAACTCTACGATTCGCCTGAATTGTATTTAAAGATTTATTTCGTACAAAACTTATAATTGTACTGTGTGGGCAGAAGGTAGAAATTGTGAATGTTAAACCTGCTGGTATATGAAATAACTGATAGGCTTTGCAATGCCTTGTTCCATTTCCTTCCCGCCTGCTGGGAGGTACTGGAGAGTATCACGTAAGTCCGAGTTGCCGTTCTGCGGGCCAAGAATGAAGTGGCAAGCTCCCACATACTAAGAAGTGCGCTCTTCTGTTGTTGTTGGGTTTTTTTTTCTTTCTTTCTTTTTCTTTTGGAGCGAGTAGAGGCCATTTCATACCGACGTTATGGGAAAACATATCGGTCATATCTTCAGCGGTCAAGAATCCAAAAGAAATTACCACTGCTGGCTGTGTAATAGCCCAGAGGAGCGCAGTTCTCATCTACATCGCGGCGGAAGCCTGAAATCTCAGATACCAAGTGGAAGTGCTAATCATTACAAGGCAATGTCCGGTGTGTCGCTGTTGTATCACCGTAGTGTGTAATGTGTAACGTAACCGTAGTTTAGCTGTGACGAAGCAAAGCGTGTGCTGTCTGAGACACAAGGGCTTTGGTTCCGTTAAATAGAGACGTTCATGTTATTGCCGAGCATATTTCGGGCTGAATACTGAGCTCTTTGAGCACATGCGTAAAGACTTGGGTGTAACCGGCATTAACCTAAAATATGATCGACTGCATGTGACTTCGGACAAGGTGTGTAAGCGGCGTAGCCTCTACACCTGTTGTTGACCCAGTTTGTGGGGTAAACACTGATGTTGATTAAAAGAGGGGAATTTATATTCGATTCCCCGTCGTACGGAGAGAATGTAAAGAACATCGCATGGCTAGAAATGTGCAAGTAACGTATGTGCTGATCGTCGTGTCTTGCCGTTTTCGTGCACAAACATTTACCCGATTTACGCAGTTTCAAGTTAACACAGTTACTGACTTACGAGAATTTTAAAAGCAAAAAATGGAGGGGGGGGGGGGGGGTTGGGGGAAAGGGTTTTGAAATGCTCCCAAGGGGACCCTTGTGGGGGA
>Ga0123355_10011591_pt1 | contig 13597 bp, 6 predicted proteins | sample TergutEmb28metaG_3_FD_89872 | JGI IMG/M metagenome (GOLD analysis project Ga0123355, IMG submission 89872) | Embiratermes neotenicus P1 segment gut microbial communities from Petit-Saut dam, French Guiana - Emb289 P1 | ecosystem: Host-associated > Arthropoda: Insects > Digestive system > Gut ...
AACGATGGATGCGGGAATAAATAACGTTATTTATATGGAACTTTATTCGGGACCAAAAATGGCGAATGGTAGATGCGGGAAAACGATCGATACGGGAACGATAGATCGAGGTTCTACTGTAGTAAAGAAGTGCCAAGTCTTCACTCACCTGACCAGCAAACTTGGTACATTCATCAACATCCACACATTCTTTGTGCTCATTTACTACATGCCCACTGGGACACTGACATATGTAACCACCCACACGATTAATACATAATTGACCCTGTCCACAGTCATGTGTTGATGCTGCACATTCATCGATATCTGTAAGAAAAAATAAAGTCCTTCAGTAGCTTCATATATGGTAGGGAGCATAAAGACAGAGTCCCCTTGGATATGCCAATGTGGATATGCCAATGTGTACAACAGTGAATAGGTACGAACATATCGGAGGAACCTGGTACCTCCTGCTTCATGGTTGAACTTTCTATCCCAAATGTGGAAGCACCTAAAAAATATTGATACCCAATTATCAAACTACACATTCCACACAAACTGTACATCAGATTTAATAACATAAATTTCTGGGACCCATTTATATAGAATGGTAAAAACTTATGGAGAGAATTTAAATTTTATTAGTATGTACCACATATGATTAAAATTTATTTAATAAAAACACAGTACACTTAGCTGTGCACTGTGATGGTTAAATTAAATAAATTCTAGACAGAAGTATATTAATTTGCTAATACTAGGGAATCCAAATATTCACCACAACAGCAACAAAATGCAGGCCTACAGAAATGCCAGAGAAAGCTATGAATTTCCTACCACCAAATTTTGAGCACTTCCAATGTCTTTTACAAAATCCTGCATCTTGTTGGCCTATACTAATACTGCCTCCCCATCTGCCTGATTGTTCTCCATGTGGTAATTCTTTACAAGAGGTTTCCATGCCACTCATTCAGTTTCTGAATGTTGAAATTTACTTCCAGTTCATCAAGCAAAACAAATATTAAATCCAATTAACAAACTAAAATCACAAACTTTCATGTACATTTCTGCCCTTTAAAATATATTGGGTATTTTTAAAATTTCATTAAATTGGATTTTGAACTGAAGTTCATGTGAATGTCAGCAAGAATTTTTTTCTTCTGGAAGACATTTTAATTTCTTTTGGTATACTGCATATATAATTCATTAAAATTTATTATAACAGACTTACTGCAGTCAGTAATGCACAGGGACATTCTTTATCAGACCTACTATATAGCTTGTGAGCTCAGTTATAATACAAAATACACCCAACTGGGCAGCTGTCTACACATGTGTTGGAAGAGTGGCAGAAAGTGAAGAACTATATTGGTCAGATACAATAATGACCCTGTAGCTTTCATTAAACAGAATAAAAGTTTCCATACAAAATTCAATCTAAGTACCAATCATGCAACACTAAATTTAGCTTGATTGTGTTATTCCATTTGTTTTCTTGCTTTGCATTGTAACTAAAAAATGTTTAATCCAAATAATGTTAATGACATTCATTTTAGCTAATAAAAATTCCAATTTCTTTGTTTTGGAAAAATAATTTAATTAATGTATAATGTCCATCAAAAAACTAAATTTAAAGAACTGTATGACATGGAATTAATGTGAAATTTGTACAAGTGCAGAATTGAGTTTAACAGGGGACACTTGTAGAGTGTTACAATTTTCATCAAATATTTGTTGGTGGCAACAAAAAGTTTAGAATAGTCTTAAGATTACATGCAGTTCACAATAGTGTCTTTACTGTGGCTTTGAACATAAAGTTTCACACTGACAGCAGCATACACTGTACTCACCGACACACTGAGTCCCTGCCTCATTCAGCTCAAAACCACCACCACAGTTTAGATAGTTGACACAGCGATAGGAACCAACAGTATTAAGGCAGCGCTGACTGTGTCGACATGGGTTGTTATGCTCACATTCATTTATATCTTAAAAAAAAAAACAACATGCAAATTAACAGCCAGCCTCTCCATCCTCTAAAACATCGCATTTATACATGGAACTTTACTTATGTAAATTTCCAGAGCAACAAATTTGGCAAAAGTGCATTAAATGACAAATGATTTTCCCAAAAGCTGCAGAGTGTATTATAATGAACATCACTTCTTTGGATTGCTTCCGGTGCTGCTGTAGTTATGTGCAGGATTATGAACGAATTAAAAAGAAAGAAAGAAAGAAAGAAAGAAAAAGACATATCAATACATATGGCAACATACTGCCAACTTATGGCAGAAACAGCTTAGTGTTATACTGTTACTCCACAATCATCTTATTGCAAGTGGACTTCAAGACTTCAGTACATCATCTTGCTGCCATATGTACAAATATAGTGAAACCTCTATCAACTGTTTCAGAGGGTAATTAAAATAAACACAGGAAAATGAAGGTAGTGGAGAATGTTGTGTTTCAAAGTAGATTAAACTGACCTTTGTTCCAGGGGTGCCCAGTGTTAAACAAGGTAGGAAATATATGTACAATGTAATACTGTGGCATATTTACATAGTGTTTATACCTCCTCAGCTATCCTAACAGCCTAATACCTTGTCACTCGATGACAGAGTCCGTATGGTGATCAAATGCTGCCAGCAACAATAAAATATGCTTTGGTCTTCAAGTTAAGTGCCCAATATTTTTCTCTGATTTTAACCAACTTTCCAGTTTCTCAACAGATTTTCATAGAAGTCCTCAGTATAAAATTTTATGGAAATTTGTTCCATAGCAGTCATGCTGGATCATGCAGATGGACGGACGGAAGGGATTGGATGGGTGTAAATATTTGAAAAACATATAAAAAAAATTCAGAAAATACAGGCACTTCCAATCATAACTAAAAATGGCAGACTGAGATCATGTGAAATGGTGCTGAGCTGACTTAGTCCTGCTCAGTATCATTTGGTTCTGATCTGCGGATTGGCAGTTGCTCTCATGACTTCTTTTCTTCAAAGTTCACTCATCAGCACTTGCTAATTGTTATGTGGCCTACTGGGACTGCCAGATAATCAGATTTTGGACTATCAGAGTTTTACTGCACCTCAAATTATCAAACCTTAGTACCCAATAGTTCTGCAACATAGCTCCAAATTACAAATTAATCATAATCATAAGGCTCATCATCCCCGTTGTGTTCAATAAACTAACTAGATTGGAGTGCATGTACTTGTCGAACACAACTTTATTTGATGGTGGAGATATATCTAGTATTTACTACATAAGGTACAACTACATGTTTCGGTGCTTGACAATGGCCATCGTCAGGTTGTACATGAAATACTTAGTAAGCAGTTATATGAGACTTATTATGGGCTGTATACAGTGGGGAGGTAGGAGGTGAGGTGGGCACGAGATCTCATGTGTGTTATGGAGGTTGGGAGGTGTGGGTACATGGGGTTTCTGCTATTCTGCTATCATATTTGGAATTAACTGCATTAAAATTGTATCTTTAAACATGAGAAATATCGACGCTTCTAATTGCTACAGTAAGTCAAAGTAGTTAATTTTGAATGAACAATGAATGTCCTGTTACACTACTTCGCTATTTATGTAGCCCATAAATATGTTTAACCACCTCAAATTATTACTGCAAATAGTTACATGTTATTAAGTGGCTTACCAACACACTGGCCTTCCTGGCTTGGTTCATAACCAGTAGGACATTCAAGGGATTTACATTCACCATTACTGAGCAGAACTTTCTTGCCATCACAACGTTTTCGTTCACAGCGGAAAGAGCCAAGTGTGTTACGGCACTGCCATGTGGGACCAAGATTCCTGCAATTATCGGTCCCCAAAGAACATTCATCATCATCTGTAGGCAGAACACAAGTACATAGATGTCAAGCACGTTTAGCCAAGTCAAAGAAAATCTGAGAAATAAGCCACTCTCACATACAGGAGGCCCCACAAACTGTCTGCCAAACTCTCCAAGTCATTAATTGCGGTATTTTGAGTTACATGTTACATTGAATATGGGCCCAGTTCTCAACTTATGGAGTTAATATTTAAGTATTTAAAACTGAAGAAAAACAAAGAATACTGATGATAAAATAAAATGATGCTATTTGTGTATGTTACCACCAACTTAGAAATTTACTTTGAAAACTTAAATATATAAAGCTGCTGCTTGAAGTGACCTCCTGCACTGTCTACCCACAATATGGACAATTTTCCACAACCTCCTTAATCAACCCATGCTGATATAACATTGTAGCTGAAACTATCTGAAGAGATATTCTGTATACACACATATGTACATCTACATTCCACTGATCCATCAATCAGCCACATGGAATTTGGATATGAAACAAGTCAGAATACTTTAAAAAATGATTATACAAAACAATCATTAGTCATGCATCAGAAAAAGTGGAAAAACTGTACCACTGAAAATATATAGTGTTTATAATGCTTTACTGATAGAACTGCCATCAGTCTTCATTTAATGTTGATAATTTAAATATTCATTAATTGAATAAAAGGGTTCAACAATTAAAAACATTTTCAAAGCCAATATAAACTATTTGTTGTCTTTTACTAATTCTGCAATGTATCCTGGTAAATTATTGGAAATCTATATGCTCAAATACTACACACCTCTCTGATATAATGCAAAATTTATTGGTCTATGTAGTTGTACTTTCTTCCTTGTATCAATACCATGCACCAAAAAGTTATAAGCGAAATGTCCTGAATTATGTACCAAAAAGTGTCATTAAAGGTAGTACATATTGAGAAGGTAGAGTTATTATTCCCAATGCTTTGAATAAAGGTTAGAGTTAGTCTCTCTTCTTACAAGCAAATTAAAGTGCAGGTGCAAATTCTTACTTGAACATGTTACTACTACATTTTTTAGTATGTTATTTAAAAACATTGTCAGTTGATGAGATTATATAGCACTGGTTATAGATGAATGAATGTGGGACACTGGTGGAATGATAGACATGGAACAGCCAAACTATTTAGAGAAAAACATGTCCCAGTGCCATTTTGTGCACACCAAAAATTCCACATGGACTGCCCCAGGAGTGCACATTGCCTCTGCACTGCAAGGTCACCAACTAACAATCTCAGCTATGGCATGGCCTATGTTAATAATAAAAAAGGAAATTATTTTTCACTGGATATACATATACAAGGATATGGGATATGTGAAATTTTAGTTAAAATAAATAGTTATTGTTCCATTAAACTTTGGTATGTATTGCTGAAGAAGCATAATGCTTTTCATAAAGCATGGGCCTGATTGCTGATATAGATTAAAAGTTGCCAGAATAGCATGTTGAAGGGTACAATTTTTGGAATGGATGCAGAATCCAAAACGAAGTTTTCATCATGAAACCAAAACACCATTGAGAAGAAAATGGAAGCAATGGTGCACCCTACCTGTAGAAGTTACACTTCTTCACAAATATATACCAGTTAAACTGACTTCACTGCTCCTATCCAGAACTTACCTTCACATTGTCCTGTTTGAGCATTCAGAGTGTATCCTGTACCACAGCTGGTGAAACGAATGCAGTGAAATGATCCTATGGTGTTGTCACAGCGTTGACTTGACAGGCAGTTATGTCTGTTCACCTGACATTCATTGATGTCTATGACAAATAGGAGTAATTACTGTGTCAAATTCAAGTACCTTTTCAAAACGTTGGTAATGCTTCTGTCATTTTCAGTACCATTTCATACATATAATATATAACTGTCATAATTAGTTACATTTAAAAAATTCTGAAAGCAATAGTTTCTTGTGCCACTGAATATACTTTACACACTGATATCACAATATATGCATAACCATCCCAGTGCCCCAAACCATAATATTATGTTATGATGTTTACCCACATCAGCATATTCAACCAGTAGGGTCACCATTAGCTTTACCATGTTTTAGATACCATGAAGAAGTTTGTTTTCTTTTTCCACCCACAGGGTGGGGCTGGGATTACAAGGATTGTGCAAGCTTCATGTTTCTATGTTTCAAAGTGTTAGCCCTCCAGCAGGTGCTGAGACAAAATTTTATACATAGCAATGGAAACTTGGGAACATCACCAAAACACACTTTTTACTGCCACTGGGTCTTAATCCCATGCTGGGAATTTTTAGTTTCTTGTAATAAGCCTTATGGCATGTTTTATACAAAACTGTGGTCTTCTTTCATAAATAATAAAAACTAATGAGCATCTTACCAACACAGGCCTGAAGAAGAGGGTCAAGTTGGAAGCCAGTCTTGCATGTGCACTGGAAACCTCCTTGTATATTTTTACAGTCCTGATTACTATCGCACGGGGATTCTGCACTATCTGCACATTCATCAATATCTGAAACAGTCAGGACTTATTTTTATCTGTTTGCCACTCGTACACAATGATTACACACATCGCCTCGGTGGAAAGCACATCCTTCACAAGATTTCCAACTAAACATATAATATAATGGTACATACAAATGTACCACATAAATAAGAGTTCCAAAACCCACTTCTTATAAATATAACCCCAGCTATAGCTATTTATCCCAGTTTCTATACTTTTATGACTTTATTTACACTGCTGACTGTCACATGACAAATATTAAGTCTGACCGAAACTATTAAGCTGTCAGGCTAGCTGAGAGGGACAGACAAAGAGTGGGAGTTAAATTTAAATCTTATCAACTTTAGGGACTGTGTGATATAGTTACTTTCTTTACTTATGGCTTACAATAATCATCACTGATTGGCATGACAATTAATGAGTAATGAATGGAAATGGATGTGGAAGACAACAGTTGTTACCACCTTTAAAGCACAAAAATGCCATTTTCTTGGGGGAAATGAGTAAATAAAATTCAGAAAAGCCAGTGTCTTGGCCCAGCTTTGAACTTCGGCCCTCCTGAATATGAAGCAATAGCACCCATTGAACTGGCATTTGTGGAGTCCATTCATTCACTGTACAGTCTGTCTTGCAACAGGTCCATAGCCTCTTCCAAAGCAAGTTCTCCAGACAGGGCAATATAGTGCTTCCTCTTTTAAATTCTAGTACCTTCACTTGTTCTTAAGGTCGTCCAGCAGCTGCATATGTCTTCTTCCTCATCTTCTTGCCCCTTCTATCTTTCCTTCAATATTGTGTTTTAGAAGGCAGTTCCTTCTTAAGATGTGACAAATACAGTAAGCCTTCCTTTGTTTTACTGTATGTAGGATGCTAATTTCTTTCTTGTCTCTAAAGTCACACAACTGGTCCAAATAATCTCATCCATCCTTCTCCAGCATCACACTTCAAAACTATCAAGGTATTTCTCAACTACTTTCCAAAGTGTCCAAGTTTCAACACCCAACAAAGCTATGCTTTTGTTGGGTATTAAAATAAATATGACATACACAGAACTTTTAATTTGAGGTTTTCGGAGGTGTGTTGATAAAGTCTTCTGAGATATTACACCATGTCAGATGGGAACTAGTTGCCAGTACTTAAGAGCAGCTTTTTGCCTGGACTACCCTGACGATGGAGGGATGGAACTCCTTTATAAAGTCAGTAAATAATTACAAATATATATATCATATCTCAGAAGGCTTTAAATCTTCATGTATGTAGTTACTCAAAAGTTATAAATAGTTGTGCATTATAAATAACATCACATACCCACACAAGTGTTACTGGTATAGTCAAGCTTGAAACCTGGCTGACACTGAGATAGATCTGACGATTTAGGCCCACATCTGTAGCCCCCTGGCTCATTGATGCACACTTCTAAGTTGCAGACATGAGTCCCCTCCTCACATTCATCGACATCTGTATAAAAACACAAGCTCTCAAGTATTAATATGAAATGTCACCCAAAATTCTGCACCCTGCCCCCCAGTGAACCAAAACAGAGGACAGTAATATACAAGCTACACCTACACTATAAAATCCTGTACAGTGTTTATATTATTTCTAATACACAATCAAAATGGTTCAATATACCTGCCACATAAGTATTAGGATAATTTGGTGATTGAAATCAAATGGACAATGCTAATTAAATATGAACGTGCCTTACAAAACTGACACATAATAAAAGCTATATCCATTAGAAAATATGGGTATTGAAAACTATTCCCAGAACATTTACTGTGAGTAGAATTTATCAGAATATTTAATCTACACACATTACCAGAAACTGCACTGAGATCACAAAAGTTATGATAAATTAATCTGATGATAAACTATGATGCTTCATATGTATCATGTATTTCTCACTTACTTAAATCTGTCACCAGAATATGGAGACCTGTGAGTAATTTGGTGACATAAGAAGTGAATATATATATATATACACATGTACCTAACATATGCCATTATGTTTGTCACATGTTTGTAGCTGCAGAATTGTTAATTAACGATTTTAATGTCTACACAGCAGAGCTGAGCCACACTGATTTCATGCCTAATACCATCAAGGCAACTGTAAAGTGTCTTAACATTTTTACAGAATTGTATGTACAGTATATTTACAGCTATATTTTACTTCAACATTTGTTCTTCCTCTCGCCTTCATACTACAGTAAAGTATGACCAGACACACCCCTCTCCCCACCCCAAAAAATTTAAAAAATTAAAAAATAAAATATAAAAGCAGACAAAATTAAGAAACAATGTATCAATATAGAGGCTATTTTAATAATAGTTATTTCATCTAGCAGCGTTTTAAATAAGAATGAAACATACAAGCAACATGATCTGGAAAAGCATACTAACTGGAAACTGACCAATCGGACCATTAATTATTGGTGTCTTGGTTTTTTAAGATTATATGTATACACCATGTTACATAAGTAGTGATGAAAAAGGAATAAAAGTGTAAGAGAGAAACATATCAACTGACAAATTAAATGGTTAGGTCTGTCCTTGAATATGCTAGGTCCATTTAAAATACACATTAGGTATATCATTTTCACATCTGGAAAGCTGCAGTATCTGACAAGCCTTTGATATCAGAAGTGCCAGATATCACAACTTTACTGTATATGGTAACTGCATTTGACAATAAATGTCGATACCAACTATTGTACAAATTTATACCTCAAACAGAAACAAGGTACAGATCCTTACTTGGGCCACATGAGCCATACCAGTATGTACAAAACATAACAGGAGACATGCGTGTCTTGCAATATGTACAATGCTACTATGTATGAGGACATGCATTAAGCACATGCAGCATGCTGATTAAAGCACTAATCTAAGAGTCACTGATTATTTACAAACTGAAATATAAGCTATTACAACTCATACCAATACTCTAAAGTACAGTCACAGAAGTCAAGTTTACCAACTTATTTGTATTTATATTCAGACACCTGATCATGTGTTAGATTTGTCAACACATCACCAAAGCAGCCTTAAAGTGATACTCTGTGTATGGAGCATTATCTGTAGTTGAACATTATGTGGTACACAGCAATTTTTGTGTTATCACATTGGTTCAATGTGAATAGTAGATAAACAGTATGCAGTTTGATGTTTGTTACTTGCCATCCTCTATTAATTGCTGTAGATAAATAGATGAAATTCACAGTTAAAACTCCTTACTAGTAAATATTCTCACAATATAGTGTATTAAGATTCCATTAGTCTTGTATGTCCAGGCATACAATTTAATACACGGCTACAGACATTTAAAATAAACATTTTCCTTGTACTCTGAAGATGCAGGAAACAGATTATTCTGAAATATTGGTATATACCAACCAAACCACATGGCGTCATATTCCAGGAAGATGTAATCTAGTTATCCCTTAATACAAGTCTAAATATTGTACTCAGAATCTGCAGCATAAAAATTCAGATGACCCTAAACGCTACTTTCCAAATCACATTTTTAAAGAGTTATGTGCAAAACTGGCTCAAGACATCTGTGTGCCAGGTTGAAAGTTTAGATCCTCGCCAACAAATATTCATATAATTTTTACACAAAATACAAATATACCCCATTGAGATGAATTTTCTGACATTAAAAATCTGTATGTTTTAAAAGCATAACGGTTAATATTAAAAACTGTCACTCCTCTGCCCCATGTGCGCATCATCACGGACAGATTTCTTGCTTGCCTACCTGTTTTCCCATCTTTGTTCATGTGCCACAAGTGTAGGTGGCTTAGAGGTCAGACTGCTTAAATTCTTGATCTAGATAGAACAAGAAAAAGAGCAGCTATGCCTGTACTCCCTGACACTCAAACACCCCTTACATCAGTACAGCACCTCTGCCAGTAATGAACATCATCTTGTACAACAGCACTAAGCTAAACCAAAGAAGTAAACAAACCAATGATAATAATTAGTGAACTAAAATACAAGTGTAAGTTCTCACAGAAAGCACATCTCTACATAGTAATGTGAATAATACTATTCTTGGTTGCAATCTATTCAGAATAAAAATAACACTGAAGATAAACTACAGGAAACTATATGCAAAATAGAACTGTACCACACTGTATACAAACTGTATTAAATGTAAAAAAAAAAAATCAATACTGCAAATTATGTTAAAAGTTAGTTTAGTTAAAACATACATGCTACAGTGCTTATTACACAAACCCTATATGGTGCACATTCCATTTTACTTAAACAAAAGTTTCTGCCAGCAATGTTATGAAACGTACAGTGTATACCAGGAATGAAACTGCAAGAGATAAAAATTTATACATAAGAACAATTAGTAAATGAAACAGTAAGTGAAGTTCTGAATACAGTATCTTCTGTGAATTGTTAAGCTGAGGTTTCCTTTTTTCATTTTTATGCTACAGATATACATGCACAAACTTCAACATCGTACGTTATGTTAGGCAAACATGAGTTAGACACTTAGGTTAGGTTACAGAAGTACATATACATTCTTCTGACAGGACCCTGGCAAAGAAGGGAGTACAGATGAAGATTTTCCTATGTTGTACCCATTACATAAGAAAATAGAGGCATACAAACTGACCAAACAAACATTTCTATGAAGAACTAAATGATTTCTTGATTTGTATCAGTTACAAATGTTTCAGAGGAACCTGCTACTCTCCAACTTCAGAGTAGAAGATAGGGATGGCATGCTCCTCCAAAATGTCAGTAACTATCTATCAGATAACAAAGCATTATAACCCAGAAAACAGCCATCTTAAAACTTGATTCACCCACTTCACTTGAGGTACTTGATACCGACAGACTTCCAACATTGAACTTGTACAGAAAAATTACAATATCAGAAGTATTCTGACAGAGAAAAGGAAACGTTTAAAAAGTTTCATATGCTACATCACACAATGATGCACATCAGTATGCAGTTACTGTGTACAATAAAATAAATGTTTCAAAAGATACCAAAACATCTTCCATGTTGGGCATCATATCGGAAACCAGCAGGGCAATGCTGACTGGAGTCTGAAAAATTTGGTCTCTGGATTAGAGGTGAAACCGTTGTGGAGATGGTTCTTGAAATTCTGATACACTGGAAACTTCCTTGTGTGTTTATACATTCCTCTCCTTGAGTGCATTTGAACTGGGCATCAATGCATTCGTTTATGTCTAGGGGCCAAGAGAATAGAAACAATTGAGTCTCAAATAGTAATTATGTAAAGTTATTGATAAATGTCAGAAGTCAGGACACTAATCAATTTAGTGGCCAGGCCATGGAGGTTCACACCCCAGCAGGGGTAAGACATTTTTCTCACTTTTAACATGTTTCATTCTGCTGTGTGTAGTTACACACACACACACACACAATATGAATTCAGCATTCCCCTTAACACAGCTAGTCTTAATTAAAACACTTTTTTCATGAGACTTGCTATGAATAACTACATGTTTCAGCCATGAGTCATATACCGGGACAAATGGCATTACAGTTGTCATGAATTTGAATGTGACATGCAAAACAAAATTCCATCAGGAAATAATTTATAATGTTATGCTTATACCAGAACTACAACCACGTATAATCCAGTTTTCATTTCATTTCATTTATTTCACATTCCATGTCAGTACATCATAATATTACTTAAGTGTGAAATACATAAACATAGCAATAAAACTACAATATAGTTTTAAAAAGCAATGTTTCTCATAGGCAGTTGTTCAAAGACCTACATTTCACAGAGCCAAGCTTTCATATGCCAATTTGTTGTCTAGTTTTTTTCCTGTTTCAGCTGATTGTTGGTGAGCAGTAGCATGGAGTTATGATATGCACTATCTTGTTTTATGCAGGTCATGGGAGATCTTTGTATTTCATTAAGTATGTTCCCTTTTCTGTGTAGGTGTGTGTGTACCTGAAACATTCTGGACATAAGAGAAAATAAAAAACATCTTGCCCTAGTCAGGAATGAAACCCCAGTTCCTCAGTTGTCTTATGTATATACAGGCAATATGACTCATTTATAACAAAACTAAGTATTTCAAAAATCCATACAGATAATTCTCAGCAGTCGGAACAAACTTCCTTCCTCTCGACAAGAACTATAGATACACCCTGATACTTGAAACTGGCTCTGCCAGATGCAATATTAGCCTCATTTCATTCTCTGACAGGAGAAAATAATAAGCTTATGGTATCACCACACTATTTATGTGTATGTCCCCTCACTTGAACTTTCGAACCAGTCAATCAACTTACAAGAAAATTTGTACCAACACTGTGCCACTGGGGCCACAATTCCGCAGTGTTTGATTTCCTACAACCAAAACAAAAATATGGTGAATGTGTGAACTTTTTAAATGGGATAAAACAAAGTGAACTCCATGCACTCTGCTCAGGAAACACCCAAAAAAGCATCTTTTCTAGGATATGGAAAAAATCACATACAAAATTCTTGTCCATCTCAGAGAAAACAGTGCTCAAATGTAGCACCACTGGTAGGATAAAGGGAAAACACAAGCTATTGACTACATATTTTCTTGCATGGGCAGTTACTATATATTAAAAATCAGTTACCAGGTGTAAGTAATTTAAGAACGTATATTGATAGGTAAAAGACAGAATCTAACTAAATAACACTGGAAAAATCAAGAAATAATGTCAATGAAATTCTATACAATAGGACAGTAGACACTGTGAGTTCTGCCTTAAATGCCTTGTTTAAATACATATCTTTGTTACTGACATCCAGCACTCACCAACACATGTCTGAGAATCAATGTCAAGCTGGAAGCCCACTGGACATGAGGCTTGGGCTGGGGATCTGTGCTGTTTCTGACACTCGAAACTACCTTCTGTGTTGACACAGATCTGAGTGACTGGATCACAATTATGGAATTTCTCTTCACACTCATCAATATCTGAAATTAAATGCAATTTCTGCATGGAAAAAAATAAACATAATAATCACTACAGCCCATAAGATTATGGCTTCCCAGACCTCAGATCAATGCATCCTGTTATATACCATATTTACTCAAATGCAAGATGAGGTTTCTTCCTTAAATTTGGTGCTTCAATATATAAATTAGGGGAGGGGGAGCATGTATTCTTATAAACAAAACATTATCCTACTCTACTATTGAACTAAATCAATACTGTCATGAGAAAACGCTAGAAATGTGCGCTATAAAACTGCACTTAAAAA